>OLVO01003378.1_pt1 | contig 13222 bp, 12 predicted proteins | sample 1672571 | NCBI WGS metagenome assembly OLVO01 (sample SAMEA3136700, study PRJEB25190) | human gut metagenome | biome: human gut; feature: human-associated habitat; material: faeces | place: Austria | collected 2013 | reverse complement strand
GGCAATATATTCATCACGGAAGTATTTCATCGTGCTGACAACCGGAGATGCTGCTGTCTTTCCAAGTCCACAGAGTGCTGTTGCGGAAATGGTCTCTGACAGTTCCTCTAATAATGTAATATGCTGCATCGTTCCGCGTCCTTCGCAGATATCGGTTAACAACTCTAACATACGCTTGGTTCCCTCGCGGCACGGAATACATTTTCCACAGGATTCGTTCTGTGTAAAATTCATGAAGAATCTTGCCACTTCTACCATACAGCTCTTGTCGTTCATAACAACCAGTCCACCACTTCCGATCATGGCTCCTACTTTTTTCAAGGAGTCAAAATCCAACTGTAAATTCAGGTGGTCTTCACTCGGATTGATACAGAGACATCCACCGGATGGTCCTCCGATCTGGACTGCCTTAAATTCTCCGCCTTTGACACCGCCTCCGATATCAAAAATAACTTTGCGAAGCGGTGTTCCCATCGGAACCTCGATCAGTCCTGTATTCATAACGTTTCCTGTTAAGGCAAACGCTTTTGTCCCATGGTTCTTATCCGGTCCGATCGTCTTATACCAGGCTGCCCCTTTATTGATGATCGGCGGAACGTTACAGTAGGTCTCTACGTTATTTAAAACGGTTGGTTTTTCAAACAATCCTTTTTCTACGGTACGAGGCGGTTTTACACGTGGCATACCACGATTTCCCTCGATGGAAGCGGTCAGTGCGGAACCCTCACCACAAACGAATGCTCCGGCACCCTGACTGATCTTTAAGTCAAAGTCAAAACCTGAATTTAAGATATTTTTTCCTAACAGACCTTTTTCTTCTGCCTTTTGAATCGCTGTCTGGAGACGTTCTACGGCAAGCGGATACTCTGCACGCACATAGATATATCCGTAATGTGCTCCGGTTGCGATACCTGCGATCAACATTCCCTCGATGACACGATGCGGATCTCCTTCCATCATACTTCGATCCATGAATGCTCCCGGATCTCCCTCGTCACCATTACATACCACATATTTAATCTCGGAATCCTGAGCCAATACCTGTGCCCATTTTCTTCCGGTCGGGAAACCGCCGCCTCCGCGTCCTCGTAAGGATGCTTCGGAAATCTCATCGACGATCTGCTGCGGTGTCATAACAGTGCTTTTGCTACAGCACTGTAACCACCGACTGCTATGTATTCTTTGATGGACTCTGCATTGATACGTCCGCAATCCTCTAATGCCACACGGGTCTGCTGCTTATAGAACGGGATTTCTTCCTGTTTCTCATAAGCTTTGCCCTCCTGGTCATGGTATACCAGACGCTCGATCACACGGTCATTGATGATACTTTCTTCGATAATTTCTTCACAATCTTCTGGCTTGCAATTAGCATAAAAAGTATCTTCTGGTCTTATTATTACTATTGGTCCTTTAGCACATAACCCAAAACAACCTGTTTGTATAACTCTTACATTTTGTATATTTTTTTCTTCTATTATTTTTTTAAAGTTTTCTATTATTTCTGGGGATTTTGAAGATGTACAACCTGTTCCTCTACATACTAATATATGCTTTTCTCTTGTTGCAGAGTTTAAATTTACTCTTAGGTCTAATTCTTCTCTTTTTTGTTTTCTTATTTGTTCTATTTCTTCTACAGATTTCATATTTTTCTCCTTTTCATTCGTGCACTACACGTTTTTATTTACTCATTAATTCATCTAACACTTCATCCAATTTTTTTACTGTTGCTTTACCATGTACTTCGTTATTTACTGTAAATACAGGAGCTAGTCCACATGCACCCACACATCTTGTAGCATCTATAGAAAATTTTCCATCTGCTGTTGTTTGCCCTACATCTATTTTCAGCCTATCTTTTAATCTGTTTAATATTTGTTCTGAGCCTTTTACAAAACATGCGGTTCCTAAACATACTGATATTGCGTATTTTCCTTTTGGTTCTAATGTAAACCTTGAATAAAAAGTTATTACTCCATACACTTCTGCCATTGGTATATTTAAGTATTTAGATATTTCCAATTGTGATGTTTTAGGGATGTACCCAAATTTTTCTTGTGTTTCGTTTAATATTTGTATTAAATTATCTCTATCTGTAGTATATTTTTCTAATATTTGTACCATATCCTCTTTTATTTGATTTTCTATACATTGGCAATTTTCATTTTCCATATATTTTCCTCTTTTCTTAAATCAAAAAGCAGGATTTATTCTCCTGCCCTTTTTTGTTATTTTTCTGTTGTTTTAGTATTTCCTTCTATCTTTACATTTGCATTTAATGGGCAAATTTGTATAAATGTTTTACCATCATTTACTTTTATTTCGTTACCTTGTAAATCTTTGTATACGGTTTGCGTTGTTCTTGAGTTTTTTTCACATGTTATTTCTATTGCTTTTCCATTTGTAATGTAATATCCATCAAGCGTTTTTACATTGTCTATATTTTGTCTTCCATAACTATCTATAGATGTATTTTTAGCAAATGATATTATGATATTCTTGGTGGTAACCGTTTTATTAGTGTTCCAATCTGTTTGTTTTTTTCCTCTTGAATATCTAGTATAAACTTTGTTTTCTGAATCATATGTATATTTTACTGTATTATTTTCTGAGTATGGAATTGTAACACTATCTGCTACTTTTCCATTTTCTAAATTTACCTCATTAACCACATAATTTAATACTGTATCTTTTTTTGTGGTTGTTCTATATTCATTTCTTTGTGCTATTTTTAGAACATTTGCAGTACTTGTTACTGCATTATGAGGAGAATATCTACTGCTATCTCTCCAGAATGAAGATGCACTTTCATATATACCATTAATATTATTTACACTCAACTCGCTAATATCTGATCTTGCTTGTGGGCTCCAACCATAATGAACATATATCGCATCATTTTCTAAAGCATAATCTAAAAAATTGTGTCTTGAACTTCTAAGTGGACCAACTTTTGATACGTCTTTATCTTTCATTACAATCATTAGTCTGGTTTCTCCACCTTCAACTATCATTTCATATATTAAATCAGCTTGTTGTAAACCAGCTTGTGGCATTGCATTAATATTATTATCTATCATAAATGCAATTGGCCTTGTATTTCCTGCAAATGTTTTTGGAGTTTTTACTTCTTCTTTTTGTATTTTATTTTCGTCATTGTCATTAACTGTTGCAACTCCAGTGTCTATATCTTCATTTTGTTTTACTATTTTCATTGCAAATAATACTCCAGCCACAATAATCAGCATTATTAGTACAATTACAAGAATTCTTGCACCACCTTTTGATTTACTTTTTTCATTCTTAATTGTTCTCTTCGCACCCATAAACGGTTCCCCCTTTTAATGTACTGCTAATGATATTAAACCATATATTATTAATACCAACATAATTCCTACACAACTACTAAATACTACTTCTGATAACTTATGCTTATTTGATTCTATTCTGCTTTCCGCAAGTAATATTGAAAGCACAAGTGATAATGTGATAATTACAACATTATCTGTTGTTAGCCAAATAATTGTATTTGCTGCAAAACCTAATGCAGCATGACCACTTGGTATAAATCTTTTATTTAAAATTTTATGTTTGTTCGTAGTAGCAATAGCTATTAATGCAAGTATTCCTATTATAGTAATAATAACTGAAGCAAATGCTAAATGTACAGGTGAACTTGCAATATTTCTTATAAACTCTAATCCTATGTTACTAATTTTATCAAAAAACAAAAAGTATGCTACAATAACAGCATTAATTGCAGTTATAACAACCCCACCAGCTGCAACATCCTTCGCAATTTTAGCTTTTGGATGATATAAATCTGTATATAAATCTACAACTGTTTCAATTGCTGTGTTTACCATTTCTGCAAATATAATTAATACAATTGTAAACATAAAGATTAAGAATTCTGCCTTTGATAAATCAAAGAATAAACTTATAATTACAACTAACACTGCAATAATTAATTGTCTTTTTATATTTCCTTGAGTTGTAGTTGCATATATAATACCGTTTATTGCATTCTTCCATGCATCCAAAAATCCTTCGTTTTTCATTTTATGATCTTTATCTGCTTCGTAAGGAAGATCTCTACTAATATTTAATTTTTCAAGTATATTTTCTTCTTTTTTTCTCATTTGTTTTTTATCATCTTCTACCATATGATCATATCCCATAAGATGATAAAATCCATGAACTACCATATACGACAATTCTCTTTCAAAACTATGTCCATATTCTTTTGCTTGTTCTTGCACTTTTTGTATTGATATTACTATATCACCTAAAATATCCCTAACTTGATTTTCAGTATCATCAACTTGATCTTTTTTAGCTGAATCTTGTACCATTGTGTCAAGCTCTTCTTTTTCAAACATAGGAAAAGAAAGTACATCAGTAGCCTTATTAATTTTTCTATACTGTTTATTTATTGTTTTTATTTCTTCTGGGTTAGTTAGTGTAATACTCATATATAAATTTGTATTTTGCAAATTTTCCACCTCAAAGCATTTATCTACTACCTTTTTTATTGTTTTTTCGTATTCGTCATTTGTATCAATACCTTTATATATAATTTCGCAATTTTCTTTCATTTCAAATCCTTTTCCTTATACCACAACTTTTTCTTTCTTAGATTTTTTCTTTTTTTCATTTTTTACTACTTTTGTATATTTTCCATCTGATGAATATGAATTCATTAATTTCCTCATTGCACCTAATTCAACTAATCTATTTTTATAGAATTTAATAATTTTATAGTATTTATTTTCATTTATAGACACTTTTTTAAGGTCACTTTCCACAAATAGTATCTCTTTTTGTTTAATATATTCATCATAATTTGAATCTTTTAATTCATTAACTTTTTTATATTCATTCCAAAAAGCTTTATACTCTTCTCTTTGAGATGGTTTGTCCCAATAAATTTTTGTACTAAGAAGACGTACATTGTACTCTTCCATAATATTAATTAATAGTGAATATGCTTTTTGTTGTTTCTTTGCAATTTTAGTATCAACTATTAAACTACGTGCATCTTTTAATAATTTAATATAACATTGCTCAGCTACAACAAGAGGCAAACTATGTGTAAACAATTTTCTGCTAATTCCTAAAAGAATCATATTTTTTTCAATATTATCATTTTGGTCTAATTTGCCTACTGTAAATCTTTCAAACTCGTTATATCCATCTAATATTTCTTTATATGTGTCGTTGTTGTCTAACTCAATTTTAATAGGTAAAATATTAGAAATATATTCCTCTAATGTTTTAAAAATTTTATTGTATATTTCTTGCTTTTCGCCATCAGATATATTATCTGCTAAACGTATTGAGTAATGTTTTAAAAGTCCTTTATATAATATTTCAGCAGCATAAAACTTTTTATACTTTTCTAATATTTTTGTTTTTTCATTTGATACAGTTTCATAATCTAGTCTCATTAAATACATTTGTTTTTTATATTTATATTCCGTATATCCAGTTTCTTTTAAATGAGTGATCATATAATACTGAGATAAAGCTTCTTTTTCAAATTCACTTGCAGTATCATTTTTCACTTTTTTATAAATTGAGTCCATAATATATTTATCAATTGATTCTAGATATAGTGCATATGTATCATCAACCTTTTTACTAATGGCTTCTCTTCTATTTTCATCTTCAATTTTTTCTACATTTAAAGAATTTTCATATGCCTTTAACACATTATTTCTTTTCATAGAAATCATCATACCATTTAAGCTAACTTTTGTAGGTATTAATAATTTTGTTAGTGTGTTTGTAATCTTAGAAAAAAATGTTTTCTCCGAGCTATATACTCTTAAACTTCTTTCTTCCATATACTCCCCCGTTCCGTCTTTTCTTTTGTTTTTTTGTAACTGACTTCTCATTAATTACAACTCCTTTAAAAGACTATTTTTTCTTTTGTCCCAATGTTTTCTTGTACTTCATATGTAACTTCAACTTCAACATATCCTCCACCTTGAGATACGTCTACTTGTTCATTTAATATACTTTCAGGGTCTTTTATCTGATTATTTAATTCTTGCTTTGCTCTTTGTACTCCTATATTTTTAGCTTCTTCTGCACTATGAATAATATCTACATTTTTATATTCTTTTTTTGTGTGATATATTCCACCATCATCTAACAAAAAGGTCGCACTCCGTGCGGTTTTCATCACAAGACTTATCTGCATCTTTGCAATCCTCATCTTTATTCTTTTCTATTATTTCCTCAGTACTTTTTCTGTTAGAAAAAAGGATGGCTGCAAATGCTGCCACCCTTTTATTATACCTTAATTTAACCTTTTACACCACCGGCTGAAATACCATCTACGAATTTGTCCTGAGCCATAAAGAATACGATCAGGGAAGGAATGATGGAGATCAGTGATAATGCTAAAATTCGGTTCCACTGGAATCCTGCATCTGCATCCATCGACATTTTTACGAAAATAGCAAGTGGATATTTTGCAGGAGTATTTACATAAAGCAAAGGTCCCATAAAGTCATTGGATGACCACATAAACTGGAATAATGCACAGGATGTGATCGCCGGAGACAACATCGGAACGATGACTTTGATCAATGTCTGTACGGAGTTACATCCGTCAATTTTGGCAGCTTCATCCAGCTCTTTTGGTACGTTGCGCAGGAACTGTACTAACATGAACACGAAGTATGTATCTGTCGCAAACAAAGTAGGAACAATGATCGGGAGATACAATTTGGAATCAACCCATCCTAATTTGGAAAACAGGATAAACTGTGGAACATTTAATACTACCTGTGGAAGGAATAAGGTTGCCATCATAACCGCAAACAGAAATCCTCTTCCCTTAAATTCAAAACGCCCAAAACCATATGCAGTGATTGTAGCTGAGATCATGGTGAATACAACTTTTGGTATTACATAGGAGAATGTGTTAAGCATCGCTTTCCATACGTTGATCGTACCACCATAATTCTGCATTGCTGCTTTATATCCATCTAAGCTCGGATGTGCGGTAAAAAGTCCGATACTTGAGAAAATCTCTGCGTTGGATTTAAAAGTTGCTCCAACCATCCAAAGTAAAGGGTAAACCATTACAAATCCAACCAGGATCAGGACGGTATATCTTAAAATCAAATTAATGATATGTTTTGTCTTGCTCTCAGCAGCCATTTATTTACCCTCCTCATCTGAATAGAATACCCAGTATTTCTGACTTAAGAATGCAATGATCGTAAAGATCATTAAGATCACGAATAATACCCATGCCATTGCACTTGCCATACCCATGTCATACTGCTGGAATGCGCTGTTATAAATCAGCAGTGATACCAATGTTGTAGAGTTTCTTGGTCCACCTTTTGTGATGATATATGGTCCGTTGAACTCCTGGAATGCCTGACAGAGCTGTGTTACAAGGTTATAGAAAATAACCGGTGTAATGATTGGTACTGTTACAGAAAAGAACTGACGCCATTTACCCGCTCCATCTATAGCTGCTGCCTCGTAAAGATCCTGTGGTACTCCTTTTAAAGCAGCAAGGAAGATCACCATTGCTGAACCGAACTGCCATACACGAAGTAAGCAGATAACGATCAGGGAATATTTTGGATCACTCAGCCAGCTTGGTCCTGTGATTCCGAAGAATCCCATGAATGTGTTTAACAAACCGTCATCACGGAATACTGCTTTCCATAATACTGCGATTGCTACTGAACCACCTAAAATAGATGGAATATAATATGCCGTACGGAAGAAATTGACACCTTTGATCTTAAAGTTCAAAATGTAGGCAATAAATAACGCAAATACTAACTTTAATGGAACTGTGATAAATGCATATTTAAATGTTACCTTTAATGCCGTCACGATCTTTCTTGTTGTGAATACATCAATATAGTTCTGGAGTGTTCCAATTTCATGGAATCCCTTGAACAGGTTATAATCTGTAAAACTATAGAATAAAGATGATGCCATCGGATAAAATTTGAATGCCAAAAATCCGAATAGCCATGGAAGAATAAAGAAAAATCCTATATTCTCTTTACAGACATCTTTGAATGACTTTTTTTTCTGTGGTATTTTACCTGCCCCCGCAGTTGTTTTCTTAGCCACCTCTCATACCTCCTGTTAACTGTGATTACATAACCCGGATAAACTGTGCATATGCCATCATCATGATACCCATAGACACATCATCCTTTTGATCAAATGGTTCATCTATTGCACCATCAATAAGTGTTCGTCCTGTTTCCAAATACTTTTCAGGATTTAATATCCCTATATTGCATGCCTTTAAAATTGCATATCCCATGCATACTTTCTGCATCTTTGCATCTCCACCCAGTGGAATGCACTTGATGGTCTTTTTAAAAATCTCCTGCAGAGATTTGTAATGTTCAAATATCTCTATACTCATGTGATCCAATACATCGATCAGAGCCATCACATACCAAATTGCGTCTTTCCCACTTCTCATCTCTGTAAGCTGGTTTACAATATCATTGTATCCTGCCTTATTATGGTATCTGGTCTCATATTCCATGTAAAACGGAAGCACTTCATACAAATGCTGTCCTGTCATGAGCTTTTTATGATCCCCTTCTTCACACAGGCTGCCTTCTGCAGTCCTTGACAATCCCATCAGATCGTCTTTCATTCTTTCAATATACTCTTTGTACTTCTCCTCACCGGTCTTTTCATATGCAAAAATCCATGCAGATCCGGCGTTTATTTTCTTTGTCACATCTGTCTTTGAAAAGGCGTTCTCCCATTCCTCTGACATTTTTTCTACATATTGCAGAATAAACTTCTGATACCTTTCATCCTGTGTGGCTGCATACATCTGTCTGCACCCATTTAACAGGCAGCCGATATCTGTTCTTCCCTTCCATTCGGTATTTTCCAGATATCCACCGATCGTTTTATCAAAATCCATATTAACACCATTTTTAAAACAGGGCTGCTGTCTTTGCAGCAGCCCCAGAAGAATCTGTATCTCTTTTTTATTACTGTGCAATAACTCCTGTAATACCATCGATCAATACATCTGCTGCTTCATCAGCTGTGTAATCACCATAGCTTAATCCTGCCATTGCATCATAGTAAACACCATCAGAACCTTTTAACTGGGAATCCTCAAAGTATGGATCCAGGCTGTTGCTTACCCATGCAAGAACTTTTCCGTTTGCTTCTACAACTGTCTCATTTAATAATCCGGCGTCATTTGCTGCTGTAAGAGCGGATTTAGAAACCGGAATACCTCTTTCAGATGCTAAGATCTGTGCTGCTTCTTCATTGTTTGCAAGATAATTTACAAGCATAGCTGCTTCCTTTGGATGAGCGGTCTGTGCGTTGATTGCCCAGCACATGGAAACTTTAGCATAACCACCTTTGTTATCACCAAGGTCTGTTAAATAGTCACCAACAACAAGTTCACGTCCTTCTTCTAATGCTGCACCGAATTTGCTTGCAGAAGAATCCCACTCGAAGATACCTGCATAATGTCCATCGATCCAGTTCTGGTTCTGGTCAAGAGAAGCTGCTCCGTCACCGGCGATTGTTGCGATAGAAGGAATTACATGTGCATCCTCTAAAGACTGAATGAACTCAAGACCTTCTACGATCTGATCTTTTGTATAGTTTAATGTATCTCCTGTTACCCAGTCTGTTCCATATACGGATTCAAGATAGTAAACCATAAGGATCATTCTGTCGTATTCGCCTAAAGCTAATGGATAATAGTCATCACCGTAAGCTTTGAATTTCTCTCCACAGTCTTTTAATGCAGCAAGTGTTGTAGGAATCTCGCATCCAACTTCATCAAATGTTGTTTTGTCCCAGTAGAAAATTCTACCTGTCATGGAAATTGGAAGTCCTGCTAAAGATCCGTCAGATGCTTCACACATGGAAAGATATTTCTCATCTACCTGTGAAAGATCGATTACGCTTGCATAGTCATTTAAGTTTAAGAATGTTGTTCCATCAGAATCATACTGTGTGATCCAGTTCCAGTTGATCTGGTTTACATCCTGTGCGGTTCCTGCTGCAAAAGCAGTTGCCATTTTCTCTTCCCATCCATCCCATGCGGAATAGGTTGTTTCAACTGTGATTCCTGGATACGCTTTCATAAATGCGTCAACTGCTGCCTGTGTAGCTGTATGTCTTGAATCACCACCCCACCAGGAAATTGTTAATGTACATTCATCATAAGAGCCATCATCTTCGGCAGCTGCTGCTTCTGTTGCAGGTGCTGCATCCTCGGCTGGTGCCTCTGCTTTGTCTGTGCTTGCACTGTTGTCTGCTGAACCCCCACAGGCTACTGTTGTAAGGGCCATAGCTGCTACCATTCCAGCTGCCATTACTCGTTTCATAAATTCCTTTTTCATAGTTTTCTTCTCCTTTATTCTTATATTAGTCGATATGACAATTCTTTTTCCTTCCCAGTTTGTTTCTTTGTCATATCGCTATTATGTAAGTGCTTACATTTTGTATTATAGCATAGTCTTTTAAAAAATGCACTACTTTTTTCATATTTTTTTCATTTTTTTGTGCATTTTAATAACGCGCAGAATTGACCGGAAAATATGCTTTTATGGCTGTTTACCAATGTAGGCAAGAATTCCGCCATCGACATATACAACATGACCATTCACAAAATCAGATGCGTCAGAAGCCAGGAAAACTGCCGGTCCCTGCAGATCCTCTGCCTGTCCCCATCTCGCTGCAGGAGTCTTTGCAATAATAAACTGGTCAAACGGATGTCTGCTTCCATCCGGCTGGATCTCACGCAGTGGAGCCGTCTGAGGTGTTGCAATGTAACCAGGTCCGATACCGTTACACTGGATGTTGTATTCGCCATACTCAGATGCAATATTTTTTGTAAGCATTTTCAAACCGCCCTTTGCAGCTGCGTATGCAGATACTGTCTCACGGCCAAGTTCTGACATCATAGAGCAGATGTTGATAATTTTTCCATGTCCTTTTTTGATCATGGATGGAATCACTGCTTTGGATACAATAAACGGAGCATTCAGATCCACATCGATGACCTGTCTGAATTCAGATGCTTTCATCTCACACATTGGAATACGTTTGATGATTCCGGCATTGTTCACAAGAATGTCGATCACGCCGACTTCCTTCTCAATTTTTGCAATGAGTTCATTTACCTGCTCCTCATCCGTTACATCGCAGACATAACCGTGTGCTTTGATTCCTTTTTCCTCATAAGCTGCAATCCCCTTGTCTACCAGCTCCTGCTTGATATCATTGAAAACAATTGTTGCGCCGGCTTCTGCATAAGCAGTTGCGATCGCAAAACCGATACCATAGGATGCTCCTGTGACAAGAGCAATTTTTCCTTCCAGTGAAAATTTGTCTAAAATAGCCATATACTTCTCCTCTTTCTCCGGGTTTCCCGGTTATATTCTTTTTATAATGTAACACCCTGTTTAAAAATCGCCATATCATGGAATCCCGCTTCCTCGCTACAGACTTTTTTACCGGATGCAACTTCTACTACATAATCAAATAGCTTCTGTGCCGTCTCATCCAATTCCTGATCTTCCACCAGCACTCCCGCATTAAAATCAATCCAGTTCTTCTTTCTTCCGGCAAGGGAACTGTTGCTTGAGATTTTGACTGTCGGAACCGGAGATGCAAATGGAGTTCCGCGGCCGGTGGTAAACAACACAATATGTGCCCCGCTGGCAGCAAGCGCTGTCGCAGCCACAAGGTCATTTCCCGGTGCACTGAGCAGATTCAGTCCCGGTGCCACTACAGGTTCGCCGTAGGCAAGCACACCCTTCACCGGAGCATTTCCCGACTTCTGGGTACAGCCAAGCGACTTGTCTTCCAGAGTGGAAATACCACCTTTTTTGTTTCCCGGAGACGGATTCTCATAAATCGTCTGGTGATTATCTTTAAAATATTGTTTGAAATCATTGATCAGTTCTACCGTCTTATCAAACAACTGCTCGTTCTCACAGCGGTTCATAAGGATCGTCTCAGCACCAAACATCTCAGGTACTTCCGTGAGGATTGTCGTTCCTTTTTTGCTGATCAGAAGATCTGAAAATCTTCCCACAAGAGGATTTGCGGTAATGCCGGAAAATCCATCGCTTCCACCGCACTTCATGCCAATGATCAGTTTTGAAACGCTGATCGGTTCCCGCTCGAAGGCAGCTGCATAATCGATCAGTTCCTCAAGCAGTTCCCCGCCTTTTTCCATCTCATCTTCCACTTCCTGACAGACGAGGAACTTCACACGCTTTTCGTCATAATCACCAATGTATGGTTTTAATACATCAATGTTACTGTTTTCACAACCAAGTCCAAGCACCAGCACTCCGCCCGCATTCGGATGGTTGATCAGATCCGCAAGGATCGTTCGTGTATGCTCCTGATCATCTCCCATCTGGGAACATCCATAAGGATGTGGGAATGCGATCACTTCCTGCACGGAACCTTTCACCTTTGCATTCGCCCGTTTTGCCATGGCAGTTGCAATATTGTTGACACAGCCAACCGTCGGAATAATCCAGATTTCATTTCTGACACCGGCTTTTCCATCCGATCTCTGAAAACCAAGGAATGTGGCATCCTCTGTTATTTTTTCTTCCATATGTACCGGTTCATATTTGTATTCCAGCAGATCTCCAAGTGCAGTTTTGATATTGTGCGTGTGAACCCACTGTCCCGCTTTGATATCTTCCTTCGCAGTACCTATGCGGAATCCGTATTTGATAACATCTGCACCTTCGCAGATATCTTTCACTGCCATTTTATGTCCGGCAGGAATTGTTTCAAGAGCTTCGATCTCCGTGTTTTCCAATGAGATCTTTTCTCCTTTTTTCATTTCTTTCAATGCAACGATCACATTATCGTTTTCGTTGATTTTCATAAAGTCTTTCATTTCTGTTGGACTCCTTATTTATTATGCAAAAATTTTCTCCATTGCCTTTCTCATACCAGATGCACGGATCTCTGTAAGATAAGAAGCAACTGCATCTTCCACGCCTGCAAGACTGCTTAAATCCTCTCCCCAGAAGTCTTCATTTGAAAGGACTGCATGTGCAAATTCTCTTGGCTCTTTGCTGCTGTTTGCCGCAAAAAATTCCAATACTGCAGCATCATCCAAAATATTGTATTCCTGCTCTCCACGGTGTCCGATCAACGCTTTGTCCCTGATCTCTGTTCCAGTGTAGAATGCCATCAA
>OLVO01003374.1_pt1 | contig 13227 bp, 17 predicted proteins | sample 1672571 | NCBI WGS metagenome assembly OLVO01 (sample SAMEA3136700, study PRJEB25190) | human gut metagenome | biome: human gut; feature: human-associated habitat; material: faeces | place: Austria | collected 2013 | reverse complement strand
TATTCTAATCTATTTAAATTATCTCTCTAAGATAAAAAAACAGATTAGATTATGTTGTGTATGATTTATAGAATATATTAAATGACAATGATTTCTGCTACTATGAAAACATAATTTTCTACACAACATATTCATCTATTAAAAATACGTCCCGGCCTTTAAAATAATCGGGATGAAAGATCAAGTTGGATAACTTGTCTTGTCCGTGAGTTCCTTTCATCTGCTCACGGTCTTCTTTTATCCATGTGGCACGAAATCCGTCCACGACTTTAAGTCGACGTGAGAGAAGGCTGCAAAAACGGGCGAAGCGGGTGATGTTCCGTTCACGGGTTGCCGCCGGTATGGGGATCAGCACGGCGTTGGCGGCTTTCTCCTTAAAGAACGGCATCCGGGCGATACAAAGCGAGAAGATCTTGGCGACAAGAGCTGCTTGTCGTCCTTCTTTAAATCTAAATACCAGATTGCTCGTCTTTCTGTCAGATACCGATATGTCCTTGCATCTGGTCGGGTAATAATCGTGGATATAGAAACACAAGGCTCCGTCGATACGCATCTTGCCTTTGAAATGGGTATTGTATGGGAAGAACTGGCGCACGAAATCGCTCTCGAAAGTAAAGTGGAGTATATCACGCCAAAGGGTGAGCGTGGTTTCATCCTGTACCCGATAGAGTTCTCCGTTGATACTTTCTTTATCCGATAAACCAATGCCGATTATCAGGTGGTCATTGAAAGTGTCTTTTGATACAATATACCAATCAAAAGATTGGCAGATGCTCACGATGTCACAGTTATTGGTGCAAAGGAAGTAGAAGGTATTGTCAGACCTCTGGATAATCAGAAACTCGCCGGACATTTCGGAAAGGCGAAAATAGTTGCTGATATGGGCTTCCTCCACCTCGCTGAAGGATACGGATATGGTGAGGTTTTCTATCATGACATTGTTATTTGGCGTAAAGATAGAAATTTCGGGAGAAAAAGAGGCCTTGCCCGTTGGATTTTCGGGTAAGGCTCGCTATTTACAGGTTTCTATGCACGTTAGTTATAAGAAATGGTAGTCCGGTTGCTGTCGGGATGGAAAACAACAAGGACTTCGGGCTTTTTCTCTTGCAGGCGTTTGTACTCGCACAGGGAGTTGAGTACCCACTCACGAAACAGCTTCGTGCAATAGGTGTTGATGCGGAAGCTGAGAAATATGATCGCTTCCAGATTATAATAGGTAACAATGCTTTTGTTCTGTTTCTCGGTTATGGTCACGTCGCCGTCGTAAAGCAGGCGGGATTTGAAGATGGAGCGCACATTGGCGTCTATTGTCTGAACGAACACTCCGAACAGACGGGCAAGTTCGTGCTTGGTCATCCATACGTTGCCGTTCTCTATCTTTACACTGACGATGGGTTGTTCATCCTTGTTTTCCAAACCGGTGATGGTGATGTATCCTCTATTTTTCATAAGGCGTTGTTTTTTAAATGGTGTGACAATATAATGATTTGTTTATTCATACAGCGTTTTGCGCCGTACCTTTTTGCATATTTTTTAGTTTTCGATCCAGCATATTCATGTCATGGCTCAACTTTCTGTCCACCACACGGGCATAAATCTGTGTGGTCTGAATGTTGGTGTGTCCGAGCATCTTGGATACGCTCTCAATGGGAACGCCTTTGGTAAGGCAGATTTCTGTGGCGAACGAATGCCGGGCGAGATGGTAGGTGATCCGTTTGTTGATTTGGCAAATTGCGGCTATCTCCGCCAAATATTCATTCATCTTCTGGTTACTGATTACCGGAAGCAATCTTCCATCTTTCAACTTGCCCTCGTATTTGGCGAGAATATCCAACGGTATTTGCAGTAGGGGAATGAATGATTCCACGCCGGTTTTACCCCTGTCTTTCATAATCCACTTCTTGCCGTCCACCCCGATCTTTATGTCCTCGCTTGAAAGCGTATAGATGTCACAGTAGGGCAAACCGGTATAACAGCTAAAGATGAAAGCGTCACGCATGTGTTCCAACCGCTTTGATTTGAACTCCTTATAATAGATCGTGTCAATTTCCTCCTGCGTGAGATACCCTCTGTCGGTCTTGTCAAAATTGAACCTGAAATTCCCGAAGGGATCAATGAAGCTCAATCCGCTTTTCTGGGCAAACAACAGTATCGTATGGAAACGTTGTACAAATTTCATGGCGGTGTTGTTGCTTACCTCACATTCCTGACGCAAATAAAGGTAGAAGTTCTCGATGTGGGTGACGGTGATTTCCTTCACGGGAATGTCCGACAACTTGTATTCCTTTTGCAAGAACTCTATCATCCGCTGCTTGGTCAGTTCGTAGCGGGAATAGGTCTTTTGCGTGGCAGTCTTGCCGACCTTCTTTGCATACTGTTCATTGTGCTGGGTGAAGTAACTGATGAGTGTTTTCTCCTTTTCCTCCAATCCCAGGAATGCGTTCCTGATTTTTTCCGGCAGTGCGTAACCGTCCACGTTCATCATGCGTGTGTAGTGCATGGTGATGGCCGAACGTATCTCGTCCAGTGTCTTGTTAAGTGAGGATACCCTGAGGTTTTCTTTCTTGTCCGCACTCTGTTTGTTGATGACGGCTCTTCCCGTTTTCGTGTCCCAGTTATCGGGGTGTATATCCAACTTGCTGCTGAATTGCACCTGATCACCGTCCACCGTGATACGTACCATTATTACTACATGACCGTTTTTCTTCGGTTCGTTCTTCTTTAAATAGAAGAGTGTCTTGAATGTCGATTTCATACCGTAACTCCTTTCTTGTTGCAAAGTTAATTTGTTCATTCCGTAACGGCTATGACTTTCGACTGCCAATATTCGACAAATGAGCGACTTAGCTATAAATTCGTTACGGTTTTTATCGTAACGGAAAACCGTAACGAATTAGTAACGATTCATCTTCACAGGGTGGCTTTTTGAGGTTCTTTTTCTGTCGTAGGCAGGTAAGAAAAAAGCCCCTTAAACCATTGGTTTAAAGAGCTTTGTCTTAGATTGTCGGAGTATTTTCATTTCTCCTATGTGATCCGCCTGGGATTCTACTAAGAGAGTTACCACGCTGATATTTAAAACTTTATATTTCTTGCTTCAAGCATATCCCATGAATTGTCCCACTAATTTGCTACGTGCTTTTGCGATAGTTTGCTCATGGAGAATACTGAGGGCAAAGATAATTATTTTTTGGATAATGGAAAAAATAAAAACTATTTTGGATTTGTACTAATATTCTTTTGTTTAATATTTTCCAATTGTTTCTCACATGATGTAAACTGGTAAGTCCAATTTTTATCAAATCTCTTTTTTAAATGACAATTAATGTAGCTGTCAATCATTTTGAAATGCCTTTCTATATCTGTATATTCATATAAAGAAATCCATCTTTTGACAATTTTCTCCACTTCTATAATCGCTTCTTTTATATCATTATGTATATGAATAGCCTCTCTAATTTTCGACTTTAGACTTTTGACCTTTTTTGCTGACAAGAAAATTTTATCTCCATCAAACCCTATTGATAAAAATGAAAAATCAGTAAATTCTGGATTTAATATCACGGATTTATTATTCGCTTCATTTATTGGATGAACTTTTAGTTTGAGTTTTAACAGAAAAGAAGCAGCTACGTCATGTGCTTTTTTTGCTTCTTCTTCATTTTGACATAAAACGATGAAATCATCAGCATATCTAATCAATCTAAATCCATTATCACACATATATTTGTCAAATTCTCTTAAGTAAATGTTTGACAATAGTGGTGATAGAGGATTCCCTTGTGGAATTCCTTTTCCTACATTCTTGAACAACTCTTTATGTTTCTTTAGCAATCTTTTTTTGCCTTTCAAAGGCTGAGATAATGCTGACTGAATAAGATTTGTAATTGTATTATCTTTAAGATATGGAAATACTTTTTCCTTAAGTAAATATTCTTTGTCTACTGTTTCAAAGAAATTAATTATATCAGACTTTAATATAAAAGTTTCGCCTTTTACATATAACTCTTTCATTTTTAGAACGGCATTCTTTACACCAATACCTTTTTGATAAGCAAAACTGATTCCTTTGCTACTATTCAAATATTCTTCTAATTCATTTTCTAGTAAGATTGAAATAGCTTTCAATACGACTCTATCTCTTATTTCTGGTATTTGTAAAGGTCTATATTTACCATTATCCTTTTTTATAACTACAGCTCGCGTTGGTTGAAATCTATAATTTCCAGATTTTAAGTCCTTACAGATTTGAGAAATATTGTTTTCCAAATCCTTTTCAAAAGAATTAATTGTTATACCTGATAATCCTTTTGATAATCGATTTGTCTTTCTTAATTTTTTCCATGCATCCAATAAAAAATTAGTTGAGGAAATTATTTCAATCAAAGTAGTAGGTATAGTCTTTTCCATACACAGTCTGTATTAATAAAAAATGTTTGTTCTCAATATTGAGATATTTTATATTAAAATGAAGGCAGATTCAACTTGTCAAAAAGAATCCTGTTTCGTTTATTTGCATCTTCAAGTAGTTTATCATAAGAAATCAATTCCACATATGCTTTGTGCTTTTTGTTATATCCGAAATACCCAAGTCCATCATTTGTTAAAGTGTAGTCATGAGTATCCATAATGCTTTCAATTTTAGGTGTTATATCGCAAATTATATAACAATAGAAAGGCATATCCTCAATCTTTTGAAAATATCTATTGTCTTTTAATTTTTTCTTTTTATTTTTTATTTCACCAATGTATCGAAAAACCTGCTCAATGGGATTGTCTTCATCCTCAGGATATTCATTCCTCATAGGACGTTTAAATTCAATTATAACGACAGAAGAAAAAGGATTTGAGGAGTTATCTGATAAAGCAAATCTATTATCAAAATAATTATTGAAAGCTACAATATCTGGTCTATCATCGCTGTCACTCTCTATAATTTCCTTATCCATCTGTGCAAAAGGTTTGTCCGATGCAATATATGTATGATATGAAAGCCTTTCATCAATTAACCACAGATTATGATCTTCATAGTTTAAATCATCAGAAGTTGATTTAAGTGGAAATATTAATCTATGTAATGTGTTTTCCAATGCGAATCTCCCAAGCTCATTCGGTTTCAAATACTTTTTTAATATATCTAAAACTGTTTTTCGATGCAGGATGTACTTTGATAAGCTGGTATTACCTATATCTATAACTTTCTCTATGTATGAGTCATAGGTTGATTGATAATCTTCGAAATCTTTTACTGTTTTTATTTTTTTTAAAATCTTCGTACCCTCTTTTTTTATCTCCACTTCCAAACTATGTTGTAATTTGAATAGCTCTATTTCAAGTTTTTCATCAGATAATATTGGAAAATTTTCCAATTCTTTTAGTTTATATTTAAATAGAGAACGATATTGTGGTGCTTTTTTTAAAACATATTCTTTTATTCGATTAATTTTATTATCTCTTACCTCTTTTAAAAAACATCCAATACTATTTGAAATAGTTGAAAATAGTTGATCATTGAGTTCTTTCTCATTTACAATATCTGGGAATAGTGTATCACTTTCTATTTGTGGGAAGGCAAAAACTGTTCTAGTTTCATCCACGATACTATTTAAATATTTACCCTTCAAATATGCTTGAATGTAAAATTCTTTATCCTCATACTTTATTACTCTATTAAGATCTGGGATTTCTTTACATAAAGGCTTTTTATAAACAACTCTATTGTCTGCACAATAGTTAACTTCATGTGCTGTTGCTAATTTTCTACTTTTGTATATTTCAATATAGAATTCATTATCTCTTATATAAAAAACCTCTGTCTTATAATGTTTTATATCTTTTTTGTATAAATCATTTATAATAACTTGCTTTTTGTTATCATTGTCTGTCAATGTTATAATTGGACAGGCATCATCAAGTAAATAGCTTAAAATATGAGATAATAGTTTTTCACTCAAATCTTCAATGGTTTTTGGAGTAACCATTGCATAATCAGAAAACATATTTTCTAACTTAATAATAGTTTGTCTTGGTTTATTTTCCTGTCTGACTATTGTTAGATTTCTTATTCCACCATCTACAAGTTGAAAATCAAAATCGCGAATATAATACTCTTCATTTTCTTTAAAACTACTTGTTATATGGACATTTTTGAATGCTTTTAACCACACAAATCTTCCAACTCCTTGCCCTCCAATATCTAATTTTAATACTGAATTTGCACTTCTAAAAGATTTGTAGTTAGTTTTATTAAAACCTTCTCCATTATCTATAATAACAAAATCTTTTATTGGATTAGTATTTATACCATCTTGGAATAGGACTCCTTGAGAATTATCTCTGTTAAATGAAATATCTATTATTCCATTGTTTATTTTCATTCTTTGAATTGAATGAATTGAATTAACAACCGCTTCAAAAAGAGGTAAAAGAACTTGAGTTTTATAAAATCTCAACCTCTTTACTTTACCTACCAAGTCAAAACCTATAATATTATCACTATCCACCATCATAGACTATATTAGTTTTTCGAAGTTATACATTAGCATATGTTTACTTACAAAGATAGCACTTTTACTTTGCTTCTATCGTTTTTTACTTTATTAATTTTCATCCATCAATGTGACACCAAGATAGCGGATGTATATAAGAAAATCATAGTTTACGTCCTTTTTTCTTTTTCTTCTTGCGTTTCTCTGTCTCTAATTCCTCTACCAGTATTGCGTCGTAGCCACTGCCATCTGCCAGTGAAAAAATAGATAACAGAGAATCTCCGCCAATACTATTACCCAGATTAGAAGGCTGTTCACTTTTTTGTTTACTATCAAGACAGCAAGAATTATTGTTTTCTTTTTCACTGGATTGAAATACATCCTTTTTCTTTTCGCCAGTAAGAATTTGATTCTGTAATTCAAGCTGTTGGGAGATAGAACCGTTCTTTATCGTATTGTGGTATCGAAACGATTCAGATGGTTGGCGGTCGTAGTCGAATTGCTTATCAAATCCTTGTTCTACTTGCTTAAATAAGTTTACTCGGTCAAAACCGCCTTTGATAATCCCGTTTTTGGTATTCTTATGATTAGTAAGTGGTGATAGCTTCTTTTTATTAGCTTGGTCTTTTCGGCTCACAACCAAATGACAGTGCATATTCAACTCATTATCTGATCGACTACGGTCAAAATGAATCTTACCATAGAACTTTATGTCTGTTTCGGATAGTCCTTTATTGAAGTTCTTAGCGTATTCAGGAATAAATACTTCACGAATATAGCGTTTCATTGCTTTGGCTTGTTCCTGCTCTGTATTTCCCATTGTCCGGAGTTCGCTTTCCGATGGGCTTACGTGAATAGCGTAAAACTTAGCATCAGTTTTCAGGAGTTGCCCAATATTTGTATCTATATCTTTTATGACGGTTGATTTATAGATGTTATCCTCTGTCAGATTGAAAAAGCCTTCGATATAGATGTCCTTTTCTATCCGTTCTAAATCTTCATGTTCCATGTAATTAATTAACTGTCTGCAACTTCCAGCATTATTGTATATTCCGTTTGATGGTGAGGCAAAGTCTATGTGCATAATTCTACGGATTCATCAAATTACTGATTTTTGTTTTCAGATTCTCTTTTCTTTTACTATCCATCACACCGCAAGCAGATAGTTCTGAATAGAGTTGTATCAGTTGAAGTAACTTTTTATAATCTCGTTGGTGTATCTGGTAGAGCGCATTAATCTGTTTGGATTGGTTGTTTATAACATCTGCATGATTACCGAACTGTTCACTTAGCTTTTTAAGTACGACTGTTTGTCTCTCTTGACTGGCTTCCAGTTGAGAGAGAATAAGTGTTTCTAAAGTTTTGCCAATAGCATCAAAACGCAAAGCTATAGAATTTGTAGCCCGTATCATGGGATTCAGTTGTTCTTCCTCATAGTGGCGGATGAAGCGGATAATATCATCTTGTCTCTTATTTATTTTCGTCAGTTCTGATTTTACAGATTCCGGTGCTTCGGATGGGTTGATATGTGCCTTGTCAATATACCCGAACGCCAACTTTACAACTTCGCTCTTTTTCAGTGAATAGCGTTTGCATATCTTCTCTACCAAAACTGCCGTTTCCTTGTCTATGGAAATGGTGGTAAATATCGTTTTTCGACTGCTGTTTGGCATGGTAATTACTTTTTTATAGAAATATGAATAAATAAATACCTGATAATAAGCATTTTCTTTGCAATGCTTATTACAAGTGTCATTACAGTGTGTTCTTGTAACACGCTAAAGCCGAAGGCTTTGCCCCGCAGGGTAAGAGGGAAGAACAGGACTTGTCCAGTTCCCTCTTGCTCAATTTAGCGAAACGAGCAAAGCCGAAAGGCGTAGCTGTTTCAGCTAAATTAGGGGGGGGTAGCACAAGGAGGAACAGCCCTGCTTCATTCCTAAATTTGCTATCTTTTGCTTTCACGGTTGATTCTCTAATTGATTGGCTTTTTCAAACTGTTTGTAGGTTTGAGAGTCGGCACGTTCACGAACAAAAGCCCGAATATCATCCGCTCGATAGTAGTTTTTTTTTCCGATGGTAAAGTAGGGTAGGTGTCCGCTTACCCTGTAACGTTGAAGCGTTCGGAAAGATACTTTCAGAAGAAAGGCTAAATCCTGATTATCGAGTATCTTTTCATTATCATCTAATACTTTATCGGTATTGATTAGGGATTTTAAGTCTTTCCCTATTTCAGTGAGTTTCTTGGATAACTTCTCCATCCATTTCTCGAAGTTTTCGTTGTCTATATACATTTTGCTTCATTTTAAGTTGAACATTCATGATTTTCAATCGATTGATGATGCAAAGTTCTGAAAATGGATGCAAATAAATTCGGGGAATAGATCACCTATTCCCCGATAAATAATACTTAATACTCTGAATATCTGTATTGAATTCCTATGGAAAATATCCCTCTTCCTTACACTTTTCAATGATTGCAGCTCTCAGTTTATCCAAAAAGGCTGTCCGTTTATCTGGCTTGCGTTTGATTACTTCTTCTTCTTTTTTATAAATATCACTGAATTTTATGTTAAACAGCTTTTCAAAAGCATTGGCTAAATCACTAAAGTGTATTTCCTTCCCATCAACCGTTGTAATACATTTTAGATAATAAAGTCCACATACGATTTCCATTATGTCGATGTACTTTGCAATATCTTTATTTAGGTGTAAGGTAGATTTCCATCCAGTTTCAATGTTAATAAAGAATTTGGGAAATTCCATTTGATGATGAAGTAGATCTAGTTCTTTATTAATAAATGAAAGTATCTTATTACATGTTATACTTTTTGCTTCGAAACAGAAATCTCTTCTGATTTCTAAACTATTTTTTAGTGCTTCAAATTCTATGTAGGTAAGATTTAGTTCTCTAATTAAAGTTTTGTAATCTGATTCATTATTCAAAAAGGTAATCACGGATTCTACAAATTCTCTATATGCCATAAGTAATTGGGCTTCATCAAAGTTCTCTTTTGTGCAAGAAGAGTTGAGAAGACTATATATATTCTGATCTGAAAGATTCCATTTTGGCATAAGTAATCGAACACGCGTTATATTTCTTGTTTATTGCCTTTCATATTTATTCTTTATTCGTTTCAATAGAAAGTAAATGATAATTCTGTGAAATGGTCTAATAAAGATAAAATATATTCGTCCAAGGCTATTGTTATATTTGACAATAGTTGTAATCCTAAGTTCCTGTTTGCCATTTTTATACTCACCACACCACATTGAAACATGAAAATCCAAGTGGCTGTCAGCCATTCCAAAAATCTCTTCATGCTCATTTTTATCAGACACCTTATCTGTAAATTTACTTTTTGTATCCAATCCCAATGGTTTTACAATAGCGTTTCGTAAATTCATTAACCAATCTATCCATTTAGGAAGTTGGTTAAAAGCAAGATTGTGAAATTTTTCAGGTGTTATTTTCTGATTACAAACTATTTCTCTTGAATAGGAATCTACATAATCGGCAGGAAGATACTTTTCAATCAAGCCATTTATTGGTATGTTTTTCATTTTACTGCTCTTTAAATTTATTGATAACCATATCCTGCAACTCTTTGAACTGTTCCGCTGGTAGAGCCGAACAAACTTGCTGCATGCCAATCAGCATGGAGTATTGTATTATCGCCAAATCCATTGCTTGTTTAGCATCCAATCCGGTTGCTTCATTCAGCTTGCTTGCATATTCCAACCTGATACTGTCCGCTTGCGCTACATAATTTTGCACAATTGGATTGGAATATCCCCATGCCCGTATTACACTTTCGTTTCGGATAGAAGCGTATGCTGCCATATCAGCTAATTTCTGCTGTTGCTCTTTGGGAGTGCTCAATTTGTCCACTTCACGAATAAACTCAAATGTGTTTACCTCCAACCAATACTTCATGAGAGCATCAACATACCCATCAATATTCTTAAAATGATGATAGAATGCTCCCTTTGTAATTTTCAGTAAGGCACATAAGTTGTCTATTGTAATCTTAGAATATCCATCATTTTCTAAAACGTTTAGTCCTATTACGAACCATTGATTTCTATCTACTTTCTTCATAACTTAAACATACCATATAGTATGGTATGCAAATGTAATCACTTTATTAGAATAAACAAGAGCTTGCCTGTCTCTTTTATTATCATTTCCTGTATTTAAGACGCAACTATCTTTAAAGCCATTTGATAGGGTAGCCCAGCATATGCTTTAATTCTTCCATTTCCGCACTATGCCACATTTCATGTTTGAAACACCAAGATAATGCTTCATATTTATTATTAGCTACCGGATGCTTAAACGGAATAGGTTCTAATTGCTCAAATAATATATCATCATTTAATTGGGATAAATTATCTGTGCATATTTCGTGAATGGCATCAAACTGATCTTTTAGCTCATATGCTGGTATCAAGTTTTTTTCTACTGACCTATGTAGGGTTCCCATACCATTGAAGATTTTCACATAATCAAAAATGGGTATCAATTCTGCTACTTTAGTATTTCTTCCTGTGATACATGTGATAGCGTGGAAGTTTTGACTAATCATTAAATGTCCAATTTGCCAAGCAAAATTTGAATCTGTGTTTTGAGGAATTGTGTACCACAAATCTTGTGGTATTTCGGAAATCAAACGATTTACAAAATTCCTCGATTCGATAATCTGTTCTCTTAAAAAATCAATTCTTTTCATTTCTGTAAATTTATGTACTTATTAGTAAGTAAGTTTTTGAGGCAAAAAAATATTAGATATTTAATAATCCTTCCTGTATTGATTTATACACATCATTTTTTAATACTTTATTCATTTGCAAAGAAGATAGTAATGCGGAATGAACCATAAATGCCTTTGTTCTTGGTGTTTCCGCAAATGAAAAAGTATTGTTTTTTAAACCATTATCTAATAAAACTGTAAGCCATTTCAGAATCGTGTTTACCAATCCCTGCAACTCTTTCTGCATGTTTTCAGGTAAAGTGTCATAAGATGGCGAAAGTGAGCCAACTATACAAACCCAATGATTATTGATAAAACTATCATGCATATGAATGTAATTGGAAAATTGCGATTTATAATCCAAACTTTCCCATGCCTTAGTTAGTTCGTTGAAAGCATTCAGATTTTCTCTTATTATCTCTACTCCCAAATCCGATTTTGAAGGGAAATAATAATGAATAGCTGCATTCTTTATATTCAATGCTTTAGATATGTCTGCATAGCTAAAAGAATTGTAGCCAATAGAGCGAATTAATTCACTTCCTAACCGTATTATTTCACTTCTTGTATCATTCATGACGCAAATATATGCAATTTACTTAGTAGTAAGTATAAAATAGGCGATTTTAACATCTTGTATGTTCACAGTATATAATTTCTATCTTCATTTATCCAGCCAGATATAACCACTTCCTACCACTTTCGGACAGTTTAGAAAACGGCTCTTGATTCTTCTTTCATTTGCTGGTGAAATAGAATCAATACGTTTTATGAACCATTAAAAATTTAAAGTATGGAAGTAGTAACCATTGAAAAGAGAATCTTTTCGTATGTCTGTGAACGGTTCACCGAGTTTGCCAAACGAATAGAAAGTTTGTGCAATACTCATACTCAGAAAGTCGAAAACTGGCTGGATAGTCAGGAAGTGTGCCTGTTGCTAGGCTTTAGTAAACGAACGCTGCAATATTACCGAAGTAGCGGGCGACTGGCTTATTCTCAAATTGGGAGCAAGATTTATTATAAGTCTTCCGATATTGAAAGAATTATTGCGGACAGTGAAACACAAAATCAATCATCCAAACAAATCATGCCTTATGAAAAGAACTAAAGAAGATTATCCGTCCTTCAACCTGTTTTCCATTGTTGGCATATGGGAAAGCATTAATCTGAATCCTACGGTTATCATTTATCGGAACGACAAAGATTATCTTCTCTCTATTATTTATGTATCGGAAACTACCAAACAGGCTTCACCTGCCACATATGAAATACAGAAAGAAGGTAGCTTGTATTTTATTGCTACTGCTCCTAAACGGATTTACATAGATTATGATCCAGTGAAAGATGTGCTTAACCTTTCATCACTGGGTGACTATCTGCGTAACTAGTCAATCAACTAGCTAATCATTCAACTGATTAGCCATCCAGCAATCTTGAAATCAATATTTCAATAAAACAATCTTTCAATCATGGAATTAATAAATAAAGATACACCGCAAGTCAAAGAATTTATTTCTTCGCTTGATTCAATGCTGAACGGTATTGAATCGATTGTAAAGCACTATAAGCCCCACTTGAACGGAGAACGATTTCTTTCCAACCATGAAGTTTCCAAGAAACTGAATGTCAGTTTGCGAACCTTGCAGGTGTGGTGAGATACAGGACTAATCCCCTTTATCCAGATAAAAGGTAAAATCATCTATCGGCAAAGTGATATTGATAAACTGCTCCAAAAGCATTATTTTGAAAGTTGGAAAGAATAATCTGCCACTCACAAAAACATTGTTTTTCGGAATTTAATTTGAATCATTGACTTTTCCAGTGAAGTATTTAGTCTGTGCAAGTCTTTAGATGAAAATACGCTCGAACATAGTGAGAGGAAGATTTTCATCTAAACCGAAGGCTCGGACTTGAACAAGCTAAATACGGAACTTACCTTTGTCAATGCTTCATATTGAGTTCTGGAAAACTTACTATAAAAGAAAAGGATT
>OLVO01003369.1_pt1 | contig 13254 bp, 9 predicted proteins | sample 1672571 | NCBI WGS metagenome assembly OLVO01 (sample SAMEA3136700, study PRJEB25190) | human gut metagenome | biome: human gut; feature: human-associated habitat; material: faeces | place: Austria | collected 2013 | reverse complement strand
TCCCTATGTAAAACATAGTTTGAGTTGTTGCGTCCGAACATCAACAACTCGCTCTCCCCAAGATGTCCAAGGACTGATCCTCGAACAAGATTATCGTAACATATAATTGATAAAAATCAAGGGGGCTGGCACAATTGGCGCTCTACAGAGCATACTTTTTTATTTGTTGCATTTTTGCGTTGTATTTCCAAATCTATGATTGTATACTACTACAGTAGGAGGCTTGATAGACATGAAGGAACAACTGGTACAAGTTATTGATAAAAAGGATTTACAGGTACTGATCCTGACGGATGGATATAACATCCATCATCTGTCTGGGTATCGGGGACATACAGGAATGCTTGTGGCGTTTCAGGGAGAACAGTATATTTTGACAGACAGCCGGTATACAGAGCAGGTAGAACTGGAAGCACCGGAATTTACCTGTGTGGATATTGGACGGGAAGGATATTCCAAGACGATCGCGGCGATGGTGCAGAAGGCATTTGCAAAAGAGGGCAGATCCACACTTCGAATCGGATTTGAGAATAAAGAGATTTCGTATATGCAGTATCAGGCTTTTGTAGATACATTTGCAAAAGAATTGACGGGAATGCAGGTGGAGTTTGTGCCACTGGAAGATGCAGTTAATGTGTATCGGGAAGTAAAGACAGAGGACGAGATTGCGAAGCTGGCACGTGCAGAGCAGATTGGCGATGAGGCGTTTACAGAGATTGTAAAGTTTATCCACGAGAACTGGAAGGATGGATTGACGGAACAGCGAGTTGCCTTGCAGTTAGAATATGAGATGCGGCTGCGTGGTGCCGAGGGAACGAGTTTTGATACGATTGCGGCAAGTGGTTCAAACAGCAGTCTGCCACATGCGATGCCACAGCCGAAGCTGCTTACGGAAGGTGATTTCCTGACGATGGATTTTGGCTGTATGTATCAGGGATATTGTTCGGATATGACGCGGACGATTCATATTGGAGAAGTGGTAGAATCAGAGCAGAAGAAGGTGTATGATACCGTGCTTCAGGCACAGCTTGCAGCACTTTCCGTTGTGAAACCGGGCATGGTATGTTCGGATGTCGATAAATGTGCACGTGACATCATCGCAGACGCCGGTTATGGAGATTATTTCGGACATGGACTCGGACATAGTGTGGGACTTTTTATTCACGAGGAACCTCGTTTTTCCATGAAATGTGATGCTGTGTTGAAGCCGGGTGTTGTGATCACAGTGGAACCGGGTATTTATCTGCCGGGCAGATTTGGTGTACGGATTGAGGATATGATCGTGGTGACAGAAGATGGATACCGGAATCTGGCATCTTCCCCGAAGGAACTGATCTGTGTATAATAGTCTAAAATGAAATATAATTTTGAAAAAAGTATTGACAACTCCATACCTGCATGCTATAGTATGCAAGTATGTTGATGAAAGCAGAGTATCCACTCTCACCTTAGCGCATAGGCGACTCGGGTTATGTAGTAAGAGAATATATAGATTTCTTATTATAACAATGTGTGGATAGTTTGTCTATCCACTTTTTTAATGCATTGATAATGGGAGGTGTATATTATTAGCGATTTAATGATTAACGAGCAGATTCGTGACAAAGAGGTACGTGTGGTAAGTGAGACAGGAGAGCAGCTTGGTATCATGTCATCCAAGGACGCTCAGAAGCTCGCAGATGAGCAGGGTGTTGATCTGATCAAGATTGCACCGACAGCAAAGCCACCTGTTTGCAAGATTATGGACTATGGAAAGTTCCGTTATGAGCAGACACGTCGCGAGAAGGAAGCAAAGAAAAAGCAGAGAGTCATTGAAATCAAGGAAGTTCGTTTGTCACCAAACATCGACAATAACGATCTGAATACGAAGGCAAACATGGCAAGAAAATTCCTGACTAAGGGCGATAAGGTAAAAGTTACACTTCGTTTCCGCGGTAGAGAGCTTGCGCATGTGGATAATGGTAAAGCGATTCTGAATTCCTTTGCCGAGATGCTTTCAGATGTTGCTGTTGTAGATAAACCTGCAAAGTTTGAAGGTAGAAGTATGATCATGTTTTTAGCTGAAAAACGTTAAATTCATATAAATAAGAAATTACCATGCATATGCATGATTTTTAAGGAGGAAAAGAAATGCCAAAGTTAAAGACAAAAAGAGCAGCTGCAAAGCGTTTTAAGAAGACAGGAACCGGTGAGCTTAAGAGAAATAAGGCTTACAAGAGCCACATTCTTACTAAGAAGACTACAAAGAGAAAGAGAAATCTTAGAAAAGCAACTATGACTGATTCTACAAACAGCAAAGTTATGAAGAAGATTTTACCATATTTATAGGATATTAGGAGGAATGAACGATGGCAAGAATTAAAGGCGGCGTTGGCGCTAAGAAGAGACATAATAGAACATTAAAGCTCGCTAAGGGATACAAGGGAGCAAGATCTAAGCAGTATAGAGTAGCAAAGCAGTCAGTTATGAGAGCTTTGACATCTTCTTATGCTGGTAGAAAGCAGAGAAAGAGACAGTTCAGACAGCTCTGGATCGCTCGTATCAATGCAGCAGCAAGAATGAATGGACTTTCATACAGCAAGCTTATGTATGGATTGAAGCTTGCAGGTGTAGATCTTAACAGAAAGATGCTTTCAGAGATGGCTATCAGTGATCCAGAAGGTTTCGCAAAGGTAGTAGAGGTTGCTAAGAGCAAGCTCGCTTAATAAAAGAATGTATTCAAAACCCGTTGTCTTCGGACAGCGGGTTTTGTTATAATAGGGGTGTAAAACTGTTGACCGGAGAGTACAAGGAGCAAAGGATGAATAAAAAAGTAACAAAATGTATAATCATGCTGTTGTGCACGATCTTTATCTGGACGGGGAATATGACAACTTATGCAGCAGAGACGGCGGATCCGGAGACATCGGATCTGAAGCCGTTGGAGCTTTACCAGATTGATGAAAGCTATGGAGATCTCGATGAGGCTGCCATGTCAATCAGTGATAGTAGCAGTGGAACCGCACTATCTGGTGTCTATCGTACGAATTGGGACTCATATGGAGATGATTATTGCTATCAGAATCTGAGTACAACATGGCAGGAACTCTATGATGAGATGAACTTGTATTGTACAGCGTATATGAATACATGTGTGGATGCGAAGGTGTTATCCGTTAATGGCAGGGCTGTTTCTGGTATCGGTCCAATCCGCTATGAAGGGTTGACATCGGAGGAGTTATCATCTCTGGTTTACATATTCACCTATCAGAATCCACAGTTTTATTTCATCAAGAATGCTCTGTATTACAATAGTAAAGTTGTATATCTGGGCGTATATGATACTTTTGCGGATGGAGATACCCGTTCTGACGTTTCAGTACAGTTGTATAATAAGATTGATGCCTGGGTTGCTGAGGTGAATCAGAAGAGTACGCAGTATGATAAGGAGAAGGCTGCACATGATATCGTGTGCGATCAGGTCGTTTATCAGGAAGGAACCTATAGCCAGTCGGCGTATAGTGCGGTAATTGAGGGAAAGACCGTGTGTGCAGGCTACGCGAAGCTTTATAGTATATTGACGAATGCAGCAGGGTTAGAGACTGTGTCGGTCACGAGTGCAACGCATGGATGGAATCGTACGAAGCTGGGTGACCGTTGGTACAATGTCGATACGACGTGGGATGATGGTAGCACAGGGAATTATTTCACATATACATATTTTAATAAGTCAGATGCAACAATGAAATCTTATGATGGATACTCAAGGGAATCGCATACGCAGAACAGTTATTATGATGCTGTTGCGCCTGCGTGTCCATTGGATTATTTAAATGGGGTAACAAATGTGGAAGCGACTGCGCTCTCGATTGATAATCCGGATATTGTATTGAATCTGGATGGAAACAGAACTACGAGAATTGTTGTCACCTTTACTCCATTGCGTGTAAATGATAAAAGGCTGGATTATGAAATATCTAATTCAAATGTCGCAATTATTGATTCGTATGGAAATATTACAGCGGTTAATCCAGGAGAAACAGACATTACAGTTAAAAAGAGATCGAACAACCTCAAAACCACTTGCCATGTGACAGTCTATGCGGAGCAGGCCGTTCCTACAGCACCGGTGGTTGTCTCCAAAACAGACAGTCAGATTACATTGGACACACAGAGTGGCTGTGTGTATTCTGTGGATGGAATCCACTGGCAGTCAAGTCCGGCTTTTGTGAATCTCAAACCAAATACAGAATATACCTTTTATGTAAAACGTCCAACGAGCGGATATTACCGGGAGAGCAAAGCAGTGTCTGTCCGTGTGCGTACTCTGACGGAAGAAGTACAGGCGGCACCTGCAGTGACAGTGCGATATCGGACGCATGTGCAGACCTATGGATGGCAGAAGCAGGTGACAAATGGCACGATGAGCGGTACAAGTGGACAGGCGAAGCGCCTGGAGGGGATCGAGATCGCTGTGAGTGGCAACCAGAAGCTTGGAATCCAATATACGACGCACTGTCAGACCTATGGATGGCTGCCTTGGTCGTCGAATGGAGAGATGAACGGAACCGAGGGAGAGGCAAAACGTCTGGAAGCAATTAAAATCCAACTTACGGGCGTTGACAAAGATAAATATGATGTGTATTATCGTGTGCATGCGCAAAGTTACGGCTGGCTTGGATGGGCGAAGAATGGTGCGCCAGCAGGAACTGCGGGATATGCAAAGCGTCTGGAGGGTATTCAGATCGTGGTTGTAAAGCGTGGTATGCCAGCACCGGAAGTTGATTATGCTGGTGTATATGCAAGTGCGACTGTGCGTCAGACCGCCTCGTATATCGCGAAGAATGGAACATCTCCTGTGCTTGGTAGTTCCGCAACCACAAATGCAAATCCGACGGTGAGCGGAGAGAATACGGTAAATGTGGCGTATCGCACCCATGTACAGACGTATGGCTGGCAGGGCTGGAAATATAACGGTCAGATGAGCGGCACAAGCGGACAGGCAAAGCGCCTGGAGGGAATCTGTATCAAGCTGACCAATAAGCCATACAGTGGTAATATCGTTTACACAACCCATGTGCAGACTTACGGCTGGGAGGGAAAAGTAAATGATGTGTCCACATGGAAGCAGAATGGAGTCATGAGTGGTACAAGTGGACGCGCAAAGCGTCTGGAGGCAATCTGCATCAATCTGACAGGTGAGATGGCAGCACATTATGACGTTTACTACCGTGTGCATGCACAGACGTATGGCTGGCTTGGATGGTCTAAAAATGGAGCGCCAGCGGGAACTGCGGGTATGGCAAAACGGTTGGAAGGAATTCAGATTGTGCTTGTTCCGAAGAATGGCGCAGCACCGTCTGTAAATTATCAGGGCATTCGCAGTGTGCAAAGTCGGTCGTATATCCAACGATAAAAGCACGGATTTATGCGCATTATAGTAGATGGTGAAAAAATATTTACAAAAATAGAAAAAAGTTGTTGACAAAGGGCAATCAAAATGATAATATATGTCTTGCGTTGAGCGTGAGCGACACGCAAGAGAATGCGGGAGTGCTGGAATTGGCAGACAGGCTAGACTAAGGATCTAGTGATGGCAACGTCGTGTGGGTTCAAGTCCCATCTCCCGCACGAAGAGAAAGAGAGATAGCAATTATCTCTCTTTTCTTTTTATATACATATGTTAAAATAGCAGCAGGAGCTGGATAAGGAGATAAAAGTCATGGCAAAGACGAAAAAATCAGACAATTTGGAATATTGCAGAGGAATTCGTGTGATGGATGTCGCGGTGTATGTATTTGCATTGTTGGCGTTTGGTGTGTATCCACTGATTTACGATGACCATTATTTTAATATTACGATCACAAAATATCATTTCTTTTTATATGCGGCCGGTATCTATCTGGCGCTTGCATTGATCGGTTATGTTGTGGAGGCAAATCTGAAGAATTATTATAAGTATGATTCTTTGCTCGTCGAGGATACCGGGAAGAAACGGTTCTTGCGACCGGAGTTTTATGCACTTGCATTCCTGATGGCAAACTTTTTTGCATGGCTTTGTGCAGATAATAAAAAAGATGCTTTTTATGGCTTGCAGGGCAGACGGATGGGCCTTTGCATGTATCTGGTTCTGATGATCGTATTCGTTGTGTTGGCACAGCGTGTGCGTCCACAGATGATCATGTTTATCTTTTTTGCTGCGGCGAATGCATTTGCGTATGCGGTTGCAATCGGACAGCATATGGAGCATGATTTCCTGAATCTGCGTTATAACATTGCATCAAATCAATATACGAAATTCATATCAACATTCGGAAATATCAATATGTATGCAAGTTATCTGTCCATCTCGATTCCAGTGTTGTTGGCAGTGTTTGCATTTTGTAAGAACTGGTTTTCGCGTATTCTGTCAGGAATCCTACTGATCGCGGCTGGTTGCAATATTCTGATTGCAAACAGTGACAGTGTATTCCTTGGTATTTTTGCTGGCGTTGTTGTGGTGACAATCCTTGCATTTATGCAGGGCAGACTGCGGTATAGTTCGTTTGCAGTGTTTTTATTGTTTGTCGGCAATCTGGTGCTTGGGTTTATCAATAAATATGGACATACAAGATATGACAAAAAACGGGGCGGACTTGCAATCGCCTTAAACCGGCTGGATATTGCATTTGTGTTATGTGGAGCAGCGCTGCTTGTATTTGCAGTTGTGTGTGTCTGCAACTGGAAGCTTGGCACGAGGGTTGCAGCATGGAATAAAAAGAAGATTGTGCTGATTGTCTGTGGTGCGTGTGTGGCGCTTGGCGTGATTGGTATTATTGTTTTGGCGGTAACTGGCTCTTCGTTACTGACATTCAATGATAAATGGGGCAGTTATCGTGGTTACATCTGGAGAAAGATTGTGGAAGTGTATGGTGATGCACCGTTTGTAAATAAGCTGTTTGGATATGGAAATGAGTCGGTACGTGTGACACTCAAGGCGGCATGCTACAATGAGATGGTTCAGGTCACGGGTAAAGTGTATGACAATGCGCATAACGAGCTGTTGCAGTACTTATTTACCACAGGTATTGTTGGTATGCTTTCTTATCTGGCATTGGTCGGAAGCAGTATCGTCTATATGTTTAAGCATGCAAAGGAGCATGCATGGATCAGTGTGTGTCTGGCAGCGACAGTTGGATATTTCGCGCAGAGCATCCTGAATCTGAATCAGCCGATTACAACACCACTGTTCTTTGTATTTATGGCAATGGGCGTTGGTACTGTGAATTATTGTAGAAGAGTGAAGGAGTTAGAGAAACGTGCTTGAATTTCTGGTTCATAAGTGCATAAAGGATGCGGATGAGATTGAACGCCCGGAAGTGCGGAAACGGTACGGCTTTTTCTCCTCCATCGTCGGAATCATCTGCAATGTGATCTTGTTTGCAAGTAAGCTTGCAATCGGTCTGATCGCCGGATCTATCTCGATTGTATCAGATGGTGTGAATAACTTATCGGATTGTGCAACTTGTATCGTGACGATGTTTGGGTATAAGATGGCAGCGAAGCCAGCCGACCGGGATCATCCGTTTGGACATGGGCGGATGGAATATCTGACTTCGCTTGTGATCGCGGCTGCGGTTGTGGCGGTTGGATTTGAGTTGCTGCGAAGCTCGGTGGAGAAGGTCATGCATCCGGAGCGTGTAACGTTTTCATTTCTTGCTCTTTTGGTGCTGGTGCTTTCCATGCTGGTGAAGATTGGGATGGGAGTTATGAACCGGAAGCTTGGCACGAAGCTTTCTTCGTCCATTATGCTTGCAACCTCTAAGGATAGCTTTAGCGATGTGTTTGCAACACTGGCAACCGCAATCGCACTTGTGATGTCGGCATTTTCAGATCTGCCGATGGATGGAATCATGGGAATCGTGGTGTCAGTCATGATTATGCTTTCCGGTTTTGGTATTGTGAAAGATACGGTGGATCAGCTGCTTGGACAGCCGGCGGATGAGGAGTTAGTTGCAAAGATCCGGGAGCTTGTGATGGAGAATATGTTCTGTCATGGCATGCATGATCTGATCATACACAGCTATGGTCCGGGAAATCTGATTGGTAGTGTGCATGTGGAAGTGGACTGTCATGAAAATATCATGGAGATTCACGATGCGATTGATGAGTTAGAACGGAACATCTACGATGAATTGCAGGTACATATGACGATCCACATGGACCCGATTGATTACGATGATGAGAAGACGAATGTTTGCCGTGATATGATGGCGGGGATTTTAAAGGAAATCGATGAAGGTCTTACGATGCATGACTTTCGGATTGTGTCGGGACCAACGCATACCAATCTGATCTTTGATGTGCTTGTGCCATATGAATGTAAGAAGACAGAAGCACAGATTAAGTCTGAGATCCAGCAGAAGCTTGCGGAGAAACAGGATACATATTATACAGTAATTACGTTTGATAAAGGATATTGTTGACAAACGGAAAATCATCATATATAATTTTCATATCATTGTGAATGATAGCAAAGGCGAGGAAGAGAACAAGTAGTGTTTGCGAGCAGCTGCCACAGAAAGCAGCCGGTTGATGAGAGGCGCGGTAAGTCGGAAACATGAATACATCTCGGAGCTGCTCCCTGAACGCTTGTCAAGTAGGGGCAGACGGATTGGCACACGTTACAGAGGCTGAAGTATTGATATCGATACTTGCAAAGGCGGTTATCGTGAGGTAAGCGTGAAATAAGGTGGTAACACGGAGTATACTTCGTCCTTATATTTTTATAAGGGCGTTTTTTAATGCCCAAAAAAGAAAATATATTTTGGAGGAAAGAAAGATGACATTGTACGAAGAACTTGTAGCAAGAGGTTTGATTGCACAGGTAACAAACGAAGAGGAGATCAGCCGTCTGATCAATGAAGGAAAGGCAACGTTCTATATTGGATTTGATCCGACAGCAGACAGCCTGCATGTAGGACATTTTATGGCACTTTGTCTGATGAAGCGTCTGCAGATGGGTGGCAATAAGCCAATTGCTCTGATTGGTGGAGGTACCGCAATGATCGGTGATCCATCCGGAAGAACCGATATGCGTCAGATGATGACAAAGGAGACCATTCAGCATAACTGTGATTGCTTTAAGAAGCAGATGAGCCGTTTTATTGATTTCTCAGAGGGAAAAGCGCTTATGGTAAATAATGCGGACTGGCTGCTTGATCTGAATTATATAGAGGTATTGCGTGAGGTTGGAGCGCATTTCTCTGTCAATCGTATGCTGACGGCTGAATGCTACAAGCAGCGTATGGAGAAGGGACTTAGCTTCCTGGAGTTTAACTACATGATCATGCAGAGCTATGATTTCTATGCGTTGTTCCAGAAGTACGGCTGTAACCTGCAGTTTGGTGGCGACGATCAGTGGTCGAACATGCTTGGTGGTACAGAGCTGATCCGTAGAAAACTTGGCAAGGATGCACATGCGATGACAATCACACTGCTCTTAAATTCTGAGGGTAAGAAGATGGGTAAGACACAGAAGGGTGCTGTATGGCTTGATCCAAACAAGACAACACCGTATGAGTTCTTCCAGTACTGGAGAAATGTCGACGACGCAGATGTTATCAAGTGTCTCAAGATGTTGACATTCCTTCCATTGGAGCAGATTCAGGAGATGGAGCACTGGGAAGGCAGCGAGCTGAATAAGGCAAAAGAGATTCTTGCCTATGAGCTGACTGCACTTGTACACGGCGAGGAAGAAGCGAAGAAGGCACTTGACGCAGCGAAGAATATCTTCGGTGGCGGAAATACAGAGAATATGCCAGTTGCTGAAATCACAGCAGATATCTTCAATGATGGACAGACAGATCTGATGTCGATTATCGTACAGGCAGGACTTGCAGCATCCAAGAGCGAGGCAAGACGTGCGATGGAGCAGGGCGGTGTCTCTGTCAATGGCGAGAAGATCACAGATGTGAAGAAGATGTTCACACCGGATGATTTCGCAGAGGAGTTCGTATTGAAGAAGGGAAAGAAGAATTTCCGTAAGGTTGTATATAAGGCGTAATGATTCGAAAATGTGTCAATACAATTAAATATGGAACGGCAAAGGCAAGGGCAATCGTGCTCTTGTCATTGCTGTTCGGAATCGGAACTGTCGGTGCGATTGTGTGTGCAATCGTGTTCCGGCAGATTCTGTTTATTTTTGCAGCAGTCGTATGTGTGTTTGTTGTGATTACGCTGGCGCAGACGCTTGTGATTCAGGGTGGTGTTGTGGAAGATGCGAAGAACGCAGAAACGCAGGACACAAAACGTTCCAAACGTACGAAGCCACAGGATGCGGACAAGAAAGTCGATCATATGAAGCCGCCGGTATTTGCGAAGCGAAAGAACGAGAAAGAAGCTTCGAATGTCGAGGAAGAACACAACCGGCACAAGCGGAAGAAACAGCAAAAGAAGGACGCAGATGAGGGCGGACAGGAGTCGCAGGACAGAGAGGAACGGATGGAAGAACAGTCGATTGTTGCTCTTACGCAGGAAACTGTCACAACATACGACCGGAAGAAGGTCAAGAAGACGCTGCATAAGTTCAAGGTGCGGCGGGAGCATCGTATGATCTTCGTAGATCGTTCCGAAAAGCTCAAGGCAAATCAGACACCTGCCTATATCTGGGTAGAGAAAAAGGATTTTCATCTGTTGCTGATTGAACAGGAACCGCGGCACATCACGATTCCACTATATCAGATCAAGAATATTACATATCTGAAGAAGCAGCCGGCAAATGAAGATATTGATTATGCAGCGTATAAGGGCAGCAGTGTGCTTGCGGATATGTTTCGTCCGTATCTGCCGGATTATGCGCACAGTACGGTTGTGGATGATCTGTCTGCCTATAAGAATTTGTATGGAATCGGAAATGATATCTATGTGACAAACCGGTCGGCATCGGCACTGTTTGACCTGTTAGGGGTAGACTTTCAGGTGGATGACAGGGTAACAATGTCCAACAAGGTGAATATTTATTTTAAAGAAGCATACAAGTCGAATATCTTATTACGGGACAATGTGATTGATGCGAACGGATATGCAGACCGGATCAGCAAGACGCTGGATAATCTGGCGCATTCGACAATCAGCTATGCAGAATTTAAAGATACGCTCAACCTGATGATACGAAACAAATTGATTACACAAGAGTTTGCATCGTATTATATGGGTGTGAGAGATGATTTGACTAGATAAAAACAAGTAGAAACGGACTTTTGATACGGTTTCACAAGTTAAGCGTTGCGAACGCCTATATTTACTTGCGAAAACGACACAAAAGCCCGTTTTTACATACGATTCACAAGTTAAAACTTAATAATGTATAGTAAAAATTCGATTTGACGTAATTTATGAAAGAAAAAAGACGGTTTTTTCAGTTTGCGTTTTCCTTAGACTTGAGTTATCTTAATTACGAGTTAAAGATAATTAAAAAAATTAAGGAAAAGGAGAATACGAGTATGGAAGTTACAGCAGAAGATTTAGGAAAGCGTTCATTTTGTGAGGCAGTCATGCGTGCAAGATTGCCAAAGGCAGTATTCAAGGAATTAAAGAAGACAATTGATTACGGTGCACCGCTTGACGCAGCGATTGCTGATTCCGTAGCGATTGCCATGCGGGAGTGGGCAAAGGAGCTCGGCGCAACACACTATACACACTGGTTCCATCCACTCACAAACCTGACAGCAGAGAAACATGATTCTTTCATGGATCCGGTTGGTGATGGTACATTCATCACAGAGTTCACTGGCAAGGAATTGATCAAGGCTGAGCCAGATGGTTCTTCCTTCCCTTCCGGAGGAATCCGTGAGACGTGTGCAGCAAGAGGTTATACAGTCTGGGATTGTACATCTCCTGCATTTGTCAAAGAGATTCCGGATGGCTGTAAGGTTCTTTGTATTCCGACTATTTTTATTTCATATACAGGCGAGTCTCTGGATCACAAGACACCACTTCTTCGTTCCATGGATGCCGTTAACAAGCAGGCACTTCGTATCCTGAAGCTGTTTGGTAAGACACCAGCGAAGGTAACTGCTTCCGTTGGACCAGAGCAGGAGTACTTCCTGATTGACAAGGATAAGTTCAATCAGAGACTTGACCTGAAGCTGACTGGACGTACATTGTTTGGCGCACCGGCACCGAAGGGACAGGAGTTAGATGACCACTATTTTGGTACGATTAAAGAGCGTATTGCTTCCTTTATGAAAGATTTGAATGAAGAGTTATGGAAACTCGGCATTCTTGCGAAGACACAGCATAATGAGGTGGCTCCGGCACAGCACGAGATGGCACCGATCTTCACTACTGCCAATATTTCGACAGACCATAACCAGTTAGTTATGGAAATCATGAAAAAGGTAGCGAAGAGACACGGTATGGAGTGTCTGCTGCATGAGAAACCGTTTGCAGGAGTAAATGGTTCCGGTAAGCATAACAACTGGTCTATCGTAACGGATACCGGTATCAACTTGTTGGATCCGGGCAAGAAACCTCATGAGAATACTAAGTTCCTTTTGTTCTTAGCCGCAGTTATTAAAGCAGTAGATGAGAACGCAGAATTGCTTCGTCTGTCTGCTTCTAATCCGGGCAATGATCATCGACTTGGTGCTAATGAGGCACCACCGGCTATTATTTCTATCTTCTTGGGAGAACAGCTTGAAGATATTATCGAACAGATCGTGCGTGGAGATCTTTCTTCTTCCATTCATGGTACTAAACTGGATACAGGTGTTCATGTACTTCCGGTACTTCGTAAGGATGCGACAGATCGTAACCGTACATCACCATTTGCCTTCACCGGTAATAAATTTGAGTTCCGTATGTTAGGTTCTTCAATGTCAATTGCAGGTGTGAATTTCATCTTGAATACAATGGTTGCAGATGTACTTAATCAGTTCGCTGACGAATTGGAAAAGGCGGATGACTTCGATGCAGCAGTCAACGAATTGATCAAGAAAACTGTTACCGAGCATCAGAGAGTTATCTTTAACGGTGATGGATACTCGGATGAGTGGGTTGCTGAAGCAGAGAAACGTGGTCTTCCAAATGTAAAGTCTTTCGTAGAGGCAATTCCATATCTTGTTACTGATAAGACAATCTCTATGTTTGAGAGACAGGGCGTCATGACTAAGACAGAGCTTGAGTCTCGTGCAGAGATCAATTATGAGACTTATTCTAAGACGATCAATATTGAGGCAAAGACAATGATTGATATGGCTGGAAAGCAGATTATTCCTTCAGTTATTTCTTACA
>OLVO01003353.1_pt1 | contig 13360 bp, 9 predicted proteins | sample 1672571 | NCBI WGS metagenome assembly OLVO01 (sample SAMEA3136700, study PRJEB25190) | human gut metagenome | biome: human gut; feature: human-associated habitat; material: faeces | place: Austria | collected 2013 | reverse complement strand
TTTTGGGTCTCATAACGGCTATGTACGCAAAAAGGCAATTCACGTTGTCCGGGATTCTGGGAACCCATCGACACAAAGGGCATTACCATACAACGTACTCCATACCGTTCCCATGCTTTCAACGCCGCATCCACTGCAATATCGTGGGACAATATACAGTCAGTCTAATAGGGAAGATGCAAATTATGAGGTTCAATAGCCCCCCAAGGTAAAATCGCCAAATCATATACAAGCTCCTTTACATATCCATAGCAGGCAAAGGAAAGATCTATTTCTCTATTCATACCATTTTCTTGTTAGTTTCATTCGAATTACCCCATGTTATCTGTTTTAGGCCTCAAGAAATAAAGCTGCATGACAACAGCACATAAAACCCCAGCAGCAAGCATGGCAAATCCCCCCCCAAGATTTCCTTGATCAGTCCACCGCCCCAATAAATGAGTCACAGCCGCTCCGGCAAAGACACCTGTCATATTCATAATGCCATAGGCGGTAGCACGATATCCCGGAGGAACAAACTGGCAAAGAATAGGCATATTGTTTGCATCGAAGATACCGAATCCCAAACCGAACAGCAGACTCGCCCCAACCACCCCGAAAACACTATGAGAGAAGCCCAACAATAGCAAGGCAGGGATCGTCAACCCCAATCCAATAGCCCCTGTATACACACGGCCACGGATATTTTTTAGGACCCATCGGTCAGACAATATCCCACCGGCAATTACTCCGAGAAAAGAGGAGAGCGCTATTGTGATCGTGGACAACGGACCGGCTTCGGCCATAGGCATATCCAAACTGTCAGAGAACAGGGTCGGAAGCCAATTTTTAGTAGCCCATCCAGGCAGGGAGGGCACCGCAAAATAGAAAAGAATCACCCAAAAGGCAATATTGCTGAATAACAGCGACATTCCTTTGAAGATAGACGGGGAAGATGCTTTCACCCCTTTGCGACACACCTGCTCTGCCGTGCCTGTCCCCTTGTTCTCACGAAGAAAAAGGATCAGAACGAGTGCGTATATGATCCCAATAATTCCGAACCCATGAAAAGTGGCATGCCAGGAATAGGCGGCAGACACGGTGGCTCCGAAACCTCCGATAGCCTGACCGATATAAAGGCCCGTCATATGAATACCCACGGCCAGCGAACGTGACTTTCCCTGGTGCCAATCCGCTATTAGGGAAAGGCCGGCCGGTATATACAAAGCCTCACTGATCCCCATTACAGCACGCAACCAATAAAGCTGTGTGAACGTTTCAGCGTATCCCATTCCATAAGTAACTGCTGACCAGACAAACAAACTGCCTACAATCAACCATTTGCGGTTAAGACGATCAGCGATCATGCCCGCAACAGGACTCATGAATCCGTAAATCCAAAGAAAGACCGCCATCAGACGACCAAAGTTCTCCGCAGACTCAAGCGCCGAGATATCCACTTGCATGGCTTCTTTCATGGTGGAAAGCATCTGGCGGTCCATATAATTGAGAAGAGCCACTCCCCAAAGTAAACCAACCAATATCCAGGGATATATTCTGTTGTTTTTCATTATGTCCAATTACAATTTTATATTTTCCGTACCGGACAGACCAGATAAGATCTCATTACACAGAACATGTCCCTTAATCATCATCCTGGGAATATGAAAAGGTCCTTTGAAGATATTCCCCTTGGCGGGCTGGGCCACACTGCCGTCGCGATGCAGATACCCGTACCATTCTCCGTATTCCCCGTCTGGGAAATGTGCATATGTCCAATCACTAACCTGATTATGCATTTTCAAGTATTTTTCATCTCCTGTAGCTTCATAGGCATACAAAGTGGCAATGATTGCTTCCGTTTGAGGCCACCAAAATTTCATATCCTGTGAATAATCCTGTACGGGGAGATTCCTACAATCACGAAAATTGATGATACCGCCGAGATCCTTATCCCAGCCCCACTCCCAAGACCAGTCCAGAATGGTCAGGGCTGTTTCAAGCATCTCCTTGTCCCAGCCACGGTATCTGGATTCTTCAAGTATGAACCATGCCGTTTCAATACAATGCCCGGGATTGATGATACGTCCGTTAATGGTATCTATAAACTCACCGTTTTCCCCCACAGTCTCAAGCAGGGCATTAAACTCAGGATGCATAAAAAAAGTCTTCAAATCGGAAAGCGAATCATCGATTCTGGCTGTTAATACGGGATTGTCAATAGCCTCACGTATACGGGAAGCTGTATTGATCAGAATCATCGTAATGGAATGCCCCCGCAAGGAAAGGGTATCACAATATTTCGGAGACAATATTCCTGGGGTCGTAATGAAACGAAGCACCCGGCTGAAAAGCTCAAGAGCTTTTTCAGCATACACCCTATCGCCCGAAGCCAACGCATACTCCGACATGGCAATGGCAGCAAAACATTCGGAGAAGACATATCTGCGTTTGCGCAGGGGCCGACCATCTCCCGTCACTTCAAAATACATACGGCCGTCCGTATCGAAGCAGTGCCGTTCAATAAAGTCGATACAACTTTTTGAAGCCGACAGCCATTCAGAATTTTTATCCATATGATTATAGGCAAAAGCAGCAATGAAACCGAAACGCCCCTGAAACCAGACGGATTTAGTCGTATCCATCAAGCTGCCATCCCGGTTTACACATGTATACACACCTCCGTTTACCTGATCAAGGCCATATTTCATCCAGAAAGGCATAATATTGTTTATAAGATCATTCTTATAGGAAGCGGCCCAACAAGTCAAATATTCCGTAACATTCATCTTTACATTGTTTTTAATGATTGGTTATTTATCTTTTTCTTTAAAATTTATTGCAACGGTCAAAAAAGTGAATCTCCTCCAGTTCCGCTCTCATAGTCGATTCCTCCTCTTCCGTCATATTTCTAAAAGGAATGCGATTTTTACCCAGATCCAAACCGAGCAGCTTCATGATTCTTTTTCCAGCCACGATATTACCCCGGTAATGACAAATCACATTGATTACCTGCTGAGCAAAATTCTGTAAATCCCTGGCGCGTTCAAGGTCACCAGACTTCCAAGCGTCCAAAATCCCAACGAGGGTACGCCCATTATAATTTGTCGTACCACCGATACCACCGCGGGCTCCTCCCATAGCCAAACACGGTAAAAGCGTTTCATCCTGCCCATGAAGCATATCAAACTTTCCGTCCTTATACAAACGGCATTGGTTGTATTCATACAGGTTCTCGTATGTATATTTTATACCAGCAAAGTTGGAAATACGTCCGTCCACAGCTTCCAAAAACTCCGTCATGGAAAGATAAACCCCATTGAAAGCAGGAATATGATAGAAATAAAAGGGAAGTCGGGGAGCCCCGCAGGCTATCTCCTGGCAATATGCGACCAGTTCCTCCACACGGCCGATTCTAGGAAAGGGAGGAGCCATCGCACCAATGGCATAGGCACCGACAGACTGCGCATGTGCAGCCAGGAGTCGACTGGAACGGGCGCAGATACTACCCACATGAACCATGACCTTAAAATCCGCGGGAGAAACTTCCAACCAGCGTTCAGCCAATTTCATGCGTTCCTCATCCGTCAACATATAGCCTTCACCGGAAGAACCGTTAACAAACACTCCCTTCAGGCCATTCTTTACCAAAAATTCAGCATACGTTCCAAGCGGTTCATAATTGACATCACCATTTTCATAAAACGGGGTGAAAGGGGCGTTTATAAGCCCTGTAATCTTTTCCATCATATCTTATATTTGTAAATAAAAAAAATAAATCTACATCACACGCAGTATGTGTTCCTCACAAACAGCTTTATCGAAAGTCCCCTTTTGTTACGGGATACCAACCCGAAAGGTGGATGCCGGCAAATTTTCCCTGTTTACAAGATTCCCATTACTATACGGACGCCAGCCATACCGTACATAGCGTGGACTTTTCACAAATTCACAGAAAACTCTCATCAGCCCGTCTTCCAACACCTCAGCTGTAGCAGGATAATACAGTCCTTCAACCTCAGCCACCTCAAAAGCGCGTATAGGACCATTATCCGAACTCCTCATGCCCTCTCCATAGTCAAAAGTGATTAAAACCTCCCAATCACGAAATTCGGCTTTGCGGAATAAAGGGCCACTAGGAACAAGGGACGTATATCCATAAGTTTTATTCAATGCCCAGCGGCCTAGGCGTTCTCCAACCGGTTTTTTATTTCTAGGATGTACATCCAACGAATCACCATAATCACTTGATACTGCCATACCGGTATTCGGAATTTCAGCCATCATTCTACGCTGGCTGTCACGGAACCACGGCCACGAAGGACGAGCTATACTGGAAAGCTGTACATAATAGAATGGCAAATCCTCATTCTTCCAGTTCTTACGCCAACTACCGACTAAGAGTTTAAAGAGCTTCTCATGAGCTTCGCAATTATGAGCGTTTGATTCCCCCTGATACCAGATCACACCTCTGACGGGATATTGCTCCAACGGCCGAATACCAGACTCGTATAAATAACAAGGTTCATAAGGGTGGCGCTGAAACTTCTCCTTCGAGAGTTTAACATTCAATGCAGCTCTTCCACGTACCCAGTCCTGTATAAAGTCATTACGCGTCCAATCTTTTAATATAGCCGGGAATTGATATTCCAACGTATTCCGGTCAATCCATGATTCGGTGGGTGAACCGCCGATAGCATTACAGATCAACCCCACCGGAACCTTCAAGCTATCCCGCAACATCTGACCGAAATAATAAGCGATTGCAGAGAAATGGGCAGCATTGGCAGGAGTACAAATTTCCCATTCGGTCTCCTTATAATATTGAAGATGATTCAAGGAATCGAGAACGGAAGCGTCCCATTGCACTGCGTCCGTGCGCCAGCGCGCTTTCATGTCATACAAACGTAACTGTTCGTCGGCAGCTTGAGGAATGTCTTTTTTGCCGGTAATAGTCTGCCGTAACATAAATTCCATATTCGACTGACCGGAGCATAACCAAACCTCTCCTATCAAAACATTTGTATATTTCAAGATTCTATGAGGGGTAGAAATTGTTAGCGTATAAGGTCCTCCCGCTTTCAACGGTGATAATTTCACGGACCATTTACCGTCCGGTGCAGCCTTTGTAATCCACCGCTGGCGGTCTATGCAAACTGTTACTTGCTCTCCTGCATTGGCTATCCCATGAACCTTCAAAGGAGTATCGCGCTGAAGAATCATATTATCCGTATAAAGCGGAGATAATTTCAAGCCTCCATAATCTCCGGTGATAGCCGAGTAAACTGTTCTCGCCATTATCGCAGCCCCTTCAGCAGCAGGATGAACAGCGTCCGGCAAAAGATAAGGATATGGATAAAGCGGTTCGTGGAAATCGATTAACTGTACCCCGGCATAGCTTGCCACCGTTTCAATAGCCGTTTGTATCTCTCCATGCCAATCACGGGTTCCCGACAAAAAACGGGTATGGCGGTCGGCAATCGGAGTCATTCGTGCAATGATAATCCGTACAGCGGGATTGGCCTCACGGAATGTATCAATCAGCTTCAAATAATCTTTCACAAAAAAATCACGGTAGTTAGGCCAATTGCGAGGGTCGGTATCATTGATACCCAAATGAATGACAACAATATCTCCTGCAAAATCCAATGCTTTCCGATATTCTTCCTGTCGGGTATAAGGGCGATGTCCCTGATTAAGCAGGGTAGCGCCAGGTTTCCCGAAGTTCTCGACTTCATAACGTTCTCCCAGCAGCTTTTGCAACTTCACAGGATAAGATTGTGTTGCACGGTCAGATAATCCTGTACCATAGGTAATACTGTTTCCTACACATGCAACCTTTATCCGTTGCTGGGCAGACAACACCCAACAAACGAACAGACAGACGAATAATAGTAAAATCTTTTTCATTTATTTCTTCCCAATGTAAGGTTTCACAATCTCTACCCATTTCAAGTAACCTTTCCCCAGAAGATGCAAACCATCATTTGTATAGGTAGTGTTCATCTTTCCGGTTTGTTTGTCTATAAAATGGGAGTACAAATCTATATAGGTCGCTCCTTCTTTTTCTGCCAAGCCGACTAACCCTTTATTGATTTCAGGGATAACCTGCCAACGGGAAGTATGTCCCTTGAACATATTGTAATGGTCGGTGACCGGAAGAACACTTTGCAGATATAGCTTTGTTTTAGACGAATCTGCCTTTATCTTCCTGACAATCATCTCAATACGGGATACAATAGTATCGGCGGGAGTTCCCCTACTCACATCATTAATACCAATCAAAAGAAATATTTTAGCGGGCTTTCCCTTCAGGATAGCATCAAGACGGTCATATACTCCCATACAAATGTCGCCGCTGATTCCACGGTTTTTGACATGTTTGTTCTTGAACAGTTCCGCCCATTCGGCACCGTTTGTGATACTGTTTCCCAGAAAAATAATGTCACTGGAAGTAACAGGCAGTTCTTCAAACAATGTAGCACGCTGGTAGTAAAACGTAGAATATTTGCGTTCTTGTGCGCGGCATAACAAAGACAGGGTCAATATGACCACTAAAAAAAAGATCTTTTTCATGACTATTCTTTTTATTTACTCATTAGCATATCCGTTTTTCATTATAGCATATCTGAGTTTCATTATAACATATTCAAATCTGCTCATAGCATATTTATAAATAGTTCTCTCTCTATAATCGATATGTCACTCTAGTGTTTTATTTGGTGAGTAAATGAGTCCTTCTACCGCTTTCTGTCCGTCAAGAGTAACAAAGACAGTAGTAAACATCCATTTTACTAGCCGGACTTCCGGGCTAACAAACTTCCCTACCGGTAATTTCAAAAGTACTTTATTCCAGCCTTTTTGCAGATGAACTTCCAAAGGCGGGCGGGCCACACAATTTTCGTTGCCCAAAGCTATTTCATTGCTTTTGGTGCGGTGAGTAGCTGTCCAGACAGGCGGTAATATTTCCTGTTCATTTATCCAGATACGGCTTTCCTTATAATCCCATTTTCCCGGCAGAGGAGGAAGATCGGCTTCGGAGCGTCCGTAATTCTGAAATTCAGCCCACAAACCAACGTTTTGTTCTTTCGGCGAATAGACATAGGTGTAGGCGTAGGCCGTATGGTTTTCTTTCGGTTCTTTATAAAATCCGGGAATAAGCGTCCCCCACACGTGGCGTAAATAGATTCCGGCACCAATAGCAGGACGCACATTGTATGTTTTTCCTCCATAGCTGTAACTATCCTGCAAAGTTTCTTCCGGAGGAAAAGCCTTTGCCAGATTTCCTTCGTTCGGGAAAGCATCTGTAATATTCCATTTCACATTTGTCTGACGGACATACGCAAACGGATAACCGTCAAAAGTATGTTCTTTATGCCACAACAAACGACGTTCAAAATCGGCAAAACTTCTGAATAGTTCCGAATGCTCGTCGGTTGGAAGTATTGTTCCGTTCTTATCGAAATATTCCGTCCCACCACCTTTCCAGGCACGTTCCGCCATAGCCAGCATATTAGGATAGAAATTATTTTCGATAATCATCCCCCACTCGGTACTGACTAACCTGTCATTCCAGATAGCCAGGATTGTCCCTGCCAAATCTTCGCTTCCTTGTTCCTTATTATAAATACGACTGTTGTACAATGCTATGATATCACCAAAGGTGTCAAAATGATTCAGATAATGAAAACGTGAGTCAATGGCGGGAATCCCTTTCTGCGCCTTTCCACGATAACTCCAAAGTTGAGTCATGTCAATCTCCCCGGGTTTGTAGTGCCAACCCGGATTCCATGAAATTACTTTCTTACCTTTGGAACGTACATAGGACACCATTTCCGGCACAAAACGGGGATTGGTAAACCGCACTTCATCCGTACCGATATGCAAATAAGGCACATCAAAGGTTTCACAGACTTCATCCATCAGCAATTTCAAAATTTTCATCCCTTCAGGACTTTGCATATCATGGCGGAAAGTACGTATAAATGCAGCGCTATGTCCGGGCATATCTATTTCGGGAATCAGCGTCATGTGATGTGCTCTACAGAATGCAACCAACTCCTTGGCTTCTTCCAGCGTATAATATTTGCCGGGCATGCGGGCGGTATTCGCACTATCGTTCAGCATCGGAAAAATCTTACTTTCCAGACGCCAGGATTGATTCTCGGTCAAATGCCAGTGAAAAACATTGATTTTGAATTTGGCAAGCGCGGCGATTTCACGCTTAAGTTCATCCAGTGAAATGTAGCTTCTTCCAACATCCTGCATAAATCCGCGAACCCGGAAAGCAGGCCAGTCGATGATCTCAGCTCCTTGAATATGCGTTTTTGAATTCCTTTTTTCTGTCAGCTGCCTTAAAGTTTGCATAGCCCAATAAACACCGCGTTCGGTTACAGCCTCAACAATTATCCGCTTCTTTGTGATGCTCAGTCGGTAGGCTTCATCCTGGTTCATCGGTATTTCGGGGAGGGTCGGCAGTAATTTAACTTCAATAGTACCGGTTGCCTTGGGGGAGACGGTTCCTCCCATTTCGGAGATAAGAGTTTCCCACTCCTGTTGAAGCACAGGAGTGGAAAGGTGTACCTTATTCACCTGAAAGTTTAAATGAGAGGGGGTAAACTTTTGCGGCTGGGGGAGCAGGTGATAATCACCTGCTTTTACCACTGAAATTGTGCATAAGTTAATTATAATATATATAAATAATATGAGTCTGTTTTTCATGATTACAGGTCGTATGATAATTCCTATTGTATTATATCTCTCAGCCGGATTGCCTGAAAAGTCATATGAGCAACACTGCTTTCATATAATATGCCGACTGTCTCTTTATCAATCATTGTCAAACAAGAATATCCCCAACCGTCACCTTCATCCAGCATCACTTGATGTTCGGGTAGCCACGTGATACCTCCATCCAGACTGGCCTTGATCGTGATATGATGACGACCTTTTACCGTATTCGGATTGGAGAATAAAAGAATATCCTTATTTAATGTGTTGTCTGCCGCTTTCACGCTGATTAAACTTGCCATACACACCGGTTCCTGTAAAGCTTTACGGGAAGAAGGATGTTCTGTCCAAGTCTTACCGAGATCCTTGGTAGTAGCGACAGCACGACTGCCTCCACGGTTATCTCTCATATTTAACATCAGTACACCAGGCTCCACTTCCGCTACCTGAGCTTCTGTTGTATTGGTGCGCGCATAGTTATGGATTTTCCATGTTTCGCCACGGTCTTTGCTATACATAATTCCCGCATTCGGAACACGGGTAGAATCGATAAACTGAATCGGGAATACCAATGTGCCGTCTTGCATGGTGATACCTCGTCCCGGTCCTTGCAAAAGGAAATACCAGGATGGATCTTTCACCTGATCTGTTATATTAATAGGCTCCGACCACGTTTTACCATCGTCCGTACTCTTTGACAATACCAACTGGGCCGTATGATTCATATCCATTCCCGGATAAGAACTCCACCAAGCACGCTGATTACCCATTCCATGTGTCCAAGCCGCCACCACCCATGTTGTGTTGGTCTTGGTATCCACTAAGATCGAAGGGTCGCCAACACCGTTCTGCGCAGCAGGCAAACCGCCAGTTTCACCAAAAGCTAAAGGTAAACGCATCTTCTCCCATGTTTTACCACCGTCTACACTACGGCTCAAACCGACGTCCACATGTTCCTGCAAATCAACACTGCTATTATAACGTACATCATAAACTCCCAGCAATGTTCCTTTATTAGTAGTTGCCAATCCCGGAATACGGAAAGCAGCCGAACCATCATCACCGGCATGGCGTACCCCTACTCCTACCCTATGAGTTATATTCTCCGGTGAAACCGTATATATAAATGCTTCTTTATTATCAACCTTAACAGTAACGATCTTAGCTGACACTTTATCCAGCAAAGAGGTGCCCGGTTTCATTTGCAGACTGATCCAGAAATAATTGATTCCGGGAAAAAGTTTTTGCTTAGCATTCAGTATCACTTTCCGCCCGGGATTATTTACCTGTGATTTATTAATCGAATAAGAAGGATTTGCAGCCAATGTCTTCCCTGACACATCACGAGAAATGTAGGCAACAGGAAGATAAAGCTCCTTACCATAGTTCTGACGTGCTTCCGTACCTCCATAATACAACTTGATAGATTGGATGTTTGACAAGTTCACATTTTGACCCAATCGTAAAACCACTTCATTTAATTTTGTATCACTTCTAGCAGTAGTCAAACGCATTAAAAATAACATGTTATCTTGGCGTTCTATCAAAATTGGAACTTGTGTTTCATAAACAAAAATAGTATCTGTAGCTCGTGCAGAAAAGGAACACAGATTTAAGGAGATAAAAATAAAAAGCAAATAAAATTTCATATTCTAAAAACAGTTAATTATTTGTGGCAAAAGTATGTAGCGGCGTAAAAAAAAAGATCAAAAATCATGCAAAAAAAGTCATGTATAATCCAATAATTATTTTTTTGTCTTAAAAACATGGATTTAATAAACATTTTATGTAACAATATCGTTTATTAATAAAATACAAACTTGAAATAATACTATAAAGATAAAAATGCATAGAAACACAGCCCTACTTATTATATTAATATTACTTTGTGCATTCTCTGCCCTGGGTCGCGGCGTAAACTATCAGTTTACGTCCATTTCCATTGAGGAAGGGCTTTCACAATCAACTGTCCAATCCATTCTCTTGGATAAAAAGGGAAAGTTATGGATAGGAACGAGGAATGGACTAAATTCTTATACAGGACAAGATTTAAAAATATTCAAGAGTAACCCGGAAGACAGATATTCTTTACCCGACAATGAGATTCTACATCTAACTCAAGATTCTCTAAACAATATATGGATATCCACCCGGGAGGGGATGGTAACATATGATGAGAAACATGGGAATTTTACTCTTGTTAATCAAGATATAATATACTCCTCTTTATGCATAACCGATGGAATACTTTTCGGAAGCGAAAACCGAATATACAAATATGACTATAAAAAACGCTCTTTTAAATCCATTAATATTAAAAAGCAAGAGGATAAAGGTAGTGATGTTACAAAGTACAGGGTACAAAAAATTATAGCATTTTCTGAAAGAGAGGCACTAGTCGCCACCAGAAGAGATGGGGTATACGTATTGGACTATCAGACCATGCGACTGAAAAGGCTTTTCTCTGGTTCAAACAATATTCTGCAAGGGGCGTATCTATCGTCAAACGGATATATATATTTATCCTTCTGGGGACAAGGTTTGTTTTGTTATGAAAAAACAGGTAAGTTTATAAAACGGTATACAAAAGAAAACTCCGACCTAACAAACAATTATGTATTGGATATCGTAGAGAAGGAAGGGTTCCTATGGCTGGCGACTGACGGAGGAGGAATCAACCGTCTGGAACTGTCTAATGAGAATTTCTCCAATCTCTACCATATTGCTGGAGATAAAAATTCGTTACCCGTAAATTCTGTTACTATATTATATAAGGATGAAAATGAAGGCCTATGGGCCGGAAGTGTCAGAGGAGGGGTTTTCAATATTAAAGAAAGCTACATACGCACATATAAAGACTGCCCATTAGGATATATTAACGGACTGAGCGAGAAATCGGTAACAAGTTTATTCGAAGAGCCTAATGGAAGGCTATGGATCGGTACAGACGGTGGCGGAATAAACCTGTATGAGCCTCAAACGGGAGATTTCAAGCATTTTTACTCCACCTATGGAGATAAAGTGGTTTCCATAGCTCCTATATCAGAAAAAGAGCTGATAGTATCTGTTTATACCAAAGGACTCTTTTTATTCGACACACACACGGAAGCTTACCGACCATTTTTAATAATAAATGATAGTATCAATTTCAGGCAATGCTTTTACGGATATATTCCACGCGCCCATCGGGTGACAAAGAACAAAATATATATACTAAGCAAAGATATATGGATATATGATATAAATAATAGAAAATTCTCTCCGATCAAAACAGACAAGAATTACCAATTACCAACTTCAGTAATGGCGTATTCTGATGAAAAGATGTCTCTAACGATGAGTGGCAATAAAGTATTCCAAATCATTAATAAAAATGATAGCATCCAACCTCTTTTTCAAATAGACGAAAAAGAGACCATCACTGCAATCGATTGTGACGGGCAAAATAGGATATGGGTGGGAACAACAGCCGGGATAGGATATTACAATCTAAAAGAAAAAAGATACTCAAAAATAGACTCACAATTGTTCAGTGACATTAGTGCACTCCGCTATGACCCTTCCTCTGAAAGGGTATGGATTTGCGCGCAAAACCAGCTGTACTCGTATTGTATAAAAGACGACAAGTTTATCCAATGGAACAGAAGCGACGGATTTCATCCCAATGAAATAATATTCACTTATCAACAACGGACTATGAAAAAACACCGATATCTTTATTTCGGTGGTATAGAAGGGCTGGTGCAAATTAACACGGATATTCCAGAGCCTAATGAGCCATATCCTGAGATAGAGCTTTGTGGAGTAGAGCTTAACGGACAACTACAAACATCAGATATAAATATACGCAACATAAAGATTCCATGGAAATATAACACACTCGTACTGCGGGTATATATTAAAAATAAAGAAATTTTCCAGCGGGTTCCATTCCGATACATTATTAAAGGAGATGTTGATAAAAGTATTGAATCTTATAATCCGATGCTGGAGCTCCCCAACCTTCTCCCAGGCAAATACCACATTGAAGTATCATGTCTGACAAAAGACGGAGATTATACCATTCCCGTCCATCTGACTGATATTCATGTCACCCCGCCATGGTATAAAACAGACCGGTTCATAATCCTAGTGTGCATTTTTCTTGCAGGAGGAATTATTGTGGTTATATATATTATCGACAAAAGAAAAGAAATCAAAATACAAAAGAGATTAAAAGAATACAGACAATATCTTAATGAAAAGAAGATAGATTTCCTTATTCACATCAATCATGAATTACGTACTCCCTTGACTTTGATTTATGCTCCACTAAAACGCCTGATAGACAAAAAAGAGTATAAAGAGTCCCCTCAATATCTGATGTCACAATTGCAATTGATATCCAACCAAGCGCAGCATATGAGGGAAATTGTGGACATGGTGCTGGACTGGAACAGTATGGAAGCAGGCTACAGTAAATTAAAAGTACAAAGATGTAAATTAGACGGGTGGATAGCTGATATTGTCAAAGATTTTACAGATGAAGCCAAGGAAAAGGGAATATCCATAAAATTACAAATGGACACCGATATAGAAGAGATATGGCTGGACAGGCAAAAAAGAGTATAAAGAGTCCCCTCAATATCTGATGTCACAATTGCAATTGATA
>OLVO01003340.1_pt1 | contig 13405 bp, 11 predicted proteins | sample 1672571 | NCBI WGS metagenome assembly OLVO01 (sample SAMEA3136700, study PRJEB25190) | human gut metagenome | biome: human gut; feature: human-associated habitat; material: faeces | place: Austria | collected 2013 | reverse complement strand
TTTTTTCTTACCTGTCCTCATTTCCTTAAAGAGTGCATCCCTCTGTGCGTCTGTTAAGGTATAATATACTTTAGGTATATTTTTTAAAAATTTATCTCTAATCTACAAACAATGGAGGTTAAAACATGGGAACAGTTGATAAATTGACTGAACTTCAATACCGCAGAAGTGTAATAAATAACGGCGGCGGAGAAGTAAAAATCAAAAAGCAGCATGATTCCGGAAAGCTGACAGCAAGAGAGAGAATTAATGCTCTTTTGGATGAAGGCAGTTTCGTTGAAATTGATGCTTTTGTAACTCACAGATGTACCGAGTTCGGTATGGATTGTGTTGAGGCTCCGGGTGAAGGAGTTGTTACAGGTTACGGTACAGTTGACGGACGTCTTGTTTACGTTTACGCACAAGACTTTACAGTAATCGGTGGCTCACTTGGAGAAATGCACGCAAAGAAAATTTGCAAAGTCATGGATATGGCGGCAAAGATGGGTGCTCCGATAATCGGAATGAACGATTCGGGCGGTGCAAGAATTCAAGAAGGTATAGACGCTCTTTCAGGTTTCGGAGATATATTCTTCAGAAACACTGTAAACAGCGGTGTAATTCCTCAGATTTCTGTAATTATGGGACCATGTGCAGGCGGTGCTGTTTATTCACCGGCTATTACAGACTTTATCTTTATGGTTGAAAAGACAAGTCAGATGTTTATAACAGGTCCACAGGTAATCAGTTCTGTTACAGGTGAAAATGTAACAAGCGAAGAGCTTGGCGGCGCTGATACACATACTTCAAAGTCGGGTGTTGCACACTTTAAGGCAGCAAATGACGAAGAATGTATCGCAAAAATCAGAAAGTTGCTTTCATACTTACCTGCAAACAATCTTGAAGAAGCTCCTTACGAACCTACAAATGACGAAATCAATCGTCTTTCAGAAAAACTTACAACAATCGTTCCTGACGATTCGGGTAAGGCTTATGACGTTAAGGAAGTTATCGCCGAACTTGTTGATAACGGCGACTTCTTTGAAGTACAGGAAGGCTTTGCAAAGAATATTGTAATAGGTTTTGCAAGAATGAACGGACAGGTTATCGGTATCGTTGCAAATCAGCCTAAGGTTATGGCAGGTTCACTTGATGTTAACTCATCAGACAAAGCAGCAAGATTTGTACGTTTCTGCGACAGCTTTAATATTCCTCTTGTTACTCTTACAGACGTACCGGGTTATTTCCCAGGCGTTGAACAGGAACAAAACGGTATTATCAGACACGGTGCAAAGCTGCTTTACGCATTCTCAGAGGCTACAGTTCCAAAGATTAACGTAATCTTGAGAAAAGCTTACGGCGGTGCATACATAGCAATGAATTCAAAACATCTTGGTGCCGACACTTCTTCTTCCCTGAACAGCTGCATTATTGATACATTCTCTTACTTCACCGCTTTGTGTACCGACTATACCGCCGATATTGTCGCCGAAGCTTTCGCCGCCGACAATGCCGTTATTTGTACAAATAACAACCGCACCCTCGTTATTACCGCAGATACCGCCGGCGTTTATCGTATTTTCGTTTGCATCCGGGCATACCTTTCCGTCATTTCGACTTAGCTTTATTCTGCCCTCATTGTAACCGACTATACCGCCTGTTTCACTGTCACCAACAACTGTAGCCGAATTTGCGGAAGAATCAACAACACCGGTCATTGCATTGTAGCCGACAAGTCCTCCGACCTGTTTCTGACCTTTGATATTTCCGCCGTATGAACAGTTTACGATTTTACCCGCGTTATAGCCGACAAGTCCGCCTGCACCTTTTGAGCCTTTATCAAAATTTTGAGTATTTATATCAGTCTTACTCAAAATCGAGGTGGCTTTTTGTCTAAAAACCGATTCCGTATCGGTTCCGACTGTAACCTTTATATCTCCTGCTATGTTCAAATCTCTGATCTGACCTTCTTTTGTCACTGAACAGAAAAGTCCTTTATTTGAACCCTCAAATGAAAGCTTGACATTCTTTATACTGTGACCGCCGCCCTCGAAAGTTCCGCAGAATACCTCCGCACTTTTTATTTCCACACCGTTTAAATCAATATCATTTTGTAATACGAACTTCTTATTTTTTGAATACTCGTCATATACGCACTTTTCAAAAAAATCTTTAAGGTCGTTCACTGTCGATATTGCAACAGTGTCGTCTGCCTGTACAATGCACATAGGTAATATATTCAGCATTATAACAAGTGCAGTCAGAAAAGATATGATTTTATTGTTCTTCTTCGTTGTTCTCATTATCCTCGTCCTCCTGCTTTTCATCTATTTTTATATTATCTTCATTACTCTCTGTAAGCAACAAATCCTGTTGATTTCCAAGTTCGACTTTCGCGTCTATATCACCCTTTACCAAGCCGTAGAATACACCGTCCATAAAGCCTGAAACGTGACCTCTGACATGACCGTTGACGAACATAATTCCGGACATTTCTCTCTTCGCCGCTTTGTCGCCATCTGTTGCCTTTTTACCGAATGCGGTCTTTTCAATAAACTTATCGCACAACAGTACAATTTGCGGAAGTACCATCATTACTATAACTATTGATATTAACGTTCCGCGTCCAAGTGCCGTACCGAGTGCCGATATAATAGCATTTGTCGAAATCATACCTATTAAAAATCCCGCAAGTGTAAGGATTGAACCTGATGTAAGAATTGTCGGGAACGATTGGTTAAGTGCGGTTGACGCCGCCTGTTTATTATCCATTGTTTCCTTTAATTCAAGGTATCTGTTCGTAAATACGATAGCATAGTCAATCGTAGCACCCATCTGAATTGAACTTACAACCAAGTATGCAAGGAAGTACAATCTCTGCCCTGTTAGGAACGGAATTGAGAAGTTAATCCACACACTTCCCTGTATCGCAAGTACCAAAAGCACCGGAACACCTGCCGAACGGAATGTGAACATCAATATCAAAAGCAATGCCAAGATTGTTATAAGATTAATCTTATTATTGTCTCCGCCGAACGAATCACCCAAGTCACGGCTGTTTACGCTGTCGCTGACAAGCAAACATTCGTCATAATACTTTTCAACGTCACTTCTGACGTCTTTAAGCATTTGATATGCCTCGTCACTTTCAATGTCACATTTATATGTAAAGATTATTCTTGAATAATTATCGCTTTCAAGCTGGTCTTTCGCGTCTGTCAGCTTGTCGTAAAGGTCGTTAATATCATTCGTTTGATCTTCGTCAAGATTGATTACACCCAAATCCATCTTCTCGTGTACATACATAAACAAGTCGATTATAGGCACTTCGTAATCATTTACATCACCGAATATTGCATTGTATTCATCGTGTTCCGCACCGTATGCCTGGAACAAAAGGCAACACAAATCATAATCGATATTCATAAGCTTTGAAGTTTCTCTTGCGTTGATTTTTTCGGTAAGTATGTGGTCGTCATCAAGCTCCGTATTTGCAAGACCCAAAGCCGAATTTATGCTCGGATTTTCCTCGACAAGCGATATAACTTTTGCCTCTCTGTCATAGTCACCGGACGGAACAATTACAGCAAGCTGATGATCCGTACCGAAAATTTCGTCAACCTTTCGTTTTGCGATTGAGTTTTCGGTCGGCTTTTTAAGCTGTTCGGCTGTGGCATCAAAAGCATAGTTACTCATTGACGAAAGCACCGCACCGACTGCTATAATCGCAATAAATATGTAAGGCACAATGTTCTTTAATTTAATAACAACCTTACACCATTTCTCGATACTCGGCACAAAAGAACGGTGAGTTGTTTTATCAATCTTATCCGAAAACGCCAAAAGCAAGCCGGGCATAATAAAGAACACCGTAACAAGACTGCATATGATACCTTTACAAAGTACCAAACCCATATCCATACCGATTCTAAGCTGCATTACCATAAGTGCGGCAAGACCTGCAAGTGTTGTAAGACTTGATGAGCTGATTTCAAGGATAGCCTTTGAAAGCGCGGTTACTATCGCGTCATACGCATTCTTTGTCTGCTTTTCCTCCGCAAATCTGTGCGACAGGATAATCGCATAGTCAATCGCCAGAGCCAACTGCAACACCACCGCAACCGACTTTGTAATAAACGAAATTTCACCGAGCAGATAGTTCGTACCCATATTCAAAAGTGCCGCCACGCCGAATACTATAAGGAATATCGGCACTTCCATAAAGCTCTGTGACGTGAACAGCAAAACCGCTATAATTATCACAAGTGCTATACCCAAAATAACGGTCATTTCTTTTTCAAGCTGTTTAGAACTGTCGTCTATACTGTCGGAATAAGCATAGAAGTCATATCCGTCAAGCTGTGCTTTCAAATCATCGACAATTTCAAGTTCTCTGTCCAAATCGTCACGCACGCTAAGCGTAACCGTAAACAATGCCGCAGAATCTTTATAGTGGTCATCGTCATTCTCAAACTCAACCTCTTTTACTCCGTCAACCTTTTCGAGTTTATCTTTCAGCTTTTCCGCTGTTTCGGTCGTTATGGTCGTAACCATTATTTTTTCCGTATCGTATGTAATAAACTCATCGTCCATTAAAGTAAGTCCGCGTCTTGTTTCCGTTTCTTCGGGAAGATATGAACTTATGTCGTTGTTTACCTGCACTTTCGGTATTGATATTACGCACAATACAAGTGCAAGTGCAAATATTAAATAGAATGCACGTCTTTTATCAACAATAAAAGTTGCTATTTTTACCATTAAATTATTGTCTTTTCGACTATCATTTTTCACATCATTTTTCTTCATATATTTACATCTCCGAAAACATTAATCTCATCAATACATATTATAAATTCCGTCACTTTGTACGTCAACAGTCAATTTTCATATCGGTGTTTATTTTCCGACACTTACAAATAACTTTGTATCTATTTCTACAAATTTTGTCACTTTGCCCAAAACAAATTAATTCAAAACCATGTTTTTGTATAAAAGAAAAAGGACGTTTTATCGTCCCATTCTTACTTTATGTCTGTTACACATTTTCCGTCTATAAACGTCATAACACATTCAGACTCAAATCTTGTCGGCAAATCGGTAAACACTGCAATATCGGCATCTTTACCGACTTCAAGCGTACCTACTCTGTCGTCAATCCAACAGTTTTTTGCCGCTGTGGAGGTTATCGCTTTCAGTGCTTTTTCTTCGTCCATACCGTGCTTAACCGCCATAACCGCACAAAGCGACAGATTTTCAATCGTAATTTCGGGGTGGTCTGTTATTATCGCAACGTCAATACCTCTGTCCGAAAGATTTTTATATGTATCAAAGGTTAAGTTTTTAAGCTCCGGTTTACTTCTGTCCGAAAGTGTCGGACCAAGCATTACAGGTAATTTTTCACGTTCCAAAATCGGTGCTATTCTGTCACCGTCCGAGCAATGTTCAAGCGTAACACAAATATCAAATTCTTTGCCCAATCTGATTGCACTGCAAATATCGTCCGCCCTGTGTGCGTGAATTTTAACAGGTATCTGTTTTTTGAGTACAGGTATCATTGCGTCAAGCTTTATGTCGAATTCAGGCTTATCGTGTTCTTCGCTGTTTTCATTATATGCGTCAAGCTGATTCATATAATCTCTTGATTTTATAAGCAATTCGCGTATCAATGCCATTGTTCCCATACGCGTAACAGGTGCCTCGTCCTTTTCATTGTACACGCATTTTGGGTTTTCACCAAGTGCAAATTTCATTGCAACAGGTGTTTTAATAATCATATCATCTACGCATATTCCGTACGTCTTAACCGCCGCAAACTGTCCGCCCACAGGGTTTGCACTGCCGGGTCCTGTTACAACGGTTGTAACACCTGCGTTATACGCGTCTTTAAACCCACGGTCAAACGGATTTATTCCGTCAATCGCACGAAGGTGCGGCATTATCGGGTCGCTGTCCTCGTTACCGTCATCACCCTCAAATCCAAGCGAATCTTCAAACATTCCGACATGACAATGTGCGTCAATCAGTCCGGGCATAACGATTTTACCCTCTGCATCAATAATCTTATCCGCCTCAAATACTTTATATTCACCGACATACTGTATTTTTTCATCAAACAATATACAGCCGTTCTTGTACTTTTCGCCTGTCATTGTTACTATTTCGGCATTTTTTATAAGTGTCTTCATAGTTTTATCCTTTTACCTTTTATATGCTTTTAATTCCGAGTTCATTCACATAATTAACCGCACTTGTCGCAGCGATTGCACCGTCTGCCGCCGCTGTTATAACCTGTCTTAACGGTGATACTCTTACGTCACCTGCCGCAAATATACCTGTTATGTTAGTCGCAAGGTACATATCCGTCTTGACAAATCCATGCTGACAACATTCAACCCCGCAATCTTTTGCAAGATCGGACGACGGCTTTACGCCTATTGCGACGATAGCGCCCGATACGTTCAAAATACTCTTTTCGCCTGTTACCGTGTTTCTAATATCAACACCCTCAAGCATATTTGAGCCTACGAATTTATCAACTACGGTATCTGTAAGCACGGTTATTTTGCCGTTTCTTTTTACGTTTTCAACCATTGTAGCCGCCGCTCTGAACTTCTTGCTTCTGTTTAGGACATAGACTTTACGGCAAAATCCCGCAAGATACAATGCGTCCTCCATAGCCGTATTTCCGCCGCCTACAACACACACGTCCTTATCCTTAAAAAACGCACCGTCACAAGTCGCACAATACGAAACACCTGCACCGACAAACTGTTCTTCACCGTCCGCACCGAGCGTTTTTGGTACTGCACCTGTTGCAAAAATTATTGACTTTACCATATAAGTATTTCTTCTTGTGTGAATAACCTTTATGCCGTATTCGGCATTTTCGATTGACTTAACATTTTCCGAAACAAATGTTGCACCGAATTTTCTTGCGTGTTCTTCGATTGCTTTTGAAAGTTCTTCACCTGTCGGATTGTTTGCAAATCCCGGATAATTGTCTATTTCATATGTTTTTATTGCTTGACCGCCGTATGCGATTTTTTCGATTACAAGCGTTTTCATACCGCCTCTTGCGGCATATATGGCAGCTGACATTCCGGCAGGACCTCCGCCGATTATTGCAACATCATATATCATTATTTATCGTCCTCTTTCTCTTTTTCATTTACATATGCTTCAATAATATATCTTGGACGGCGTTTAACTTCTTTATACAATTTACCGATATACTCGCCTATAAGTCCGACAGACAAAAGCTGTACACCGCCTATAAACCATATCGAAACCATAAGTGACGCCCAGCCTGCACCTGTGTGACCTATAATTTTCTGCACAAGTGCGTATATCGCCATAACGAACGCAAACACGCACACAATCGCACCGAATGCCGAAATCATTCTGATTGGGCTTATGCTGAATGAAGTTATACCGTCAAACGCAAATGAAAGCATTTTCTTTAACGGATATTTTGACTCGCCCGCAAAGCGTTCGTTTCTGTCGTAATACACATTCGTTGAGCGATAGCCGACAAGCGGAACCATTCCTCTTAGGAACAGATTTCTCTCAGGGAATTGTGCCAATCCGTCAAGCGCACGTTTGCTCATCAATCTGTAATCCGCGTGATTGAATACAATATTAACGCCCATAAACTGCATTAATTTATAAAATCCAATCGCCGTTGTGCGTTTGAAGAATGTATCGGTATCACGTTTGTTTCTTACACCGTAAACAACATCATATCCGTCAATGAAGTTTCTCACCATATCAGGTATTACGTGTATATCGTCCTGTAAGTCTGCGTCAATTGATATTGCACAGTCGCAGTCGTCTTTAACTGTCATAAGGCCGCCGAAAAGTGCGTTTTGATGTCCCGCATTCTTGGCAAGCTTTATTCCCGATATTTCTGTATGAGCCTTAGTCAGTTCATCTATTATGCTCCATGTTTTATCTTTAGAACCGTCATCTACAAAAACAATTCTGCTGTTGTCATTTATAAGTCCGTCATTTTTCATTTCACCGAATAATTCAAGCATTTGCTTTGATGTTTCATGCAAAACAGCTTCTTCATTATAGCACGGTACCACTACATATAAATTGACACTCTTACTCATCGTTATGTCTCCTTTGTAAATTACAATAATATATATCTTTTTTTATTATATAACATTTTCTTTGTATAAACAAGTATATTTTATTAAGTTTACTTTACATTATGAATTTCCTACTACAAAAAATATTTTGCATATGATATACTTTATGCGATATATCTTAAATATAAAGGAGGTCTTGGCAATATGTATAAAACTACTTTTGCAGAACTAAAAACAAGAGCTAAAGACGTTTTAAAGTCAAACTACTGGTATTCATTCGGAGTATGTATATTGGTTTCACTTATCACATCACTCGGAACTTCGGTTGCTACGGTGACTAATATGGTTAATTCGGACGCCGGTTCGGCAGGTACATCAATATCAGCCGTACTTCAAATATTAATCACTCTTTTTGTCACATTTCCTCTAAGCGTGGGATCGTGCAGATTTTTCATAAAGGCAACTGTCAACGCACCTAATGTATACGATTTGTTTTTCCCTTATAAAAACAATCTCGGCAACGTAATCGGTATTAATGTGTTTGTTGCGATTTATACATTTTTATGGTCGCTGTTGTTCATCATACCGGGAATTATCAAATCATTCCAATACTCAATGATTCCTTATATCCTTGCCGAAAATCCGGCTATGGACAGACGCAGAGCATTTGAAGTTACAAAATCGCTTACCGACGGAAACAAAGGCAGAATATTTTTATTCTCACTTTCGTTTTTCGGTTGGATAATTCTAAGCTGTATTACATTCGGTATAGGATTTTTGTTCCTTGAGCCGTATATATCGGCATCATTTACTCAGCTTTACTTTGATTTAAAAGCTGAGGCAATCGCAAAAGGCACTGTAACACCTGAAGAATTTACTTATAATATTTAGGACTTGATAATATGGAAAATATAGAACGAATGAAACCTTCTCAAACGTATGAAGTAATGGATTTATGGCTGCGAACAACAATTCATTCAAATTCATTTGTTGAAGAAAACTTTTGGGAAACACATTACGATTTTGTAAAAGAAAAATACATAAACGGCAAAGAAAATTTTGTTTACATCATTGACGGCAAGATTGTCGCTTTTACCGGTGTGACGGAGGATAACAGAATAACTGGGCTTTTCGTCGATCCAGAATATCAAAACAAAGGTATCGGAACGGCACTTATAAATTTCCTGAAATCGGAGTACAATATGCTCCACATACCTATTTACGCAAGAAACAGAAAGGCTCTTGCATTCGCAACCCGTACCGGCTTTATCATTGACGGTGCACTTCGCCACGAACATAACGGAGAAGTGATGTACACTATGCTGTGGAATATGTAAGAAAAATCGACTCAAAGTCAAAAAGTCTAAATCAATTTGCACTGTATCGGCAAAATTATCCGTTACAGTGTATTTTTTTATGTTGAGATATTGCAAATCGTAAAGGTTTGTGATAAAATTATATACAGTAAAATATTTTAGGAGGTTTTTTTCCAATGTTAAAAGAAGATGTGCTTAAAAAGCTAACTGACTGCGGTCTTGTTGCAGTTGTAAGAGCTAACAATGCTGAAGAAGCAATTAAAATTTCAGACGCTTGCCTTGCAGGCGGTTGTACAGGTATCGAACTTACATTTACAGTTCCGGGTGCCGACAAGGTTATTGCTGCTTTGGCTGAAAAATATTCAAACGGCGAAATGATGCTTGGTGCAGGTACTGTTCTTGATCCTGAAACAGCAAGAATGGCTATCTTGGCAGGTGCAAACTTTATCGTAAGTCCTGCTTTCAATGCAGAAACAGCTAAGCTTTGTAACCGTTACAGAGTACCTTATATGCCTGGTTGTGCTACAATTACAGAAGTTATCACAGCTATGGAGGCAGGTGCTGACATCGTTAAGATATTCCCTGCAGATCTATACGGTCCTAAGATTATAAAGGATATTAAGGGTCCTCTTCCTCAGGCTCAAATGATGCCTACAGGCGGCGTTGACAAGGATAACGTTGCTGATTGGATTAAGGCAGGCGTTGTTGCAGTAGGTGCAGGTTCATCACTTACAAAGGGTGCTAAGACAGGCGACTACAACGCAATTACCGAAACAGCTAAAGAATTTATTGCAAATATCAAAGCTGCAAGAGCAGAACTTAACAAGTAATTTATAATTAAAGGAGATTTATATAATGGCAAAAGTTGTTACAATGGGTGAAATCATGCTTAGACTTTCAACCCCTGGAAATCAAAAATATATTCAAGCTACACAGTTTGACATAAACTACGGCGGCGGTGAAGCAAACGTTGCAGTTTCACTTGCAAACTACGGTCACGACGCTGAATTTGTTACAAAAGTTCCTGAAAACCCAATCGGCGCTTGCGCAGTTGCGGCACTAAGAAAATACGGTGTTGAAACAAAGCACATCGCTAAGGGCGGCGACAGACTTGGTATCTACTTCCTTGAAACAGGTGCGTCAATGAGACCTTCAAACGTTACATATGACAGAGCTAACTCATCAATCGCAACAGCAAGCATTTCTGATTTCGATTTTGACGAAATCTTTGAAGGTGCTGACTGGTTCCACTTCACAGGTATTACTCCTGCTGTTTCAGACGCTGCTGCAGAACTGACTGAGGAAGCTTTGAAAGCTGCAAAGGCAAAGGGCGTTAAGGTTTCTGTTGACCTGAACTTCCGTAAAAAGCTTTGGTCAAGTGAGAAGGCTCAGAAAGTTATGTCAAATCTCATGCAGTATGTTGACGTTTGTATCGGAAACGAAGAAGACGCTGAAAAGGTTCTCGGATTTAAGCCGGGCGCTACTGACGTTACATCAGGAGACCTTGAACTTGCCGGTTATGAGGACATATTTAAGCAGATGGTTGAGAAGTTCAACTTTGAGTACGTTATCAGCTCATTGCGCGTAAGTCATTCAGCATCAGACAACGGCTGGTCAGCTTGTATCTATTCAAGAGATACGAAAGAGTTCTATCATTCAAAAGAGTACAGAGTACATCCTATTGTTGACCGTGTGGGCGGCGGAGATTCATTTGCCGGCGGTACAATCTGCGGTTTTGTTGACGGTAAGAACTTCAAGGACGCTCTTGAATTCGGTGTTGCGGCATCAGCTCTTAAGCACACAATCCCTGGTGACTTTAACCTTGTTACAAGAGAAGAAGTTGAAACTCTTGCAGGCGGCGACGGCTCAGGTCGTGTACAAAGATAAGTTTTTAAGTATACAAAAAACGGCATTCGATAATGCCGTTTTTTTGTGCGCTCATTTACATTTGTATTTCGTTTTGTATACTTTGTTGAATTTTGTATTTCTTTGTTATATAATACCACTGTCGGATCATTCCGATATAGGTAAGACCTCTTAACGGTGTTTTCACCGGCGGTTATACTCTCTTTTATATTCACAGGCTGTTATGCTGAGTTTATGAAAGGAGGAATGCTTATGAAAAGTAAGCATATTGCTACATATGGCGAAGAAATTGCTCACAGCAATTTTAGAAATTATCATATTTTTGATAATTTTCTCTATAAAAGCACAATAACCGCCCTCCTACCAAGATTGCGGTTATTGTAATAACTAATTTCAGGGTATAACCGTTTGAGGTCTTACCTTTTTTCTATATTTATTATATATCTATTCATTCATTTTGTCAACACTACAAACAACTTTATATCAAGCTGATTTGTTCGCCACCATATTTATCTTCATACTTATTCAAATACTCAAAGCATTCATTCACATCACACATAATACCGTTTTTAATACATTCGCTTTTATAAATCATATTAAGTTGTCTGCTGTTCGGAGATGAAAGCTGATAGCTGTTTCCGTACATTCTGATATATTTTTCTTTCAGTCCCGGAAAATGTTCATCGAGTTTTTTATAGAAATACTCTCTATTACCGTCACGCAACGTAACACCCATATCAAAATTAATAATCCCCTTCACTTTTGCTCTGACACAATAATCAAGTATTTCCCTAATATTTTCTTCGGTATCATTTATAAAAGGCAATATCGGGCAAAGCCACACAACAGTCGGTATACCGTTATCATGCAATATTTCAAGTGCACGAAATCTCTCATATGTAGTTTCAACATTCGGCTCAACAATGCGGCACAAATCCTCATCATATGTGGTAAGCGTCATCTGTACGACACATTTTGATTTTTCATTTATCTTCTTTAACAAATCAAGATCACGAAGAACTTTTGTCGATTTAGTAATCATTGTCACACCGAAACCATACCTTTCAATCACTTCAAGACACTTTCGCATATTACCGAGTTTTTCTTCTATTGGCATATACGGATCAGACATTGCACCTGTTCCAATCATACACTTGTTTCTCTTTCTTCTGAGTGTATTTTCCAACAATCCCACCGCATTAGCCTTAACTTCAATATCTTCAAATTTATGATTCATCTGATAACACAAACTTCTTGAATCACAATAAATACACCCATGCAAGCAACCTCTGTATATATTCATTCCGTTTTTCGCCGATAAAATCCCTTTAACATTTACTTTGTGCATACATTCCACCCTTTAGCATTATTATACTATTATATCACTTTTAATATTTCCGCACAAGAAAAAAAGTCGGTTACCCGACTTTATATATAAACTGTAATCGGCGAGAATGGGAAAACCGAAAACAGATTATAATCTTTTATGTTCGCCTGTAATAGAGAACTGCACCCACTCGGCGATATTAACCGCATGGTCGCCGATTCTTTCAAAATACTTTGCAACCATAAGCATATCAAGTACTTCGGAAGTCCCCTCATCTTTTTTAATAATATCCACAAGGTCGTTGACGATTTCTTCAAACAATGCGTCAACAACATCATCATTATGAGAAACTTCTTCTGCAATAAGCAAATCCTTTTTAATAAACGCCTCAACGCTCTTATTGACCATATCAATAGTTGCCGCCGCCATACGTTGAATATGCTTTGATTTTTTCAACATCTTCTTTTTCGCGGTTGCCGCGATTTCGGCTATATCCTCCGCCTGATCGCCGATACGTTCCATATCTGTGATCATTTTCAATGCCGCTGAAATCTGTCTCAAATCTCTTGCCACAGGCTGCTGCTGAAGGAGGAGCTTGATGCAGATGGATTCTATATCCCTTTCCATATGATCAATATTGCCCCTTAAGTGCTTTGCTGTCTCAGCGCATGTAGTATCTCCTTCAATAAGAGCCTTTACTGACAGGTTAATAATGCTTTCACATTCTGTGCCCATTTCAATCATTTTTTTATTTAACAGACTGAGCTGTTCATCAAATCTACTTCTCATAATTAACCAAACCTTCCTGTAATATAATCCTCAGT
>OLVO01003337.1_pt1 | contig 13421 bp, 9 predicted proteins | sample 1672571 | NCBI WGS metagenome assembly OLVO01 (sample SAMEA3136700, study PRJEB25190) | human gut metagenome | biome: human gut; feature: human-associated habitat; material: faeces | place: Austria | collected 2013 | reverse complement strand
CAGAGAAGCTTGTTCCTGTCACCTGTGCCCACGTTGAGGCAGAAGAAGGGCACAGAGAAGCTTGCTCCTGTCACCTGTGCCCACGCTGAGGCAGGAGAAGGGTACAGAGAAGCTTGTTCCTGTCACCTGTGCCCACGTTGAGGCAGAAGAAGGGCACAGGAGAAGTTCGTCTAGCCGGTGGCAAGCCTGCGTTAACAATGCAAGTACAATACTGCTCCTACATAGGACTTTAATGCTTCAGCAGCATAAAACTGATTTCAGGCAGTAAAGACCGGAACATCAAAGCAAAAAAATACCACCCGGAAAAGACAGCTAAGTCATCTGGGTGGCAGAAGTATGCGATCATCGATTCTATTTATTATTCCTGTGAAGCGTAACCCTTGGAATAGTAGTTCAGGAAGTATTCAAAGCGTTTGGCAATGAGCTTTCGTCCTTTTACGTTCAGGTGCAGGTTATCGGTCAGGTATTCCTTGGCATTATCTTCTGTAATACTTCCGTACAGGTTATCCATAAAGGAAACACTGTGAAGGTTGGAGGAATAACATTCTTTGATCACATAAGTGGATAAAACATCGCGACCATTATAAATATAGATATCCGAACTTACATAATTGCCATCCTCATCTATTGCATATGCGTAAGTAGGAGACATTACAATAATACGGATCTGCGGATACAGACGCTGCAGGACTTCGAGGCTTGCCTCCAGATTGCCGGTGAACTGCGTAGGATCCGTAGGATTGTCATCATTATACATAGCATTTCCCATCAGATAATCGGTGGCATCATACATGATCGCCACGGTATCAATGGTGTTGAAATCCAAAGTTTTCAGAGTGTTTACGACTTCTTCCGCTTCGGGTGGAGTCTTGTCACCCAAAGCTTCTGCAGCATCATTGTAATAGCCGTCCAGGGGAACTCCGGCGGCCAGATTCACCAGCCAATACAGACAGTAAGCATCCATAGGGGCAAGGGTGGAATCAAAATTGGTGTGTTGCGCGGCCAGATAACTTCCGCTGATGGAACAGTTGTATACGGTAGCACCGGTCTCCTTGGCAATCAGGCTGGCTAGATTGTCGGAAGAACCGCGGTCATCGGCAAAGGGTGCATTTCCGAACACGACAATATTAGAAGCATCGTTTACTATCATTTTACCGTTCTCATCGGTCAGGGGGAGGATAGAATCCCAGCTGTCATCATAGGATCCCTGTCCATCCTTGAAAAGATCCGACTGGCTTACCCGCTGTCCCCAATGCGTAATGCGATAACCAAGCAGGCCTACCACCACAAGTAATACCAGGGCAAAAAGGACATGAAGATTCAGAAAACGCCGGATGCCCTTAGGAGCGGGATGTTCCTCTTCCTCCTCTTCCCAGTTATTTTCTTCATATTCATCATCCGGATTTCCTTCGAAATCATCGGAAATATCGGATTTTCCAAAATCTGTGTCTTGCACAGTTTCATTTTCCAGGTCTACAATCTCAATATCAGGTATGTCATTCACGTGTTCGTCTCGTTTCATTCCATCTCTCCGTTTCAAGTATCTGTTTTTAAGTGGTAAAAAGAGTTATTCTGATTTTACTATTATACGGAAAGAAAGTCCACAATATTAGAAAGATTTAAGAAATTCTGAAGAAATGGACGAACAGCTTGAAGCGGCGGAAATAGAATGTTATAATGTTACGGAATTGTTACACTGAAGTACATTGAAGAATTATGAGCAGAAGGGATAGATAAAATGAAAAAATTATTTAACCATACAAAACGTCCGGACCGTAACTGGGAAGAAGACGTACAGGATGGTTACGATTGGGATGAAGAGCAGGACGGCGAAGAGTACTACGCCGACGATGAGGAGTACACCGACGAGGAGTACACCGGAGAAGAGGACGGCGAAGAGTACTATGCTGACGATGAGGAGTACACCGACGAGGAGTACACCGGAGAAGAGGACGGCGGAGAGTACTATGCCGACGACGAGGAGTATATCGGAGACGAGGACGGCGGAGAGTACTATGCCGACGATGAGGAGTACACCGGAGAAGAGGACGGCGGAGAGTACTACGCCGACGACGAGGAGTACACCGGAGAAGAGGACGGCGAAGAATATTACGCCGACGATGAGGAGTACACCGGAGAAGAGGACGGCGAAGAGTACTATGCCGACGACGAGGAGTATATCGGAGACGAGGACAGCGAAGAATATTACGCCGACGATGAAGAGTACTATGCCGACGATGATATGGCACCTGCTCGCAGTGGCAAAAGGAAAAAGAGTAAAAAGCAGGGTGGCAATAAAATAGCTGCTATCTGGACCAAATTCCTGAACATGAGTACCATGGACCGCATTATGACGGCAACCGGTGTGGCAGTGCTGATCTTGGCCATTGTGACAGGCAGTGTATATGCCAGCGCACGTATGGTGGATCATCAGGTATCGGAGTTCGTCAGTGTGGGCAGCCAGCTGGACGGCATCCAGATGATCGGTGAGCAGGGTATGCTGGCAGTGGCAGATGCAAAGCTTGCGAAGATCGCAGCAGCCAATGCAGTCGACGATGAGAATGAGGAACAAAAAGAATATGATGAGGCCGAGTATACCAACGGTGGTACCGTTGAACTGGAACTGGTCTCCGTGCAGAAGGATCTAAAGATCAAATTTACCAATAAAAAGAGCGGTAAACTGATCTCCAATGTACCTTTCAGCGTGACGATCACGGATCCCAAAGGTAAATCTGATACCTGGACCGATGATGATATGGACGGTATTATCTACAAGAAGGGCATTACCCCCGGCAACTATACGGTAGCGGTAAATACCCTGACCGATGAAAAATATAAGGATTACACACTGCCTACCGGTACCCAGAAGGTAGAAGTCAGAAAGAATATCGCTTATAAAAAGGTCGATGTGGCAAACGAGATCAAGAAGGAATCCGAGATCAATGCGGCAAAAGAGGACACCATGAAAAATGATACTGTGGTGGAGTCTATTCTGGAAGATACCGTGCAGTGGGTAGAAAGTAAGAAATTACCTCCTACTTATAGAGAGGTAACAAAGGATACCGTGGTAAATCCGGAAAAACAGACGGCTTACAACGGAAGATTCCTGCGCATAGCAAATGAAAAGATCAGTATCACGGTGGGAGAGACCAGGCAGCTGAATCCGCCGGCAGGAGCCACGGTTGTTAGCTGGAGCAGCGATAATGCGACGGTGGCCAGTGTAAATAATGGTGTGGTTACCGGCGTGAAGGCAGGTGGACCTGTAACGATCACTTGTACGTATACGGAGGCTGGCAGTGCTACGCCGACTCCTACACCTACGCCGACTCCTACACCTACGTCGACACCTACACCTACTCCGACACCGACGCCGACTCCCACAACACCGGATTCGGGTACATCTTCAGGAGGAACAGGGGAAGATGGTAGCTCCTCAGGTGAGTCGCAGTCCGTGGGAGGCGGCAGCCTTCCTATAGCATATGCACAGGTAGGAAGCACACAGAAGACCTGTACCTGGGAAGTTACTGTTACGGAAGTCCAAAAGCCGACCGCTGTTTTGGAACCGGCATCCCTGAACGTAGAAGCAGGAAAAGAAGCAACAGCACAGGTTAAAGTTACAAATTTCACAGGTGCAACTTATACGATTACTGCAAACTCCAATGATAAAGCAGCCACTGCGGCGGTAGATGCAAACGGTAAGATCACAGTGAAAGGTGTAGCAGCCGGTGATGCGAAGATCACAGTCACCGTAACGATGGGAACTGAGACTAAGACACTGGATCTGGCAGTGAAGGTCACGGGTGGAATCAAGATCACTTTGGATAAGACAGCTGTAACCGTTTATCCGAAATCTACGGCTGCTGTAACAGCCTCTGTCAGCGGAAGCGGAACCATAACGGCAGATTCCGGAGATAAGAATATTGCCACGGTAGCTGTAAGTGGCAAAACGATCACCGTTACCGGTGTGAAAAAAGGAACCGCAACCATCACTGTCACATATAAGGAGGGCAGCGCGGAAGCAAAAGCCACCTTTACAGTTACGGTAGCGGGCGATGTGAATCCCAGAGAGGATACAAAAACACCGTTAAAGGATACCAGCGGCAGACAGCTGTATGTATCCATCGGTGACAACCAATACCGGGCAGCAGCTTATGCGGATTATTACACTGCCACAAAGTTTTTCCTCATGGAGGAGGCCAGATATACCGGCTGGCAGACGTTAGACGGTAAGGTATATTTCTTCAAGGCAGACGGCAGCAAGGTGACCGGTGAGCAGGTCATCCAGGGTGCAAAATATAACTTCGCAAGTGACGGGTCCCTGGTAGTGGGATCGGGCACTATGGGTATTGATGTGTCCAAGTGGAACGGCAGCATTGACTGGAATGCGGTTAAGAATTCCGGAGTGAATTATGTGATCATTCGTGTGGGATACCGCGGATCATCCCAGGGAGCATTGATCGAGGATCCTAAGTTCAAGACTAACATTAAGGGAGCTACGGCAGCGGGCCTTAAGGTAGGTGTATACTTCTTCACACAGGCAGTGGATGAGGTAGAAGCAGTACAGGAAGCATCCATGGTACTGGACCGTATCAGCGGATATAAGATTTCTTATCCGGTATTCCTGGATGTGGAAGGCAGCGGCGGAAGAGGCGATGCCATCGATTCTGCTACCAGAACCGCAGTCTGCAAGGCATTCTGCAACACGATCAAGAATGCAGGATATACTCCCGGTGTCTATGCCAACAAGACATGGCTGACATCCAAGATGGATGCAGGTGCTCTGAACGGTTACAAGATCTGGCTGGCACAGTATGCCAAGACCCCGACCTATACCGGCAGATATGATCTGTGGCAGTACAGATCCGACGGAAAAGTCAGCGGTATCAGCGGCAAAGTCGATTTAAATATCAGCTACCTGGGATATTAAGATTTGCAATAAAGCCCAGACTGACTGCTTACAGGCAGGTCTGGTGCTTTATTAGCAAATCAAACACACATGAGCAAGTAGGACGATAGTCCGGAATGCGAATGGGTGTTACGGATTCGAGAGCACGAAGTGCGGAGAAGCCGTGTTAATATTTACAATGAACAGTCGGTGAGACTGCTCGCAGGCAGGACGATAGCCCGTGTTGCTATCCACCCTATTTTATGGTAGACTATCACTATCTATAGCAAAATGCGTACACCTGCGCAGAACGGAGAGAAAATGAGAACTTATCTGGTAACAGGCGGTGCCGGTTTTATCGGTTCCAACTACATTCATTACATGTTCAAAAAATACGATAACGAGATCCGTATCATTAATGTGGATGCCCTGACCTATGCGGGAAACCTGGAGAATCTCAAGGATGTGGAGAAGCGTGATAATTACACTTTCGTGAAGGCAAATATCTGCGACAAGGAAGCCATCGGCAAAATTTTCGCGGAGAACGATATTGACCGCGTGGTACATTTCGCAGCCGAAAGCCATGTAGACAGAAGTATCCGTAACCCGGAGATCTTCGTACAGACCAACGTGCTGGGTACCGCAGTGATGTTAAACTGTGCCAAGGCAGCCTGGGAGCTTCCGGACGGCAGCTTCAAGGCTGGCAAAAAGTTCCTGCATGTATCTACGGATGAGGTCTACGGATCTCTTCCCGATGATGACAATGCTTTCTTCTATGAGACCACGCCTTATGATCCCCACAGTCCTTACTCCGCCAGTAAGGCAAGCTCGGACATGCTGGTGAAGGCATACATGGATACCTATCATTTCCCTGCCAATATCACCAACTGCTCCAACAATTACGGTCCTTTCCAGTTCCCCGAGAAGCTGATCCCTCTGATCATCAACAATGCCCTTCACGGCAAGAAGCTTCCGGTATACGGAGACGGCAAAAATGTCCGCGACTGGCTGTATGTAGAGGATCATGCGAAGGCCATCGACATGGTACAGGAGCAGGGAAGCCTGTTCCAGACTTACAATATCGGCGGACACAACGAGAAGCAGAACATCGAGATCATCCATATTATCATCGAGACCTTACAGGAGATGCTTCCCGATTCCGATCCCCGCAAGGCACATATCAACAACGATCTGATCACTTACGTGGAAGACCGTAAGGGACATGACAGAAGATATGCCATCGCGCCGGACAAGATCAAGGCAGAGATCGGCTGGTATCCCGAGACCATGTTCAAGGAAGGTATCCGCAAGACCATCGCCTGGTACTTCGAGCATGAAGACTGGATGAACAATGTGACCAGTGGCGATTACCAGAAATACTACAATGAAATGTATGAGGAAAAGTAAAGAATATCTGCTAAATGGGAACGATGAACGTCGTTCCCATTCGGTGTGTTAAAAAACAAGTATTTTAAGGAGGTTTTTATGAAAGGTATTATACTGGCGGGAGGTTCCGGAACCAGACTTTATCCCCTGACAAAAGCAATATCCAAGCAGATCATGCCGGTGTACGATAAACCGATGATCTATTATCCCCTGTCAACCCTGATGCTGGCAGATATCAGAGAGGTGCTGATCATTTCCACCCCGAGAGATCTTCCGGTATTCAAAGAGTTATTGGGAGACGGCAGTCAGTTGGGCATGCGTCTCGAGTATGCGGTGCAGGATAAGCCCCGTGGACTGGCGGATGCTTTTATCATCGGAGCGGAATTCATCGGTAACGACAGAGTGGCACTGGTACTGGGAGATAATATTTTCTACGGGCAGAGCTTTTCGGCAGTGCTTCGTAAAGTAGCCGCCAGAGAAAAAGGCGCGACCATCTTCGGTTATTATGTGCGCGATCCCAGAGAATACGGCGTAGTGGAGTTCGATGAGAACGGCAAGGCACTTTCTATCGAGGAGAAGCCGGAGCATCCCAAGAGCAATTATGCAGTTCCCGGACTGTATTTCTATGATAACGATGTAGTGGAGATTGCGAAGAACGTAAAGCCCTCCGCAAGAGGTGAGATCGAGATCACCAGTATTAATAACGAGTACCTGAACAGAGGAACTCTGCAGGTAGAGACTCTGGGTCGTGGATTCGCATGGCTGGATACCGGCAATCACGATGCACTTCTGGATGCGGCAGATTTCGTGGCAGCATTCCAGAAGAGACAGGGATTGTATATTTCCTGTATCGAGGAGATCGCTTTCAAACGTGGATTTATTGATAAAGAGCAGCTGCTGGCACTGGCAGAGCCGCTGCTGAAGACGAATTACGGTAAATATCTGGTAGAGGTAGCAAATGGACTCTAAGCTGCGGAAAATAGGGATCCTGGCCTCCATGGCGGTGATCCTGCTGGTGGCACTAGCGGTAATGTATGTGAACAGGGAACAACTGTCCCCCACATCCGGCCAGAACACGGCGGTGTCCGGAGCGCAGAATGCAGGTGACGGCGAAGCAGTGGATCCCGTGCCGGAGGGCACCGGGGAGACGGACACCGCGGAAGCGGATGGCAGGATCGGCAACGACCTGAAAGCCTTTTTAAAAGATAATACGTTTTTTGATCCGGATGTGAATCCGATCCTGGAGGCGGCGAAAGATAACAGCCACCGCCTGTCACTGGTGGCGACTTCCGTGGAAAAGGATCTGCGCATCCAGATCGTGGACAATGAAGGTGTACCGGTGACCGGAGAGAGTTTCTATGTCCGGGTGGACGGTCTGGGAGATTACAAGGATCTGGATCAGGACGGCGTGATCTACATTGCTGATCTGGATTCCGGCGATTATTATATGGAACTGTTACCCATCGAAGGATATAAAGTTCCCATCACCGAGACCAAAGTGCATGTAAAAGAAAAAGTGGAATATCTGGCCATTGATGATATTTCTCTGTTGATCAAGACAGAGGATGAAGTCGATGCGGATGCCGAGGACAGTGCTGTGGCAGGAGCTTTGGCAGATGCGGACAAGACCGAGATCCAAAAGCTGCAGACTACATCCGGCAATGCGAAGGTCGGCATCGATGTGTCCAAGTGGAACGGCACTATCGACTGGGATAAGGTGAAAAATGCCGGAGTGCAGTTTGCCATCGTTCGTGCGGGCTACCGCGGTTCGGTTACGGGAAGTCTGGTGGAGGATCCACAGTTTGTCGCCAACATGAAAGGTGCAACAGCCGCTGGGATTCCGGTGGGCGTGTACTTTTTTACCCAGGCTACAGATGAGAAAGAGGCGGTGGAAGAGGCTTCTGCCGTGCTGGAGCTGATCCGTGATTTCCAACTGAGCTATCCTGTATTTATTGATACGGAGGGTGCCGGAGGAAACGGCCGGGCGGACGGACTGGATGCGGAGACCAGAACCCTGGTATGTGAGGCTTTTTGCCGGACGGTAGAAAATGCCGGATATACAGCAGGCGTCTATGCCAGCCGCAACTGGTACAACAATAATCTGCAGACCGCCAGACTGGAGAACTATCATATCTGGCTTGCGGAGTACCGCAGTGTGCCGTTATATCAGGGATATTACAAGACCTGGCAGTATACCTCCAAGGGAAAAGTGGACGGTATCGAAGGCAGAGTCGATATGAATATCACCTATGAATGAAAATAATAAAGAGTGAGGATGAAATAAATGGGCAAGATAACAGTAGAAACATGTGAAATCGAAGGATTGAAGATCATTACCCCCACGGTATTCGGTGATGCCAGAGGGTATTTCATGGAGACTTATAATTACAATGATCTTAAAGCAGCGGGAATCCCGGAAGTGTTTGTACAGGATAATCAGTCTGCTTCTAAAAAAGGAGTTCTCAGAGGACTTCATTTTCAGAAGCATTTTCCGCAGGACAAGCTGGTACGTGTGATCCGCGGAGAAGTCTATGATGTGGCTGTGGATCTGCGGGAAGGCTCCAAAACTTTCGGGCAGTGGTATGGTGTACTTTTGTCTGAGGAGAACAAGAAGCAGTTCTTTATTCCGAAAAATTTCGCGCATGGATTTCTGGTACTGTCCGATTACGCAGAGTTCTGCTACAAATGTACCGATTTTTATCATCCGGATGATGAGGGCGGTATTGCATATAACACGCCGGATATCGGTGTGGAATGGCCCATCCCCGAAGGTATGGAACTGATATTATCCGAGAAGGATACCAAGTGGGGCACTCTGGAACAGTACATGAAGGAAAAAGAGCATGAAAAAAAGTGTGAAAATCAGTAAGAAAACAGGTATTGCCCTGTTCGTGACAGCGGCAGTGATCATGGCTCTGCTCATCGTGTTCCATAAGAATCCGGGACCTGCTGTGGATCAAAGCCAGGAGCTGGCGAAAAAGATCATCTCCTGCGTTGTCATTGCGGCGGCATGCTTTGCGTTTATCCACTGGTACGATAAATTTACCGGACTGCCGGTAGAGTTATTCCAGAATAGACATCTGATCTGGAAGCTGGCGAAAAACGATTTTAAAAAGAGATATGCGGGTTCTTACCTGGGCGCGGTCTGGGCGATGGCACAGCCGGTGGTAACCGTGGCGATGTATTACATCGTCTTCGACAAGATCATGGGAAATACCAGCACACCCCTGCGGGAGGGCGTGGAAGTGCCTTTTGTACTTTTCCTGACAGCGGGACTGGTGCCTTGGTTCTACTTCAGTGAGGCACTGAACAACGGCACCAATGCACTCTTAGAGTACAACTATCTGGTGAAAAAAGTAGTATTTAAGATCAGCATCCTGCCGATCATCAAGATTATTGCGGCTACTTTTATCCATGTATTTTTCGTGTGTCTCCTGTTGATCGTAGCGGCTATTTACGGCTATTACCCCACAATCTACACTATACAGATCATTTATTACAGTTTTTGCCTGTTTATATTTGTGCTGGCACTCAGCTACACCACGTGTGCGGTAGTGGTGTTTTTCCGGGATCTGTCCCAGATCATCAGCATCGGATTGCAGATCGGCATGTGGGCCACTCCGATCTTATGGAATCTGGACGCGCTGTCTCCGGAGTGGATCATGATCCTGAAGCTGAATCCGCTGGTCTATATCGTGAATGGCTACCGCAGTGCGATCTACGAGAAAGAATGGTTTTTCCGGGATTTCTTCTCCACGATGTATTTCTGGATCGTGACGGTGGTATTGTTCGGACTGGGTGCTGTGATCTTTAAGAGACTGAAAGTGCATTTCGCAGATGTATTGTAATACGAAGGACTGTTACCATTCCGAGAACTCGAGGAACGGAGAAAACATATTGTAAAAATAAACAGAGCATGGCAAAAAGCTTTTATAAATGAAGAACCTTGTGGGGAGGTACTGCATTACGGAACTGTTGTGGGGGAAACAGAAAGGGTGAAAGTAATTGAAGGGTGCTCTTGAAAAGTTAAGAAAAATATTGTTATGGAAGCCGGGCAGGGTACTGCTGGCAGTGGGCTGTTGCGGACTGCTGTTGTTAGCACTGATCCCACTGTTTCGACTGACGATTTATGCGGTTCCTTATTATGACGACTATAACTTTGGAAGATTTGCCAGAGCTGCCATAGAGCAGGAGCAGTCGAAATGGGCGGCGATCTCCGGTGCACTGGATTGTTCCAGAACCCAGTGGTATGCATGGCAGGGAACGTATTCTTCTATTTTTTTCATGACACTGATGCCGGCTGTCTGGGGAGAGCAGTATTATTTCTTAGGACCGGTGTTCATTCTGTTACTGCTTTTGGCGGGAAGCATGGTGTTTACCCACGTGATCCTGCGGAAAGTCTTCCGAATGGAGAAATGGAGCAGCCTGGCAATTCAGGCAGTGATCACTATAGCGGAATTTATGTTTATCTATTCCGCGCAGAGCGGCTTCTACTGGTATAACGGCGGGATCCACTATGTGGGAATGCATGGTTTCGGACTTTTGTTTTTGTCTGTGGCCATCTGCCTGGAGAGAGCAGAGGGCAGAACCGCGAAAGGTCTGTTATTCACTGCATCGGTTCTGCTTGCCATGATTACGGCGGGAAGCAATTTCGTCACGGCATTGCAGGGATTATTGTGTCTTCTGACCATCCTTCTGGTCAGCGTGGTAGTGGAACGGCGCAGGACGGGGCTGTGGCTGCTGCCGTCTACACTGGTGTATATCATAGGCTTCGGCCTGAATGTGGCGGCTCCGGGAAATTCCGTACGTGCCCGCAGTTATGTGGGCTGGGGTTACGGACCGTTAGAGTCCATCGGCAGATCATTTTTGGAAGCCGTGAAACACATTCCGGAATATACCGGACCGGTGGTTCTGATGGTGATGTTATTGTTGGTACCTATGATCTGGCAGGCAGTGAAAAGCACGGATTACCGTTTTCATTATCCGGGGATTGTACTCGCCTTGTCCTTCTGTCTGTATGCGACCGGCTATACACCGAGCCTGTATTCCCTGGGACATGCGGGACTGTCCAGAACGTTGAATGCAGTAAAAATCACCTATCTGCTGCTTTTATTTCTGAATGAGATCTACTGGATCGGGTGGCTGCGACAGTTACTGGAGAAAAGAGCGGAGCAGACAACCGGGCAATTGACGATACAGAAGTGGGCCATACGAAACGGCGCAGCAGCCTGGTGGTTTTATGTGCTGATCGGTGTGGCATGTCTTGTGATCTTCCGGGCATCATCCAATCAGGCGGGTCACTATTCTTCCTACGGAGCCTATTATTATGTGCACACCGGGGAGGCTTATAATTTCCATCAGGAATATCTGGAGCGGGTGGCAATTCTGTCCGGACCGGAAAAAGATGTGCAGCTGCCGGCCTATCAGTTCCGCCCGTGGTTTTTGTGCATGGGAGAAATCTCCGAGAATGCGGACAATGAGGCCAACCGTTCTCTGGCCATGTGGTACCATAAAGACAGTGTAACACTGAAAGAAAAGGATTAAGACATTATGCAGGATAAGAGAAAACTGGCAATTGAAGTTGATAATGTCCAGAAAATCTATAAATTATATGATAAACCTTCGGACCGTCTGAAGGAAGCTTTCGGATTCGGTAAAAAGACCAAACATAAGCTCCACTATGCCCTGAAAGGCGTGAGTATGAAGATCTATCAGGGGGAAACCGTGGGAATCATCGGTACCAACGGTTCCGGTAAGTCCACCATCCTGAAGATCATTACCGGAGTATTGAATCCGACTTCCGGACGGGTGCTGGTCAACGGGCGTATCTCCGCTCTGTTGGAGCTGGGTGCCGGCTTCAATATGGAATACAACGGTATCGAGAATGTCTATCTGAACGGTACTATGATGGGATTTTCTGAAAAAGAGATCGAGGCAAAACTGCCGGAGATCTTAAGCTTTGCGGATATCGGAGATTATGTCTATCAGCCGGTAAAGACCTATTCCAGCGGTATGTTCGTCCGCCTGGCGTTTGCAGTGGCGATCAATATCGAGCCGGAGATCCTGATCGTTGATGAGGCGCTCTCGGTCGGGGATGTCTTTTTCCAGTCCAAGTGCTACCGCCGCATGGAGGAGATCCGCAAAAACGGCACGACGATCATCATGGTAACCCACGATATGGGAAGTATCATCAAATACTGCGATAAGGTAGTGCTGCTCAATAAGGGAGAATTTATCGCACAGGGTTCGGCGGGCAAGATGGTCGATCTCTACAAAAAGATTCTGGCAGGACAGATGGACGCGCTGCGCGCCGAGCTGGAAGTGATGAACGATTTTTCCGGGGACAAGGTAGTAAAAGCGGAGAAATCAGGAGCCGCAAGTGCGGAGAATGGTGCATCTGGAAATGAGGATGGAAATAACGATGCCGGAGATGAAAACGGCTCCGGGGCAGTGGATGGCACCGCAGAAAATGGAGTTGGTTCAGCATCGGACGGCACCGGAAATCCGGCTGGTTTGAACGGAGAAACGGCGAAAAAGCCGGGCTTGATGCGCGACAAGCTGACGATCAACGCAAACCGCGAGGAGTACGGCGACGGCAGGGCGCAGATCTTCGATTTGGGACTGGTGGACGCGCGCGGCAATATTACTAACTTGCTCTTAAAAGGCGAAGAGTTTACCATCCGCGAGCGCATCCGTTTCAATGCACCGATTCAGGCACCGATCTTTACTTATACGATCAAGGATAAGAAGGGAACCGATCTGACCGGCACGAACACCCTGTTTGAGGGAACGGATGTCCATCCGGTCAAGGAGGGCGATATTTACGATGTCGCGTTTACGCAGAAGATGACCCTGCAGGGCGGCGAATACCTGCTGTCCATGAGCTGTACCGGATTTGAGCAGGGTGAGCATACGGTGTACCACCGCCTTTATGACGTAACCAATATTACCGTTATTTCCAATAAGAATACGGTCGGTGTCTACGACATGGAGCCGGATGTAGCAGTCAGGTTATCGCCAGCCGGGGAGGCGGCGAAGCAGGCGGAGTCGCTTAGTGCGGACGAGGCGGCACAGGAAGATCTGCAGGTATGATAAAAGGAGATTAAGATGAAAAAAATCAATCAGGAGCTGATCGCTCTGTTTGATAAAT
>OLVO01003335.1_pt1 | contig 13423 bp, 14 predicted proteins | sample 1672571 | NCBI WGS metagenome assembly OLVO01 (sample SAMEA3136700, study PRJEB25190) | human gut metagenome | biome: human gut; feature: human-associated habitat; material: faeces | place: Austria | collected 2013 | reverse complement strand
CTTGGTAAAATTTTAAAACCCTATGGACTAAAGGTCAAGCTAGAAAAATAATCAAATATCATCCTATTAGAGAAACAGCAATCATAAAATGACTGAGAAAGGAGCACACCCTTTATGAATCGACTTCCTCTCCCTACCCCATCCTGCCGGAGCGTATTCCGGAAATCCGAGACTCCCCTGACGGCGGAACGATACACCAAGATCTGGATCCAGCTGATCAACCAGATGGAGCGCTCCAGCTCCATCGCTGCAGGGCTCCAGTAACAGCCACAAAAGCGGTCTCTTGACGAGCATTGTCAGGGGGCCGCATTTTTTATAGGAGCGATGTCCAATGTCCAAAGCCGCAATCTACTGCCGTCTGTCGGAAGAAGACCGGAATAAGGCCTCCGCCGAGGACGACAGTGCCAGCATACAAAACCAGAAGTCCATGCTTCTACAGTACGCCATACAGCAGGGCTGGGAAGTATTTCACATTTACAGCGACGATGACTACACAGGTTCTGACCGAAACCGTCCGGAGTTTAGCCGCCTTCTAGCGGATGCTCAGGCCCATAAATTTGATATCATCCTCTGCAAAACTCAGTCCCGCTTTACCCGTGAGCTGGAACTGGTAGAAAAATACATACACGGTCTTTTCCCGCTGTGGGGAATCCGTTTCGTCAGCATTGTGGACAATGCGGATACCGACAACAAGGGGAACAAAAAATCCCGCCAGATCAATGGTCTGGTAAACGAATGGTATCTGGAGGACATGTCCGACAATATTCGCAGCGTCCTCACCAATCGCCGGGAACAGGGCTTTCATATTGGCGCCTTCGCCCTCTACGGATACCAGAAGGACCCGGCTCAGAAGGGCCATCTGATCATTGACCCAGAGGCCGCCGCAGTCGTGCGCCGGGTCTTTACCTTGTTTTCACAAGGATACGGAAAAACGGCCATCGCCCGAATTCTGAATGAGGATGGGATCCCCAATCCCACCGAGTATAAGCGCCAGAAAGGATTGCGGTACCAATCTCCCCCTGGAAAAACAGGAACGCTGTGGAAATATCCTGCCATCTCCCACATGCTGACCAATGAGATCTACATCGGCAACATGGTCCAGGGGCGGTACGGCAGTGTATCTTATAAAAGCAAACAGAACAAGCCCCGCCCCAAAGATCAGTGGATCCGGGTCGAACACACTCACGAGGCAATCATCGACCAGGACCTATGGGAGCGGGTTCAGGCCTTAATAAACGAAAAGACAAAACCCTTTACAGGTGGGTCGATTGGGCTCTTTGCCAAAAAGGTTCGCTGCGCCAATTGCGGATACACTATGCGCTCCACGAAAAACCGCGGGCGGCACTATCTCCAGTGCTCCAACCGGCGCGTTTCAAAAGAGGCCTGTACCGGCGCATTTATTTCCGTGGAAAAGCTGGAACGCATCGTGGTCCAGGAATTGAACCGGCTTTCCGCGCAGTATTTGGATCAAGATAAGCTGGAACGAAACCTGGAGTTTTCCAGCTCTCTCCTGGCTCAAAGACAGAAGGTGCTGGATCAACGTTCCAAATATCAGGCACAGCATGAGGAGTTCCAGACGGGCCTGCGAGAGCTCTATCTGGATAAGGTACGGGGAATTCTGTCCGAGTCGGATTTTCTCAGTCTCTCCCAGGACTTCTCCAAGGAAAAGGAACTGCTCGAGGGAAAAATCGCGGAAACCAACCGTCGGCTGGAAGAACTGGACGCCCGGATTGCCGCCGGGGACAACCGCCGGGAACTGGTCCAGCGTTACACTAATCTGGAGCACCTGACCCGTGAAATGGTGGAGGCCCTCATTGACTATATTTTAGTGGGAAAACGCCAGCCTGGCGAAAATGATCCGCCGGTTGAAATACATTGGAATTTCTAAATTAGAGATAAATATTCGCCTAGGAAAAGAAACTCATGTTTCTTTTCCTAGGCTTTTAATCAAACGATTTTCTCGCTTCATGGAGACCCACATAACAATACTCATCTATCCTCTTCTTCCAGAAGTTGAAGTTCAAAGGGAAATTCGAAACATTCTTCCGCTTCTGTATTTCTATATACCTCCTCTGATACCGTGATCAGCTGAATTCCTTCAAAATCGTTTACCTTTCTTTTGGGATCGCCAGAAACTTTCATTTCAAACCCCTGCTCGTTAGGGGCAGAAAAAACCATAACTGCTCCTGCCGCAGAGTCAGTTTCACATATCCGCTTCCACAAGAGATCCCGAATCCTGGAATTGACCCTTCCGACAAATACCCCAGGTTTCAACTCTAGAAACCACCGAGTCAGTTCTCCACGCACGCTCTCCGGAGCAGAATCCATTGCAATCACTGTCATAGAAGGTCCCTTTCCGCAGCATAGTTTTTTCCTCCGTTGATTGTATCCTGGCGGTCATCCCACAGGGAGCCTACAGTTGGACCGTTGACCATTTCTTCCTCTACTGTCTCCTGGAAAATCCATTCCAGATCTTGAGCAATTCGAGACAAGATACGTGCATTTGCAAAATATGCCCGGCAAGTTAGTCGAATCCGCTTTTTTTGCGGCTCACCCTGTTTCATTTTCTGGATTGCTTCAAATGCAGCCGGAATGGTTGTCTCCGCTTTATATAAATCTGCAACGTCATATACAAACGAGAGCTGCTTTCCTGTATGAATAAATCCCAGTCCTGGTGAGTAGCCCAATGAAACAATAGCAGCATGGCACAGACCATAGAGCAGAGCATTAGCCTCAGACAGCGCTTGATTGACTGGGTCTGCCTGATCCCACTCCTCTGTTTTGTACGAACGTTTTTTCCAGCGAACTCCAGTTGTCCTCGCTGCTAGTTCATAGGCCTTCCGAACCCGAATTCCTTCCATTCCCCGCAGTTGTTGTAACGTCAATCCCTCCGTTTTTAAGTTCGAAAACCGAATCTGATACATCCTTTTTGCCACTTCCAGATGCCGCTCTGCGTCCATACATGCTTTTGCCTGGACCAACAGATTCTTCGCACTTCTAGTCTCCCCTACTCCCGCAGCATAAAACCGCTCGGCATGTTCTCCACACCAAATCGCCATACATCCGTTATTACAAATCGCCCGAATCGCTGCATGGGTCACACTGGTTCCCGGTCCTAGCAACAAGCATGTCATGCCGGCAATTGGGATGGGTGTCCGCCCCTGCTTCTGAATTGCTACAATCGCAGTGTCGTTCTGCTCAATGACAGCATGTTCTAAATATAAATAACTGATGCTGTCTTTCAATTTAGGCAATTCCTGTAAGTTCTTCAACAATATTCCCTCCCTGCATTGAAAATCTTCAGTTTCCAGACGACGGATAGACGTGCCCACTCTTCACATGCGTGGGGTTTACTCAATATAGAGTGGCAGGTCACCGGCACTGATCGGTCCATCTCCACGTACGTGAGGTTTACGTCATGGATAATGTCTATCTTGATACGTATTACGGTCCATCCCCACACATGTGGGGTTTACTCCTCCATGTTGCAGTCACGGGCAGCGTTCTGCGGTCCATCCCCACGTGCGCGGGGTTTACGGCCTGCTCAAAGGTGGTCTTGTCATCCACCATCAGTCCATCCCCACGCACGTAGGGTTTACGATCCCGAATGGCCATGCAGGCTGCGGCAAGACCGGTCCATCCCCACATGCGTGGGGTTTACGAGGGATTCAAGCTAGACGACACCCCCCACTACGGTTCATCCCCACGTGCGTGGGGTTTACCGTTGAGTAACGCCGAGATATGTTGCGATTGCCGGTCCATCCCCACATACGTGGGGTTTACGGATGGATCATCCTCTGGGCTGAGTTGGTAGGTCTTGAGGTCCATCCCCACATACGTGGGGTTTACGTCATAAGGATCAGTCTGGCCGCTCATCACCATCGGTCCATCCCCACATACGTGGGGTTTACCGGTCTTCCCGGAGGTTCTGGAAGCTATGCTCCCGGTCCATCCCCACATACGTGGGGTTTACACTGAAATAAAATCAAAAATTTCGCGCGCAAGCAGTAAAACAGCACTTTTACCAGCGGAAAAATTCAAAATTTTATTTCTAGTAAAAATCAAGAGCTCAGCAGCAGCATTCCAAGTCCATACGATTTTCCGGGACCAATTCCCTCCCGGACTGCATTTTGAAATAGCACTGCATCTGTAATTTGGAGCGTTCCCTGATAGTGATATTGATCCAGATACATCCGGCCGCCCCGCGCTGGCACATGACGGCCAGTCAGCTGGCTGCCCTCCAACTCCTGACAACTCAGTAGCCGAAACCCATTCTGCTCTCCTTTCCTGGTTAGCCATGTACAGCGTTCTTCCAGAGTCCTGAGAATCCGGCGCTGGCTGTTTTTCCCGTTCTTCTGCGCCACCTTTTTTGTAGGCGATGCCAGCAGATCAAATCTCCAAATCTGCCCCTCCTGCATGGCATTCAGCCAGGGCGTCAGATCCCGCTCCCCAGAAAAATGCATACCCGGCAACAGGCGTTCCCGATTCGCAGGCCGATTGGAATAGAGATAGATTGCCAGTGCGTACCTGTCCTCACGGACCCGATAGATTACGCCCGAGCTTTTCCGATCACTCTCAAAAAGCCCCATAATCATTTGATGAAGCTGCTGGCAGTCGCCCAATGCCTGCCGGATACCACGCTGCTGAGGAATCAAGTCAATTTTCGTCAGATACATCTTGTCCCTCCCTGGTGATAACCCCTCGATAGACGGTTCGAAGGCCAAACTCTCGTCCCCCTGAGAGTCTTTCGTCAGGCCGGGTAAAACTCCCCACCCCGTCTCCTGGAATCTCACATTCATAGTACAACGCCTGCGGAGCGGATTTGTCTCCCTTCCGCATACAGACCGGGTAGCGCTGGATCGCATCCAATAAGTCGGAGTATGCCTCTGTCACTCCTTCAAACACAGGTCGGGATGGGACACAGCTCTTTCGTCCCAGGTAGATGGGCCACACCGGCTGCTTCAGAGCCGCTGTCACCCGCTCCCGCCAATCATCCGGCAGATCCAGCACCACCAAAAAACTGGCGTCCTGGAGATACCAGCGAGGTGAGATGACCGTGTTGCTTGACCGGGGCTTCCCCTCCGCGTTATAAAGCGGATACCCCTGTACCGTGTGGAAATCCAGCACACGGATCCCGGGGCGATCCACCCGCACCGCCATATGTAGGGCTGCGGACAGAGCTGCAATCTCCGGATCTCCCCGCTCTAATCCCATAGCGCACGACAAAAGACCTACAACGCCGGATTTGCTTGGAAAATCCCCACTGTCCCGGACGTCCCATTTAGAGTGGTCCCCCCAGGACTGCAGCGCCCCTTCCAGCCGCAGGATCAGCAAAGTTTTCTTTTCTTCCATCACATTCGCCTCACGCCAGAGCAGCCGCCACCTGTTCGATCAATTCTGTCAGTGTCTTGCACACCGTAGTCTCACATTCTGGTACGATAGAGCATGCTGTGGGACAGAACCACAGCCGTTGTTTCACGTTTAATCCAAAACTGTTCTGTATCGTGTCAACTTGACTAGCCAGCGCCTGAACACTGCCCTTCACCAAATCGTAGTCATTGGCCAGCTCCGGTTTAATCGGCCGCACAAAGGCGTTGACCATACTGACCGGCACCTTCTCCTCCTTGCATTCCACAAGGATCGCACTGGGAAGCACGTTTCCAGCAAAGCTGTTCTGTTTCCCTGATGGGTTGGTCAACGCCATAGTACGGATCAACGCAGGGATGGCCGCTTTCACCAACTGCTCTGCATCCGGCGTATCCTTCAGGTTTTTCATCAAAATATCCGTATCCAGAGAGGCATAGATGTAGTAGCATGCGGAGTTGTAATCGGTATCCCCGATCATGGCGGACCCTTTTTCCTCTATCACCTCCCCGGAGAGCAGATCATCCATGGCGGTGAAATAGTCGGATTCCATGTTCATCTTATTGGTAGAGATAGCATGGGCCACCTGCATGGCGGCTTCCACATCCCGGAACGCATTGGAAGTCACCATTCTCCCAAAGAGTGCCATGTCCAGTGTGACAGGGCGGCTCTCCGCTCCCTTTACCGCCTCCTGCAGATCCTTTGCCTTCAATGCCTTGACCTCTTTCAGGGATGGACAATCCTTGAGCTTTTCATAAATAGCTTCCGCCACCGCCTGGATATCTTCCGGCGCATAGAACACAATCTGTGCGGTGTAGCTGCCATCCTTATTCTCTGCGCCGTCTTTGTTGCCAAATCCACTGATTTTGGGGAATACAGTGTCAATATACTCTTGACTGACTCCCATCTCCGCCAGCTTCTCTGCCACCAGTTGGGGCAGCTTACGGGTTCGAATGCCCAGATGTTCCGCTCCGATGGTCTGAGAGAACAGCGGCGAACGCCTCCAGCTCCGCTTCAAGCACTGGCTGGACACACGGCCCCGGGTCGTTCCGCCAAACATACAGGACTTTGGAGCGCCAGACTCATCCCGGTTCAGATTGACTGGGGGATAGTTCTTGAGCATATGGATTTCGTATAACATGGATCATTCTCCTTTCAATTCTTCTTGCTGCTCTTCAGGCTTAATATAAAGGGCGCGAGCCCACTTCCGCTGCACGCTCTGTTTTTCACCGTTCCAATAGAATAGATCTTCCAATAGCCACTGACAGTCCACTGCATATCCTTTCGACCTCACAAACCGGATCAGTCTGGACAGCTTTTTGAGCATAAATCCATCCTCGTCCCACTGGATATCCAGAAGCATTTCCAATCGGTGGCCGGTGCTCTCGGACATCTCTTTATTCCGACCAAGTTGATAGAAGATCTGCTCCAAAGGCTGGCGGCGTTTCTCATCTGTATCCCAGAGACAGTACAGACAAGCTGCCGCAAATGCTCGCTCCTCCTGCCACTGCGGTATGGAGAAAGGCAGGCACTGAAAGAAAACACGCATGGCCTGTCCATCCGCCTGACTCAGCATGGTCCCAGCTTCCCGCTTCAGAGACGCACGCTCTCCTCTCGGCAAGGTATCTAGCCGCTGGAAGAAACTGCTCCAATCCACTTCCTTCATATCTTCATCCCCTTCTTGATTGCCGCGATTTCTTTTCCAAGCACTTTTTGCTGATAATCCATAACCTGGAGCATAGCTCTTCCACACAGGGTCAGCTGTTCCAAGGTCCAATCTACACATTCCGCTGCTGTCCTGCATTGCCAGCTGATGGCCGCTGTCAGATTGGCAGCATAATCAAATCCAGGCTGTGCCAACGCATCAAACTGGCTCCACAGTATCTGCTCGCAAACCGCGTAGTACCTCTGTCTGGCCTGAACACGGCTCTCCTCCGGGATCTCCTCCAGAGTCAGCGCTTTATAAAGCGCCCGGCCCAACCGCTCCGCTTGCGCGACAAACTCGGTAATAAAGCGCAACGCGTTCTCATTCCCCAGTAACTTTTTGGGAATTTGAAGGTCGTGCCTCTGTGCCCTCATATAGTTTGCCTGATTGGTCTGAACTCCGTAAATCACAAGAGACATCGGACGATCCGAGGTATCCAATTTTTCATACTGCGCTATGATCTGGGGAGCACGCTTTCCTTTCGTGTCAATCAGATCCGTTAGGTTGCGCCAGATCGCTTCATCCGCAGATGGCTTCCAGTTAAATCGTCCCTTTGCATTGTATCGGTATGTAACATGCGGGTCTGTCCAAGAATCTGTCACTTCAAAGTTCATTCCTTGGCTGAAATATACGTTTTCAACGTATTCACCAGACTCATCTGAAATTAGATGGATCCGCCTTGCTGGGAAAAACATACCAAACAGCCATGATGTCCTCGCCACTTTTTGTTTGGATACCACTTCATCCGGATTACGCCACAAGACCGGAGGCCGATCAAGGGGCAGATCAATTCGATCCACCTCGATCATACCAAACACTAAAGTCTGAAACAGGTTCTTTCCCCGGATCAGTGTAAACCATGGCGGAGCGCCGTTCATATTAGAGGGATACCCCTGCGCCCCTGCGGTACAAAAAATCTGCGCAGCCAACATCATCCGCAGCGCTTTGCCGGGCGTGTAAGTGATCTTCTCCCGCTTGTGATCGAAATGGATGTGGTTGTTCCCATTTGGGATAGAGTAATCCAATGTGGAGACCGGTTTTGGATCTCGATCCCAATCTGCACGATATCGGGTCTGTAAAAATGGCCGCTCTGAATCGAAGAGGTCAAAGCTCACCCCCTCCTGTTCACACTGGCGCACATAGCGCTGGATAGTATCCCAATCAAATTGCCCCTCATCCAATAACTCCTCCAATACTTCCTCATCCTCTGGTCGAAGCATGTCCATGAGAAACACGATCAGAAAGCGGTAAACACTGTACTCTACCATAGGAGATGGATCCTGAATTTCGCTGAGCAGGTGGGCCCTCTCCAGCGTTTCCAGCAGGCTAAGCTCTTTCATGCTTCCGTCCAGCTCTTTTACTGGGATCCACGGCTGCGTTAAAATTTGAAATGACGCCTTCACACACCTCACCCCTTCTCAAAAAATATACCCAACTCTTTGTCTGCAACGATTTGGGTTCCATCAGCTTGAGTATACCGCATATTTCCATTTTCATCTACTGTGGCAGTATAAATTTCGATCCCCTCCAGCAGTCTTCTGCCGAAGATCACGCCTTCCGTTCCGTGCCGCAGAAGTTTTGCCCGAACAGAGACACTGGCCTTCAGGATCTCACGCGCCTCTTCTCTGGTCACATCTGATAGACACAGTCGGTCTCCACAATGCTGACTTTTGCTGCGTAAAGATCCAAACCGCTCCGGCGGCAAAAGTACAATACGTACGGTCGGTTCACCCAAGCGCGTCTTGGCCGAGAGGTAGCTGCTGCTTTCCAGATCGTCAAATTGAATCCGTTCAGCTTCTTTGATCGGGGTGTATCCCTTTTCAGGGGCATTGATCAGATAACCTCCGCCGGCCGCCGCTTTAACCTGATCTTCCATTAGGTGATCTATCCAGAGATCCAATTCCTCCGGTGGAGCCGCTTCTGGGCTGTAGCCTTGCTCCACCAATGTGGGCAGATCCTCTGGAATCTGTATTTCACTGCGTTCTTCCAACAGATGAATACTCTGCTTCAGAAGACACTCTGGGTAAATATAGCCGTCCGCCTCAAATTTTCCTGTCTCATCAGGAATCAGCACATAGAACCGTGGGGCAGCAAGATGAGGCGGCCGGGGCGTATCTTCATGGCGAAACTCCCGTCCAAGGCGCTGGAGCAGAAGGTCAATTGGCGCGATCGAAGTCATCATAACGTCAAAATCCACATCCAGAGACTGCTCCACCACCTGAGTGGCCACTAGAATAGCCTTCTGCGGGCGAGCTGCCTTTTCTTTTCCAAAGAGACGGATACAGCGCTGTTCGATTTGATCCCGCTGGCCAATCGGAAAACGCGCATGGAATAAAAGCAATTCTCCATCAAATTCTTTGGTTTTGAGCGCTTGGTAGGTCTCCTGGGCTTGCTGGACGGTATTGAGCAAAATACAGAGGCATCCACCGTCTTTCACCAGTCCCATCGCCTTCTCGGCAATCTGTTCCGCATGATGCAGCACCGGGCAAAGCTCGACGGATACTGTCTGTCGTTTTTCCGTCCGGCTGACCGGCCGCACGATTACATTCCCTGACTCTGTTACAGCAGTAATCGAAGGATAGCATGGCTGGATTGGATGATCGGTATAGGCAGACAACATTTGCGCCTTTTTCTCCGGCGGAAGAGTGGCAGACAACAGGACCACAGGGATCTCCAGGGCTTTACACCATTCTAGCAGCCGATGGAGGATCTCACTCATATAGACATCGTAGGAGTGGAGCTCATCGATCACCAAAGTTTTCTCTGCCAATCCCAGCAGCCGCAAAACGCCGTATTTCACCAGCAAGACAGACATCATTGCCTGATCCACCGTGCCAACCGCATAGGAACTCAATAACCCTCGACGCACTGGAAGAAGCCAGCTCGAGGCATAGCGCTCCTCCTCTGTCTCGAATTTAGGCCAGGATTGGGTATTGTCTCCGTCAACCAGCCAGGCCATACTGTGAAGGAGACGGACTGAGTCTGGAAACTGATGCAGCTTTAATAAAGTCCGCATACGTCCAACCATCTGATTGGAGGTAGCTGCTGTAGGCAAACCAACATAGAAACCACTTTTCCCCCACTGTTTGGCCATTCGAATCCCTGCATAGATTCCGGCCTCCGTTTTTCCCTCCCCCATAGGTGCCTCCAACAGTACCACAGAAATGCGCTCCTGTGCCTGTTGAAAAAGGGCCTCAGTTTCTGATTGCAAGCCCCGCATTACATCTCTTGGAATATTGGGCCACACATCATGAAATTCATTTCCAAAGTCTGCGGCCTGCGATGTCAGTCCGCTCAGCATCAAAAATTTTTCCGCAAGACATTTTGCGTGCTCCTCCCCATCCGGCTGATTGATCCAGAGTTCTGCTTGGGCAAAATAGTTACTGGATGCAATCCAGTCCGACAGGATCACAATTCCAAGCAGCAGCGCACCTACACTTCCTCTGTTTTCTTTCCCAAGAGGGGGTAAAAATAATTCCTCAGAGCGTAAAAATCGAAGCCGCATCCAGTGCTCGAATTCTTCCTGAAGATGATTCCAAAAGAGATCTTGCCGGTCCCCTTCCGTTCCGCTTTTCCCTTGGTGATGCACTTCTAGAATATCCGCATAGAATTTAGCTGCGCTTTGATTCGAGGCTTCCTTCCAGAGGCGTTCCCGCAGACAACGCCAGGTAGTTTTCTCATGACGGATCTGGTTTAAAGCAGGAAAGTCTGGTTTTACACCCTCTTTATCCATACTTTCCTTCATAGGCAACCAGCGATATTGAAATTGCCCTTCTATCTTACCCACATCATGAAGGGATACAAGGTATCCAATCCAGTCTGTAAATTTCTCTGGAGTGCACGATAATAACGCCAACAATTTATTTCGTACGCCTGGGACAATCATCTTATGAACGATGACTTGTGCGACAATCCCAGAAATGAAGGAATGGGTCAGAATGGATTGAAAAGGTTCTGTCTTCGCCCATATCTGTTGTAAACCAATGCTCATAGGAATACCTCCTCTCACTTATATTGAAATCATTTTACATTCAAATCTGTCCAATAAATGAGACTCAGGAAAATTTTTTATTTCTGTGATTTTGAGTATAACATTATTTGAACGCTGTTTGTACAATAAAGATTACTGCCTCTAAGAAAGTTGCCCTTACACCATTGCAGCAGAGCAGAAAGCCCGCTCGACCTATGACAACCTTATCCGGCTTACGGACGATGCAGATGTATTAGAGCCGCTGCGGTTTTTACGTCAGCGTGAAATCGTGCATTTCCAGCGTTTCGGTGAGGCACTTTCTTTAGTGCAGCAACGCTTAGACTTTAATAATTTCTATGCCTTTAATCCCGAATTTGATAAAAAATGTAAATAGCATTTGTGCATACAGTATGATACAATCAAAGAGTTTAGAAGGGGCTGCCGCAAAGAGTGCCGGCGGCCCTGTCTGTTATGCAGGCAGTATACATAAAAAGGAGTATAAAAATGAAAGAAAAGATATATACGATTCCCGTTAATGATGCATTTGACAAAGACTGCGAGTGTCCACTCTGCGCAATGTATCAGGAACTGGAAAATAATGCGGTAGAATATACGATGGGACCAAGTTACATGGAAGACGATATCCGTGCCGAAACAGACAAAATGGGATTCTGCCGGAAGCATTTGAAAAAGATTTATGCTGTAGAAAACCGTCTGGGATTTGCACTGGAGATGAAGACACATATGGACAAGGTGATTAACGAGATTGAAAAAAGAAATGAACAGCCGGTAAAGGCAAAGACGCTGTTTAAAAAGGCAGAAACACCGTCAGCATGTGATTATATTAAAGAACTGGAACAGTCCTGCTTTGTGTGTAACCGTATACAAAATACATTTGAGCGGTATGTGGATACGGTGCTGCATTTATATCAGTCCGATGTAGCATTTAAAGAGAAATACCTGCACAGCAAGGGTTTTTGTACAGCGCATTACGGCATGTTAATCGAGCGCGGTGCACAGAAGTTTTCGGGCAGTACGGCAGAAAACTTCCGTGTGGATACAGACCGGCTGTATCTGGAAAATATGAAGCGTGTGCGTGATGATGTGGCATGGTTTATCAATAAATTTGACCATAAATATGCAGACGAGCCGTGGAAAAATGCGAAGGATTCACTGACGCGCGCCATGACAAAGGATAATTCAATTTTATAGCAGAAAGGACAAGCAATGCAGATTTCTTATGATGAGGGAAATGTTGTACTTACAGAAGTGAGGGATTTTGATCTTGCGCAGACACTCGAATGTGGGCAGTGTTTTCATTTTAAAAAACTCGCTGAACAGGAATATGCAGTCTGTGCATTTCATAGACTGTTACGTATCCGTCAGGAAAAAGACAGCGTAATTTTGTTTGATACGGCGATGCAGGATTACGAAATGATATGGCGGGATTATTTTGACTTTGGCAGGGACTACGGCAGGATAAAGGCGGCGCTTTTACAGACGGACGATACGTTAAAGGAAGCAGTGGAAACCATGCAGGGCGTACATATTTTACAGCAGGAATTTTTTGAAACTTTAATTTCCTTTATTATATCGCAGAATAAGCAGATTCCGCATATTAAGAAGATTGTGGAAACGCTTTCGGAGCGTTTCGGGGATGATCTGGGTGAAATAAACGGAATGCGATTCTTTGCCTTCCCAACGGTCAGCCAGATGTGCAATGTCACGGAAGAAGACCTGCGGGACTGCAAAACGGGCTTCCGAGCGCCGTATATTGTAGATGCGGTGCAGAAAACGGCAGACGGACAGATATCGGAGGCTGCATTAAAAGCGGCGGATACCGCAGAATGTGAGAAAATGCTGACAAAGATAAAAGGGGTTGGCAGTAAGGTTGCAAACTGCTGTATGCTGTTCGGGCTGGATAAGCGCGATGCATTTCCGGTGGATGTGTGGATTAAGCGGATTATGGAGCAGCTTTATTTTTCGGGAAAGGAAACGGACAAAGAAAAAATTGCGGCATTTGCAAAGGCACGTTTTGGAAGCTACGGCGGCTATGCCCAGCAGTATCTGTTTTTTTACGGAAAAACAGTGCGTATCGGCACGCAAAATCAAAAAATTAAAAAAGTATAATCTAATTATTAAAAACAAAAGATATTTTCAATTATCTGTTGACAAACAAAAGGCAGAGTGATATTTTAATGATATTGAAATTAGCACTCAAATTAAATGAGTGCTAACAAGGAAAATAATAGCAGCTGTCGTATACAAGTTCGGGGCGGCGCAAAGGCAGCCTTACCGGCGGCGGAATGGAGGATAATATGAAGTTAGTACCATTGGGAGACAGAGTTGTAATTAAAGCGTTAAAGGCAGAAGAAACGACAAAA
>OLVO01003331.1_pt1 | contig 13426 bp, 8 predicted proteins | sample 1672571 | NCBI WGS metagenome assembly OLVO01 (sample SAMEA3136700, study PRJEB25190) | human gut metagenome | biome: human gut; feature: human-associated habitat; material: faeces | place: Austria | collected 2013 | reverse complement strand
ACTGTTTTTTAACCCCTCCGTCACTGCGTGCCACCTCCCCTATATTTTGCGATGCAAAACACAGGGGAGGAGTTTTAAAATATCTCCGATAAAATGATAACTGAGATGCTCCGAAATGCTACGGGACACGGCAGGGGAGGAGGATAATAGTTTTTTGTATTTCAGTTTTTGGGGTAGTCCAGATGAACAGGGGGAGAGATTAGATGAAAATTCGGGCAGCCTAAAAAGGTAAGAAGGAGGTAAAAACAATTTTACGAAGGAAGAGCCGTATCATTACTCGAAACAGAGTTTTGATACGGCTCTTTGGGGTTTAGCGGTTACAATCTGTGACTTTTCAGAACGGTCATTTAGTTTTGACGCAATCGCTTCGTCGTTTTTATGGGTAGTAGAATTTTATTCGAACTTGCGTTGCCAGAACCACATTTCGTTAAAAGTGAGGCTTACCGATATTCTGAAATGGTCTTCGGTAATGAGTTTAACAGGGGTGCATTGGCGATTGATGTACTCGAACGATACGTTGACTACCGATTTGTCTGTGGCAAGGGGAAAACCGAAACCGCAAGTGGCTCCGATTTCGTCCATATCGTTTCCGTTTATTTTCAGATAAGAGCGATTGTAGAAGATACCTGCCCGGTAGTTGACGTGTTCGAAATAGTTTCCTCCCATGTTTTTCGGACGGAATTCGGCTCCCAATGCTATTTTTAATCCGTTATTGAATTGTCCTTTGGAGGATTGTAACTGTCCGGCGGTGAGATTCGTAAATTTGGCGTCGGCCCAATTCTGATAGGTTACGTCGGCCGCTATGGTAAGGCGTTTGTCGTAGTTGTAACTGATACCGCCGCCGTATGTCGAGGCCAATGAATAATTATTTTTCATTTTCAGGGTATCGGCGGTGGTCGCCGTGTTGGAGCTTACATCGTAGGTACTGCGGTATGCTCTACCCAATAGGGCTTTCCCGGGGGAATAAACCGCACCGAGCGTGATCGTATGCTTTTTGTTCCATTCTATGGCATATTGGGCGCCGAACGATAAATGGTAGTCGCGTACTTTGAGCATGGTTTCGAAAACGACGCTGCTGCCGCCGTTACCCGGTATTCCGGTGTTGGTATTGGAGAGGTTCCCGAAGAGGTAGCTGATGTTGGCTCCTATCGAGAATCCTTTGAAGGGTCTACCGCTTACTCCCACATAGGCTTGTGAGATATTGCCATCGCCCGACCGGCTATCCGAGCCGTTGTCTATGCCGGTTATGAAAGAGTAGCCTACATTGGAATAGGGCAGGAGCCCCACGCTACCGGCCATGTATCGTCCCAATGGAAACTGCATGACGATGTAGTCGAGCGACCCGCTTTGGCTGTTTTCTTTTAGCGAGCCTTCTCTGGTGATTGTATTTTGATAGGTGAGTCCTATATCGAAAAGAAAAGTGAGCGAATCCATGCTTGCATAGGAAGCCGGGTTCATCACATTGATTTGCCGATTGTTGTGCAAGGCATATCCTACGCCACCCATAGCTCGTTGAGCGCCTATGGCGTTGTCACCCAAAATACCATATCCGAATCTGGAATAGGGTGAGCTTGTCCCGTTTTGGGCAAAGGCGACGAGCCCTATCGACAAGCAGATAAAGAGAATTTTATATTTTAGCATTTTCTTGTAAGATTCTGTTTAAGCCGGTTAGTACCAAGTTTTCGTCCACAAAGATGCGACTTTTTATTTTTGCAGCCAATTTTAAGGCATCTCCCCCTGTTAAAAAAACGAAAAGGTCGGGATAAACCTTGTTTAACCGGGCTATATATCCTTCTATTTCATAAGCGACACCGAGCACAGCTCCTGCCCGCATGGCGGTTTCGGTGCTGAATCCTATTTCGGGTGTCTCTCCTGCATCGTCGATGAGGGGGAGTTTTCCCGTGTGTTCGTGCATGGCCCGTAATCTCAATCGGATGCCCGGTGCTATGTTTCCGCCGGCAAACGTGCCATCGGCGGTGAGTAGATCGTAGGTGACGCATGTGCCTGCATCGACGATGAGCACTGCTTTGTCGGGGCATTGCATGACGGCTCCCACTACTGCGGCGATTCTGTCCAGACCTAATGTTTCGGGGGTGGCATATCCTATTTTAATGGGGAGTTCCGATGAATGGTCGAATTTTAAAAAGTAGGGTAGTCGCTGTCGCAGTATCGCTATGGCTTGGGGATCGTACTCGGTGACTGTCGAGAATATGGCGGCATCGACTTCGTGAGCGTCCAAGAAGTCGATAACGGTCGTTGAGTCCCATTTCGGGTAGAAATAGACATTTTGCAATCGTCCTGCCCGAAAGAGTGCCATTTTGGTTATCGAGTTTCCTTGATCGATGATAAGATTCACAACTTAAAATTTTAGACAAAAGTACAAAAGAGAATGTGTATGCATGCATGAACGGTTCTTTTTTTTCTCAGATTTATACTAATGGGGCGATTTTGTCTATTTTCTTCTATTTTTCAACTCCCTTTTTATACGCTTGTGTTTTCGGAATGGGGTTGTTTTTTCTGCTCGTAAGGCTGGGTAGGGGGATACAAAGGACTTTCTTTCCCAGCCAAAGAAAGTCCTTGTTACACTAATTTACGTTATTTGTTCATTCTTCTCAGCAGCGAGAAGAACGAACCAAGAAGCGCCGCCGCTGTTATCGGGCTTTTGGGTTCGTCGCCGCAGTCGCCGTCGGGGTCTGCGGAACTCGCTTCGCTCGGACAGTCCTCGCCCTTTTTCCTCCGTCTTCCTTGCGACTTCACCGCCCGATAAAGGCGGGGATTTTGCTAGTCTTTTTACCCCCCTCGCCCTTCGGGCACTCCCCCTATATTCCCTTACGGAAACACAGGGGGAGAGGGTGAGAGTACCCTTCTGCTCATTGCAGTGCGATACCCCGCATACGGGGTACGGCAGGGGAAGAGTTGGAGTCATGCTGAATTTTCGTTTGGCTTTATTCCCGATATAAAAAAGGAGGTATCCCAGATAAATGGGATACCTCCTCGAATGATATGAAATGTTGCGTTTATTTGCGATAAGCGGCCATCATTTCGGGATTGAAACGTTCGATAAATGCGGTGTGTTTGGCAACTTCTGCCTCACCGAAGTTAATGTATACTTCGGCCGACTGCCGGAACGATTCGTTACGAGTGGCATCGTTGAGCAGGAGGTGTCCCATGATGACATGGCCGGCCATTTCGACCATGCGGCGTGCTTGGAAGTCGATGTATTCGTTGTCTTTCGTTGCAGTGACGGTTTCGACAGCTTTTACGTAGGCGGCTTTCATCGCTTTGAGGCGGTCGCGCAGAGGTTCCAGTTCGGGCGCGATTTCAGCAGCTTCGTATGCTTCGATCTGATGCAGATATGTGCCGGTGGTGACGTGGCGAATAGCTGCCACGACTTGCAACTGGGTGGTTCCTTCGTAGATAGAAGTGATGCGGGCATCGCGGTAGATGCGTTCGCAAGCGTAGTCTTTCATGAAACCGGACCCTCCGTGTACTTGCACGCAGTCATAGGCGTTTTGATTACAGAATTCGCTGGACATGCCTTTCGCCATAGGGGTGAATGCGTCGGACAATTTTTGGTAGGCTTTCATTTCGGCACGTTCTTCGGGTTCGAGCGAGCGTTCTTTGGCAATGTCTTCGTATGCTTTGTACATGTCTACGAATCGTGTCGTTTCGTAAAGCAGCGAGCGTGATGCGTCGAGTTTGGCTTTCATCAAAGAGATCATTTCGAAAACGGCGGGGAACTCGATGATGGCTTGCCCGAATTGTTTGCGGTCGCGTGCATAGGCAATGGCTTCGCGGTATGCCGCTTCGGAAACGCCGACAGATTGTGCGGCGATACCGAGACGGGCTCCGTTCATCAATGCCATGACGTATTTGATAAGACCCAATTTGCGGCTTCCGCAGAGTTCGGCTTTGGCATTTTTGAACACCAATTCGCAGGTGGGAGACCCTTTGATACCCATTTTGTTTTCGATACGGCGAACGGTTACACCGCCGTTGTTGCGGTCGTAGATGAACATGGAGAGTCCGCGACCATCTTTGGTTCCTTCTTCGGAACGGGCCAGCACGAGTGCAATGTGTCCGTCACCGTTGATGAACCGTTTCACTCCGTTGAGATACCAGCAACCGTCGGCCTCGCTGTATGTGGCTTTGAGCATGACGGCTTGCAAGTCGGAACCGGCATCGGGTTCGGTGAGGTCCATCGCCATAGTTTCGCCGGCGCAAACGCGCGGCAGGTATTTTTGCTTTTGTTCTTCATTGGCAAATTCGTAAATGGTTTCGGCGCAGTCTTGCAATCCCCAGATGTTTACGAATCCGGCATCGGCACGGCTTACCATGTCGGCAGCCATGATGTAGGGAACCAACGAGAAGTTAAGCCCGTTGTAGCGACGGGGGATAGAGATACCCATCAATCCGGCTTTTACCAGAGCGTCGAGGTTTTTTTGCGTGCCTTTGGCATATACGACGTGTCCGTCGACAACGTGCGGACCTTCGTGGTCTACGTCTTCGGCATTGGCTGCAACGATTTCGCCGCTTATCTCGCCTGCTATTTCGAGCACTTTTTCATAACTATCCATGGCGTCTTCGAAATTGAAGGGCGCATAGTCGTATTTTTCGGCATCGGAGTAATTCCGTTCCCGTAAAGCCACCAGCTTCTTCATGAGCGGGTGGTTCAAGTGATGTTTGAGATCACTGTTATCTAAATAAAAATTAGCCATTGTTCTGTATTGTTTTTTGTATTATAATTTAACTCTCTATCTTTGATTTGTCACAAGACTTTGTCTTATCGACAGAATCGAAAATATGTTTTATTTGGAGTTTTTCTTATAATATTTGATCAGCTTCGGAATTACTTCTTCGACCGTACCCGTGATCACATAGTCGGCTATCGTATTGATAGGTGCGTTAGGATCGCTGTTGATAGAGATGATGATGGAGCTGTCTTGCATACCGGCGATGTGTTGTATCTGTCCAGAGATACCGCAGGCGATATAGAGCTTGGGGCGAACCGTGACACCGGTTTGTCCGATTTGACGTTCGTGCTCGATGTATCCGGCGTCGACCGCAGCGCGGGAAGCTCCTACCTCGGCTCCCAATGTAGCCGCCAAGTCGAACAGCATGCCGAAGTTTTCTTTCGATCCCATACCGTAACCGCCGGCTACGATGATGGATGCGCCTTTGACGTTGGCTTTGGATTTTTCCATCTGGCGATCGATGACTTCTACCACAAAGTCGGTGTCGGAAACGTATTTTTTCGGATCCAGTTTAATAACTTCTCCTTTGTAAGCAGGATCGTAAATTTCTTTTTTCATCACGCCTTCGCGAACCGTCGCCATTTGAGGGCGGCATTCGGGGTTAACGATCGTCGCTACGATGTTGCCTCCGAAAGCGGGACGAATCTGATACAACAGATTTTCGTAGGTCTTATTGTTCTTTTTGTCCTCGTGGGGACCTATTTCCAATGCGGTGCAGTCGGCCGTGAGTCCGCTGTGCAGCGAAGAAGAAACCCGCGGACCGAGGTCGCGACCGATACTGGTGGCTCCCATCAGGCAAACCTGAGGTTTCTGTTCTTTGAATAAATTTACCAATACCGAGGTATGTGGCAACGAGGTGTAGGGGTAGAGGCGAGGATCGTCTACTGTATAGACGGTATCGACTCCGTAGGGGAATACTTGTTTTTCCACACCGCCGAGGTTGCTACCGATCACCAGTGCTTCGAGTTTACAATTCAGTTGATTGGCCAGCGAGCGACCTTTTGTGAGCAGTTCGAGGCTCACATCGGCGATGATGCCGTCTTCTATTTCGCAATATACAATCAGATTGTTCATAATCGTTAGTTTTTTAGTTCATAGTACACGGGCATTAACCAATCGTGTGGTTGGCGATCAATTCTTTGACAAGGTCTTCGATTTCGTTGTCGGCAGCCGTGAGTTGTTTGCTTTCCTTTGCTTGGAATACAACGTTTTGTACGGCTTTTACTTTGGTGGGAGAACCGGCGAGACCTACTTGATCGAGGTCGGCATCGACATCGTTTACACTCCATTCGTAAAGGTTGAGGGCAGGACGCTGTTCATAGAGTTTCAAGCATTCTTCGCTCAGTCCTTGTTTTTCGCTCGGTGTCTTGGCGTATTTGTAACGTTGTATGAGCTTCGCGTTGCGAGGACGGCATTCATCGGCCGAACCGTTGACCGTGATGACTGCTGGCAGGGGAACTACGACGGTTTCTACCCCGCGTTCGAGACGACGTTTCACGGTGGCTTTCCCGTTTTCTATGTTCAGAATTTGCTCGGCATAGGTGACTTGGGGTATTCCCAATTTTTCGGCGATTTGAGGGCCTACCTGAGCCGTGTCGCCATCGATGGCTTGACGACCTCCCAAGATAATATCATAATCTTTGATTTTGCGTACGGCACACGATAGTGCGTAAGACGTAGCCAATGTGTCGGCTCCGGCAAAGGCACGGTCGGTCAATACGATACCTCCGTCCGCTCCACGGAATAAACCTTCCCGAATAATTTCGGCGGCACGAGGAGGACCCATCGTAAGCAGGGTAATCGTCGATCCCGGGTTTTGTTCTTTCAGTTGCAGAGCCTGTTCCAAGGCGTTCAAATCTTCGGGGTTGAAGATAGCAGGCAAGGCGGCACGGTTGATCGTTCCGTCCTCTTTCATGGCATCCTTCCCCACATTTCTGGTATCGGGCACTTGTTTTGCCAATACTACGATTTTAAGACTCATAATTTAATGTGAGATTTATGATTTATAAATATTCGTATATTCTGTGTCGATTCATTGACTCGCAAAATTACAAAAATGATTGTTATTTTCAATCTTTTAGGCGAAAAAACCGTTATGCCGTCCGGCGAGAACAGATGATCGGACGGCATAACGGGCCGGGGTTTTATTCGGTTCTGACGGGCTTATTCGTAGCTGCTGCCGTCGAAACAGTGCGTGCAGATACATTCCTTAGGAAGCCCGATCGATTCGACCAGTGTTTCTAACGGGTTGAATTTTAATGAGGTAATGTTCAGCTTTTTACAAATGCAGTTTACCATACAATTGTATTGGGGCGACCCGGTGCGTGCATAAGCTGCGACATTTTTATCGGGGTTACCCTCTATCTCGGCGATGGTGCGACGGGTAATAAGCTCCATTTCGCTTTTGGAGGCTGTGAAGTTAAGAAACTTACACGGGTACAGGAGAGGGGGGCAACTGATGCGCATGTGAACTTCTTTGGCTCCATAACGGTAGAGATCGGATACATTGTCTCTCAGTTGCGTACCGCGGACGATGGAGTCGTCGCAGAATACGACCCGCTTCCCGTCGAGCATGCTTTTGTTGGGTATGAGTTTCATTTTGGCTACCAGCTCGCGCATGGCTTGATTGGAAGGGGTGAAGCTGCGAGGCCAAGTGGGGGTATATTTGACGATACCTCTCCGGTAGGGAATTTGTTTACCTACGGCATATCCGAGAGCCATGCCTACACCGGAATCGGGGATGCCGGAGACGAAATCGGCTTCGATGTCGTCTTTTTTACCCATTTCGAAGCCAGTGTGAAAGCGCATCTCTTCGACATTCTTCCCTTCGTATTCGCAGGCGGGATATCCGTAATATACCCATAGGAAGGAGCATATCTGCATTTTTTTACCGGGCTGGTTGAGCGATTCGTAACCGTCGGCTGTCAACCGGACGATTTCTCCGGGTCGTATGTCGTAACAGAGTTCGTATCCGAGGTTCGGGAAGCTGCATGTTTCGGACGATACGGCGTAGCCATTATCTCCCCGCCCGACGAGGATAGGCGAACGACCGTACTTATCGCGAGCGGCGATAATGCCTTGCTCGGTGAGTAAAAGCATAGAACAAGACCCTTTGATTTTTTCCTGTACCAAGCGGATGCCGTCGACATAGTCTTTTCCTTGACTGATAATCATCGAAACCAATTCGGATTGGTTGATGATATTGTTACTGTGTTCGCTGAAATGGTTTCCGCTCGCCAGTAGTTCTTTTTCGAGTTCTTCTACGTTGTTTATTTTGGCGACGGTAACGATGGCGAATTTTCCCAAATGGCAACTGATGATGATGGGTTGTGCATCGGTATCGCTGATGACACCGATTCCCGAATTACCAGAGAATTCGGGCAGTTCGGCTTCGAATTTCGAGCGGAAGTAGGAGTTTTCTATATTGTGGATCGCCCGTTTGAAAACGCCATTTTCATACGTCACGATACCGGCACGTTTCGTACCTAAGTGCGAGTTGTAATCTACGCCATAAAAAAGGTCGGTAACGCAAGATTCTTTTTTTATGGTACCAAAAAATCCTCCCATAATGTAATGTTGTCGTGTTGATTATTATTTGATTAAACGAACAGAGCGAGAGGGACATTGTTTCCCTCCCGCCCTGCGGAATATACTTTTTATTTGGTGTGCTGTTCAACCCATTTGCGGGCATTGACAAAAGCCTCGATCCACGGGGTAATCTCGTCGGTTTTTCTGTCGGCAGGATAATGTCCGCACTGCCAGGGGAATATGGCTCGTTCGAGGTGGGGCATCATGGCCAAATGGCGGCCGTCGGCCGAAGCGATACCAGCTATACCGTAAGGCGATCCGTTGGGATTTGCCGGGTAAGCGTCGTAGGTATATTGGGCTACGATATTGTATCTTTCTTTGGCGTAAGGCAACTCGAATTTACCTTCTCCGTGGGCAACCCATATACCGAGTTTCGAGCCCGATAACGAGCCGAACATGACAGAGTTGTTTTCGGGAATTGTCAATCCGATGAACTGAGATTCGAATTTATGCGAATCGTTGTGTTGCATTTTGGGTTTCTGTTCGTGGTCGGGGGTAAGCAGTCCCAATTCTACCATGAGCTGGCAGCCGTTACAGATACCGAGACTCAGGGTGTCGGGTCGGTTGTAGAAACGGTCGAGTGCAGCTTTGGCTTTTTCGTTCCAAAGGAATCCTCCTGCCCAGCCTTTTGCCGAACCGAGTACATCGGAATTAGAGAATCCACCGCAGTATACAATCATGTTGATGTCGTCGAGCGTTTCGCGGCCACTGATGAGGTCGGTCATGTGCACGTCTTTCACATCGAATCCCGCCAAATAGAGCGAATAGGCCATTTCTCTATCTCCATTAACGCCCTTCTCACGAATGATGGCTGCTTTCACGCCGGATCGTGTGCGACGATCGGCCGAGATACCGTATTGGGCGAGCGTTCCCGTGAACGAATCGGGGAAACGGAATTGCAGCGGTTGTTCCTTGTAGTTGAGGAAGCGGTCTTTGGCTGCTTTTTCTCCGCTTTGTTTGCGGTCGAGCAGATAGGACGACTCGAACCATACGTCGCGCAAATGATCGATGAAGAATTGATAATCGGCTCCGTCCTTGTGTATGAGCAGATGGCGTTCGTCGCAGGGACGAGCTAAACGGATAAACGCTATGCCGGCTTTTTTCAATATCTTTTCGACTTCGTCGGTTTTTTCTACTTGAATCAAGATACCCGGGTTTTCGCTGAACAATATCTTAACAAGGTCTTTTTCGGGGATTTCGTCCAACGAAACTTCCAAACCGCCTTCGGTATTGGCAAAATTCATTTCGAGCATCGTGGTTATCATACCGCCGGCGGAGATATCGTGCCCTGCCAGAATCAACTCTTTGTTAATCAATTCTTGGACGGCATTGAACGCGTTGGCAAAGTATTCGCTGTCTTGTACAGTGGGAACTTCTTTACCTATTTTGTAGAGCGATTGGGCGAACGCCGAGCCTCCTAATTTGAGCTTGTCGAACGAGAAATCGATGTAGTAGACCATACTGTCGACTCCCGTGCGGAGGACGGGAGATACGACTTTACGTATGTCCGAGACTTCGGCTCCTGCCGAGATGATGACCGTACCGGGTGAATAGACTTTGTCCTTTCCGTATTTCTGAGTCATGGACAGACTGTCTTTTCCGGTGGGGATATTGATTCCGAGCGAGCAGGCAAAATCGCTGCATGCTTCGACTGCCCGATATAGACGGGCATCCTCGCCTTCGTTTTTGCAGGGCCACATCCAGTTGGCACTAAGCGAAACGCTGTCTAAACCTTCGGAGAGCGGAGCCCAAACGATATTGGTGAGGGCTTCGGCGATGGAGAGAACAGATCCTGCGGCGGGATCGACCAATGCCGCTTGCGGCGCATGGCCGATAGAGGTGGCGATACCGGCGCGTCCTCGATAGTCGAGGGCAACTACTCCGCAGTCGCTCAATGGGAGTTGTATCTCTCCCTGACATTGTTGGCGGGCAATTTTTCCGGTAACGGAACGGTCTACTTTGTTGGTGAGCCAGTCTTTACAAGCGACTGCTTCGAGTTGGAGCACACGTTCCACATATTCGTCAAGTTGCGTTTGATCGTATGTTACGTCTTCGTAAGTTTCTTCGACTGTTCTGTCTGTCATGACGGTACGGGGAGCTTTCCCAAACATGTCTTCCATCGCCAAGTCGATGGGCTTAACACCATCGGTCTGTTCGAATACGAAGCGATGGTCGCCTGTGGTTTCGCCTACTACATAGAACGGAGCCCGTTCGCGGTCGGCGATTTGACGAATGTGCTCGATGTCTTCTTCCCGAATGACGATACCCATACGCTCCTGACTTTCGTTACCTACGATTTCTTTGGCCGATAGGGTGGGGTCACCGACGGGCAGTTGATCCATATGAATTAATCCGCCAGTTTCTTCTACCAACTCGGAAAGTGCGTTCAAATGGCCTCCGGCTCCGTGGTCGTGAATCGAGACGATGGGATTTTCCTCGGCTTCGGACATCGCCCGAATGACGTTGGATACCCGTTTTTGCATTTCAGGATTGGCTCGTTGTACGGCGTTCAGCTCGATGGCATTGTCGTATTGTCCGGTTTCTACCGATGAGACTGCTCCTCCACCCATACCGATACGATAGTTGTCACCACCCATTACCACTACTTTTTCCCCGGCTACGGGCGTGCCTTTAAGTGCGTCGCGCATGTTGGCGAATCCTACACCGCCGGCGAGCATAATGACTTTGTCGAAAGCAAATTTTTTACCGTTCTCGGCGTGCTCGAATGTTAGTAGGGAGCCGCAGATGAGGGGTTGTCCGAATTTGTTTCCGAAATCAGAAGCTCCATTAGAGGCCTTAATCAATATTTGTTCGGGCGTTTGATAAAGCCACGGACGAGGTTGCATGGAGCCTTCTTCCCATTCCCGTCCTTCTTCCGTACGGGGATAGGCAGTCATATAAACAGCCGTTCCGGCAATAGGTAGGCTGGCACGTCCGCCACCGAGCCGGTCGCGTATTTCTCCTCCCGTACCAGTGGCAGCTCCGTTGAAAGGCTCTACGGTCGTGGGGAAATTGTGTGTCTCGGCTTTTAACGAGATGACTGTTTTGATATCTTTTATTTCGAAGAAGTCGGGTTGTTGGGGATTTATCGGAGCGAACTGCTCGACGGTAGGTCCGGCATTGAAAGCCACGTTGTCTTTGTATGCCGAAACCAACCGATTGGGATTATATTCCGAGGTCTTTTTTATCAATTTAAAAAGTGAACTTTCTTTTTCTTGACCGTCGATGATGAAGACTCCGTTGAAAATTTTATGACGGCAGTGCTCGGAATTGACTTGCGAGAATCCGAAAACTTCGCTGTCGGTTAGTTTCCGTCCGATTTTTTTACTTAGGTCGTTCAGATAGTTTATTTCGTCGGGACTGAGAGCCAGACCTTCCTGCTCGTTATATGCGGCAAGATCGTCGATGTACACAATGGGATCGGGTTGTTTGTCGATGTCGAAAATTTTACCGTCGATACCGTTGTACAACCGTTGTAGCATTTTGTCGAATTCGGCAGAACCGTCTGTTACAGGGAAAAATTCCTCGATGCGAGAGATACCGGTGAGTCCCATGTTTTGAGTAATCTCTACGGCATTGGTGCTCCACGGGGTAATCATCTCTTTACGGGGCCCGATAAACCAGCCCTTCAACGTTGAATCAGGGAGAAGCTCGGCATTGTCGAAAAGCCACGATAATTTTTTAGTCTCATCTGCCGAAAAGCTGTGATCGGCCTGAACTGCAATAATGTTTTGAACGGAGGTTTTGAAAAAAATGACCATTGTGTCTTGTTTTTTAGTGGCATGTCTGTTTTTCTTTTTCCCGACTGAAAAATCGAGACAAAGAAAACGTATTTATTTTCGTTGCAAAATTAAGGAAAAACCCTCGTCCGCTCAAAAAAAATAGGACAAAACAGTTCCTAATTTTTGGATATTATTCCTTGATGTTCGATTTTTCGAGTATAGGGGAGGGGTTGACTCAACGAGACTCTCAAATGAGGGAAGAAGAGGACGAGTCTTTTCTCTGTATTTGGTACGGTCGAATATAGGGGCATTTCTGCGTTGTGGTTGATGTATGCCTTTTTGCTGTGTCCAACCTTGCCTATGTTCGATAAAATAAGATAGGCGGCTGTTCAACAGAACTAAAATAAATTTTGTTCTGTGTTCACCTTTCATTATCTTTGCACAGTATGCGAAAATAGGAGGTGGTTCGTCATAGCCAAGTCGGAAATGCGGTTTCCGTTTGTCTCTGCGCTCACCTTTCACTATCTTTGCTTCACGAATCGAAAATAGGTTGTGCATAGGCATCTTCAAGAAAATAGGGGTTTGCCTTTTTCTTATGCCGTTTTTGACGGACAATAGAGGTGAGCTTTTGTTTTACAGGAGCAAAAATGAAATTTATTTTGTGTCAATGTCATACTATTTTGTGATTTATACCGTATTTCAGTAGAATAAGGTAGTTTTTAGACTTTATGGACTTAACGCTATATACTATAATTCGAGGCTTAGCCATAGGCATATTGGTGTCGGCGCCGATGGGACCGATAGGGATATTGTGTATACAGCGTACGTTGAATAAAGGGCGATGGTCGGGCTTCGTGACAGGATTGGGTGCTGCATTATCCGATTTGATATATGCATTGCTTACGGGCTTAGGCATGTCTATCGTCATCGATTTTATAGAGGCTAATCAAAATATTTTGCAGATTTTGGGCAGTTTGGTTTTGGTGGGGTTCGGGTTGTATCTGTATCGCCAGAATCCGGCCAAGAATATTCGTAAAGCCAATTCTTCCATCAATACGTTTACGCAGGATTTCATTACGGCGTTTTTATTGACTTTTTCCAATCCTCTGATATTATTTCTTTATATAGGCCTTTTTGCCCGGTTTAATTTTTTCTTGCCTGAATCACAATTGGGGCATCATGTGGTGGGTTATCTGTCTATTTTGTTAGGAGCTGTCAGTTGGTGGTTCCTGATAACTTACGTCATCAATAAGGTTCGTGCCCGTTTTAATGTGCGTAGCATTTGGTTAATAAATAGGGGAATCGGGATTATCATCATTATTATGTCTATTGTGGGATTTGTTTGGGGAATAAAAGATTATT
>OLVO01003329.1_pt1 | contig 13428 bp, 8 predicted proteins | sample 1672571 | NCBI WGS metagenome assembly OLVO01 (sample SAMEA3136700, study PRJEB25190) | human gut metagenome | biome: human gut; feature: human-associated habitat; material: faeces | place: Austria | collected 2013 | reverse complement strand
TTCGGAAGGCATATGTAAACTTATATCAGGACAATATTTTTTGAACCAAAATGTTGATCTTTAATTATCAATCACTGTAAACCTTTTTCAGGACGGGACAAAGTGGATAAGGATGAAGCCGAGGTGCTCTTCTGGCAGAAGATGTTGGAACCGTTCGACCGATACGGGCGCATGGATGTCAATGCCTACATGGAGAGTTTCATTCGAGTATGATTTCATTTTCAGAGCCAAGTACAGAACTGTTTATTGTGACCCTAATTTCACTTCGGAGGCGGATTCTTTCTATTAGATAAAGATAATCGAGAAAAAGTCTTTCAATGCGCGACGCAACTTGGTAACTGCCTGTTGAAGTTGTTTGTCGACCTTTTTCTGCGGAATGCCAAATTGTTCGGCAATCTCCTTGTAACTCTTTCCCTCCAGCCGCCGGGCCTTGAATATCTGCTGCGTCAGTTCCGGCATTTGTTCGAGTTGGGCCCGGCATATTTCGAGAATTTCGTTCCGGAACAGGATGTCCGGGTCGCAACTCTCGATAGCTCGGGTATAGTAATCCATTGCGCTGCGCTCTTTGAGTTTGATCTGTTCGTATACGGCCTGTCCTATTTGCTGATTCCGGCGATACATCAGGCAATTGTTCCGGATGACTTTATACAGATAGGCTTCGATGTTCGCCCCGTTAATGTTGTCGCGATGTTCCCATACGGCCATGAAACTGTCGTGCACGATATCTTCTGCCGTTTTGGAATCCCGCACATAGCTGTTGGCTATGAGCAGGTATTTCCGCTTGTATTGACGGAATAGCTGCTCGAAAAGTTGCTGTGAGAACGACGAAGCTGTGTCCATAGAGAGTATTCTATACACAAAGATATAATATTTTCCCGGAAGAAATTCTGAAAATAAAATTACGCCCGTACGGACGGAATGCGAAGCGGTTCCGGAAAGCGCGGATCAGAGAAGCCGGAGCATGTGCTTAATTCACACCGTTTCAATGAATTGAACATATTGAAAAAAATATTTTCGTGATTTGTTGTTTGTTCATGGGGGAAAGAGGAGCAGTTATGCATCTTTATTATCAGATAGAGCCCATAAAAGATGAAAGAAGAAATTACAAACGCCCAGTTGTTTCGGTTCTGTGCCGGAGAAACGACAGTCAAAGAGAATGATCGAATTGCCGCCTGGCTGGATGAGAATCCCGAAGAGCATCAGCAACGGCTGAACGACGTGCATTCGATGTACCTTGTAAGCATTTTATGCGACGAATCCGAAGCTAAGCTGCCGACACGACGCTCTGCATGGGCCACTTCTTTCCGTCGGTATGCTGCCGGCATTGCCGCCGCCTTGTTGGTCGGATTTGCAGGCAGCTATGCATTCTTTGCCTTCCGGCTGAACGGCTGGGCCCAACAGCAGACCGTCATCGAGGCTCCGGCGGGCCAGCATGTCCGGATTTCACTCAACGACGGTTCGGAGGTCGATCTGAATTCCGGAAGCCGGCTCATCTACCCTTCGATTTTCAGTGGCAAGGAACGCCGGGTCAAACTCGTCGGTGAAGCCCGGTTCGATGTCAGCCACAACGAAAAACAGCCTTTCATTGTGGAGACCTTCGCCTACGATGTCCGGGTGTTGGGAACCGATTTCAATGTGATTGCCGACGAGGCGAAAGGCCGGTTCTCGACGGCATTGTTCGAAGGCCGTGTGTCCGTCCGCAACCATCGGACCAGCGAGCAGGTCGTCATGGAACCCAATACGGTCGTCCGGCTCGAAAACGGCTACTTGTATGTGGACGAACTTGAGAATTGCGACGAGTATCTATGGACAGAGGGTATTCTGTCGTTCCGGAACGACTCGTTCGATGAGGTCGTTGAGAAACTCAGGAAATATTATGACGTCGAGATTGAAATCCGATGCGCTACGCTTCCGAAAGTGGCCTATGGACGCCTCAAAATCCGCATTTCAGAGGGAATCGAACATGCTTTACGCGTGTTGCAGCTCGCCTCTGATTTTACCTACGAATACGATCACGACCGGAACAGAATTATCATCCAGTGATGGTTTCATAAAGTTTAATACCACCCCCAAACGAAAATTGCCTATGAAGAAATGACCGAACGATCCACCATTGCCTTTCCGGTCGGACGTGAAAAAACCTGCAGGCGGGCAAACACCTGCAGGCCGGAGTCCAATCGGAAAATGATCAACCTTTTCTCAAAATTGAACTTTAATTCAACAAAAGTATGAATAAAAAGATTATTCAGCGAATTAGTTTGTTAATTCTTTTATTCGTTCTGCCCATCGCATATCCCGTAACCGACATTCACGCGCAAGACGTTCGTGTGACTATTCGTATGGAAAAGGTTCGTATGGAGCAGGTTATGAATGAGATTGAGCGTCAGACGAAATATCTTTTCGGAAGCGCCGAGAACGTGGATGTGAAACGTATTGTTACGGTACAGGTCGTGAATCGTCCGCTGCAGGAGGCGCTTGACGCCATGCTCCGGGGAACAAATGTATCCTATACGGTCCAGGGCTCGAACATTGTACTGAAGAACGGACGCTCTGAAGCCGAGGCGAAGAAGCCTGCTGTGATTTCCGGTGTCGTACGCGATGCGGCCGGCAACCCGGTTGTCGGAGCAGCCGTAGTCGTGAAAGGTACGACGATCGGGATCAGCACGGACTCAGAGGGCCGGTTTTCGCTCCAGGTACCCCCCCCCCCGCTTCGCAGGCCGTTCTGGAAATCAACTATTTGGGGTATGCCCCGGCGGATGTTCGGGTCGGCAGCGCCACTCGCTTCGACATTACGCTCAAAGAGGATAGCCAACAAATCTCGGATGTGCTCGTTGTCGGCTATACGCCCATGCGCAAAAGCGACTTTACGGGCTCGATAGCGAGTGTCAAAGCCAGCGAACTGACGACAACGACGCCCACCATGGCGCAGGCGCTTGCCGGCAAGGTCGCCGGCGTGGAGGTCCGGCAGGCCGACGGCGCGCCGGGTGAGGGCGTGCAGATACGTGTGCGGGGTGTCAACTCGCTCTCGGCTGGCAGCGATCCGCTGTATGTTGTCGACGGTTATCCTGCCTCGGAGGATGTTTACATCAATCCGGGCGATATCGAGAGCATCGACATTCTGAAAGATGCCGCCTCGGCTGCAATCTACGGTTCGCGCGGCGCTTCGGGCGTCGTGCTGATTACAACCAAACGCGGCAAAGAGGGCGAGCGCGCCAAGATCAGCTATGATTTCTCTTATGGTATTCAGCAGCTCGAACGTAAGGTCGATCTGTTGGATGCGAACCAATTCCGGGACCTGTACATTGCTTCGCGCAACGATTCCTATCGCCGGAAAGCGACGGCCGCCGGCATTGCGTGGAGTCCCAACGACGACAATACGATTCGTTCGGCCAAGGGATTTTCGCTCGCCGATGTCGGTATCCACCCCATGTTCTACGATTTTACGACCCGGACGCCTGTCGAACAGCAGTACAATACCGACTGGCAGGACGAGGTGTTCGGCAACGCCGGAATGATGCGCCACAACATTTCGGTGACGGGAGGTTCCAAGGCTATTCGCTACATGGCCAGCGTCGGCTACATGGATCAGGATGGTATTATCGCCCCCTCGAATCACAATCGCATTAATGCCCGTCTGAATCTCGATGCACAGATCACCAAGCACTTTTCGGCCAGCCTGAGCTATTCGATGTACGACGTCAAAAACAAAGTGGTACAGGCGGAAGGGCGTATGATCAATGACGGTGTTATTCAAAGTATGCTCATGTATCTGCCCAACCTGCCGGCCTATGAGGAGAACGGCGATTACGCTCGTAGCGCCATGATCCGGATGGTGACGGACTGGGGCATCAATTTCCCCGAAAATCCGCTCGTCATCGCCAACGAACTGGATATTTCGGAGAAGATTTCGCGCCACAACCTGAACTTCAACCTGGTCTATGAACCATTGCCCGATCTGAAGATCTCGGCGCGACTGGGACAGCAGTGGTACAACTACCGCTATTTCTACTACCGGCCGATGAGCATAGGCCGAAACAGCACGCCCGCCTATGGGCCCGAACTGGCCTCCTACAATATCGCCCGCTCGAGCTCGACCTACGATATCGACCGGCTCGGGGAGTTCACGGCAAGCTACAAGAAACAGCTCGGACGCCATCACGTCGATGCGCTCATCGGCTATACGCTTCAGCGCAAGACCTACGACCGACTCGGTGTCCAGGCTACGGGATTCGCCGACGACCGCATCCACGAGGTGACAGCCCACGGCCCGAAAGATTCGGACGTATCGCTTTATGAAACCCGCAAAGCGGCTTGGTCGATGATGTCCTATCTGGCGCGTCTGAACTATTCGTTCGACGACCGTTACACCGTGACCGGAACGTTCCGCACCGACGGTTCGTCGCGTTTCGGCGTCAATAACCGCTGGGGATATTTCCCGTCGGTATCGGCAGGCTGGACGATCTCGAACGAACCGTTTCTGAAAGATGCGCTCGAAAACATTGCTACGGTCCGTATCCGTGCCAGCTGGGGTAAGAGCGGCAACAACGACATCGGCAATTATTCCAGCATTGCAGGTATCTCGACCGGAAGTTATGCTTTCGGCACGACGGCCGTATCCACTTCCCGTCTCGGCGGGTTTGCCGATTCGGAACTCGGATGGGAAACGACGACGCAGACCAACATAGGTCTGGACCTGGGATTTTTCAACAGCCGGTTGAATGTGATTGCCAACTATTACAACTCCATCTCGACCGACATCCTCTATAACGCACCGATCTCCGCGATTTCCGGGTTCACCTCTTCAACGACCAACATGACCGATGCGAAGATCCGCAACCGTGGTTTCGACCTGCAGGTCGACGCCCGATTGCTGACCGGCAAGGTAAAGTGGAATGTCAGCACGAATATTTCGATCAACCGTAACAAAGTGGTTAGTTTGGGCGGACTGGACGACATTCTCTCCACATCGGAGCGTTCCGTGCAATCGCATATTACCAAAGAAGGCTATCCCATTGGGTCGTTCTACGGCTACAAGGCCGTCGGCATCATGTCGGAACTCGATTACAAGAACGCGCTGAAGGACCGGGAGGTTTATCTGGCCAACGGCAGCAAGTTCCCTGCCGGCTACACGCTGCAAGGGCCTGCCGTACCCAGCTATGCGCTCGACGATCTGTCCTACGGCAATACGATCTGGAAAGACGTGAGCGGCGACGGCGTCATCGACACGAACGACAAAACGATTCTGGGGAACGCTTATCCCGACTTTACGGGCGGCTTCTCGACCAGCCTCTCGTGGAAAGGCTTCGATCTGGGAGCGAGCTTCACTTACTCGTACGGCGGTGAGGTGATCAATTTCCAGGATTACTATCTGTTCAACGTGGAAGGATCGTCGAACCAGTATGCGATTGCCGCCGACCGTTATGTGTCGGATACGAATCCGGGGCGCAACAACGTACCCATCGCCACGCGGATCTCGGTGACGAACCAATCTCTCAAACTTTCTTCGTACTATGTGGAGGACGCCTCTTATTTCCGCTGCTCGAACATTACGTTAGGCTATACGTTGCCCAAACGTCTGCTCCGGAAGATCGGGGTCGAATCGTGCCGGGTATATGTCAGCGGCGACAACCTCTTCACTATTACCGACTACCGCGGTTACAACCCCGAGGTTTCGTACAAGAGCAGCAACCTGATGCCCGGATTCGACTGGGGTTGCTATCCGCTGTCGCGTATCTACTCGGTAGGTTTAAATTTAACGTTTTAATCCGTTCTGTTATGCGAATCAGTCATCTGTTTATTCTTCTTGCAGCGTCGGCTATGCTGACTGCGTGCGATTTTCTCGACGAATATAATCCCAATTCAGTGACAGTCGGCAATTACTATACTTCCGAAGAGGACATTGTCGCATCGCTTAACGGCGTCTACACCTCGCTGACGCAAAGTTATGTTGCCGATAACTATCACTATTTTACCGATGTGCGCGCCAATGCGACCGTCGTAACCAACAGCGGCGCCAACAGCGGCATTCCCTATCAGTTCTACAATTATACGCTTACCGAGGAGAATGTCTATGTTTACAACCGTTATTCGCAGTTGTACAAGATCATTTCGCGCGCCAATACGCTCTTCGCCCATCTGGGGGATGTCAGTTATGCTACTCCTTCGGCCCGCGATACGTATGAAGCCGAAGCCCGGTTCCTGCGCGCTTTGTCTTACTACTGGCTGGTAACCGAGTGGGGTGACGTGCCATTGGTGCTCAAGGTTCTGGAGAGTACGGAAGAGGTTCGGGCCAACAATTACCGCCGCCCGAAGGCCGAAATCTACCAGGCCATTTTCGACGACCTGAAATATGTGACCGAAAGCCCCCTGCTTGATGTGCAACCTGCCTCGGCATGCGGCAAGGTCAGTAAGGCTGCCGCATGGGCACTTTGGGGCAAAGCCTTGTTGCAGCAGGCTTGCGATGAAGATTTCATCGGCTCGAAATCCGAATTGCTCGGACAGGCGATCGGGAAACTGACTGCTGCCTGGGATCTGCGCAAGTTCGGCGAACTCTCGTCGGTTTCCTATTCCTCCGTCTGGGACCTCTCTACGCAGAAGTCGTGTGCGGAAAATATTTTCCAGGTCAACTATATTCAGGGGAACGCCGACCTGGGATCGGTGTGGAATTATATGTACGGTCCTGAGGGAGCGGGCGTCACCTCGCAGAGAAAAGGCGAGATGCAGAACGTCACGATACAGGCTGTCTATGATTCATTCGAGCCGGGCGATGTCCGCCGCTCTTTCCTGCGGGCAACGAACAAGGCGGGGCAGACTTACTATCACACCATGAAGTATGCCGATCTGGAATGCGGCGCCAACGGGTATGGAGGCAACAACTGGATTGTGCTGCGTTATGCCGATGTGGCGCTGATGCTGGCTGAAGCCTATTATTGGTCGAAAGAGGAAACATTGGCGAAAACCTGGCTGAACAAGGTGCGTGAGCGTGCCGGGCTGGGCGATTGGTCGGGGAGCGACCTGCGTCAGGGCATCTACGATGAACGCCTGCACGAATTCATGCAGGAGGGGCTCCGCTGGCAGGATTTGCTGCGTATGTACGATCGTATGGAGATGCTGGAGCACTTCAGCGCGATCAATTCCAATTTTTCGTTGAAAGACTTGTTACTGCCTATTCCCTACAACGAACGGATTCTCAATCCCGAAGGCCTTTATCAGAATCCGGGATACGGAAGCAATTAAACGGTTCGGGACATGAAAAGATTCTCGTTAATTCTTCAGGCATTCCTGCTCGGTTGCACGGGTATCCGTCGTAGAGAGGCAACCCGTTAGACATTTGAAAAATTTTAACAGACTGAAACCATGAAAAGAATCATATCGTTGCTATGCGTCGCATGTTTGGTTTTGATAACCGCATGTTCCGACGACAAAGAGGTGGGGCCGATTTTCGATTCGGTCCTTACCCCCGATTTCACGTTCGATGACGGCGCAGAGATTATCGCCGGCGTCGATGCCGTACAGTTTACCGACAATTCAACGGCCAAAGGCACGGAGATCAGCGGCTATTTCTGGCATTTCGGATTCGCCGGACTGGGAAACTGGTCGGAAGAGGCTGCTCCGGACCCTGTCATGTACAAGGAGGCCGGCGAATATGTCGTTACGCTGACGGTCTACGGCGCCGACGGCAACAGCAGCTCGACCAAACGGACCATTGTCGTCAAGGCCGCCAATCTGGCGCCCTCGGCATCCTTCACGTATACTCCGGAAACGGTGGTTGTGGATACCGAAGTAACCTTTACCGACACATCGGTCGATTCCGATGGCGAGATCGTCGCCCGCCGGTGGACCCTTCCCGATAATACGACCTCTACCGAAGCTTCGGTCAAATATACCTTCACGAAGGGCGGCACGTTCGATGTGACGCTTCAGGTGACTGATGACCGGGGTGCAAGCAGCGAGGTTTCGAAGAAAATCTTCGTAGCAGGCGACGAGGGCATCGGCTCCGGCAGCGAGAGCGACCCGTGGCAGATTGCCACCGCCGACCGATGGAACGAGATCGCGCAGTCGATCAACGGCACCCAGCCGGGCGATTATAAAGCCGGGGACTACTATCTGGTGACGAACGATATCGATTTCAGCGGTAAGAACTTCATCGCATGGGACAGCTTCTCCGGTCAGCTCACCGGCAACGGCAACTCGCTGAAGGGCATTACGGCGACCCGCACGGTTGCGGAGGCCGACATCGACGCGGATGCTGCCATCTTCGGCGTCATCCGCATTAATTCGGGTACGGTCAAGGATCTCAAAATCGAAGCTACCCTCACCTCGAACGGCAACCGGATCGGCGGCATGACCGGGCGCAACAACGGAACGCTCGACGGCGTATACTTCGTGAAAGGCACGCTCACGGGTGTGAAGCGTGTCGGCGGCATTGCGGGCGAAAACAACTCGGTTATCGTCAACTGCGCAGTGTTGGGCGGCAACATCTCGTCATCGGGCGAGAATGCCGGCGGCATCACGGGCGGCAACACCAATGCAAAAGCCTTCGTCATCAACTGTTACAGCTGGATGGAGTCGCTCGTTTCATCGGGGCCCAATACCGGCGGCATCATCGGTTACGGTGGCAGTGACTCGTTTGCCGTCAACTGCTATACGACAACGGCGACCGTTGTCTCCGGGGGCATGTACGGCGGAGCTGTCGGATACGTCAAGAAGAGCAACCTGCAGAACATCTACGGCAATTCAGCGGTCGGCGTCGCTGTGGGAAGAGCGAAAAACACCGGCAGCAATGTTCCTTCGGTATGGCCGACGCAGACTTCCAGAGCCCTCTCGCTCGGAGAGATGATGTCGGGCAGCGTGAGCGTACCCTCGAATAACACGGAGTACGGCAGCTTCGTCGAGGCGTTGAATGCCGGCGTGGATATTTTCAACAGTGCGACGTTCAGCCAGAAACCCGAAGGCGTGGTACTCCGCCGTTGGAAGAGTTCGGGCACCTACCCGGTTCTGGCGGACTAACCCTTCATTCATGTTTGTAAAACGGCCCTGGAGGGTGATCTTTCGGGGCCGTTTTTATCCATTTAAAATTGAAACCAATGAACAAGCGTATTTTTATTTTTCTATTCATTATCGGGGCGTTATGTCTGTGCGGTTGTGCGGACGACTTCGCCACAAAAATCAATTTGGACGGAAATTCGTCCGAGGGAGAATTTAACAGCGAGGCCGCGCTCTATGGTACGGTTCAGGACAACTACGGCAAACCGATAGCGGGCGTACTTGTCAGTGACGGCATGCATACTACTGAAACCGATGCGAAAGGCAATTGGCAGTTGTTCAGCGACCTGAAGCTTCGTCGGTTCGTGTTCGTCACGATTCCGGCCGGTTATGAAGTTCCGTCGAAGAACGGAATTCCCCAGTTCTGGCAGCGGATTCCCGAAAACGAGAAGCAATTCAAGGCCGATTTTACGTTGATGAAGCGCGCCGGCTCGGGCGATCGGTATACGATTTTGATGACGGCCGATCCGCAGATCCGCGCCAAGACCGCGGGAACGGACAAATACATGTTCCATTCGATTGACATTTACGAGGACATGTGCAAAGACATGAAGGAGCTCGCCGCGACGATCACCGACCGTCCGGTATACAGCATTTGCCTGGGCGACATGGTGCACAACAACATGAGTTTGTGGGAAGACTATTGCGAGGGCCTCAAGGATTTTTCGTTCCCGGTGTTTCATGTGATCGGCAACCATGACCACATTCAGAATGCTGCGAGCGACGATTTGGCCGTGGCGGAATATGAAAAATACCTCGGGCCGACGAATTATGCCGTCGATCTGGGACAAGTTCACTACATTTTCCTCGACAATATCGAAATGGCGGATAATTCCGCACTCACGGCCAGCGCCACGGGCGCCTACAAGAACGGGCTTTCCGAAGAGGCTGTCGAATGGCTGCGCGGTCATCTGTCGCATGTCGACAAAAACAAGATCCTCATGGTTTGCGGACACACCTCGTTTTACAAGAAGATCGGTTACGATCCGTCGGTGTCGGACCTGAATGCATCCGTCTATACGGGATTGTTCTCCGCCTACAAATTCGTGCATTCATGGGCGGGGCACAACCACGATTATTATAACTATGCCTATGCCGCCGAGGAGACCAGTCCGAAATACCCCAATGTCGAGTCGCATATCCTGGGACGTTCGACCGGTATGTTGGGACTCAATGCGTCCGTTACGTCCGACGGCGGCCCGCGGGGTTATCTGGTGATCGATGTCGACGGCGAGAACATCACGTGGAAATTCAAGGCCTGCGGTTATGAGGAGGGCAAAAAGCTGGAAAACCTACCTGCCGACTGGCAGCTCCGTGCTTATGCGCCTAACGAGCAGGGCTGGTACACTTCCGGGAAAGTTTATGTCAACGTCTGGAACTACGACGCCCACTGGGGGCCCGTTTACTATTCGGATAGCGGTAAAACGAAGGTGGCGATGAGCAAGGACAAGACCCACGACGGTTACGCCAATTCACTCTACGAGCAGTATAAGGATCAGTATACGGTATTGGCATACACCACGACACCCCATATGTTCAGTATCGAACCGTCGGAAGGTGCCACTTCGGCGACGATCGAGACAATCGACCGGTTCGGCAACCGTTATACTGCCAGTGTAAGTTGGTAACCCCTCTCCTGCGTTCCGGGCCGCCGGGGATTTTACAATAGACAATGTGTGATCTATGAGATGTGATTTTGTATTTTGGGGAGCCGCCGCATTGGGCGGATTGGTCCCTGTTCACGGGCAGGATAATACGATGCGCCGTCCGAATATTCTGTTCTGCATCGCCGACGATGCCGCATGGCTTCATTTCGGGGCTTATGGCTGCCAATGGGTCTCGACGCCGGTTTTCGACAGTGTGGCCGCACGGGGTGTGCTGTTCGAGAATTGTTACACTCCGAATGCGAAATCGGCGCCTTCGCGTGCGTCGCTGCTCACGGGACGCTACTCGTGGCAGTTGGGCGAGGCGGGTAATCACATCTGTCATTTTCCCGAGGATGCCGGGGTCTTCACCGAGGCGCTCGAAGAGGCTGGGTACGGCGTGGCCTTTACCGGCAAGGGCTGGGCTCCGGGCAATCCCGGCATGAAGAACGGCCGTAGACGGCAGTTGACGGGTGAAGCGTGGCAGAATCGGAAACTGACGCCTCCGACATCCGAGATGCTCGCCACGGACTATGCGGCGAATTTTTCCGACTTCCTCTCCTCGCGTGAGGATGCGTCGCGGCCGTGGTTCTTCTGGTTCGGCTGTCGCGAGCCGCACCGCCGCTATGAATACGGCAGCGGAGCGGCCAAAGGCGGACGGACGACCGGAGAGATCGATCGTGTTCCGGCTTTCTGGCCCGACAACGAGACGGTGCGTAACGACATGCTGGACTACGGGTTCGAGATCGAACATTATGACCGGCAGTTGGGGCTGATGCTGGCCCGGCTGGAAGAACTCGGGGAGTTGGACAACACGCTTGTCATTGTCACGTCGGATAACGGAATGCCGTTCCCGCGTGCCAAAGGGACGCAGTACGAGTATGCTCATCACATGCCTTTGGCCATGATGTGGCCGCAAGGAGTGAATAGTCCCGGACGCCGGGAGGCGGTTTACGTCTCGTTCGTGGACATCGCACCGACCATTCTGGAGATTGCCGGAACGGACCCTTCGGCGGCCGGGATGGCACCGCTTCCGGGCGGGAGCCTCGTGCCGCTGTTGCGGAATGAACCGGACCCTTGTGCAGCGTTGCGCGAACGGGCGTTGCTGGGCCGCGAGCGGCACGACAACGGACGCCCCGGTGACCAGGGTTATCCGATCCGGGGGATTGTACGGGGCGGTTGGCTCTATCTGTGCAACCTCAAACCGTGGCTGCTGCCCGGCGGCAATCCGGAAACGGGCTACCGCGACATCGACAGTTCCCCGACGAAAACAGCCATTCTGCAATTGCGGCGCAGCGGGCAGGATCGTCGTTATTATGACCTGTCGATGGGACAGCGTCCGGCGGAGGAGTTGTACCATGTCGAAACGGACCGCGAATGCCTCGCCAACCGGATCGGGGACGTTTCATGCCGGATTCTGGCAGATTCACTGCGGGCCGAGCTTTTCCGGACGCTGCGCGAGCAGGGCGATCCGCGGATGACGGGCGACGGCGACGTATTCGATCGCTATCCCTACGACAAGCCGGGAAAGGACAGCGTTTACGAACGGACCGTCAGTGGGGAGATCATTCCGTGGGAACAGTCGAACTGGGTGCTTCCGACCGATTACGAACAATACGAAACAGTAAAAAACAACTAACCCGAATATGATGATAAGATTATTGATTTTTCTTGCATCCCTTTTCCTGTTTGGTGCTTGTGCGAGTTCCGAATCCGTTTCCGGCACCCGTGCCGAACGGGTTGTTTCAGAGATTCACGACCCCGCCTCGAAAAAGGTGCTGGTCGCCTCCCATCGGGGCGACTGGCGCAACTATCCTGAAAATTCACTCCCTGCCATCCGCAGCGCTATCGAAATGGGAGTCGACATTGTAGAAATAGATTTGGCGCTGACCTCGGACAGCGTGCTGGTACTCTGTCACGACCGCACCATCGACCGGACGACTTCGGGCAGGGGACTTATTGCGGAAATTACTTATGATTCCATTCGGCGGGTGAATTTGCGTGCGGGGCAGAATGCGGTCACACATTGGAAAGTACCCACGCTCGAAGAGGCGCTCATATTATGCAAAGACAAAATTGTCGTCAATATCGACAAAGGATTTCAATATTACGGGTTGATACATCCGTTGCTTGAAAAATACGGCATGCTGGAACAGGTGCTCATCAAAAGCAATGTCACCGCCGACCGTGCCGCCGCGACTTTCTCGAAATATGACGACAATTGTCTTTTTATGCCCATTGTAAACTTCGGGAAGAAATCGTACCGAAAAATTCTCGAAAGCTATGAACGACTGAAATATCCATTGCTGGCTTACGAAATCTGCTGGTCGGAATACACGCCCGAGGTCGAGACCTGCATGCGCGAAGTCATCGCCGGCGGCTCGAAACTGTGGGTGAACTCCCTGTGGCCCTCCCTGAACGGCGGGCTTTGCGACGATGCCGCGGTAGAGGGCGACCCGGCCGAGGTGTACGGGAAACTGGTCGATATGGGCGCCACCATGATCCAGACCGACCGCCCCGAACTGCTGATCTCCTACCTCCGCTCGCGCGGACTGCACGACTGACGCCATGAGCCGTATTACGGAATTCTACCGCATCAGTCCTGCGGCTCCTGCCCGGGAGCAGGACGAAGCATCGCGCGACAAGTACTACCGCCGCCTGCGCCTGCAGGCATTTGTCGCCGCAACGCTCGGATACAGCCTCTACTACGTCTGCCGCACCAGTCTCAACGTCATGAAGA
>OLVO01003327.1_pt1 | contig 13430 bp, 7 predicted proteins | sample 1672571 | NCBI WGS metagenome assembly OLVO01 (sample SAMEA3136700, study PRJEB25190) | human gut metagenome | biome: human gut; feature: human-associated habitat; material: faeces | place: Austria | collected 2013 | reverse complement strand
GCTTGGGGTATGACCGGGTCGGCGAGCCCGGCGGGAATGACACCCGGGGCTCCACAGAGCCAGGCGAAAGGGGAGGTACGGTTTTCCAATACTCTGGATCCTGTAGCTTATAGCTTTATCTACAAGTGGGATCCGATGGCTACTTGGAGCTTGAATTTCAATATCGAGAACTTCACGAAGGGCATGGCTGTACGTGTACAGCTGGCGAACACGGCGAATCCGGACGGGGTAGAGTTCCGCTTTGAGGATTCTGAGCCGGCGCAAACGTTAGACAATGGCGGCTTTTGGATACCGGACGAGAAGTTGACGGACTATGGATATAGCGTTGGGCTTCGTCTGCAAATGAATAGCTCGAAGGAGTGTTCGGCGGACTATACCGTAAAAGTGTACAGCTCGCGAGACATGGGCACGGCTGCCCTAGCCTCTACCGGGCAAACGATACGATTTATGCTCGGTGATAAGGCTCCCGCTATGGGAGAGTTGTCGCGTACATCCGGCGATCTGAACGAGGATATCCCTTTTGCGATCAACGTGACGAAGGCTGGTTTCCTGCAGGGGCAACACGCTAAGATGAAGATTTATCTGAATGGCCCTTCTGAAGGCTTGACCCTTTCCGGGCAGAACCTAAGTAAAGAGACTGGTCTATATAATGAGCCTATATACGTATTAGATATTCCTTCGTTCTCCGCTACGCAATTCACGTTGATGGCTCACGCCACGGAGGAATGGAACGGAACGGTTCAAGTGGATATTTGTGATGCGGACGACAATAGGATAGTATATGGCGGCCAAGCACCGTTCGTTTTTCCGGCCAATAACTCACAGGACGATATAGCCGCTTTGAAAGCGATCGCCGAGGCCAATCCGCTGAACTCGGACTTGCAGAACTTCATCTCCAACAAGGATTACTTGAAAGACAGGGGATCGAACGATGGCTACAACGTGGGCGTGACATGGAACACCGAGTCCACGAGCCGGGTGAAAAGCTTCTTCATCGATGATGGTAGGACACAGACGGTCACTACCATGGATGTATCGGCGTTGTCCGGGTTAGAGCAGTTGGACTTGCAGAATACCCGGTTGAAATCCTTGGATTTGTCCACTTTGACAAAACTTCGGAGCTTGAGTTTGTATGGTAATGATTCGCTTACTTGGTTTACGGTGAAGCTCCCGAACTCGTTACCGGAGAATTTCTGGATGAATGGTTATACTACGATCATGGCCGGTACTCCGGTAGATGGCAATAACGCTTACGCCGCAGCAGGCACGGAGATCGATCTATCCGCTTACGCTACGGTGGGTGGCGTGAAATCGGTATATCAATGGTACCTTATTGATCGGGCTACTGGTAAACGGACGAAAGCGACTATGCAGGCGGTAAGGACGGTGCTTTCATATTTGAAGGAAAGCCGGGCGAATATTATAAGTGCGAGATCACAAACAATAATTACAGAGATTGGTGTATGGAGACACCAAGGATCAAGGTTGCTCGTGGCTCTGCAGACTACTCCCCTGCGGACATCGCCGGATTGAAGAAGTTGGCTGCCGATAACCCGAATATCACCCAATTGAAGGAGTTCGTGGATAGCAAGGGCTGGGAGCGCGAGAATTGGAACTCTTATCAAGACAATATCCGCACGGACTGGAGCACGGGTGAGGTAGGCCGGTTGACACATTTATATATCTGGTTCGAGTGGAACTCTACGGATACGATCTCTCAATTAGACCTAAGCGCTTTCACCGAGTTGAGGCATTTCGAGTGCGAGAATCACATGAATATCTCGAAACTGGATGTATCGAAGAACACGAAGCTGGAGCACTTGCATATATATAGTAAGAATCTGTCTTCTATTGACCTATCCAAATGTCCGGAACTGCGATATTTTAGATTCGGTACGAATCGCACGTTGGAGGGACGGTACCAAGATACGAAGCTGGCGGCACTGAACCTTACCGGTTGTTCGAAGCTGACGGAGCTTTACCTTGAGCATTCGCCTTTGGCTTCGCTGGATATCTCATCCTTCAAGCTATTGAGCCGTCTGGAGATTGAGTACTGCCCGAACTTGAAGTTGCAAGGTTTCGACAAGGTTACGAGCTTGACCTATTTGGCCTTGCCGCATACAGAACAGTTCGCGGATCTGGTAAAGAACCTGCCGGCATCTATCCGTCAGCTATATCTGCAAGATACGGAGTATGAGCTTCCTTCCTCACAAGTAGGGAAGAATTTGGAGTCGTTGGGATTGCCGGGATACGTGGAGAGTCTCGATCTGGCTCAGTACCCGAACTTGAGTAACTTGAATGCGGATGGATCTCTTTTGAGATATTCTACGGTGAAGAACTACCGGCAGATAAATTATGAGGGTTGGGGACGCATAACGCTTACTTCCCCCTCTCATCCGGGAGATCCATACTGGTTCGAGAACGGCGATACGATCGATCTCTCCTCGGAGGCCGTGATCGATGGCATAGAGACCGTATTCCTATGGGTAAACGCCAAATATAGGACAGAGGAGAAAGAGGCATTGAAGCCGGTGCCAAACCGTCCGGGCGTATTTGTGCTGAACAGCAAGGAGGAAAAGTATGGAGACTACTATTGTAAGCTGATGAACCCGAGGTTCTGTGAAATCACGGAGATCAATGTACGTTCCGGTTGGCAGATCGAGACCTCACGTATCCATGTGGAGACCACCGTCCCCCAAGTATTCGCCGAGAGCGACGTGGCTACCTTGGCACGTATCGTAGACGCTTCCAACAACAAGGCATTGAGCGAGTGGTGGAGCAGCGACGCATGGAAGACAAACGAGGGCTCACTGTATGCGCAAGCCGTTTGGAACGACGAGAACCCGCGCCGCTTGATACATTTATATATGTATGAGATGGGCGAAAGCTTTACGAAGAAGGTAGATCTCGCTGCCTTGGATAAGCTGGAGATCTTGTCGTTGACAGGCAATAGGGTGGAGGAACTGACCTTGCCGAAGAACAATACGGTATTGCGTTCTTTGATGCTGGGTGGAAACTATTCTTTGAAATCTTTGATCGTATCCGAGTATCCATCGCTGGAGTATCTGGATGTGTCTAGTACGGACTTGACGGCTCTCGACTTGTCTAAGAACAAAAACTTGAAGGAGTTGTTCTTGAATTGGACGATGCTTGACGGGGTAGAGAACAGCGCTTCGGCTTCGGGCCTTGCCGCTCAATTAACCGCATATGGCTTGCCTATACCCACTACCCGGATCGATTTGGCGGACTTCCCGGCCTTGATGTCTTTCAATGCCGATGGTTCGTGCTTGGAGTTCGCTAACGTGGAGAACCCGCGGCAATTGGAGGCTGCCTTCGGTGTTGTTAGGTTGCCGGTAGGTGAGGTTCGTCCGGGAGGTTTCGTGGCTTATGGGGAGACAATCGATCTTTCCTCACAAAAGATGGTAGGTACATCCGCCTCTCGCTTTACTTGGGTATTCGACGGCGATACGATCGACCATACGGACAGCCGCTATACGATTACCGAAGACTTGACCCCGAATTATCAAATTGCTGGTCTTGTAACCAATCCATTATTCCCCGGCTGGACGGTTCAGTACGATGCGTGGGTTTACACCTGCGATGGCGATGCGAACCTCGACATGCTGGTAAACGTACAAGACGTGACCGCTACCGTAAGCTACATCTTGCGGGACAAGGATAACATGATCCCCAACTTCGGTTTTGCCGAGGCGGATGTGAACTATAATAATAATGTAGAGATCGCTGACGTAATCGGTATCGTCAACCTCATCCACGGCAAGCCGGTTACCAAGGCCAGTGCACTGCGTTCTGAGGCCGAGGTTCCCGTACAAATGGAGCTCGACGCTGATAACTTCTTGACGATGAATAGCCAAGTACCGGTAGCCGGTATCTATCTGGAGTTGGTGGGAGCCATCGACGAGATCCCGTTGCTGGGCGATGCCGCCAAGTTCCTGCAGGCTTCCAGCTTGAACGGGGATACCTTGCGGGTGATCGGTTATAGCTTGGATGGCCGCACGATTCCTTCGGGCAAGAGCCGTATCCTGCGTATGCCGGCGGGCGTTACCTTGGTAGGAGCCTCCTTCTCCGACGCGAAGGCCAACAGCTTGAGGTCCGGTGGCGACGCGATCGTAACCTCCAATGCCCCGATCGAGGCGATCAGCCGCTTGGAGGCCGTCTCCAACTATCCGAACCCGTTCCGTGGCAGCACGACCTTCTCTTATCAACTGGAGGAACCCGCCCAGACGGTTATGATCCATGTATTCTCCGCGAGCGGTGCGTTGACCGCGGTACTGAACGGTTTGCCCGGCGAGGTAGGCGAGAACCGCTATACGGTTGCCCTTCCTTTACCGGCGGGCGTTTACTACTACCGCTTGACGGCGAAGACAGGCCATGGTGTGAAGGCAAGTAATACTAACATCTTTATCTGTAAGTAAATTATGAAAGTGAATCATATAAAACAATTATTCGTAGCCCTCTTCCTGCTGTTATCGGCGGGAACGGCTACCGCCGCCCAGTGGAAATTGGCGAAGACGAACCTGAACGCCGCTGGCAGCAAGGATACGCTCACCTTGAAGGTATCCGATAATACGGTAGATTTCTCCTCATTCCAAGTGGATTTCACCTTGCCGGCGGGCGTATTGCTGAGCGGTACGCCTATCCTCGGCGAGCTGGCGGACGATCATGCGCTCACGTGGAGCAAGCGCGCCGATGGCAGCTTCCGCTGCGTGGTATACAGCGTGAGGAATACCGAGATGAAGGCCCCGGGTGCCGTGCTACGCATTCCGGTAGAGCTGGCGGTCTCTTTCGTGGAAGGGACGTTCACGGCGAAGAACGGTCTCTTGTCCGACAAGGCATCCAAGGGACAGCCAGTCACGGATCTCACCGCTACCTTGACCTCTCATAAGGAAAAGGCCAAACTGGTCGTGAACGTATCGGGCTTGGAACAGGTGGTCAATACGGAGAAAGCCGCTGTATTGGACTGTAAGACCATCCCGGCGACCCTTCCTGATGGCAAGACCTTGACGATCGGGTACTATAAGGACGAGAAATGCACAGAAGTCGCAGGCGAATCAGACCGGAAGCAAGAAGGCATCTTCTTTGTCAAGGTATCCTATCCGGAAGACGCTGAATACGAGGCTTTCGAGCAAATCTATACCATGAGCCTGACAAGCAAGAAGGCTATCGCCGAGGGCGACATCACTCCCCCGACTGCCGCAAGCATCAAGGCGGGCCAATCGCTTTCAACCTCCTTGCTGTCCGGCGGTAGCGTTACAGATGAGGGATATCTGGTAGCCGGTACCTTCGCTTGGACATACGGAAACACCGTGGTGCCGGCAGGTACGCATGAGTACTCCGTGACGTTCTATCCGGATAACTCTTCTTATTACAATACGGCGGCGTTGTCCGTGGCGGTCAAGGTAGACACGACCTATAAGGTCACCGCTGTACAGACAACGGGTGGTGCCGTAAACGTATTAGGCAAGGCTGAGGATAACGTGTATGTAAAGGGTCAAAAGATCTCCTTGGTAGCGACCCCTCTACCCAACTATCAGCTTTCAAGCTGGTCGATCGCGGGCGAGAGCGTAGACTTGGGCAAGAAAGACACGCTCACGGTTACGGTAGGTGCGGATCGAACCTATAGCGCCAACTTTACCCCGATCCTGCATAAGGTATCTATCGAGACATTCGGCGATGCCAGCGGCGACCTTAAAGTGACCACGCCGGACGATCAGGCGGCGGATGGGCAGAAGCCGGTCTCAAATGGTGATGAATTGCAGCAAGGCTCGATCCTACAGATTGCGGCAATCCCGAGCGTGAACACCCAGCTGAAATCATTGCAGATAAACGGGGAGTCGCTCAAGGGCGACAAGGTAACGCTGACCGGGCCTTTGACGATCAAAGCCGTATTCGAGCCTAAACCGGTCAACATGGCCCTTGTCACCCTCGAAAAGAAGAACATGGAGCACGGCTCTATCTTATTATATAAGGAAGACGGTACGCTGATCACTTCCGGCTCTACCGTAGCGGTAGGCTCGAAGATTCGGGTAATCTCCCTTCCGGATGCCGGGTATAAGCTGGAGGGTAACGTCGGTCTGTCCGGCGTGACAGGACCCGGCACCGACAATCTATGCGCCGTGACCGGCGATATCACGTTGGTAAATGCCTCTTTCGTTGCGAAAGGATATGCTGTGACCGCCTCCGCCGTAAGCAGCAACCCGAGCCAGACCGCCTCCGGTACGATCACCTTGAGTAAAGAGGGTGAGGATGGTAGTTGGACTGAAGTAGGCAGTGGTGAAGAACTGGCATATGGAACGAGAGTGCGCATAGCTAAAGCGGAAGGGCAAGCCGGCGCAAGCTTGCTTACCATCTTGGCGAACAGCAAGGAAATATCCCAGAGTGATATCTTGACCGTAACCGGCCCCTTGACCGTGACGGCCGTGTTTGACCATCGGGTGAAGATCAAGAGGGAATACATCTTTTGTCCGTATCAAGAATACTACTACAGTGGCGTATCCCGCCCCTTCACGCCTTTCGCCTCGCAGACTTACGCAGGCTTCTCGTTCGATGTCAAGTATAAGATAAATGACGGTGAGGAAACTTCGACGGCTATTGATGCGGGCGATTATACGGTCGTATTGAGGCGTGCCGAGGATGGCTTGTATGAGGCGTTTGAAGAGATCTATCCGGATCCTAATAAGCCGGATGAAGGACGTGTAGGCTTGAAAATTAAAAAGTCTAAAGTGACGATAACGAAGGCTCCTACATCGCATGGAGCGAATCCTGGCACTCGACCGGGTACTGAGTTCGTGAATATTATATCAGAGACGAAGGATAATGTAACGACATACAAGATTACACCGAAAGGTGATGCTCTTAAGAATTACGAGGGTACGACTATTTACTATTATTCAACGAATCCTGTTGTGAACTTCTCTTTAGGTAATAGCACTCCTGTTTTACGTTCGAGTAATGGATCGCAACCGGAGGGTGTGAGGATTACGAATGGTGGTCTTCCTTGTGATTTGAATGATATTCGAGCAGGGGTAACGATCACATTGGAGGCTGTTGCGCCTGTAGGTCAGCACTTCGTTGAGTGGTCAGACAAAAATAGTGACAATCCAAGGGTATACCAAGTAACGGGAGATGTCGAGATTTATCCTATATATGCTCCTAAAGATGAATACCCAGCGTGTACATTGGCTAAGTCATCTGAATATAATGGCATGGCACAAACCGTGGAGGTAAAAGGTAGTGATACTTCTTGCGTGATCTCTTTCTACCAGAATGAAGAAGATTGTAATGCCGAGGTTAATAAAGTGCCATTGAAGAATCCGGGTACATATTATGTACGTGTTGATCGTCCGGAAGATAAAACTTATAAATCTTATACGAAGGTGTTTACTTATGAGATTACTTTGGGTACACCTACGGTTACATGGCCTGCGGCTTCCGATATATTGTCCGGTCAAAAACTATCCGAGTCTGTTTTACAAGGCGGTCACGCCGGTATCGTAGCCGGAACATTCGCTTGGAGCGATCCGGATAAGGAGATTACCGAAAAGGGAATGCAAGAGATTGCCTTCACGCCGACCGATCCGAATTATAAGCCGGTTAGTAGCAAGATAGAGGTGAAGGTTGTCTCCTCTACCTCTTCCTCCACCGATCCGGAAACCCCGGTCATTCCTGTGGATCCCGTAGACCCGGAGAACCCGGACGTGCCTACCGGCGTGGAGTCCATCGAGGAGGGTATGAGCCTGTATACGGCCAACCAATCCATCTTCGTGGATATGCCGCAGGAGGTTGCCTTGAAGGTGGTTGACGTAGCCGGTATCGTTATTTTCGAAGGAAAGGTTTGCGGCAAGATGGAGATTCCGGTAGGTCATGCCGGTGTCTATTTCTTGAAGTGTACCGCTCCAGATGCCTCGTTCGTGAAGAAGGTCGTGGTTCGTTAGTGCGAGCCGTTTTTATCGTATCATAACACTGCCCATCATAAGGTCTTTATGATGGGCATCGTAAGCAGCTTATACTGCCCATCGTTACGACCTAACGATGGGCAGTGTTATTTAGTAACAGATGTAATTGTTTATCTTACGTTTTATAAGAAATATCCTGTAAAAAACTTCGAATTATATTTGGTGGTATCAAAAAAGGCCGTATCTTTGCAACGTTCAAACAAAAACAATAAAGACAAGAACAATGACACGCAACTTGCAAAATAGTCTCATTATTTCTCTAAACATTATTCTACTCTGGGAACGGGATAGGAAGTGAGACTGTATGCTTTGCGAGCATTACGATAGATGAAAGAGCCTTTCTCACTTCCTTGTGAGAGAGGCTTTTTTAGTTAGTATAGGATATTAGTAAATTAAGAATATAAGATTATGTCAGACAGATTATTTATTTTCGACACCACCTTACGTGATGGTGAACAGGTTCCGGGATGCCAGTTGAATACAGTGGAAAAGATTCAAGTAGCTAAGGCATTGGAACAGCTAGGTGTTGATGTGATCGAGGCTGGTTTCCCTGTCTCCAGTCCCGGGGATTTTAAGAGTGTGGTTGAGATCTCAAAGGCCGTGACTTGGCCGACCATCTGTGCCTTGACCCGTGCGGTGGAGAAAGATATCGACGTGGCAGCCGAGGCGTTGAGATTCGCTAAGCGGGGACGTATACATACCGGAATCGGCACTTCTGATTCTCATATCAAATACAAGTTTAACTCCACGAGAGAGGAGATTATAGAGCGTGCGATCGCCGCCACGAAATACGCTAAAAAGTACGTGGAGGACGTAGAATTCTACTGTGAGGATGCCGGGCGTACGGATAATGAATATCTGGCCCGTGTCGTGGAGGCCGTGATCAAGGCCGGGGCTACCGTAGTGAATATCCCGGATACGACAGGATATTGCTTGCCGGATGAGTACGGGGCGAAGATTAAGTATCTGATGGAACATGTGGATGGCGTACATAACGCTATTCTTTCCACTCATTGCCATAATGACTTGGGCATGGCTACTGCGAATACCGTACAAGGCGTGTTGAACGGAGCCCGTCAGGTGGAGGTAACCGTAAACGGTATCGGTGAGCGTGCAGGTAACACGTCATTGGAAGAAGTCGCCATGATTTTCAAGAGCCATAAAGAACGTGATATCATCACCAATATCACGACGAATAAGATCTATAGTACGAGCTGTATGGTTTCTAGCTTGATGAATATGCCGGTACAACCGAATAAGGCTATTGTCGGACGTAACGCATTCGCTCACTCCTCCGGTATCCATCAAGATGGCGTTTTGAAGAATGCGCAAACCTACGAGATCATCGATCCGAAGGATGTGGGTATCGATGATAACGCGATCGTATTGACTGCTCGTAGCGGTCGTGCGGCGTTGAAGCATCGCCTGCATGTTTTAGGTGTGGATCTGGAGCAGGAGAAATTGGACAAGGTGTATGATGAGTTCTTGAAACTGGCCGATCGTAAGAAAGATATTAATGATGATGATGTTTTGATGTTGGTCGGAAAGGATCGTACGGCCACACACCGTATTAAATTGGAATATTTACAGGTAACTAGTGGTGTTGGAGTACAATCAGTCGCAAGTATTTGTTTAAATTTGTCGGGAGTAAGAAAATACGAGGCCGCGGCTGGTAACGGTCCGGTTGACGCAGGCATCAAGGCGGTGAAAAAAGCGATTAGTAATAGTGACATGACGATTCAGGAATTCTTGATTCAAGCCATTAATAAAGGTAGCGATGATACGGGCAAGGTACATATGCAGGTAGAGTATAACGGGGCTACCTATTATGGGTTCTCCGCGAATACCGATATTATCGCCGCTTCCGTGGAGGCTTTCGTGGACGCCATCAATAAGTTTATAGTAGACTAAAAATAGACAAGACAATGAGCAAGACATTATTTGAGAAAATCTGGGACAAACACGTGGTGGACACGTTGCCCGACGGAACCATACAATTGTATATCGACCGTCTGTATTGTCATGAGGTGACTAGCCCGCAGGCTTTCGCCGGATTACGTGCACGTGGATTGAAGCCCTTCCGTCCCGCGCAAATCACTTGTATGCCGGACCACAATATCCCGACATTGAACCAAGATAAGCCTATCGAGGACCCTATATCCAAGAATCAAGTGGATACCTTGGAAGAGAACGCGAAGTATTTCGGCTTGACGTATTACGGTCTTCAACATCCGAAGAATGGTATCATCCATGTGGTAGGTCCGGAGACAGGCTTGACGCAGCCGGGTATGACGATCGTTTGTGGCGACTCCCATACTTCTACGCACGGTGCCATGGGCGCTATCGCCTTCGGTATCGGTACGAGCGAGGTGGAGATGACCTTGGCTACCCAATGTATCATGCAGCGTAAGCCGAAAACGATGCGTATCACGATCGATGGTGTACGCAAACCGGGCGTTACGGCGAAGGACTTTGCTTTATACATTATTAGTAAGATGAGTACCAGCGGTGCTACGGGCTATTTCGTAGAGTACGCTGGCGAGGCGATTCGTAATACGACCATGGAGGAACGTTTGACAATCTGTAACCTTTCGATCGAGATGGGTGCCCGTGGCGGTATGATCGCTCCGGATGATGTTACTTTCGATTATTTGAAAGACCGTGAGTTTGCCCCAAGAGGCGAGGAATGGGAGCGGAAGGTGAGCGAGTGGCGTCAGCTGTATAGTGATCCGGACGCTAAGTTCGATAAGGAGATCGTTTTCCACGCCGAGGATATCGACCCGATGGTTACGTACGGTACGAACCCGGGCATGGGTATGAGTATCAGCAAAGATATCCCCTCCTTAGAGAGCGTGCCCGAGGCAGGCCGTATCTCTTATAAGAAGTCTTTGGATTATATGGGCTTCAAGGCAGGCGAGTCTATGTTGGGTAAGAAAGTGGATTATGTCTTTTTAGGTAGCTGTACGAATGGCCGTATCGAGGATTTCCGTGCTTTCGCCTCTTTGGTGAAAGGAAAGAAGAAAGCGGATGATGTAACGGTTTGGCTGGTTCCCGGCAGTTGGCAGGTAGAGCGGGAGATTCGTGCCGAGGGGATCGACAAGGTTTTGGCCGAGGCCGGCTTCGTCCTTCGTCAACCGGGATGTTCCGCTTGTCTGGCGATGAATGAGGATAAGGTTCCGGCGGGTAAATATGCGGTCTCCACTTCCAACCGTAATTTCGAGGGCCGCCAAGGACCGGGTGCTCGCACCATCTTGGCGGGGCCGCTTGTGGCCGCCGCCGCCGCTGTGACAGGTAAGATCACGGACCCGAGAGAACTGATGTAAAGACTAATCTAATAAAGTAGCATAAGATGAAAACAAAATTCAATATAATCACAAGCACTTGCGTGCCTCTTCCTTTAGAGAACGTGGATACCGACCAGATTATCCCAGCCCGCTTTCTGAAAGCGACTACCAAGGAAGGGTTCGGCGAGAACTTATTCCGGGATTGGCGATATGATAAGGAAGGTAATAAGATCGAATCATTCGTCTTGAACGATCCTACGTATAGCGGAAAGATATTGGTAGCGGGAAAGAACTTCGGTTCCGGTTCCAGCCGTGAGCATGCGGCTTGGGCGATCGCCGATTACGGTTTCCGTGTCGTGGTCTCCAGTTTCTTCGCCGATATCCATAAAAACAACGAGTTGAACAACTTCGTGCTGCCGGTTGTTGTGACTGAAGAGTTCCTCGCTGAATTGTTCGATTCGATTTACAAGGACCCGAAAACTGAGGTCGAGGTAAATCTACCGGAGCAAACGATCACGAACAAGGCTACGGGCAAAAGCGAGCATTTCGAGATCAACGCCTATAAAAAGGATTGCCTGATCAACGGATTGGACGATATCGACTATTTACTGGCAAATAAATCAAAGATAGAAGCCTTCGAGGCAGCACGCTGATTATGATAGAAATAATGGATACAACCCTCAGAGATGGGGAGCAAACTTCGGGCGTCTCCTTCGCCGCTCACGAGAAGCTCAGCATAGCGCAAGTGCTGCTGAGCGACTTAGGCGTGAACCGGGTGGAGATCGCCTCCGCCCGTGTGTCGGACGGAGAGTTTGAGGCCGTGAAGCGTGTAGCCGCTTGGGCCGCCCGTTCCGGGAACCTAGACAAATTGGAGGTCTTGGGTTTCGTGGATGGTACGGTCTCTCTCGACTGGATTGAATCCGCAGGTTGCCGTGTCGTGAACTTGCTTTGCAAGGGCTCTTATAAGCATGTCACCGAACAGCTTCGAAAGACTCCCGAGCAACACGTTGACGATATTCGTACGGTCGTATTGGAAGCGGCGAAACGGAAGATCGACGTGAATATCTATTTGGAGGACTGGTCGAACGGTATTAAGCATTCCCCGGATTACGTATTCTTGGTAATCGATGCGTTGAAAGGACTTCCGATCTGCCGTTTCATGCTCCCGGATACCTTGGGAGTCTTGAATCCCGGAAATACCTACGAGTATTGCAAGATGATGGTGGACCGCTACCCGGATTTACGGTTTGACTTCCACGCGCATAACGACTATGATCTTGCCGTAGCGAATGTATATTCCGCCATCCGTGCGGGTATCAAGGGAATCCATACGACCGTGAACGGTTTGGGAGAGCGTGCGGGTAACGCTCCTTTGAGTAGCGTACTTGCCGTTATCAAGGACCAGTTGGGAGAGGAGACGAGCTTGAGGGAGGAAAAGATAAACAAGGCTAGCCGTTTGGTTGAGACCTACTCCGGGGTGCATATCCCGCCCAATAAGCCGATCATCATCGAGCAGGTGTTTACCATCCCCGGCATTGGGCGGCTGCTCCTGGCCAGCATTTCCAACCGGGATTTCCCCGTGGTACAGGCGGTGGTGGTCATTTTGGCCGCCTGGATCGTGGTCGTGAACTTTTTGGCAGACTTGTTGAATCAGTGGACGGACCCCCGTGTCCGGCTGCGGTAAGGAGGCAAGTATGAAAAAAAGGAATTTCTTCTTTTGCCTGGGCGGCTTCCTGTCCGCTGCCATGTCCCTTCTAATTTTGATTGGCCTGGTGTGGACCCCCTACGGAACCACCCAAATGGACGCCTCCGCCAAAACCCAGCCGCCGTCTTGGCATCATCTCATGGGCACGGATAATTTTGGCCGTGATATTTTCAGCCGTGTACTGGGCGGCGCTGGAACCTCCTTTCTGGTGGCCCTGGCCGTAGTGGCCATTGGCTGTGTGTTTGGCCTCCTCATTGGCGGGTTGTGCGGCTATTATGGCGGTGTCGCGGATGCCATCCTCACCAGACTTTGCGATACCCTCACCGCCTTTCCCAGCGTCCTGCTGGCCCTGGTGATTCTGAGCCTGACAAAGGGCGGGACTTATAACATCATTTTGGTCCTGGGCATTCTGTTCATTCCCAGCTTTGCCCGGATGGCCCGGGGCACCTACGCCTCCCTCCGGGA
>OLVO01003325.1_pt1 | contig 13442 bp, 10 predicted proteins | sample 1672571 | NCBI WGS metagenome assembly OLVO01 (sample SAMEA3136700, study PRJEB25190) | human gut metagenome | biome: human gut; feature: human-associated habitat; material: faeces | place: Austria | collected 2013 | reverse complement strand
TTGCCACCGTGAAGCAGTGGTCGTTGGCATCGCGGATTACCTCGAATTCAATTTCTTTCCAACCTTTCAGAGACTCTTCTACAAGAATTTGTTTAGAGAAAGCGAAAGAGCTTTCGGCCAACTTCAGGAACTCTTCTTTATCCTGGCAGATACCGCTACCCAAACCGCCCAGTGCATAAGCGGAACGAACCATAACCGGAAAACCGATGCGTTCAGCAGCAATGATTGCATCTTCCATACTTTCTACAGCCTGGCTGACGGGAGTTTTCATATCGATCTCGTCCAGCTTCTTCACGAAGAGGTCACGGTCTTCCGTATACATGATAGCTTCCACCGAAGTTCCTAATACGCGCACACCGTACTTAGCCAACACACCGCTTGTGTACAACTCGGCACCGCAGTTCAGAGCCGTCTGACCACCGAAAGCCAACAGAATACCATCAGGACGTTCTTTCTTGATGATTTCTTCTACGAAATAAGTGGTTACAGGCAAGAAATAAACCTGATCTGCAATACCTTCCGATGTTTGGATAGTAGCAATATTCGGGTTCACCAACACTGAACTGATACCTTCTTCACGCAGAGCCTTCAATGCCTGCGAACCGGAATAGTCGAACTCCCCGGCCTGACCGATCTTGAGTGCACCTGAGCCCAAGACCAACACTTTCTTCAAATTCTTTTCCATATATTCTCTTGTTGTCTATTAAGTTTCTTCCTATACATTCGGGCACAAAAAAAATGCGTTACCCAACAAAGGATTAACGCATTACCAAAGAACTAACAATATCTTCTCAGAGAAAGAGAAATCATCGACTAACGAATGAAATTCATTCGAATGCAGATTATATGTATCTCTTTTCCCGTGTTGTTGCATCGTTGCTTTAAAATTTGTGCAAAGTAACGACTTATTTCGATAATAAACAAATTATCGTCCACAATATTCTTACAAGTATTGCAACCACACGAGAAAAGATTATCAATATCATTCAGTATCCGTTTTTACACCAACTGCATTTTCTTCCGTCCCGGGTTCTCCGTTTACCGTACCCCCATTAATATTATTATCACCAATCGCACCGTCTCCACAAATACCGCCTACCAAAGCTGTCTCAGGTCCCGAGATATCACCTTCATTCCGGTTATTGCTCAAAGTAGCACCATAACTTCGACCACATATTCCACCAACAGATGATTTATCTCCCCCAATAACATTTCCATAGTTGACGCAGTCTACAATACGTGTATAAGTTGCAAAAGCCTCCACTCCACCGACATTATCCGCATACTCCCCATGTAACGCACCATGATTTTCGCAATTTCGAATGGATATCGAAGAATTACCATACCAATTATGAGACATTCCGGAAACCACTCTTGTTCCCTCCTGACTTGTTAAAGCCCATAATTGACACAATCGATAATAACGCTGGTAAGCTCGCCACATATACCCGATATTTTATAACCACCCGTTATGTTTCCCCGGTTTATGGGAATAGCCCAGTGTTTTGTGCTTAGCAGTGACAAAACACTGGTCGCTTTTTTACCAAGTTATCACTTTATTGACAATCTCTTGCTGCTCGTCACTACTACGGCGCAGATAGATTCGAGTGGTTTCTATGCTTTCATGCCCCATCAAATCAGCAAGCAAGGATATATCATTGAATTTATCCAGAAAATTCTTTGCGAAACGATGACGGAATGAGTGAGGATAAACCACTTTTTCATTTAGACCATATTTTATGGCATAGTTTTTCAACTGTTGGGCAATGCCTCTTGTAGTGATACGCTGCCCGTATTGGTTCATAAAAACATATCCACTGAAACGACTTTGTTCAGACAGCCATTCAATAGCTTCGGCACATAAGATTTTGGGAATGTAGATACGACGTGCCTTACTTCCTTTTGTGTAAATATCAAAGTATCCTGCTGTAATATGTTCTGTTTTTAAGTGTATCAGTTCGCTTATCCGTGCTCCAGTTGCTGCGAGAAAGCGAACTGCAAAATACCACATCCTATTTTTCTCCGTTCTTAAACGGTTTTTCAGAAACTCGTAATCGGCATTACTGATTACATTTTCCAAATAAGTACGTTGTTGCTCTTTTATGGTTTTCATGTGTAGACGCGATTTGCCTACATACCTTAAATACTTGTTTAAACCCAATATACGGAGGTTTACTGTCTTGGGCTTAAAGTTGTCAGTCATATAACTTTTGTAAGCAATAAGATTCCGTTTGTTCAGCTCCTTGTAATGGGCATAATAATCCTTCACGGCATACAGATACGCTGTAATGGTATTCTGCGCTAAATTTTCCTGCCTCAAAAATGCTTCAAAATCAATAGTGTTCATATCAGTTCTAATTATTAGTAAAACATAAATTGACTCATTGCTGGGCACTTATTCCCAGCTGATTTTCAATTGTTTATAGCTTAGTTCTTTGACTCTTTTGCAACCGTATTCAGTAAGTATCTCATTTACAGGTGCTCTGTCCAGTAATGATACACCTAAAATCTGTAGATTTTCGTAGATTGGACACTCTACTTTCAGTTTGTTAGCAACAATAGCTACTAGACAGTAAGTAATGATCGCACAATATACCTGTATTTTGACAGCATTCATCGTTGTACTCCAAAATGAGTTGACTCGTAGGTGCTGCTTTATCCATTTGAAGAACAGTTCCACCACCCATCTTTTTTTATATAGAAGTGCTATTTCAGCCGCTTCTATTTCGAAGTTGTTGGTGATGAAAACGAACTCTCTATCCTGTTCTACATCATAAAAAGTAATCTTTCGAATCTTATCTGGATAATCTTTCAAGGCCTTAGGTGTAACTAGTTTGCCTATCTGGTCAGAATGTATCCCCGCTGGCCTATCAACCTTATTCGAGTACATCCTTAACTGTAGATTATCCTTGCCACATACAACGAACCATGCCTCAGACTGATCTATGCGGTATAAACGAGAGAAGTCAACATATCCTCTATCGAAGATATAGAAGCTTCCACTTTCATAATGAAGCCAGTCCATAGCATTAACATCATGTAACTTAGCAGGGGTTATCAGCATAAAACCAGAAATAGAAGTTTTCAGTATGTAACTTGATACCACCTTTATACTTTCTGAATTCTGCCCACCAAAAGACACTCAAACACAGGTCAATGGTAGAAGAATCAAAGGCATAGACATTCCCTTCAACAGCTATCTCAAAATCAGTTTTATAATAACTTTGGCGAGCATTCTCTATAAGTAGATGAGCAAACTCTTCAAAGATTTTCCAATTACGATTTCGGTTAGCTTTTCCCAGATTCGTATGGGTAACAGTAAAACCAAAACCCAAATGATAACATTTGGATTGACGGGCTTCTAAAGCTAACATCAAATCTCGCATATTATCTCGTGCAGTAAGCTGACCGAAGATCATGTAAAGCATCTGATTCCAGCAGGTAAAGCTTTTTACATACTTATTGCCACAATACTTTGCGGTAATACTATCAAACTGTCTACGAGGGAGAAAATCTGTAAGTTGAGCGAAGATATATTTGCCTTGATTCATGTTTTTAGCTTTTGGGCAAAGCTAAAGAAACGAAAGTCAATTCAAATCGTCACGCAACCAAAATCTTCTGAAACCACGATATACAAAGCATTTCAAAGAACGATTATTAATTTTTAGTGCCCACTAGTGAAATTGACTATACTAATAATAAAATAGACCGAATAGTTCCGACAGACGCCATTATAGGAAACCCACCGTATCAGGTAGTTGACGGAGGTGGAAATGGAACAGCAGCAATGCCAATATACAATAAGTTTGTATGCGTGGCAAAGGATATGCATCCACACTATATTTCCATGATTATGCCTGCAAAATGGTATGGCGGAGGAAGAGGCTTAGATGATTTTCGAGAAATGATGCTTAATGAAACGCATATTGACTACATTAAAGATTTTCCTAATCCAAAATCAGTTTTCCCGACAGCAAATATCAGTGGTGGAGTATGCATTTTCAGATGGTCAAAAGAACATAATAGTAATGTTGCTATGTTTGTAAATACCATTAATGAAACAGAAATTGCATCTAAGCGACAATTAAATGAGTTTCTTCAATATGACATATTTCCAAGATACAACGAAGCTGTAGCTATATTGCATAAGTTTATTTCATACAATGGTTTTGAGAATCTTTCAACGATAGTAGCCCAATACAAGCCGTTTGGACTGAGGACATATATACGAGGAACAGAGCAGAAACAAAATACCACGGATGTATTGGTACATTCGAGTAGAGGTTGCGGTTTCATCTCTAGAAAAGAGATTACGGCTAGTTTAGATTATTTGGACAAATATAATGTCATAACTGGCAAAGCTCTATCTGGACACTTGGGAGAAAGTGACGAGAATGGTCAAGTAAAAGTTCTTGCCACAACCAAGATTATATTACCTGGTGAAGTTTGTACGGAATCTTACGTTGCAATAGGAAAATTCGATACAGAGTTTGAGACCAAAAACTTGTACAACTATTTATGTACCAAAGTTGTTCGTTTCTTGTTATTGCAAGCTCTACCCACTATGGATATACGAAAAGAAAGCTTTAGATTTGTTCCACTACAAAATTTCACAAATTTAAGCGACATCGATTGGAGCAAACCAATAAAAGATATTGACCGACAACTTTACAGAAAATATGGTTTGAATGATGCAGAAATCGGCTTTATCGAAAAGATGATAAAGCCAATGGAATAACAATGTTTAGAACATTGGTTTAATGTTCTGTTCTATGAACTGGATTTCTTCGTCCGAGAGTTGGTATTTGGTGTACAGCAGCTTATCTATATCAGATACAGGTACGTCCCAATTTATATCACTCTTGGACGTAAAATCTTGTATCGGCACATTTGCCCAGGTTTCACGGGTATTATCTTGAGTGATTTTCAATGTACCGAGCATTGTACGGGCAAACCTTGTCTTTATGTATTTCAGACAAGCATTAGCCTCGGCTTCGGTATCAAACACACCAATACCAATAAAAGTATCTGTATAGCCAACAATCGGTACGCCAACAATCGGTGTGGACAGTACTTCTCCTAACGCACCAGAACCATTGGCTTTGGTTATGACTACCTTATACTTCTCAAAATTGTCGGGTTGAGTGATGTAGCTGCGTTTAATCCATTTGAAACAACGTCTGTTGTCGTATCTTCCGTATATTTCCATCATTTCAGCTTCGTCACCTATGCAGGTATCCGAGAATAATTCAGGAAATATATCAAAAATATTAGCTCCCAAACTGTATTTGTGACCTGAGCTTTGGCGACCTTCCATTTCGGGATTCTCCTGATATAAAGTATCTGTCAAACGATAGAGTTCACGAGGAGCGACAATAGAGGAGATTGCTGATTCTCCTTTTGCTTTCACTTTGGATAAAATGGTCCGCAGCTCTTCGTATGCAGAGAAAAATCCGATACTTCCGAAGTTCGCTTTTTTGTCGTGATAAGTCACTGCAACACCACCTTTTATATCCACTGAGGGGAATACATCGGTACTGTTTGCCCAATACTTTACAACCTTAAACTTCGGATTGTTCAATATGCTGCTATTCCATTCTTTGGGAGTTTTTCCTGCGTTGAACAAGAAGCGTGCGGGGTGTATCAATGTACTTTTCTCACCTAAGCGTATAGCAAGATCTATGAATAAATGATATAATGGGTCAGCTCCGTTCCCAGCTCCTTGATTTACCAATTGATACGGTGGGTTTCCTATAATGGCGTCTATAGTCATACATTTATTGTCGTTAATTCCCCAAAAGTATTTTCCATCCCGCAGTGTATTTACCACAAGATCTGAATTTTGGGATATGTTTTCAATCAAATTTTTATAATACTCGGCATGTACTTTTGTATCACGAAAGCCGGCCAGTGTGCGGCGTGTAATACTGCGAGCCATAGGTGTTTTACATACAACAAGGATATTTTGTTCAATGGTCAAATCCCATAACTGCAAAGAAAAGGCATTGCTTACTTCGCCATATTTCTCTTTGGCAGTTTCCAGCCGATTACGGTAAATGTTGTAAGCTGCAAGCAGCGGATAAAGACCACTCTTCGAATTAATTTCCATAATCAAGCTGTCAGTCCTGAATACGGAATACGTTACCTCTCCCTTGTCCACAAAGCGTGGCGTTTCCAATGGTTGCTTAAATTCTTCGTCCATAAAACACCAGCCGCCTAAGCAATCGCTCAAGTGCAAATTGACCACACGCCACGGTGTCAAAACTGTTTCTTTATCAGGATTGCGGAATGTGTTGAATATTCCGGCAATACGCTCGATGCGCTGTTCTATAGAAAACTTGTCGGCAGCACGAGCCATGGCACGAATACGTTTACCTGCTTCACGGAATACATCCGGTTCATAGAAGCGTTTGAACTTAGCAAAAACATCTTTGGTAACATCTTTAGGCATAAATTCCATCCAGGAGGTATCATCCACAAGGTTGGCAAAATTGTCGATGGTTATCTCTTCATCTTCATCTTTTAGTTCCGCACCGAATATAAGCAATGGCATACGGATAGAAATACCACGTAGGATTGAGATGGCATCTTTACGTTGGCTATGCCGGTTCTTCAATTCCTCCAACCGTGCTTGTTCCTCGGGAGTACGTTCACGTTTCGGCTTCTTTTCAATTTTTTCCTTTTCCGCATACTCCTCGTTGGTGAATCCCTGTTTATTGACATCAATATCGCCAGACTTAGGCATAGCCTTGGTTTTGCCAATGATACCTTTAAGATTTTTGAAGTCTACAAGATCTATATCCGTAAGTTTGAGCAACTCGTCATTATACAATGCCCCATCCTCGAAACCGCATTGTACCACCTTTTCTATTTGGGCTTTCTTGAGCTGTCCCATCATTTTATTTACATCGTATGGCTTCATCTGCGATCCTTCAATGGATATGATAGGACAGAAATTCAGGAAATCGCCTAAATTTTTGCGGTCATCGTCCGTTGCCTTTCCCGCCTTGGCTGAAACTTTGGCGACCTCTGCTAGCATACGCAAGGTGCGGTCAGGGGCAAAGTCAAAAGCATAGCATTGCTCTTTCATCCGTCCCTTGTAGGTAAATGGTGTCTGCACACGGAATATGGTTTGCATATAACCAGCCGCCGATGTGCTGTAAGACCCTGCCATCATAAATACAGCCGTCCATGGCTTTATGCTCACTCCCGTAGTCAGTCGTCCGCAGGATAGTGTGATAGTGAATGTTTTGTCGGGATTCTCTCCTATGGCTGTATTTACCATCTGCAAAGCGTCTGCATTTTCCTCGTCTTCATCACCGTTGCCGGCCACATTGACAATCTCAAAGCCGCCGAATATAGGATGTGCTTTCAGTTTCGTACTCAATACACGGGCAGCCTTAACACCCGGGACAACCCAAAGTGTGTGGCGGAATATGCTGCGATACCGGTCGTTGGAATAGGGGTAAAGGCTCTCCTTATCATCCTTACACAGCAGCAACAGGAAGTTGTCCACATCATTTTCGTGAATGAATGTACCGTCATCTTTCGTGCGAAAGAATTCACGGAAGTTAAACGCTCTTTCATCATCTGAATAATCGTCCATCAAGGCTCCGAGGTCGTATGTATAAATATTGATGGCAGGCAGGGAAGCATACGGATTAGGGTCGCCCATGTGAAGTATGTCCCATTCTGTCTTGGCGCGTTGTTCCATTGTATAATCCCATGTGTAAGTTTCCTCTTCTGTATAATCATCAAGCAGATTGAAAGGAGTCCCCGAAAGCTTAAGTACTTTCGTGTGCTCTTTGGTCAGTTCGTTGATAACAGCCTCTCCCAGTTCTGTACGTGTCCCTTCGTGAGCTTCATCCACAATCAGAAAATCCCAATCAGTAGAAAACACTTCGTTATTCTTGTCGAATTTTCCACCGACTAGCTGAGCACCACGCATGTCCTGCATAGAAGCAAAATAGACATATTTATCGCCTTTTTTTGCCTGCTGTTCAAGAGATGCAAAATTTTCACCTTTTGTGCGTGAGCCATAATGACAGTCGGTACGGTCGTAAAATATCTTGCCAAAATCCTCAAACCAACCGTCATCAACCACGGGGCGATGGGTAAGGATAATGGTACGCCACATTTCCAAATCTCTCGCCACACGCAAGGCGCAGAGTGTCTTGCCGAAACGCATTTTCGCATTCCACAGCATTTGCGAGCCTTTCTTAAACTGTTTTTTTGTCTTGTCAATGGCTGCTTGTTGCTCCGGCCGGAAAATTATCGGGATTTGAGTATGGCTGATATCACTTGCATTCAAACTATTTTGTCCGTTTTTGACCGCAAGAATAGCTTTCTTGACAGTTTCAAGGTCACAGCAAAACCATTCGTTTGCCCCTTTTACCGTATCAAACACCTTTTTCTTTACACCAGAACGCTCCAATACATTATGTACCTGCTTGTCATTGAAGGAACTGATTGTACCTCCTTTGAAAAACACGGTCATTTCCGTGTAAAGCAAATTATAGGCAATACCTGCCGTTTGCGTGTATTGGTCTATGCGGGCACATGCAGCCTTGTTTAGTAACTCGCTATTAGGAAGAGGAAAGTTCCCGTCATCCTCCTCCAATGTCGTTTCCCCCACCTTGAGACAATCTTTATGCCATTCGTCGGAAATAGCGAAGACATATATCAGTCTAGATTTTAGGGATGTGTCAAATGTTGCCATATAATACAACTTCTATTTTATCAGGTCTATAAACCTTATTTTTCTGTTATTCTCTCCCGTTTGGAGGTCTTTCAACCTCCAGTCCCGTATCAGGCAGTAAATCCCGTTATGGTTTCTGAATCCTCCATCGCGACACCCTAAACAATATTCCACATTTTCAGTCGCTCCGAATAAGTCTTGTGCCACGACTTTTACACCATCCTTACAACTGCATGGAACAACACCTTTTAGTCCATCCATTTGCCAAACATTCCAAGAAATGATGTAAGCTATATAAAGCAGAGATTTTGCCAACGGCATTTTACCAAATTTCGCATAATAATATTCCACAAAGGAAACCAATAAAGCCTCACGAGCCAAAAGCAAATTATCACCCTGCCATTCGTAGGCATATATATTTTTATAGGCTTCCTGCGCCATATCCAGCCATTCGCCGCTTGTCTCGGTATTTTCACTGACTACACGCAGTTTTCTGTCGAGCATGCCGATACGTTGTTCCAAATCTATTGGAAACCCAGTTGTCGTATCATAACGACTGACCAGATATGGGGCTTCACCGCAAGTGATTTCCATCCTTGTTGCCCGGACGTATGACTTCCAAGTCTTCTTATCCGAGAAAGTAATTTTTTCGGGACTAGCTATCCAAGTATGTTGCGTGTCATCAACGGTATTGAATACATCTTTTCTTCCGAACCAAACTTCGTCCACAAGATTGTTTTGGACATTACAAACCCATGAAGGAGTAAATACCTCCGCCATTTCCTTTGTGCGTTCCGTCTGTTCATTCTTGCTTTTCAAGGAACGTGGACGGATAGTCATTCCGTTTTTGCCGATAATCTGTTCAATGGTTATGGCATCTTTATACTGAAAACCTTCGCCCATGTACGCATACGAATCCGTTGCCCAAAAGATATTTTGTCCTGTTGTATGGTCTTTGAGCAAAGTAGTCAATACTTCTGGATAGAGATTGAAAATTTCCGTTTCGTTTATATCAACATTAACATCTGTCATACTATCAATGATTATTTTCCCCATTTTAATGCTCTGAATTTGTCCTGCAAATCCTGTAACCGCTTCATAATCTCATCGAAAGAGGGTGCATCGGCATAAATGAAGCCGATTTGCATCTGCTTATAGTCTTCCCTTAAAACATTTTCTATGCTTACAGGAGGAAGAAAAGATATTGTGTGGGGAAGATGAGTTGTGTAATCCAACCCGCTCCAAGCAGTGAACTTCTTACGATGAGCCACAATGTCTTCGTATAATTGGATATTCTGCATTGCTTCTGTCGCAAATGGTTTATTCATCATCTTTACAATATCATACATATGCCGTGTAATACGTTCAATATGCGTACAGCCGTTCGGACGGTTAAACTCCTCATGCAAAAGAAAAACTTTCTCCAAAAATGTCCGTCCTGGTACTACGGTAGGAACTGTAAATATTGGCAATGAAAACTCTTCATCCGGATAAGCGTCTTCAATCATCGAACGCATTTCTACGTTTTCAGACGGTTCCATGAGAGAACGGCAACTTATCTCAATCTTAATTCGCTCCGGTATATATTGCATCTTTGTTTGCAACACCGAATTATACTCGATAAACAGAACTACAGGGTCAAGGTCGCTGACAGATGTCTCCGGAACTATTACCTTACAACATTCCAATAACCCGAACTCCTTTAGCTTAATCTTAATATCAATAGCAAAGATACCATCAATAAATTTCTTGGAGCCTTTCCTCAATTTAGTTCGTTGGTTTTTAGTAGCAACATCTGTGAATCCAAGATATCGGGGATCTATTGCAAGATCAATATCTTCAGAAAAGCGATCTATCAACCCCCAACCTTTGCTAAGACTTGTCCCTCCTTTGAATACAAAAGCCGTGGCATAAGGCAAAGAAAAGATAGAACGCAGTACCATACTGACCCAATAGTCCTTTTCTACGGCATTGTCCACAATCCCTTTATCTTCGGCAACATTAGCCAAAATGGTAAGTTGTTCTTCTTTTGTGAGTTCAGCCCAATTATTCATAATGCAAGTCTTTGCTTAATCCATTGCGGGGCAATGCTGTAATCGTATCTAATTTCATCCGGACTGCCATATCTTTCAATGGCTTGTTTTATAATAACAACCTGATCATCGGTCACACCATCTTTCCCTAATTCCTTCATAGCAGCGACGATCAGTGGAAATAAATCCGTCTTATAAGCGAAATTGCGGGGTACACTGCGCTTGAATATGATTTTACGATTTCCAATAGTAAGCTCTCTAGCAGTGGCATCTGTCAAATAGACCGCATTCATCGTAACTTGCGTGGAAAGTCCCAATTTGTTCAAAGCCGTCAGCCCACTGGGAATGATGCGAGCTTTATCCTTTTCTGCAATGGCGTATGCTATATCTTCAATGGATGGGCGAAGCACGCCGAACTTATTTCGTAAAGGATATAGGTAAAGACCTTGTGAAAGACGTATGAGCACCCCCTCTTTCTCTAATCGGGAAAGGGTACGAGTAACCAATCCATCATTATTCAGATGAGCAAAATCACTTACCATATAAAGCTTATTCGGTCCGTTTCTATCTATGATACTCCGTATCTCCTTTGTTAATATTATCTTCATATACAATATGATTCGTAGTGCAAAGGTACTATATTCTTCTTGACATTACAATAAAATGTCCGAAATTCTTAAAGGAAATCGGACTATTTGAATTTGTTTTAAGCAAAATCTATTGGTTAGGATTTAAAATATAGTATAGATGACTTTGCTTCGCGGCATGGCATCGATTGTTTCAAAACCGGGAAAAAACACGACGGTAAGATTGGCTTTTGCCGCGGTCGCGGTCGTGTGTCCGGCAACCGCAGGCAAAGCCGATGCCGGCATCATGAGCACCGCGGCTGCACTGCAGAGAGCCCGACGGCTCAGACGGGGTTTCAGACATCACTCATCTCCATCAAAAAGCACTTCAGACAACATAACGAAAAAAGCAGCGGGATCTGATTCCAGCTGCTTTTTCCGCTTAGCTTAAGGCGATACCGGAAGGCAAACCTTAAGGTACCACACGGTCAATCACAATCTTCACGCCTTCAGCCCCGACCTTAACGGTTCCGGCGGAACCCTCAAGATCGCCGGGACCGGGCATAAAGTTGCCGGAGCGGGAAACGCGCGCTTCAACAATGGCTTCCGTGACGTCAGCCAGGGTCTTCACGCCCATTCCCATCTGGCTCATGCCGTCAAGGCGGAAACTCGCGGGAAGGTTTGCCGCATCCAGGCGGATAAAGGCAACCGGCATTTTGCTGCCCGTCACACTGCGTGCAAACACAAAGACCGTTTCCTTACCGGTGAGTTTTCCCTTCATCGCGGGGGCCACATCCACCGTTCCGGTAATAAAGACCTTACCGGGCGCCGCGGCCTTTTCCTTCACGGGCGCTTTTACCCCGGAAGGTGCCGGCTGCAGGGCGCTTGTCTCGGCAGGAAGTCCCCCCATGCGGCGGGCCTGCTCAATGTTTTCCGTGATCTGACGCCACTCTTCGCTACCCTGCTCAGTGCCCGAACGCATGCGCTCCCAGTAAGTCACGGCACCCTTAAAGTCACGCTTGTCGTAGCAGAGCGTTCCCATCAGAGCCAGTGCTTTCCAGTGCATCGGATCGATTTTCAGAGCCTCTTCAATGAGTTCCTGAGGCTTACCTTCAATGGAACCTGTGGTCGCTGCCAGAACGTCCGCCCAGTCCGCGAGAACGTCCGGGTTGTGCGGCACAAGGCGGTTTACCTCAGCAAACGCGCGCGAACTTTCCTTCCAGTTTTTAAAAGACGCGTAGGTCTTGGCGAGCATCATCCAGCCGTCGGCGTTGTCGGGATTTTCCTTCAGACGGTCTTCCAGCAGTTTGATGGAATCCATCAGATCGGCTTCGGAGTGTCCCTGCATGCCGGTCATGTTCTGCTGCTGTTGCTGCATAAAGACCGGGTCCAGTGCCTGCGGAGACCCCAGGTACTCATACCCCACAAACGCAAGAACGGGGACAGCAACGACAATCACGAAGGCGGCGTAAAGCCCCTGACGGCCGTCGCGCCGCACGCTCTCCTCACCTTCAGCAGTCTCCTCGATCACACGGTGTTCGATTTCCGTCTTGGTCTCGGTGTACTCGTCCTCGGGAATTTTGCCTGCCTTGTAGTCGGCTTCAAGCTCGGCGTACTGAGCGCGCAAAAGCGCGAGGTTTTGCTCGGCTCTCACCTTTCCGGCATCCGCGCGGTGCTTTTTCACAAGCCCCCAGACGATGAGGGCAAGCCCCGCCGCCGTCAGAATCAGGGCACAGATAATGAATGTAATGAGCATCGGTTACTCTCCGCGCAAGAGGGCGTCAGCCTTTTTACGCTCTTCGGGCGTTAAGGCCGTTTCCGTCTTCTGAACCGTCTGCTTGCGGCGGCGCAGGTTGATGTAAAAGCCAAGAAGCGCCGCAATGAAGAGCACGACGGGCCCGAGCCACAAAATAGCCGTTGACGCCTTAAAGGGCGGCTTGTAGAGCACAAAGTCGCCGTAGCGGTCCACCATGTAGTCGATGATTTCCTTATCGCTGCGGCCGGCCTTGATCTGCTCAATCACCTGATTTCTCAGGTCCACCGCAAGTTCCGCATTACTTTCGGCAATCGACTGGTTCTGGCACACGAGGCAACGGAGCTGCTCGGAAATGCCCAGAACGCGCTTGTGAGCCCCCGGATCAAACT
>OLVO01003321.1_pt1 | contig 13459 bp, 10 predicted proteins | sample 1672571 | NCBI WGS metagenome assembly OLVO01 (sample SAMEA3136700, study PRJEB25190) | human gut metagenome | biome: human gut; feature: human-associated habitat; material: faeces | place: Austria | collected 2013 | reverse complement strand
GCCGCTCCCGCCGCAAACCCGACGCGAAGAAGCCGCGGCGCTGATGCCGGGCGCGGGGCTGTCCGGCCACTCAGGGCGCAAGAAATCGCTCCGGTCACAGGTATCTGTGGCCGGGGCGATGCCGTTTAAGAATTCCGATCCGATAAAGGAAGGCCCCTGCCGAAGCAGGGGCCTTACCGGGTTCAGTCGGTTTCGGGTCGGTGGGTGTCGTGTGTCAGGTCGGTGTTGTGCACGCCCAGCACGGCGCGCCCCGACGGTTCGTTCATGTCGCGGAACGCCTTGTCCCAGGCCAGCGCTTCGGCGGTGCTGCACGCTACGGACGGTACCGACGGTACGCACTGCGCTGCCGTATGCGACGGGAAGTGTTCCTCGAAGATCGTACGGTAATAGTACTCCTCCTTGTTGCGGGGCGGGTTGATCGGGAAACGCTCCGCAGCGTGTTCCATCTCGCGGTCGGAGACCGCCTCTGCGGTCAGCTGCTTGAGTGTGTCGATCCAGTTGTAGCCTACGCCGTCGGAGAACTGCTCTTTCTGACGCCATACGATCTCGGAGGGGAGCATGTCCTCGAACGCCTTGCGCAGGATCCATTTTTCGATATGCCCGTCCTTGGCCATTTTCGCCGCCGGGTTGATGCGCATCGCCACGTCGAGGAACTCTTTGTCGAGGAACGGCACGCGCCCCTCGACACCCCATGCCGAGAGCGACTTGTTGGCGCGCAGGCAGTCGTAGAGGTGCAGCTTACTGATCTTGCGCACGGTCTCCTCGTGGAAGGCACGGGCGTCGGGCGCCTTGTGGAAATAGAGGTAGCCGCCGAAAACCTCGTCGGCACCCTCGCCCGAGAGCACCATCTTGATGCCCATCGACTTGATGACGCGCGCCAGCAGGTACATCGGCGTCGAGGCGCGTACGGTCGTCACGTCGTAGGTCTCGATATAATAGATCACGTCGCGCACGGCATCCAGCCCCTCCTGTACGGTGTAGTTGATTTCGTGGTGTACGGTGCCGATATGGTCGGCGACCTTGCGTGCCGCCGCCAGGTCGGGCGCCCCTTTCAGTCCGATGGCGAACGAGTGGAGCTGCGGCCACCAGGCCCGGTCGCGGTCGTTCGATTCGACGCGCCGGTCGGCGTATTTCTTGGCGACGGCCGAGATGATCGACGAGTCGAGGCCGCCCGACAGCAGTACGCCGTAGGGTACGTCCGACATGAGCTGCCGCTTGACGGCCGATTCCAGCGCCTCGCGCAGCGCCTGTATGTCGGCGCCGTTGTCCTTCACGGCGTCGTACTCGAACCAGTCGCGCTTGTACCAGCGCACCATTTTCCCCTCGCGGCTCGACCAGTAGTGCCCGGGCAGGAACGGCCGGATGGTGCTGCATATCCCTTCGAGGGCTTTCTGTTCCGATGCGACGTAGAATTGCTCGTCGCTGTCCCAGCCGATGTAGAGCGGGATGACGCCGACCGGGTCGCGGGCGATCAGGTATTCGTCCTTTTCGATGTCGTACAGCGCAAAGGCGAAGATGCCGCTGATTTTTTCCAGCAGCCCGACGCCCAGTTTGCGGTAGAGAGGCAGGATCACCTCGCAGTCCGAGCCTGTCTGGAAATCGTATTCGCCGGCCAGCTCGGCGCGGATCTCCTGATGGTTGTATATCTCGCCGTTCACGGCCAGCACCTGTTTCCCGTCGCAGCTGAACAGGGGTTGACCGCCCGACTGGGGGTCGACGATCGAAAGCCGCTCGTGCGAAAGGATCGCCCGCTCGCCGCAGTAGACACCCGACCAGTCGGGGCCCCGGTGCCGTATCTGCTTCGACATTTTCAGTACCTGCCCACGCAGCGCATCCGATTTCCGGCGGATGTCAAATAGTCCTACGAAACCACACATAGATTGATTGTTGTTGTATATTACGTTACAAAACTGTTAATTGCCGGCCGCCTGTGTCCCGCTGTGGGAATCCCGCCGCGTCGCCGCCTCTCAAGTCCCCGCCGGGGCGGGGGCTCGGGGAAGGCCGGATTTACAAGCGGTGCCGGAGGCGGCGGACACGACCCGCCGGAGCGCGAAACAATCTGAAAAATTGCAAGGCCTCCCGGGGGATCAGTTGTTCTCCGGGCGGAGCTTGCGCACCACGGCGCCTGTCTGCCACATCTCGCTTTCACGCATCTCGCGCAGCTCCTCGTTGAGTTTCTCGCGGTAGTCAGGTTTGCTGTTCAGGTCGATCGAGCGCTGCGCCTCGTTGCCGGCGGCCACTTCGCCGTAAAGCTCTTCGAAGACGGGTTTGGTGGCATCGCGGAAGCGTTTCCACCAGTCCAACGCACCGCGTTGTGCCGTGGTCGAGCAGTTGGCGTACATCCAGTCCATGCCGTTCTCGGCCACCAACGGCATGAGCGACTGGGTCAGCTCCTCGACCGTTTCGTTGAAAGCCTCCGAAGGGGTGTGCCCGTGGGCGCGCAGCGTGTCGTACTGGGCCGCGAAAATACCCTGGATGGCACCCATCAGCGTGCCGCGCTCGCCCGTCAGGTCGGAGTAAACCTCCCGCTTGAAGTCGGTTTCGAACAGGTAGCCCGAACCTACGCCGATGCCCAGCGCCACCACGCGTTCGAATGCGCGCCCCGTGGCGTCCTGGAATACGGCGTAGCTCGAATTCAGGCCGCGGCCCTCGAGGAACATGCGGCGCAGCGAAGTCCCCGAGCCTTTCGGGGCGACCAGGATCACGTCTACGTCGGCCGGCGGCACGATGCCCGTGCGCTCCTTGTAGGTGATGCCGAAGCCGTGCGAGAAGTAGAGCGCCTTGCCCGGCGCGAGGTGTTTCTCGATCGTCGGCCATACGGCGATCTGCCCGGCGTCGGAGAGCAGGTACTGGATGATCGTTGCGCGCCGGGCGGCCTCTTCGATCCCGAAGAGCGTCTCGCCCGGTACCCAGCCGTCGGCGACGGCCTTGTCCCAGCTTTTCGAGCCTTCGCGCTGTCCGACGATGACGTTGAATCCGTTGTCCTTGAGGTTGAGCGACTGCCCCGGCCCCTGTACGCCGTAGCCGATTACGGCGATGGTTTCGTCCCTGAGGACTTTGCGTGCTTTTTCCAGGGGAAACTCTTCGCGGGTAACGACCTTCTCTTCTACTCCGCCGAAATTGATCTGTGCCATAGTTGTATGAGTTTTAAAAGTTAAAATGAATCCGTTCTTTGTCTGTTCCTCTCGAGTTCTTCGAGGTATTCGTTGAGCAGCTCGCGCCGCGATTTGATGATGGCCACCGTGCCGCTGCGCACGAACTGCTGCACGCCGAAGGGTTGCAGCAGGCGAAACAACGCCTGCGTCTCGGCCTTATGGCCGGTTTTCTCGACGACGATGTAGTCGTCGTCGATCTCCAGAATGCGGACATTGTGCTCGCGTACGAGTTTCTCGACGTTGCGGCTGCGCGTGACTTTATAAAGGGCGATCTCCTGCTGCACGACTTCGTCCGAGGTGTAGACGAAGACCTTGAGCACGTCGATCCTTTTTTCGACCTGCCGCGCGAGCTTCTCGACCCGGTCGGGGCCGGTGCGGACGACGATCGTGAATTTATGGATGCCCGCGAGCGCCGACTCGGAAGTCGTCAGGCTTTCGATGTTGACATTGCGGCACGTGAAGACCGTCGTGATCTGGCTCAGCAGCCCGACCTTGTTCTCCGAAAATACGGTGATGATATACTCTTGTTCCATACCTCGTTCGGTTTATTCGAGCCGGATCGCCGACACGGGAGCGCCGGCCGGCACCATCGGGAATACGTTTTCTTCGCTTTCGACGCGCACCTCCAACAGGTAGGCGCCTTTGCAGGCTTTCATCTCGGCCACCGCCCCGGCCAGCTCTTCGCGCCGCTCCACGCAGCGGTAGGCGATGCCGTTGCCGCGGGCGATCAGCCCGAAGTCGGGGTTCGCCAGTTCGGTGAACGAGTAGCGGCGGTCGTAGAAGAGTTCCTGCCACTGCCGTACCATGCCCAGATAGGAGTTGTTGAGCAATACGATCTTTACGGCGACCTGCGACTGGAAGATCGTCCCCAGCTCTTGGATGGTCATCTGCAGCCCGCCGTCGCCCGCGAAGAGGCATACCTCGCGGTCGGGGGCGCCCAGTTTGGCGCCGATGGCGGCTGGAAGCCCGAAGCCCATCGTGCCCAGGCCGCCCGAAGTTACCAGGCTGCGGCTGCGGCGGAACCCGAAATAGCGCGCTGCGAACATCTGCTGCTGCCCGACGTCGGTCACCAGCACCGCGTCGTTGTCGTAGGCATGCGCTACGGTGTCTACGACCTCGCCCATGCGGATGCAGCCGCCTTCCGGGCGGATCGCCTTGCGGACGACCGCCTCGTATTCGACTTTGTCGCAGGCGCGGAACCCTTCGATCCAGGCCTTGTGCGCGGCGGGGCGGATCCTTTGGGTGAGCAGCGGGAGCGTCTGTTTCACGTCGCCGATGACGGCCACGTCGGCGTGTACGATCTTGTCGATCTCGGCGGGGTCGATCTCCAGGTGGATTACCTTGGCATTCGCCCCGAAACATTTGGGGTTGCCCGTCACGCGGTCGTCGAAACGCATCCCCACGGCGATGAGCAGGTCGCACTCCTGGTTGCGGATGTTGGGGCCGTAGTTGCCGTGCATGCCCAGCATGCCGACATACTGCGGCGAGGAGGTCGGCACGGCCGACAGCCCCAGCAGGGTCGAGGCGACCGGTATGCCGCTCTTTGCGAGGAAGGCCTGCAATTCTTCTTCGGCGTTTCCGAGCATCACGCCCTGTCCCGCCATCAGCAGCGGCCGTTGTGCGGCATCGATCAGCCGTACCGCCTCGGCGATGCACTCCTCGGCGGGCGCGGGTGCGGGGACGTAGCTGCGGATGGACGTCAGTCTTTCGTAGCGGAACGGGGCCGTCCCGCACTGGGCGTCCTTGGTGATGTCCACCACCACAGGGCCCGGACGCCCCGAACGGGCGATATAGAACGCCTTGGCAATCGCCCCGGGAATGTCTTCGGTACGCTTGACCTGGCAGTTCCATTTGGTTACGGCCTGCGTGATGCCCACGAAGTTGGTTTCCTGGAAGGCGTCGGTGCCCAGCAACGACGAACCCACCTGTCCGGTCACCAGTACCAGTGGCGTGGAGTCCATCAGCGCGTCGGCCAGTCCGGTCACGGTGTTCGTCGCCCCCGGGCCCGAGGTGACCAGGCAAACCCCTACGCGGCCGCTGACGCGGGCGTAGCCCTGCGCGGCATGTACGGCGCCCTGTTCATGGCGGACAAGGATGTGGCGCAGCCGGTCGCGGTAGTCGAAAAGCGCATCGTAAACGGGGATGATGGCTCCTCCGGGATACCCGAAAAGCGTGTCCACACCCTCGCGCAGGAACGATTCGAGCAGGGCCTGCGACCCTGTGATACAAGGGCCGGGCTGTTGTCCTTCGGTTCTGGTTGTCGTGTTCGTATTCATGGTGTTGTCCGGTTTTATTCTTCTTCGACGATGCGTACGGCCCCTTTGTCGGCCGAGCTGACCAGCTTGGCATAGGCCCTTAGCGACGCGGGTATGCGGCGGTCGCGTGCCGCGGGGCGGAAATGCTGCTGTGCGGCCATGCGCGCGGCGATTTCGTCGTCGCCGGCCATGAGGCGGATCGAGCGCCGCGGGATGTCGATCTCGATCTCGTCGCCCGTGCGGATGACGGCGATCTCCCCGCCCGAAGCCGCTTCGGGCGAGACGTGACCGATCGACAACCCCGACGTTCCGCCCGAGAAGCGGCCGTCGGTAATCAGCGCGCAGGCTTTGTCGAGGTGTCTGGATTTGAGGTACGATGTGGGGTAGAGCATCTCCTGCATTCCGGGGCCGCCCTTGGGGCCTTCATAGCGTATGACAACGACGTCGCCGGCCTGCACCTCGCCGCCGAGGATGCCGCCGATGGCCTGCTCCTGCGATTCGTAGACGCGGGCGCGCCCGCGGAAGACAAACAGCGACGCGTCGACGCCGGCCGTCTTGACGATGCAGCCCCGGCGGGCGATGTTGCCCGTCAGTACGGCCAGCCCGCCGTCGCGGAAATAGGCGTGTTCCAGATCGCGGATGCAGCCTGCCGTGCGGTCGGTGTCCGGTGTGTCGTAATAAGTCCGTTGTGTGCCCAGTTCCCGGCTGTAAAGGCCGGCCGGGGCGCTCAGGTAGCGCTGTTTGGCTTCGCTGCTCGCCGTTTCGCTCCGCAGGTCGAAGGCCGCGATGGCCTGGCCGAGCGTGCGCCCGTCGACCCTCCCGGCCGAGGTGTCGAGCAGTCCGCCGCGGGCGAGTTCGCCCAGGATCGAGAGGATGCCGCCCGCACGGTTGACATCCTGGATATGGTAATGCGAGTTGGGGGCGACCTTGCACAGTACGGGCACCCGGCGTGAAAGGCGGTCGATATCCTGCATCGTGAAATCTACCCCGGCCTCGTGGGCCACGGCCAGCAGGTGCAGCACCGTATTGGTCGAGCCGCCCATGGCGATGTCGAGCGACATGGCATTCTCGAAGGCTGCCTTCGTGGCCACCGAGCGCGGGAGCACCGAGTCGTCGCCCTCGAAGTAATAGCGTTCGGCATTGCGGACGATCAGCGCTGCGGCCTCTTCGAACAGGCGGCGGCGGTTGACATGCGTGGCCACGACGGTGCCGTTGCCCGGGAGCGAGAGCCCGAGCGCTTCGGTCAGGCAGTTCATCGAGTTGGCGGTGAACATCCCCGAGCACGAACCGCAGCCGGGGCATGCGGCGCGTTCGACGCGCGCCACCTGTTCGTCGCTGCAATTTTCGTCGGCAGCCATTACCATGGCGTCGATCAGGTCGAGCGCCCGCTCGCCGAGATGCCCCGCCTCCATCGGCCCGCCCGATACGAAGACGGTCGGGATGTCGAGCCGCATGGCGGCCATCAGCATGCCCGGGGTGATCTTGTCGCAGTTCGAGATGCAGACCAGTGCGTCGACCCTGTGGGCATTGGCCATATATTCGACGCTGTCGGCAATGATCTCGCGCGAGGGCAGCGAATAGAGCATGCCGTCGTGTCCCATGGCGATGCCGTCGTCGATGGCGATGGTGTTGAATTCCGCGGCGAAACAGCCGAGCGCTTCGATCCGCTGCTTGACGTATTGTCCGATCTCGTGCAGGTGCACGTGTCCCGGAACCAGCTGGGTGAACGAGTTGGCGATGCCGATGACCGGACGGCCGAACTGCTCTTCGCGCATGCCGTTGGCACGCCACAGGCTCCTGGCTCCGGCCATGCGCCGGCCCGTCGTCGTGACGGCACTTCTGAGTGGGTGTTTCATCTTCTTCTTGTTTTCTGCATATTGTGCCTTTGCCATCTGCCCGGATAATAAAAAACCTTTCTCCAGCGGGAGAAAGGCCTTTTTATCATCTTTCGGATATACACATCACCTTTCTCCCGTTATCTTGCCAAAGACGACGAGCAGCAGATTAATGACGTTATTATTCGAATGGTTCTGGGCGTTCATGTCCGGAATTTCCGTATTTGTTTCGTTTCAAAGATAGGGATATAAAATCGTTTCGTCAAAATAATTTTGCAAAAAATTTAATAATGTGATAATCCGGAACCTATTACCCCTCTTATGCTTTATGACGACCCGGATAGATGCCTTTCAGCTTACAGTTTAAAACCGCATTTTTTTGGGTCTTTTAACCGCTTTTAGCCCGATTCGGAGGAAGGCAGGCCTTCCGGGAACCCCTAATATCTTACGGTTTGTCGTCAAGTTCGGTATTTTCAGCCTTTCCGGACTACTCCTATTATATATAAAGCGGCCGCCAGTGCTTTTTAGGGCGTCTTACGATTTGTTACCCGAATTTGGATATTAAATTTTTTTGTTTTATATTTGTCCCCGATGGATATGAAACGGAACCATACGATGACCGGGGGATGCGGGGTAGCCTGCAGCCCGGTGGCGTGCACCGTTTCTTTCACCGTCCTTATCTCCGCTACCGCCACTACAACGACGACGACAACGACAACCCCTGTGGGGGTGTAGTTGTTATTTTTCCGTCACGAGCATACCTGTTATGCATTTTCCGGCCAAGGCTGCCGGAACGGAAAGCCCGGTTCGATCAAAGGTGGTTTCATTCAAAAGGAGATTTTTATCATGCGATATATCAAAGTTTTCGCCCCGGGAACGGTGGCGAACCTGGGTTGCGGCTTCGATGTGATGGGGCTGACGCTCGACGGCGTGGGCGACCTGCTGGAGGTTGGCATCGAAGAAGGTGCTGGGGGGCTCGTTATCCGCAACCGCAGCGGGAAGGAACTTCCTGCCAAAAACGAGGACAACGTGATTACCCCGGCGGTGATGGCACTGCTCGGGGCATACGAAAAACCCGTGCGGGTCGAGGTTACGATCCTCGAAAAGATCGCTCCCGGCAGCGGCATCGGGTCGAGTGCGGCTTCGTCGGCCGCAGCGGTCTGGGGCGTGAACGAACTGTTGGGACGTCCCTTTTCAGGGGAGCGGCTCGTGGAGTTCGCGATGATGGGCGAGGCGCTCATCGGCGGTACGTCCCATGCCGACAACGTGGGCCCTGCCGTGCTGGGCGGCGTGGTGCTGATCCGGGGGTACGAACCGCTGGACATCGTGCGCCTGCCTGTCCCCGAGGGCTTTTTCTATGCCGTGGTGCATCCCGACATCGTGGTCAGTACCAAGGAGGCGCGCGAAGTGCTTCCCCGCGAGGTACCCCTGCACGATGCCGTGACGCAGTGGGGCAATGTCGGCGGGCTGGTGGCCGGGTTCGCCCTGGGCGACGTGGCGCTGATCGGTCGGTCGATGCACGACGTGGTGGCGGAGCCTTACCGCAAGGGGTTCATTCCGGGTTACGATGTGCTGAAAGAAGGGGTGCTCGCCGAAGGCGCCCTGGCGATGAACATTGCCGGGTCGGGGCCTTCGATCTTCGCCCTGGCCGCCGATGAGGCCGTCGCGCAGCGGGTCGCGCAGCGGATGCGGGCGCATTTCGCCCGCCCCGGTATCGGCTGCAAGATATATGCGGGCCGCGTGTCGAACTGCGGGGCAAGGATTGTGGAATAGTATAAAACGACAAACAGATGAAATATTATAGCACGAAAGACAAAGCATGCGCACGCGCCTTTTCGCTTCGCGAGGCCGTGCAGGCGGGGCTGGCACCCGACGGCGGGTTGTTCGTCCCGGAACGTATCACGCAGGCCGATATGGCCGTCGCGGAGCGGCTGGCCGGGGAGTCCTATGCCGCGCTGGCCGGATACCTGGCGGAACTTTTTTTCGGTGACGACATCGACCCCGGTCTCCTGCGGCGGGAGATGGAGCGGATCTACGACTTTCCGCTGCCGCTTCGCCGTGTCGGCAGCCGCTATACGCTGGAGCTCTTCCACGGCCCGACGTTCGCATTCAAGGATTACGGTGCGGGCTTCATGGGGCGGATGATCGGTCTGATGGGCGGTGCCGGCGAAAAACTGGTGATTCTGACGGCTACGTCGGGCGACACGGGCAGCGCCGTGGCGCACGGGTTTTACGGCGTGCCGGGCGTCGAGGTGGTGCTGCTCTATCCCGAAGGGAAGATCAGCCGGCTGCAGGAGTGCCAGATGACCACGCTCGGCGGCAATATCCACCCGCTGCGTGTGGCCGGGACGTTCGACGACTGCCAGCGGCTGGTCAAGGGGCTGTTTGCCGACGCAAAATTCCGTGCGGGGCACCGCGTGTCGTCGGCCAATTCGATCAACCTGCTGCGCTGGATACCGCAGGCATTCTATTATTTCTACGGCTATTGCCTGTGGCGGCAGCAGACGGGCGGCGGACGGCCTGTGGTCGTGGTGCCGAGCGGTAACTACGGAAACCTCTCGGCCGGGATGCTCGCCCGCCGCATGGGGCTCCCCCTCGGCGGATTCGTCGCGGCTTCGAACCGGAACGACGTGGTGCCCGAGTTCCTGCGCAGCGGCGAGTACCGTCCGAGGCCGTCGGTGCGGACGCCGGCCAATGCGATGGACGTCGGAGCGCCGAGCAATTTCGAACGTATGCTGTGGCTCTGCGGCGGTGAGCCGGATGCCCTGCGTGATGAACTGGAGGGATTCCGCTGCGACGATGCCATGATCCGCCGTACGATCGACGGGCTGCACCGCAATTACGGATACCTTTCCGACCCGCACAGCGCCATCGGATATGCCGCTTCCGTAGCGTGCGGGAAACCGGGATTTTACCTCTCTACGGCGCATCCCGCCAAATTCGGGGAGGTCATCTCCCCCGTCACGGGGGCTGCGGTTCCGCTGCCTCCGCGGCTGGCCCGGCTCGCCTGCCTGCCCCGGGTTTCGGAGCCTATGGCGGCCGACCTGGGGGCACTCGAGCAATTCGTGGCCGGGATATAAACCGGCTGCCGGGCCGTGGCGTTGCTGTCCGGGCGGGGTGCGCCTCGTGGCCTGCACGGAAAAAGGGGTTGCAACCTTTGCGGTTGCAACCCCTTTTTTGCGGATAGGAGCCCCCGGAGCGGGGCGTGCCTAAATATGCGCGGCGATGAAGTCCCCGACCTCGGAGGTCGAGTAGCGGCGTTCGCCCTGTGCGGCGAGGTCTGCGGTGACGACGCCTTCGGTGAGTGCCCGGTCTACGGCGGCCCGCACGGCGCTGCCCTCCGTGTCGAGCCCCAGGTGTTCGAGCAGCATGGCGGCCGAGAGGATCGTGGCCATCGGGTTGGCGATGTTCTTCCCCGCAGCCTGCGGATAGGAGCCGTGGATCGGCTCGAAGAGCGCCACTTCCGACCCGACGCTCGCCGAGGGGAGCATGCCGAGCGAGCCGCTGATGACGCTGGCCTCGTCGGTGAGGATGTCGCCGAACATGTTTTCGGTGACGATCACGTCGAAATGGGTCGGCTGGCGTACGATCTGCATCGCGGCGTTGTCCACGAACATGAATTCCAGCTCCACTTCGGGGTGCCGGGGCGCCATATCCTGCGCGACCTCCCGCCACAGGCGCGAGGTTTCGAGTACGTTGGCCTTGTCCACGACCGTCAGGCGCCGCCGGCGGCTCATGGCGAGCCGGAATGCGACGTCCAGCACGCGTTCGATCTCCGTGCGCGTGTAGGTGCAGGTGTCGAAAGCCTCCGTCCCGGCTTCGTTGCGCCCCTGCGGTCGGCCGAAATAGATGCCGCTCGTCAGTTCGCGCACGCAGATGAAATCGGTGCCGCGCACCACCTCTGCCTTGAGCGGCGAGCGGCCGGCCAGCGTGTCGAACAATGCGATGGGGCGCAGGTTGGCGAACAGTCCCAGCGATTTGCGCATGCGCAGCAGTCCCTGCTCGGGACGTACCGGGGCCTTGGGGTCGTTGTCGTACTTGGGGTCGCCGATGGCACCGAACAATACGGCGTCGGCAGCCTGGCAGATGGCGTGCGTCTCGTCGGGATAGGGGGCGCCCGTGGCGTCGATGGCGCAGGCGCCCACTAACGCCTCGCGGTAGTCGAATCGGTGTCCGAATTTCGCCGCCACGCGGTCGAGTACTTTCGTGGCCTCGGCAATGATTTCGGGGCCGATGCCGTCGCCGGCTAAAAGGGCTATGTTAACATCCATGGTCGTTGTATGTTGGTTCGATTATGTTCAGCATTTTGATCGTCGCCTTGATGGCGGCTTCGGTCTGGTCGGCATCCAGCCCGCGGGTCTTGAACTCCTTGCCGCCCGTCTCCCACGTGATGATCGTCTGCACGAAGGCATCGGTTCGTCCGCCGGGCGGGATCGAGACGGTGTAGTTGCGCAGCATCGGGAACTCGCGGCCGAGCTGGTGCTTGTAGATCTGCCTGAGCGCCCGCATGAAGGCGTCGTACTGGCCGTCGCCGACCGAGGTCTGCTCGTATTCGCAGCCGTTGATCTCGATCTTGAGCGTAGCGGCCGGGTGCAGCCCCTGTGCCAGCGACAGGCTGTAATTGAGTATCCGCACGGGGTTTTCGACCTGGTCGTAGCGCAGTACGTCGGCGATGATGTAGGGCAGGTCTTCGGCCGTCACCAGCTCCTTCTTGTCGCTCAGTTCGACCACCCGTTCGGTCACCTTGCGCATCGAGGCTTCGTCGAGCTCGATGCCCAGCGCTTCGAGGTTCTTCAGGATGTTGGCCTTGCCCGAGGTCTTGCCCAGGGCGTATTCGCGTACACGTCCGAAGCGTTCGGGCAGCAGCTCGTTGAAATAGAGGTTGTTCTTGTTGTCGCCGTCGGCATGGATGCCGGCGACTACACCGAGACCGTCACCTGCGACTACACGCCCGTGTATGTGGACGACCGCTTCGGCGGCTACTGCTACGTGCTCGACGATGCGGTCTGGCTCCCGGCGGATGCGTTCGCCGAGATGCTCGGCCTCGAGAGCGACACGGTCACGGACGGCGACACCGAGACCGTCACGGTCGACGGCGCGGACATCGCGGCGACCTACGGCGAGACGTACTACACGGCCAACGGCCGCTGCTTCTACGCGCCCGACGGCGTGTATGCCCTCGACGGGGAAGTGGTGCTGCCGCTGGCGGATCTGGAGAAGATCTTCGGCGTCACGGCCGTGCTCAGCGAGGACCATACCGGTCTGCGCGTCGATGCCTCCGAGCAGGCGCTGCTCGAGAGCGGCGAGAGCTATTACGGCGCGCGTGATGTCTATTGGCTCAGCCACATCATCAATGCCGAGGCCGGCAACCAGCCCATGGACGGGCAGATCGCGGTCGGCAACGTCGTGCTCAACCGCGTGGCGGACGAGCGCTTCCCCAACAGCGTCAAGGAGGTCGTGTTCGACCGGCGCGGCGGCGTGGCGCAGTTTTCGCCCACGGCCGACGGGCGCATCAGCCTCACGCCGGACGAGGATGCCGAGCTTGCGGCGAAGCTCGCCTTCGAGGGGTACGACCCGGTGGGCGAGAGCCTGTATTTCATCAATCCCTCGGCCTGCAACGCCTCGTGGTTCAACAGCCGCCTGACCTACACGGCCACGATCGGCGACCACGTCTTTTACGCATAATAGCTGCACAGACAGCACAGCCGCCCGCACGGAGACCCGTGCGGGCGGTTTTTCGTGGCTGCCGGTGATCGTGGGCTTTGCCCCATTGCCCGCCCGGGACTGGACGCGCGGGGGAGAATGTGATAAGATGGCGGCAACAGATATATTCGGAGGCGCACATGGAAAAACTGCTCCGCGCGGGCTTTGCCGCGCTGGGCCTGCCGCTCGACGCGGCGGTGCTGGCCCGTTTTCAGACATATTACACGCTGCTCGACGAGCGCAGCAAGGTCATGAACCTGACGGCCATCCACGGCGAGACCGACGTGGCGCAGCTGCACTTTCTCGATTCTGCTGCCCTGCTGACAGTCGAGCCGCTTGCCGGCAAGTCGGTCATCGACGTCGGCACCGGCGCGGGCTTTCCCGGTCTGCCGCTGAAAATCGCGCAGCCGGACATTTCGCTCACGCTGCTCGACAGTCTCGATAAGCGCGTGCGCTTCCTCGGCGACGTCTGCGCCGCCGCCGGCCTCACGGATGCGACGTGCCTGCACGC
>OLVO01003304.1_pt1 | contig 13532 bp, 13 predicted proteins | sample 1672571 | NCBI WGS metagenome assembly OLVO01 (sample SAMEA3136700, study PRJEB25190) | human gut metagenome | biome: human gut; feature: human-associated habitat; material: faeces | place: Austria | collected 2013 | reverse complement strand
TCTTCCGATCTGAACTATACAAAAAAGTCGAAGATCGGATTTTGATTATGCTGCAGAAGAAGGCGGAAGAACTTCCGGAAGAGCCATTCCCAATTGCACTGGACTGGTTTAATGGGCGCCGTTATCCAAATACAGACGATTTCCAGAGATCTGCCATTTCCGGATTATCGCTGGGAATGGATGCGCCGTATCTCTACCGCAGTCTTGTGTTTGGAGCCGTATGTGGTCTGTACCGTCTGATTGAAGGTTTCGAGAAACAGGAAATTGATATTGAAAAGGTGATCGCGGTAGGTGGAATTTCCAAGAAATCACCTTATGTTATGCAGATGTTGTCTGACTTAAGCGGACGTGAGATACACATTCTGGACAGTGACCAGACATGTGCACAGGGAGCCGCTATGTATGCCGCTGTGGGAGCTGGAATTTACGAGACATTGGAAGTGGCAGCAGAGCATATGGCAGCGAAATGTATTAAGATTTACAAACCGGATTCTGAGAAGAAAGACTGGTATAAGAAACATTACCAGGAGTATCTGAAACTGGCAGAAGCGGTTAATAAATTAAGCTGAAGATAGAAATTGCTATAAAATTTTGAAAAAACCTCAGAAAAATGTAGGCTGGTGTTCACCGAAAGGTGGCACCGCCTACATTTTTCTGTCCAGTGGATAATCAAAGCTCTTGAGGGTCTGGTGAGAACCAGACCCTTTAATGGAAGCTGTTATTTTGCCACTACATAATTGGTTTCCTCCAGCTCATCGGAAGCTAACATTTCCAATAAGCGGAACGCTGGACCGGAAGGATGAGTCCGTCCTCCTTCCCAGGCCTCAACTGTTTTCTTGGATACGCCCATATATGCAGCAAAAACACTTTGCGTCATTCCTGCTTTCATCCTGATGTCTCGGATTTCTGCACTGGAATATTCCTTTACAGGTGCAATCGTATAAGTCTTAATACGTGCAGTGCCCTGACCTTTTTCATATGCAATTGCTTCTTGCAAGCCTTGCTTTAAATCATCAAATAATGTACTCATAAAAATCAACTCCTATTTTTGGCAGCCTCATTTTTTAAAGATTTTACCAATTTTCTAAGCACATTTTTTTCTTCTGTAGAAAGATTTTCCTGCTCCTTTTTTTCAAACGCTGTAATAAGATAAAGCATTTCATATTCTGCAAAATCTGTATAACAGACACGTACACTTCCGCTTTTTCCTTTATTTTCAAGAGGAAAACGAACTTTACGGATTCCACCAGTCCCTTCCATAACAGGACCGGATTCAGGGTCTTTTAATAACATGATTTGCAAAGAATGCAAATCATTATCATCAAGCCCAATTTCCTTCCAGCGTTTGGTAAAAAGTGGAACTTCAATAAAAGTTCTCGTCATTAGTATCCACCTTTCTATCATTTCTACTATTATATTACGCCCTATTTTATAGGGTGTCAACTTAAAATCTACTGAGTAATACGCTGATGATGGTACGGGTGATTTAGGCGAATGTTATTTATTCCGATATGAGGCTTTTTATCTTTGTAAATATCAGAGCTATCATCAATATCAAAAGGTACAGAAATATGATTGTGATGGAAGATGTTTTTTGCTTTAGAGCAAAGAGGAATGGCAGAAATTGCATTTTATATATAGCATATATGAAAATATTACAGTATACTTATTATATACAAAATTGATGCTGATGCGAGAAAGCTTATAGATGCTGAATTAACAGTCTGCTCAAATTGAGATTGTTTATTCTTTTAAATGGAGAATGCCCTATGTGTCCTATGGAACCAGATATTCTGATCACGGATGCGATTCGTTATAATCACAATGCCAGATACTCTTTTATGACAATTGATGATTTTATTGACATGGGGCTTAGATCATCAGATGAGAAAAAGTATTATATTGAAAACCTGTGCGTCGCATTCTCGTTACTTCAGTGATGAGTTAGGGCAATTTACCTGGATGTAGAAGACATGGAAACCGGGGAACATATTTTCTGAAAATAATATGAAAAATTGATTGAAAAATATCACAGAATAAAATATACTACTTATGAGTATGCTACTCGTGAGTAGTATATTTTGTTTGAGCTGCTTATGATTTAACAACGAGGAGGCTGCTTATGATAGGGAGATTAGACGAGCTAAATCAATTAGAGCGATTTTATAATAGTTCCAAATTTGAATTTCTGACAATGTATGGAAGACGTAGAATTGGTAAAACAACTATATTAAGAGAATTTGCAGGCAGGCATAAAGCCCTGTTTTTTTCTGCACAGGAGAAGAATGATTCTTTGAATCTTCTGGACTTTTCCAAGATGGTGCAAACATTTTTCGAAGGCTCTTTTATATCTTCTTTTCAAAATTGGGAAGCTGCATTTGAATATATTACAGGAAAAATTTCAGACAAAAAATTAGTATTGATTATTGATGAGTTTCCTTTTCTGGCAGAACCGAATCCTTCAATTAAGAGTATTTTGCAGCATACTATCGACCATGTCTGGAAAGGAAAAAACATTTTTCTTATATTATGTGGATCCAGTGTTAGTTTTATGCTAAATGACGTTATGGGATATAAAAGTCCGTTATATGGCAGAATTACTGGAAATATGGAAGTAAAGCCTTTCGATTATTTGGAAAGTGCGGAATTTTTCCCAAATTATAGTAAAACAGAGAAAGCGATTGCTTATGGAATTCTGGGCGGTGTTCCAAGATATCTGGAGGCGTTTTCCTCTGAGATTTCACTGGAGGAAAATATAAAAAATAATCTGCTTATGGAAGGGGCCTTTTTGAATGATGAACCCCAGACACTTTTGAGGATTGAATTAAGAGAGCCTTCAGTATACAATTCCATTTTAGAGGCGATTTCTAATGGATGTAATAAGGTTTGTGAGATTGCAGACCGAATCCATGAAGAGAAAAGCAAGTGCAGCAAATACATGCTTACATTGCAGACCTTGCGACTGATTGAGAAGTGTGTTCCCTGTACTGAGCCAGAAACAAGTAAAAAAGGGATTTATGAAATAACAGATAATTATTATAAGTTCTGGTATCGATTCCTTTTTACAAATCAGAATTATTATTCCATGCTGGGTCTGGAGCTTTCCTGCGAAGAGATTCTGGAAAATGTGAATGATTATATGGGACCTGTTTTTGAAAAAATATGTGAACAATATCTGATTCGGGCTGCGCGTGCGAAGAAACTTCCGTTTATTCCATATAAAATGGGAAAATGGTGGGGGAATAATCCATTGATAAAAGCGCAGGATGATGTTGATATACTTGCGTTTGATAAAACGGGAAAGAAAGTGTTGCTCTGTGAATGTAAGTTTCGAAATAAACCAATGCCTATGGAAGAGTATGATGACCTGGTTATGGCTGCAGAAATGTTTAAAAATGCAGAGGAAAAGTATCTTATGTTTTTTAGCAAATCTGGTTTCACAGAGTCAGTAAAGGAAAGGGCGGTGCGAGAAAACGCGGTGCTGCTTACAATCGAAGACTTGTATTAGAGTCTTTTTCAGACCCGCTCTAAGGAGTATAAAGAATGAACAGAAAAAACTTTCTGAAAAATAAGAAAATCAACTGGATCAAAGTGGTTATCCAGATATTGTCCTTCGCTTTAATTCCGGGCTTATTTGAAGGGGAATTTGCAGCTGTGGGAAATATTGTTTCCTGCATATACAAGGGAAATATTTCCTGGGAAAGTGTGAAGTATTCTGTATGGATGCTGGTGGCAACTGTGCCGGCAACAGTACTTGTGGGAAGGTTTTTCTGCGGATTTTTCTGCAGCTTTGGGGCAGTGCAGGATTTGTTATGGTTTGGCTCACATAGATTGCGGGCATTATTTCCGGGAAAAAGAAATCTGAAAAAGGCTGATCGGATATTCAGATTTGCCAAGTATGCAGTGCTTTTTTACTTTATAATATTCGTATGGAGTGGCGTAACAGCTGTGAAAACAGCCGGCCTGTGGCAGGTGTTTGGGCAGTATGTTTCATTTGGTCACTGGCCGGGACTGAAGCCTTTGCTTTCTGTTGGAGGAATTCTGCTTCTTGTGATCTTTATCGGCTCACTGTTTGTGCAGAGATTTTTTTGCAGATATTTTTGCCCTATGGGAGCAATTTATTCACTGATTTCACAGGCGTCTTTCCTGAAAATTGATAAGCCGCGGGACGGGTGCGGAAAATGTCATTTATGTACCTCGAAATGCCCCATGGGGATGGATCTTACGAAGAAAGACCGGATTGCCGGAGGAGAATGTATCAGCTGTCAGAAGTGTGTAAGCTGGTGTCCGAAAGGAAATGCGCGCTTTAGAAGCAGATATGGAGTGCTGATCGGAGTGGGCGTTACCTGTATTACAATCATGGTGTCACAGCTCTTTATAGCAGGAAATCTGGCTAGAGAGAAAATGGCAGATTCAGTGAAAAAAACGGCAGAAAATAATGCTGAAGGTAACTTTCAGAATGGTATTTACACAGGAACCGGTGAGGGCTACAGAGGCAAGGTGACGGTTACGGTAAAGGTTGCCGATGGCAAGATAACGGAGCTTGTACTGGATGATTATGCAGATGATAAGTCTTATATGGAGAGAGCGAAAAACAGGATTTTCCAGGAGATGATCAGCAGGCAGAATACAGATGTAGATGCAGTTTCCGGAGCGACTTACAGCAGTAACGGCTTGATTGAAGCTGTGAATAAAGCACTGGGAAATGAGGAAGGTGAAGGGAAGAAACCCGAACAGGAAGAATCTGAAGATAAGCAATCCTTTATAGAGGCTGGACGTTTTCAGAATCTGACAGATGGCATTTATACCGGCTCGGTCGATGCATTTCGAGGGGATGTGGAGGTTCAGGTTACAGTTGAAAAACAGAAGGTAACGGATATTTCCATTCTTTCCTATTGTGATACAGAGGAATACTTTTTCAGGGCAGCACCAGCTGTAATCGAGCAGATGAAGGCTGAGCAGAGTCTGAATGTAGACGCGGTAAGTGGAGCAACCTACAGCAGTAATGGGATTATTCATGCAGTTGCAAATGCACTGGAGATTCCGGAGGATCAGTATGCACCAAGACCTGGCAGAAATCTGACTGCAAAGAAAAAGAACCATGGGCATATTGTGAAGCATGAGATAACAAGTCAGGAAGAGTATGAGGAAAAAGTAGAGAAATATTCAAAGTGATATGGTCATCCCCCAAAAATAAAAGCTTCTGAATCAGACACAGGACTGAAAAATCCTGTATCTGTCAGAAGCTTTTATTTTTGATTTGTATCCATATTATTTTCTGCCATAGACAGATATTTATATGTGGGCAGAAAGTTAGTGCTTTTTGCCTTTCTATAGTATTGCATAAAAATACGTTCCATAATATTGGGAATCTGAGATTCAACCGGCTGAAACAGGATGATCAGATACTGCATGGAACTGTATCTGGTACAGATATCCACACGCCGGATGGTGTTTTGGATAGCCTGTTCCATATGGGAAAGTGTCTGCTCAATTTCTTCAATATGAGCGGGAGTGTCCGAAGTGGCTTCCAGTGTGAGCATTACCAGGTAGCAGCGGCTTCCGCTTCGGATAATGAGCTGTTGCATATATTCATACTGTCTGGAAAAATCCCGGTAATTCAGTTCAAGAGCACCTGCATAGCTCAACATCATAAACTTAAGATTAGATATTACACATTTATATTATCCTGCTAAAAACTCATTTCAAAAGGGCAGATTAAAACGAAGAGAAATCTTCACAGAGCTCCTTCTGTATACTTTAACAACTTAAAATGCCCATAATCTCCCTTTAAACGGAGAATGGGCATTTTAAAAGCTACTCTTTTGATTGTTTTTATATTTATTTGAGATGTTTTTTCTACGCTCTTTTCCAGGTAGTTCCCTTATGGGAAGTACATAGCGCTCCATTTCTTCCTGTAGTTCTCCAAGTTTTTTGATCCGCTTCTTTTCCTCCGGTTCCAAAAGGATTTTTAGCATAGTCTCTTTGAAAAGACCGATGGCTACATTTTCATTGGTATGCATGGGATATTTATTCCTGTTTTCCCGTCCTGCTGCTGCGGCCTCTTCGTCCGCACTGTTCCGAATGTCCTGAACCATGTTATATACTAAAACCTGCGCCCAAAAATCCTGGTGCACATATACTGTGGCTTTCCCTGTTACACTTTCAAATTTCATTTTGTTTTTTAGAGTATTGTATTTCTTCTCAATTTCCCATCTTTGGTAATATAAATCCGCTAATTCTTCTGCGGTAATTGTATCCGGAAGATCTGTCATCAGCGCAAGTTCATTCCCGGAGGGAAGAGTCGATTTTGATATTCTTACCAGCGTGCTCCCTTTCTTTTGCATCTGTTCATATCGTTCCGGATGTTTTTTTCGTATTTTTTGTAGGCGTGCAGATGAATGTTTTAAAATGACTTTTTCATCTGCCGACTGCATCCGTTTACGTTCTGCCATATAATCGTTGGATGAAAGACGGATCAGATAATGAATCCCTTCCGTTTCCAGAAAGTCAATAAACTCTAAGGAAGGATAACCGCGGTCAAAAACTGCGACAACCGGCTTCCTGATTCCAAATTTTTTTAATTGTTTTAAGTTTCTTTTTGCCAGTTCGTTTTCACTGATGCAAATATGTTCAATTTCAATATCCAGGTAAAAATGATTCAAAACATCATACATTCCGCTTACCAGTGCCCGTACCTGCCCTTTCCCGGAATGCTGGTTGCCGCTGTTTCCAAATGCTTCCCTGTTATCCTTTGAGTTTGGAACTTCCGCCTTGCTCCCGTCAATCGCGATTAACAAATATCCTTTCCACAGTCTGGGTTCGTCAGAACGATAAAAATCCATAAGATATTTACGGTTCAGATAGGGAAAAATTTCCGGATTTAGACGTTTTCTCTGTTGTAGATATCCCTGGACAGATAACTGCATAGACAAGTCTCCTTTTTCTTTGAAATAGTTTCTAAGTTCAAATGTCGTGGTAAGCCCCTTTTTTGAAAGACAGCATAGCAACATGTCTTTTAGGGGCATTTTTCGCTTTCTCGAAAAAGCATGGTTTCCATTCTGTCTCGCATATTTTGCAATTTCCGGATCAGATAATAATGCAGAAAACTTTTGAAATCTTGTTTTATAAGATTTAATCATATACACCCCTGCCTATATTTTAACACAATGAAAGGAACCTGCGAACAGATTCCTTTCCATTTTTTTCTTAAGTTTATGATGTTGAGTTCAGCTGGTGGTTTCTCTTTGATTTGACAAAGGGGCTTGTGATACCGCTCTAAAGGGTGGCATCACAAGCTCCCAATTCTCACGCACCTTCATTATTCGCCCTGCTCACCGACTTCTTCCTATGCTTCTTCGCCTCATAAAGCTGCTGGTCTGCAAGGGAAATCACCTGCTGGATGTCTGTTGAAATATTTGGGCGGAACTCGGCAATTCCAAGGGAAATCTCCACCAGGAAGGGCTTGCCGGATTTTTCATTAAACAGCTTACATGCCATCTTCACACGCTCCCGGAACTTCTCCCCGAAGTCGGCTTCCTCGCATTCCAGCATGATAATATATTCATCACCGCCCACACGGCCCAGAATATCATTGCTGCGCAGACATCCCTTTAATATTTCGGCAACACTCCTAAGGGCAAAGTTCCCTGCCGGATGCCCCCAGGTGTCGTTAATCTCTTTTAAGTGATCCAGATCACCATAGATCATATATGCCCTCTGGCCATTCCCAGCCTGGCAAACCCGCTTGGTGTGCTCCATAAACCCGCGCAGATTCAGAAGTCCGGTCAGCTCATCATACTCGGAAATAATACCAAGAACGCGGTTTTTCTCCTTAATCTCTTCCATATCTCTGGACATCTCCAGCCGTCTGGCCGCCTCTGCCTTGCTTATCTCCAGATAATGCAGGGACAGACCAATCTGCAGGCTGATCACATAGAAGAACGGGAAATCCTCCTGGTCAATGTCACAGGCCAGAAGTCCATACTGCTTCTCCCCGGAAAAAAGAAGAAAGACCATAAACTGGTGGCGCTCTTCGTTCTCCATCAGATCACAGATTCCGTTTTCCTTCATAACCAGAGGTCTTTCATAAGCCGCCTTGGTAATGATTCTGCCATTCTCATAGCTGGCAGCAAGATGAAGGTTATAAGGGCAGGTCCACTTCCGTTTGCCATCGTAAACAATCGGTTCATCCAGAAGAAAAAGATGAGTACATCTTGTATGAAGCTCCCGCATTTTCTCCATAATTTCCTTCAGAAAAGCCTGCTCGTCATCCATGCAGTCGTTTAAATCCCGGGCAAGAACCGGAATAAACCAGGATTTCCTCTGGAAACTGATCAGCTCCAGCTTCATTCCGGTAATGGTCTTATTCAACCTGTGCACCTGGGCGCCAAGCCCCACGGGTGTCTCTTTCTTCGAAACATCCTCTGACACACAGCCGCAGGACTCTCTTTTTACAAAAGAAACCGGCACGCGTCTGGATACCGCTTCTTTTCCGGGATCTTTTCCATCCAGGCGGTTTACCAGATCGTAGACTGCCATTTTACCCATAAGCTCTCCGTCCTGCTGAATTGTAGTAAGGGGCGGTTCCATCCCGGATGCACGCTCGCAGTCATCAAATCCGGTAATCATAATATCCTTGCCAACCACAAGCCCACGCTTCTCGCAGACACGATAGCCGGCAAAAGCCATCTCATCATTGGCAAATACAATGGCCTGGGCATCCGGGTTGCTATCCAGAAGGTATTCCACCTGTTTGTCCACAAACTCGGAATAGTCCCCCTGGGCAATCATTCCATGGGTTACAGGAAGCCCGTATTTCTTCATGGTTTCCAGATAAGCTTCCTTACGCTCAATGGCATCTGTGTTATGCTCCGGTCCTGCCACGAACAGGATTCTGGACAGATGATGCTCTTCCACCAGATGAGAAATGACCATCGCAATACCACCTTTGTTGTCACAGATCAGGGAGTGACAATTGGGCACATCCACGACTTCTGTAAGAAAAACCGTGGTGATCCCATTATATTTCCGGGCAAATTCGTTGGGATCAACCTCCCGCAGCTGGATTCCCAGTGTTCCATAATTAATGATCAGACCATCCAGTCCGCCGATCAGGCTGTAGTCATGTATGGTATTAAATTGATAGTCATAGGAATTTTTCTGTTTGCTGCCCAGGACATCTTCAAAAAAGTCCTTCGTCCGGGTTCCCAGAAAAAAACAGACATTTACATCCAGCTCTGACGCCGCCTCAGAAATCCCCTTGATATGCTCTTTTGGAAAATAGGTATGCACTCCTCCGATGAGAACTCCAAGATTATACCTCTTTTTTTCTTCCATCTTCACACCTCTCGCTGCAAAAATTTGATATTTTTTCTTTCTCCTTCATATCGCACTTCATCTGTTTTTCACGTTCTTTTTTATCCAAAATCAGCTTTTGGCTTTCGTCTATTATAACAATGTTTCCTATAGCATGTAAAGTCGCTTTTGTGAACTTTCGCTAAATATGTGAATATTTGAGCCCTTCATTGCAGTGCAGATTTTTTTCTGGTATACTTTAGGCATCAAGCGCACATCTGCAAATTAAAGCAGTAAAGAATTGGACTTTATCGGTTATAGAGGCAGCTTGCGGGAACAATTTTCCAAACACACTCTGGCGCTTGATAGGAAGGATAAAAAAATGGCAATTAACCCCATGAAATTACTTGAACTTAAGAACCTGTGGAACGCTTTTACAAGGCGTCACCCGAAATTCCCACAATTTATTTCCGCCGTACAGCAGGCCGGCATTTCCGAAGGAACCGTGATCGAGGTTCAGATCACCACACCAGATGGCAGAACTTTCACTTCCAACCTGAAAGTACAGCAGGAAGACATCGAAGCTGTGAAAAGTCTACAGAATTACCAGTAAATATTTAGCTAAATTTCATCTGGATTTTACAATATTTTTGCACAAAAAAATTGTATTTTTATTGAAAATATTGTATAATATGGCTTAAAGCATTCCTGTTTGCAGATACATTTCCGCGAACAGCAGCCTTAAAGAAATGAAAGTGAGGGTTCACCATGAAACAGAACAGTATGTTAGCAATGATTCTGGCTGGCGGCCGTGGCAGCCGTCTTCACGATCTTACCAACAAAGTGGCTAAACCGGCAGTTTCCTACGGCGGTAAATACCGTATCATTGATTTCCCCCTCAGTAACTGTGCCAACAGTGGCATCGATGTAGTAGGCGTACTGACACAGTATGAGTCAGTTGAGCTGAACAGTTATGTTGCAGCCGGCGGACGTTGGGGACTGGATTCCAAGGACAGCGGTGTATATGTACTTCCGCCTCGTGAGAAAGCAGACACCGGACTCGACGTATATCGCGGAACAGCCGACGCGATTTCCCAGAACATTGATTTTATAGATCAGTATGATCCGGAATACCTTCTGGTACTTTCCGGTGACCACATTTATAAAATGAATTATGACAAGATGCTTGCCTTCCATAAAGAGAGACAGGCCGATGCTACCATCGCCGTTATCGAGGTTCCTCTTAAGGAAGCCAGCCGTTTCGGTATTATGAACACGGACGGCGAGACAGACCGTATCACCGAGTTTGTTGAGAAGCCGCCGGTACCTGAGAGCAATCTTGCCTCTATGGGTATCTATATTTTTAACTGGAAGCTTCTTCGCAAGCTGCTTCTTGCAGATATGAAGAACCCGGATTCCAACCATGACTTTGGCAAGGACATCATCCCTACTCTTCTTGGCGATGAGAAACGTCTTTTCGCTTACCGCTTCAAGGGCTACTGGAAGGATGTTGGAACCATAGATTCTCTCTGGGAAGCAAATATGGATCTTCTCAGCCCGGATAATGAGCTGGATTTAAGCGACCTTACCTGGAAAATTTACACCGAAGATGTAACCGCACTTCCGCAGTATATTGGCACAGAGGCCAGGATCCAGAACGCTTACATAACCCAGGGCTGTGTAATTGAAGGCGAGGTTACCAATTCCGTAGTCTTTACCGGAGCTAAGGTGAGACCAGGTGCAAAGGTAATTGACAGTGTACTTATGCCAGGTGCTATTGTAGAGGATGGTGCTGTCGTAATACGTGCCCTTGTTGCCAATGGCGTAAACATCGGCAAGGGTGCTCTTGTAGGAAGTGCTGACAGTGAGCACATCGAGCTGATCGCGAAACGAGTAAAGGGGGCCGAATAATATGTATAAAGCATTTGGAATTGTAAACTCATCATCCAGAAACATCCGTGTAGAGGGACTTGAGGACTACCGTCCAATCGGAGCTTTCTCATTCCTGGGCAGATACCGTATGGTCGACTTCCCGATTTCCAACCTGAGCAACAGCGGCATTGACCGTATCCAGATCTACGTGAAAGAGAAACCAAGAACTCTGGTTTCCCATATCGGCACCGGACGTCATTATAACATTAACTCAAAGAGCGGACGGCTGCAGGTTCTTTTCACTGACAGCGACCAGAGAAACAATATCTACAACACCGATATTGCTTCCTATTACGAAAATATGGAATGCATCGAAGAAATGCATCATCCATATGTGGTAATCACACCAGATTACATGGTTTATACTGCTGATTTTTCCAAGCTGATCGAACAGCATATCCAGTCTGAGGCTGACATTACCCTGCTTTATCACGCAGTAGACAATGCGAAGGATGCTTATCTGAACTGTAATATCCTGAATCTGAACAAGCAGAAGGGTGTGCTCTCCATTGAGCCAAACCACGGAAATGCCAAGAACCGCAATATTTTCATGGACACTTACATTATGAAGAAGGATCTGTTTATCGAGCTGATCCGCAAGGCAAAGGCAATTTCTTCAGCCTTTACTCTTGCAGACATTATCAATGAGCTGCATAATGAGCTGGATGTAAGAGGAGTTTCCCACCGCGGCTTCTTCGCTTCCATCACAGATTTCCAGAGCTATTACAATGCCAATATGGATCTGATCGATATCAAGGCTGCACAGACACTTTTCGATCCGGAATGGCCAATTTATACCCGTACCAATGATTCCTGTCCGACTCACTATTATGAAACCGCCCAGATCCGCAACTCTGTCGTTTCCAACGGCTGTCAGGTGGAGGGAACCATTGAGAATTCCATTCTCGGCCGTGGCTGCATTATTCACAAGAATGCCGTGATCAAAAACAGTGTAGTTCTTTCCGGTGCTGAAATTGGTGAGGGCGTACATGTAGAGAATCAGGTAGTAGACAAGATGGTCAAAATCCTTCATGTGAAGGAGGTTGTCTCAGATCCGGCACTTCCTGGATACATTAAGAGAAGAGATATTCTGTAAATATTGCATTCCAGAACCTGTTTGGAAAATCAAACACACTTAGGAAAAACAAAAGTCCCGAGCGGTTTTGCCCGCCGGGACTTTCTTCTTATATTCTTACCTGCTCCAGCATTTCCTCTACCCTGCCTGGTATACTGGTACCGGCAGTAACAAGCTTCAGCTGCACTCCAGGCAGCTCCGGAAATCTCAGGGCCTCTACTCTTCTGCACATTTCCTTCTGGATTTCGGAAAGCTCCTCTTCCGTAGCCTTAAAAAATACTGTCACAAAATCATCGCCGGAATATCTGAGCACATCGCCTTTGCCAGCTGCAACATCCCGAAGCACACCAGCAACCTGGCGAAGCACATCATCTCCAGCCTGATGTCCGAAATTCTCATTGATCCTTTTAAAGTTCTTAATATCCGCAAACATAAGAGCTGCTGCATTGTCCATTTTGCTCAGCTTCTCCACATAATAGCGTTTATTATAAACTCCGGTTACCGGGTCTATATAAACCTTTTCCTTAGTGTTAGCAGGTGATATATCTATCGGAGTATTATCCATATACTCCTCTGCAAGCTTAACTTCTTCTGGTGTTAAAGTTTCTAATACCCTTAATCCATTTTCAGAGTGTCCACCTATAAATCCTAAAGCTACTGATATCTTAAGACCTAATCTTTCTGTTCCTGGTATTCCTACGCACATTCCATTTTTATATACATTTGGACTAACTAATACAGAGTGTTTTACTATTTCTTCCCCTAATAATTCTTTAGCTTTCGCACAAGCTAGTGCTACAGCAACTGGCTCAGTACATCCTAATGCTGGTTTTACCTCCGCATTTAATATATTAACTAATTGTTCTTTTACATTTCTCATAATTTTATCCCTCCAAAATATTTTTGATATATTTGTATCAAGCAATAATCATGCCAACTTTTTATTTTTAATATAATTTTTATGACATTTAGTTATAAAATAATAGTTTACTGCATCTAAATTCAGAAACTTAATATGTGTAATATAGTTATTTAAAGATTTATCTAAATTTGTCATAAAAAAATATTTTTATTTATTAATTTTATAATATCCCCATTCTTCAGGCGTCACAAAACACAATGTCAAGTTACACTTGTCATGTGAAAAATCTTAGAAATAAGGATTTTCCACACTAATCCTTATTTCTAAACAACTTATTACGAAAGGAAGACGAGAATTTTGTGCAGA
>OLVO01003301.1_pt1 | contig 13543 bp, 9 predicted proteins | sample 1672571 | NCBI WGS metagenome assembly OLVO01 (sample SAMEA3136700, study PRJEB25190) | human gut metagenome | biome: human gut; feature: human-associated habitat; material: faeces | place: Austria | collected 2013 | reverse complement strand
ACCTGCCACAGGTGCGGAACCTCCACGTGATCCCACTCGGGCTTGTACGTGGAGAGTTCCTCGTTGGAGACGGCAGCGGGGCCCTCAAAGAGGCGGAACTGCCACGAGCCGGACAGCTGGACAAACCCGCGCGACAGCTCGCGGCTGTACGTTGCAGCGAGATCGGCGGTCTCGTAACCCATAAAGTACGCATGGGGTGCCAGGCGGTTCCTGTGGGTGAGCGCTTGGTTTTCCCAATCGTTAATGGCGTCCATGGTGATGCTCCTTCATCATCGTAGTGATTCTTGTGCAACCGGTTGTCCTTATCTTACGGGCGATGCAAAAAACTGTGCAACCGGTTGTCCGCTGAACGGTCGATTTGGTCGGGTTAACGGTGCAACCGGTTGTACAACCGCGACACTTATGTCACCCTGAGTATCGAAACTCAGCACAAGACATCGTTCTCAAGCTCGTAGGCAACCGCCACGCCCGCTGATATCTCACCCATACGAGACGTATTCGATTGCGGCTTGGTTGCAAAACGACACCGGTCACCGGATATCATGAACGCTGTTCAGGCGCACTATAGTAAGCTGTATCCGCACCAGCCCGTATCAGCGACAACATCGACCGCATTCTCCAGGAGACGCCATGACCCAACCAGTTCGCACCGCACCTACGCTTGCCGAGGTTGCCGCAGCTGCCGGCGTGTCGCGCTCCACGGCATCGCGCGCTCTCAACGATTCGCCCCGCATTAGCGAGGAAACCAAAAGGCGCGTCCGCGCGGCGGCCAAGGAAGTCAATTTTGTCCCCAACGCTCGTGGCCGAGCGCTCGCTGTCGGGCGCACGGAAATCATCGCCGTGCTCGTGACCGAGCCCCTAAGTGAACTCTTCAGCGACCCCACTTATAGCGAGTTTTTGAGCGGCATTACCGAGGAACTGTCGGAGTCGTCCTATCTGCCCGTTATCTTGCAGGCGTCTTCTACGCATGAGCGCAACCGCGCACGCGAGCACTTTGAGCGCCGCTCGTTCGACGCCGTGATCGACGTCTCCCCCTACAAGGGCAGCGAGCTGCTCGAGGTACTGTGCGAGCTGGGCGTACCCACCGTGTTGTGCGGCCAGCTCGAGGGACACCCCTATCGCGATGTGTTCTCGACAGTCTACTCTGACGACGAAGAGGGCGGACGCTTTGCGGCACTCGCCATAAAGGATCGCGGGCGCAAAGATATCGTCGCCGTGTTGGGACCGCAAGACAACCCCGCTGTTGCCGACCGCCTGCGCGGCTACCGCGCCGTCTTGGGCGAAGACCTCCCAGACGCAAACGTTATCTATACCGGCTGGAACAGCGGAGACGGCTATCAGGCCATGCACCAGATTCTCGCGCGCGAGATCGCTTTCGATGGCGTGCTCTGCGGATCGGACCGTATCGCGGCTGGCGTCATCACCGCACTCAACGAGGCGGGCCTATCCGTTCCTGCGGACGTTTCTGTCGTCGGCTTCGACGATCACGAGATTGCGACGCGCTGCGTCCCCGCGCTCACGACCGTCCGCCAGCCCCTGCGCGAAGAAGGCCACATGGCCGCCAACATTGCGCTCGACATGATCAAGGGTGCCGAGCCTACCACCTCCGTGATGCACATGCAGCTGATCCAGAGAGACTCGCTATAAGAAACTGGGGCAGGCTTTCTGTCAGACAGTTGTTGCGGAAAGCCTGCCCCGTTTTGAGCGCTCATTCTGGGGCACAGTTTCCGTTAGACAGCTCAACCGGAAACTGTGCCCCATTATTTTGCCGAATTCTGGGTCGCGTTTTCCCAGAGGACCCCCTTGGGAAAGCGCGACCCGTTCTGGACGCAAATTCCGGGTCGTAGTTTCCGCGACGCCCAGTCAACCTATACCCTCGCAACCTCGGCGTATAAAAAACGAGGGAAGACACACGTCCTTCCCTCGTTGCAAGCAAGATGTAGCCGCTCGCCTACATCAGACGCAGGCTGACGTCCTTGAGCTGAGCGCCGGAAACGGCACTCGGGGCGCCCGACATGAGGTCGGAGCCGCTGGCCGTCTTGGGGAACGCCATGACGTCGCGGATGGAGTCGGAGCCGGTGAGCAGCATGCACACGCGGTCCAGGCCCAGAGCAAAACCACCCATCGGGGGTGCACCAAATTTGAGCGCCTCCATGAGGAAGCCGAACTGCGACTCGGCTCGCTCCTCGGTGAAGCCCAGGAGCTTGAGCATGGACATCTGCATCTCGGCGTTGTGGATACGCATACCGCCGCCGCCGGCCTCAAAGCCGTCCATGACAAAGTCGTAGGTGCAAGAACCGGCTGCCAGCGGATCGGCCTCGATCTTGGCGATGTCGGTCTCGGTCGGCAGCGTGAAGGGCTGGTGCTCGGCAGCGTAGGCCTTGCGGTCCTCATCCCAGTGGAACAGCGGGAAGTTGACGACCCACAGGAAGTCGTGGCCCTCGCGCTTGATCTCGAGCGCGTTGGCCATGTGGGAACGCATGCCGCCCAGGATCTCGTCAGAGAGCAGGCGCGGGCCGGCGGCGAACATCACGAGGTCGCCAGGCTCGACGTCCATGCGCTCGCGCAGAGCCGCCATCTCCTCGTCCGAGAAGAACTTGACGATGGGGCTGTTGATGGAGCCGTCCTCACGGAAGGCGATCCAGGCCAGGCCCTTGGCGCCAAACGTGGAGGCCACGCCGGCGAGCTTATCGATCTTGGCACGTGCCCAGGCGCCGGCGCCCTTGGCGTTGATGGCCTTGACGACAGAGCCCTCCTCGTTCGCGGCAGTCGCAAAGACCTTGAACTTGGAGTTGGCAAAGATGTCGGTCAGGTCGACCAGGTGCATGCCATAGCGGGTATCGGGCTTGTCGGAGCCATAGGTGTCCATGGCCTCCCAGTAGTCCATGCGACGCAGCGGCGTGGGCATCTCGACGCCCATGCGGCCGAAGGCATCGGCCAGGACCTCTTCGAGCGCACTCATAACGTCGTTCTGGTCCACGAAGGACATCTCGATATCGACCTGGGTGAACTCGGGCTGACGGTCGGCACGCAGGTCCTCGTCGCGGAAGCACTTGGCGACCTGGTAGTAGCGCTCGACGCCACCGACCATGAGCAGCTGCTTCAGGAGCTGCGGGGACTGCGGCAGGGCGTAGAAGTTACCCGGCTGAATACGGCTGGGAACGATGAAGTCGCGAGCGCCCTCGGGCGTGGACTTAAACAGGGAGGGCGTCTCGACCTCCATGAACTCACGGTTGTGCAGCGCCTCGCGAATGGCAAAGGTGAAGTCGGAGCGCAGCTTGAGGTTGGCCATCATCTCGGGACGACGGAGGTCCAGATAGCGATAGCGCAGGCGGGTATCCTCGCTGGTCTCGATGCCGTCCTCGATCTGGAACGGCGGGGTGACGGACGTGTTGAGCACCTCGGCATGGTCGGTCAGGACCTCGATCTCGCCGGTCGCGAGCTTGGTGTTGGTGGTCTCCTCGCCACGGGCGCGCACGACGCCGTGAATCTTGATGGGCCACTCGGGACGCATAGTCTCGGCGATCTTAAAGGCATCGCCGTCGGAGTGCTCGGGGTCGAAGGTGAGCTGCGTGATGCCCTCGCGGTCGCGAAGGTCGCAGAAGATAAGGCCGCCGTGATCGCGACGACGGCTCACCCAACCGGTGAGGGTGACCTCTTCGCCCACGTTCTCGAAGCGAAGCTCGCCGCAGGTACGGGTGTGCATGGAATGCTCATCGATGGGACGGGTCTGGCTCATACCAGTGATCCTCCTTTATGGATCTGTGCCGCCCCGTGTCGTTCCGGGCGGCGTCGTACAGATTTGCCCAGCCTGCGTAAACCGCGCAGCCAGACATGGCGTTCTATCTTATCGCACCTGTGTCGATGTACCGCGAAAAAGTAGCTCCTGCCCAAAGACTTGACGGAGACGAAACAATTGACGCACCGCGGCCGTCGCCCAGGCGCGCCGCGTGCGACAATGTGCCCCAATACAACTGCACTCGGAAAGGCTCGCCATGACTGCACGCCTCATCGTTATGGATATCGACTCCACGCTCATCAACCAGGAAGTCATCGACCTGTTGGGCGAGGAGGCCGGCGTGGGCGAGCAAGTTGCACAGATCACCGAACGCGCCATGCGCGGCGAGCTCGACTTTAAGCAGGCGCTCGAGGAGCGCGTGGGGCTGCTTGCCGGCTTGGACGAGAGCGTGTTCGAGCGTACCTTTGAGCGCGTGACGTTTACCCCCGGCGCGCTGGAGCTTGTGCGCTCGGCGCACAGCAAGGGCTGGAAGGTCGGCGTGGTAAGCGGCGGCTTCCACGAGGTCGCCGACAAGATCGTGGCCGCCGCGCGCATCGATTTTTGCCTGGCCAACCGCTTGGAAGTCGTGGACGGCAAGCTCACCGGCAAACTGGCGGCAAACATTGTGACCAAGGAGTCCAAACTTATCCAGATGCTGGATTGGGCAGTTGAGTGCGGCGTCGATATGGCCCACACCGTCGCGATCGGCGACGGCGCCAACGACATCCCCATGATTCAGGCCGCGGGTACGGGCATCGCGTTTTGCGCCAAGCCCAAGACGCGCGAAGCCGCCCCGTTTGCCATCGACGAGCGCAACCTGATGCTCGCCATGGACATCATCCTGCGCGACTAGTCGATCCTTCTAACAATAGAATCAGTCTGTCCTATAGTTTCCGAACAATTTTGTCTTAGTGTTCGGAAACATACCCTTTGAGTGCTAGACTTTGCGCCGTCGAAGGGAACATATATGGATAAGCGAGATCTTGAGCAATTGCTGAGCGATGTTGCCGACGGAGTAGTCACCCCGGCAGTCGCCCTCACGCGCCTCCAGACGGCGCCAACCGCCGATCTGGGTTTTGCGCAGCTCGATCTTTCGCGCGGGGTGCGTCAGGGAGCCGGCGAGGTTGTCTACGGCGCCGGTAAAACCGCCGAGCAAATTGCCGCCATTATCGAAGCGCTGCGCGATGCCGGTCAGGAGCGCATCCTGGTCACGCGCCTGGACAGCGAAAAAGCAGCCCGTACCTCGGAGCTTCTCGGCAACGGCATCGACCTGGGATATGCCCCGAACGCCCAGCTCGCCCTTGTGGGCGGCATGCCCTCCCCCACCGGCAACGGACGCATCGTCGTGGCCTGCGCCGGCACGAGCGACCTGCCCGTCGCCGAAGAGGCCGCACTGACGGCCGAGTTCTACGGCAACGAAGTCGATCGTCTTTACGACGTGGGCGTCGCCGGCCTGCACCGCCTGCTCGCTCATGCCGAGGAACTTGCCCAGGCACAGGTGGTCATCGCCATCGCCGGCATGGAAGGCGCCCTGGCGAGCGTCATCGGCGGCCTGGTGAGCTGTCCGGTCATCGCCGTCCCCACGAGCGTGGGCTACGGTGCAAGCTTTGGCGGCGTGGCAGCACTTCTCGCCATGCTCAACTCCTGTGCCAGCGGCGTTTCGGTCGTCAATATCGACAACGGCTTTGGTGCCGCCTACCAGGCAAGTCTTATCAATCATCTGAGCGCCGGCACATCCCGCGCCCGCTAAGGAGCATTCCATGTCCAACCATCAGCACACGCTTATCATCGACGGGACCTCGGGCATCAGCGGCGATATGACCGTTGCAGCCCTGCTCGATCTGGGCGCCAGCGAGGAGAACCTGCGCGAGCAGCTCACCACGCTGCTGGTCGACGGCTTTGAGATTGCCGTGACGCGCGTGAACAAGCACGGCATCGACGCCTGCGACTTCGATGTTCAGCTTGCGGCCGAGCTGGAGAATCATGACCACGACATGGCTTGGCTCTACGGCAACGAGGCAACTGCTGAGCACACGCACGAGCACGCTCATCACCATCATCACGACCATGGCGAGCATGAGCATCACCACGAGGACGAACACGTCCACTGCCACGAGCACGCCCATGAGCACGAGGGCCATCATCACGCCCACCACCATCACCACCGTTCTTTGGCGGACGTCACCGCCATCATCGACGGCTCGCAGCTAAGCGATGGCGCTAAGCGTCGTGCGCTCGCCATCTTTACCGCGCTCGCCGCCGCCGAGGCCAAGGCCCATGGCAAAACGCCCGAGACCGTCATGTTCCACGAGGTGGGCGCCGTCGACTCCATCGTTGACGTCTGCTCGGTCGCCATCTGCCTCGACGACCTGGGCATCGAGGAGATTGTCGTCGAGTCGCTCTCCGAGGGCCACGGAACCATCCGCTGCGCCCACGGCCTTATGCCCATTCCCGTCCCCGCCGTCGTCAACCTGTGCCAGGCAGGCAATATCGCTCTCACGCCCGCACCGGTCGCCGGCGAGCTTGTTACGCCCACAGGCGCTGCCATCGTCGCGGCGCTGCGCACGTCTGAGCACCTGCCGGCCCGCTATCGCATCGAAGCCGTCGGCTACGGCGCCGGCAAGCGCCCCTATGAATGCTGCTCGGGCACCCTCCGCTGCCTGCTCGTTCACGTGGATGCATAGCCATGGATGCCCGCAAAGAAAAAAGCCGCGCTGCCATCGTTGCGGCGTTCTCCGAGCTGCTACGCGAAGAGGACTACGGCAAGATTACCGTCGGCGACATCATCGCGCGTGCTCACGTAGGCCGCGCGACATTCTACGGCCTCTTTAAGAGCAAAGACGACCTACTGTCCGAGCTCGTGAGCGACATCTGCACCCACGCCCTCGACGACGATGGTACGCCGCTCGACGACCCACTCGTGCAGGTCGAGCATATCCTCAACAACCTCTGGGAGCGCCGCCAGGGCGTTCGAGCCCTCGTAGCCGGCGCCGGCTCACGCGTCTTCGCCGACTGCCTCCGCAAGACCATCATGTCGCGCGCAGCCGAAACCGTCCCTACCGACCCAAACGGCCCCGCCGCCACCATGGACCGAAGCTTCCTACTACACCACATAGCCTCAAGCTTCGTAGGAATGGTCCAATGGTGGGCCTGGCACAACTTCCAAGCAGACAAAACCGACGTAGCAAAAGACTGCCTCTCAGCCATAAAGCCCCTCTTCAACTAAGTAAGAAGCTCATCCCAAAGTTCCGCCCCAACCCAAAGCACAATCCATCCCAAAGTATCGACAACAGCCCAACGCCCCTACCAGCAACAAGCCCCTCCCATCCAAATTCAGATATATATGTTGGGTTGCTTGTACGAACGCAACAAAGACCCCGCAGCTGACCGCATGGGGTAACTTCCCAGCGCATTCCGCAGGACGCAAAAAGGCTCGCCGCACGAAGTGCGCAGCGAGCCTTTTTGCATGTCCGAGGACGCGCTGGGAAGTTACCCCATGCGGTCAGCGGACAACTATGTAGCCTCAGACTAGAACATGCCCAAGAAACCGTGCACAAACAGCGCGGCCAGAGCGGCACCGACAAACGGCGCGATGCCAGGAACAAGCAGGCCGTACTTCCAGTTGTTGTCAGCCTTGTTCTTGATCGGCAGCACCTGATAGGCCATGCGAGGACCAAGGTCACGAGCCTGGTTCATGGCGAAGCCGGTGATGCCGCCCATGCCCATGCCAACAGCCCAAACGATCAGACCGACGCAGATAGCGAGCATCAAAACGTTCTCGCCAGCGCGGTTAGCGGCAGCAAGGATGGCGCTGATGAACACGAAGGTGCAGATAGCCTCGCAGAAGAAGTTACGGGCATAGTTGGTGCCCTCGGTAGTGGGGTTGGTCGAGAAGATGTTGCGCTGAGCAATGGGATCGATGACACCATCGGAAGCCTTGAACTCATCGGCATACATCAACCAAGCGATTACGGCGCCCACAAAGCCGCCGAGCATATCGGCAATCATGAAGGGAATGCAGCTGCTCCACGGCACCAGGCCTACGATGCACTGGGCAAGCACCATGGCGGGGTTCATGCACACGGCGCCGCCAAAGACAAACAGGCAGACCGAGATGCCAAAAGACCAGGTAGTGATGGCAAACATGTGGCCGGAGCCCTGATACTTGGTGCCCTTGAGCACGGTATCGCAGTGCACGCCCACGCCAAAGATGATCATGAGGGCCGTTGCGCCGAATTCGCAGAGGAGTTTGGTAAGCATAAAACCTTATCTTTCTTGTCGGTTATAAACGATTCGTTTAGGCCGCGTACTAGTGCTGCGCGACGACAACGCCCAGGCCATCGGGAATGACGGCCACCTTGGCATCGGCACCCTTCATCTCAAAGGCGAGCTTGAGCGCCTCATCGAGGGTGTTGACCGGCGTCATGTGCATATCCTTGATCATCTGGTGATCGCACAGATCGGTAACCATGATCACAGGGTGATGCGCCAGGATGCGGGCAAAGATCTGGCTCGTCCACTGGTCGGGCAGGGTCTCGTCCTTAGGACGGTCGATGCAGGCGCGCTCAAACTCCGCCGGATCATTGTCGGCGATGTTGTGATAGAAGCCCTCGCCACCGTGACCGTCGGCACAACCGGCGACGTCGATGATCACACCGTCCTCGGGAAGTGTGGCCTCAGCAGAGCACATGCCCTTCACGGCCTGGTAGATGTTCTGGTCGAGCGGGTAGCCGCCGTTGGTGGTGATGGCAATCTCGCACTCAACGGGCTCAACGCCGGCAAGGCTCTTGACGAACTCGCAGCCAGCCTCGTGCGCCTTGTGGATATCGCCGGCAAAGGAGCCGATGACCTCGTGCTTGCCGTTGAGCACCACGTTGAGCACAAAGGCAAGGTGAGCCATCTCGGCAGCGGCAAACATGTCCTCGCTCACGTGGTTGTGGCACAGGTTGCCGGCACGCGAGTGGGAATCGTTCACAAACTGACCGTTGTGGTTGTACATGATGGTCTTGTAGCTGGCGATGCCAGGCAGGACGGACTTGCGGCTACCAGAGAAACCAGCAAAGAAGTGCGGCTCAATAAAGCCCTCGGCAAGCAGCAGATCGCAATCGGCGGCAATCTTGTTGATGATGCACTCGCCACCGGAAGGCAGGGTGCCAATCTTTTTCATCATGCTGTCGTCAGTCGCGACGTGCATAACGATTTCCTCGTTGGCAACAATCTCCTCGCCATACTTGTTGACGAGTTCCTCGTGCGTCGACGGACGGTGCATACCCGTAGCAACCAAAATACGCACGCGAGCCTCGGGTGCAGCGGAATGGATGTGATGCAGCAGAATAGGCATCGTCACACGCGAGGGAACGGGGCGCGTATGATCGGAGCTAATAATGACGATATCTCTCTTGCCAGCACAAAGCTCCTCGAGCGAAGGCGAGCCATAAGGGTTGGCAAGTGACTCCTCTACCAGCTCTTCCTGCGATTTCGTGGTCTTAAACTCGTTTTGATGACCTTCCATCACACCCGCGAAGTTCTTATCCTCGAGCTCCAGATGCAACGTCTTGTGGTCAAACGGCAGTTCACATTCAAACAATGACGAGCGCCCTCTTCCTTTTCAACTGACACACTAGATAAACCGTTGGAAGGATACGCCGCTCACCGAAAAACACCACCGTCCACCGACTCATTAACACAACGTTCATATTTGACCCACAACAAAACGGCCGCGACCCCAAACGGGACCGCGGCCGCCTGTCAAAGACACTATAGACAGGATGATTTACGCAGCGCCGAGGCAAACATCTAGCCCGAGACGTACGCACGTAAGCCATTTTGCATAAATGCGTTAATTAATTGCATAAAATGGCGCATGGATTTCTAGCCGTAACAGGGTAGTGCCCTCCGGAGCGTGCATTTTTGCGAGTATTCAGCATCGCGGGATAAGATTTTGGTGCCAAAAGTCTTTCAAAAGGTAGATAGTCCTCATGGCTCGTCCCATCTGGATGGCATGCGGCGAGAAACCAGCCATATATGAACATCGACAAAGCCCAATCGTCATGCAAAAGCATCAACAGGAGCCGCGAACGTCACCCATAGCCTTATGCACCAATCTTTGGCTGCTGAAAACTCCGTTTTTTGCACGTCGCCCCAAGCACCACCCTCACCCAGCGGCTGATCCGCCGAAGACCGAACATCGCAGGGCCCGCCATTAGTTTACTTTTAGGCACACTCCGCAGGACGCAAGAAGCCCTCGCCGCACGAAGTGCGCAGCGAGGGCTTCTTGCATGTCCGAGGACGTGCCTAAAAGTAAACTAATGGCGGGCCCGGACGACTACAGGGCTATCGATTACCCCGTGTTCTGCAATCCTGCCGAGACGCCGGTCACAGTCGAAAGAATCAGGCTCATGTACTCGGCCTTCTTCTCCTCGGTCATCTCGTCCTGGTTCATACGCACCTCGCGAAGGGCGCGGACCTGGGCGATGGACAGGGCGTCGACGTAGGGGTTGCGCACGCGAACGGCACAGCCAAGCACACGGCGGCGCTGCAGCGGCCACTCGTCACCGACGATGGCAAGGACCCACTTACGAGTGAGCTGCATCTCGGTGAAGACCTTCTCGGATAGATCCTGGCGATCGCCCAGGTGCAGATACATCTTGGCGATGCGCTGGTCAGTCTTGGCGATCGACATCTCGATGTTGTCGATAAAGGTGCGGAAGAACGGCCACTCCTGGTAGGCAGCCTTAAGCTGGTCCAGATCGCCAAACTGCTCGCAGGCGGTGCCCAGGCCGTACCAAGCGGCCAGGTTAATGCGTGCCTGGCTCCAGCTGAAGATCCACGGAATGGTACGCAGGTCGTCGAGCGACTTGGCACCCAGGCCGCGCTTGGCGGGACGCGAGCCGATCGGCAGCAGACCGACCTCGGTCAGCGGCGTCACGGTCGAGAACCACGGTGTAAAGTCCTCGGTGTTCAGCAGGTCCAGATAACGCTCGTGGCTTGCGGTGTTGAGCTTCTCGGCCATATCCCAGAACTTCTGCGTGGTCTCGGTGTTGGTCTTCTCGACACTCGGGGCCGACTGCAAAAGCGTTGCGGCAGCAACGGACTCAACATGGCGCTGAGCCAGCGTGCGGTTGCCGTAACGGGCAAAGATGACCTCGCCCTGCTCGGTGAGCTTAAAGAAGCAGTTGACCGAACCCTTGGGCTGCGCCAGCACGGCCTTATTGGCCGGGCCGCCACCACGGCCCACGGCACCGCCGCGACCGTGCATGAGCACCAGGTCGATATCGTTCTTCTCGGCCCACTTGGCGATGCGCTCCTGCGCGGAGTGCAGCGCGAGCATGGCCGTGGTAGGACCGGCGTCCTTGGAGGAGTCGGAATAGCCCAGCATGACCTCCATGCGGCGGTTGGTCTGGGCAAGGCGCTTTTGCACCACGGGCAGCGTAAGCATCTGGTCGAGCACGTCGACGCAGCCCTCGAGGTCCTCGAGCTGCTCGAACAGCGGGATCACGTCGAGCTCGGGGACATCCTCCTCGTGTGCAAAGGACAGGTGGGCAAGCTCAAAGACGTCGGCCACATGCTGGGCGCTCTTGGTGAACGAGATGATGTAGCGGTGCGCCATCTTCTTGCCGTAGCGCTTTTGGATGGAGCCGATAGCGCGGAAGGTATCGATGACCTCGCGCGTCATGGGCTGCAGGTCGCCATGGATACCGTTCTCGTGGATATCCTTAAGGGCGCGGGCATGCACCACGGAGTGCTGACGGAACTCCATCTCGACCATATGGAAGCCGAAGGACTCGACCTGCCAGATGATGGTTTGGACCGGGCCGTAGGCAGCACGGACGGCACCGCAGGCGGCCAGCGAACGCTGGACGACGCGCAGGTCATCCAGGAACTCGTCGGCGCTGTGGTACATGGTGTCGGTGATACGACGGACGGTGGCGTTCAGGCGGTCGGCCATGACGAGCATGACGGCGCGATGCGGCTCGTGCTCGGAGATCAGCTCGGCGCGGGCCGTGTAACGAGGGCTCATCTCGACCTGATGGTTCCACAGGTTAATGAGCTCGGCCGACGGCTTGCTGTAGGTAGCCTCGAGCGTGAGGTTGCGGCCGATGTGGCGGCACTTGTCCTCGAGCTTGAGCACCATGTGCGTAAAGTACTTGGCGGCGACCTCACGGCTCACCTTGGCGGTGACGTTGGGGTTACCGTCGCGGTCGGAACCGATCCAGCTGCCGGGATGGAAGAACGCCGGGCACAGCGGCGGCACAGTACCGGCCTTGTCGCCCAGCACCCAATCGTCAAAACGACGATAGATAACGGGGATAACGTCGAACAGCGTGTTATCGAAGATGTCGATGATGGTATCGGCTTCCTCGACCGGCGTGGGCTTCTTGAGCGCGATGGGACTCGTACGCACCAGGGCGTCGATCTCCTGCAGCATATGGCGCTCGTTCTCCACCAGGTCGGAGCCGCCCAGACGCGGACGCTCCTCCAGCAGGTTGGAGATACGGCGGATCTTGCCCTCGACGGCCTTACGACGGGCCTCGGTGGGATGTGCGGTAAAGACAGGGTGGAACTCGAGCTTGTCGAGCAGCTCGTTGGCACCCTCGACACCCAGCTCATTCACCAGCTGGTGATAGGCAACGGTAAGCTCGTTGGCAGGATCGACCTCGGTATCGGTCGACGCACCGGCCTCGCGCTCGCGCAGCTGCGCCACACGGTAGTTCTCCTCCGACAGGTTTGCCAGATGGAAAAAGCTCGTAAAGGCGCGAACGATGACCTGCTGCTTATCGAGCGGCAGGCTGTCGATCAAATCGACGACCTCACGAAATGCCACGGCAGTGGGCTCGTCGGCGGTGGGCACGCCCTGCTCGTCGACGGCTTCGTCGGCAGCGCAGGTACCGGGGTTGCCGGCATTGACCACAATCTCGGCTGTCAAAATCTTGTCGAACAGGTCCGCGATCTCGGGATCATACTCGCTAAGCACACGGCGCTCCAGGCGCAAGAACAGCGCCAGATTGTCGCGCAGCTCCTCGGGGATCTCGATCTCGGCGAGACGCTCCCTGGACTCGGCATTCGAGCCGATTCGGTTAACGAGGCGGTTGACCACGGCAGCGACGCGCGCCGCGGCTTCGGGTACAGACTGGTTGCTTAGGTTCTCAGCCACGTTTCCTCCCATTCCTCCTTCTATGCACGTAACATGCGGTATTCATTATAGGCGTTTGAGAAATACTTTCGACACTGATTGCGCTTTACCACACAAAAGTATTTTCTGCATTGCAAGGGTTTTTGCCCCAAATGGTCGTATTTCTCGGTGGGCGGCATACGTAAACGGGGGCATTCCGCATAAAAGCGAAACACCCCCGTAACAATAGCTCGTCGCGAGCGGGACATGTTAGCGGGTCCGCAGCTCAAAAATCATACGCTACAGACGCTCGCGAACCGCCTCGACGACGTTGGCCAGATCGACGAGAACCTCGTCATGGCTCTGCATGTCGCGCACCTTGACCTTGCCGGCGGCAAGCTCGTCGCCGCCCAGGACCAGGATGAGCTTGGCGCCCACCTTATCGGCCTGCTTAAACTGGGCCTTGAGCGAACGGCCCTGATAGTCGGCCTCGGTCACAATCCCTGCGGCGCGAAGCTGCTGCGTAATGGTAAAGACGTTCTGACGCAGCTCCTTGCCGGCATTGGCGACGTAGACGCACGGGACCTCCTCGGCACCCAGGTCGCTGCCAAAGGCCTGCAGGGCCAGCAGGGCGCGCTCAAAACCGACGGCGA
>OLVO01003298.1_pt1 | contig 13557 bp, 8 predicted proteins | sample 1672571 | NCBI WGS metagenome assembly OLVO01 (sample SAMEA3136700, study PRJEB25190) | human gut metagenome | biome: human gut; feature: human-associated habitat; material: faeces | place: Austria | collected 2013 | reverse complement strand
GACGCTCGTAGCGGATGATCTTGGCGATATATTCCAGCGTCAGCGGCTCCATGTAGACCTTGTCGGCGATGATGGTGTCGGTCATGATGGTGGCGGGGTTGGAGTTGCACAGCACCACCTCGTAGCCCTCTTCTTTCAGAGCAAGACAGGCCTGCGTCCCGGCGTAGTCAAACTCAGCAGCCTGACCGATGACGATGGGGCCGGAGCCAATGATGAGAATTTTCTTGATGTCGGTTCTTTTTGCCATGGTGTTTCTCCTCTCGTTATTTGGCGGTATGGGTTTCCGGAGCGGCATATACCAGCTTTCCGTCACAGATGGTGGCGATGCACTTTCCGCTGACCTGCCAGCCCGCGAAGGGCGTGGCTCTGCCCTTGGAAAGAAAGTCCTTCGGGTCGATGGCGTATGCGGCGTTCAAGTCCCAGATGCTGTAGTCCGTTCCCAGAGGAAGACCGAAGCGTCTGCGGGGATTGACGCACAAAAGCTCCAATAGTTTGTTCAGGCTTAGAATGCCCGGTTTTACCAGACAGGTATACAAAATCGGGAAAGCGGTCTCAATGCCCACGATGCCGAAGGCGCTTTTTTCCAGCCCTCGGGATTTTTCCTCAGCGGAGTGGGGGGCGTGGTCGGTGGCGATCATGTCGATGGTGCCGTCCAGAATTCCCTGAATCAGGGCCTCCCGGTCTTCTTTTCCTCGCAGGGGCGGGTTCATTTTGAAACGGCCGTCCTCCTGCAGGTCGCTGTCGTCCATCACCAGATAGTGGGGGCCGGTCTCGCAGGTCACGTCCAGCCCCTCGGCCTTGGCCTTGCGGATGAGCGCCACGCTTTCCTTGGCGGAGACGTGGCAGACGTGGTAGGCGCAGCCGGTTTCTTTTACCAGCTGCAAGTCCCGGGCAATTTGCCCCCATTCGCTTTCGGAGCAGATGCCCCGATGGCCATGGGCTTTGGCATAATCACCGTCGTGGATGTACCCGCCCCGCAAGAGCGAGTTGACCTCGCAGTGGGCGACAATGGGCTTCCCGAGGGCTTTGGCGCGAAGCATGGCCTGACGCATCAGGTCGTCACTCTGTACGCCACGGCCGTCATCGGAAAAACCTACCACGTCGGGCGCCATGCCCTCCAGGTCGGAAAGCGCTTCGCCCTGTTCGCCAATTGTGATGGCACCGTAGGGGTAGACGTGGATGCAGGCGGTTTCCTCAATGAGACGGCGCTGAATCCCAAGATTCTCCACACTGTCCGGCACCGGGTTCAGGTTGGGCATGGTGCAGACCGCGGTATAGCCGCCCCGGGCGGCCGCCCGGCTGCCTGTGGCGATGGTCTCCTTATAAGAAAAACCCGGCTCTCTGAAATGCACATGCACGTCACAAAAGCCGGGAAAAATAACATATTCAGAAGAATCGAACCCGGAAAGACCGGGGGCGGAAAGGGAGGAACAAACCCCTTCGGAAAATACGGATCCCAAAGAAGCAGCGTAAACCTTGGCCTTCGTCATATCTGTCATGCTGATCTCCTTTCTTAAAAAAACGTCCTGCCAAAAGCGGCAAGACGGGCGGGATGAGCCGCTGAACCTATCCGTTAAATTATAGCATGGGCAGGAGTGGTTGTCAATTGGGAAAAATGGACATGGATACACCCGAAAACGGCGGGGCTTTTGGGCATAGGGGCGCGATTGAACTGCCCCCTTGTCTCTTTCTGGGAGAGGCGGTTGAGCGAAGCGAAGACGGAGAGGGAAAACAGGGAAAAAGCCCTCTCAGTCACCTTCGGTGACAGCTCTCCCAAAGGGAGAGCCAAGGGGTGTACCCTGTTTTATTTTTCTTCGCCTTCCGGGAGGACTCCCGATTCCTTGAGCCTGTCCAGCGCCGTCCGGTAGCCGCCGCCATATACGAGGCATCGGTTGACCCGGCTGATGGTAGCCGAGCTGGCACCGGTGGATTCCGAGACTTCGATATAGTTTTCGCCGCTGTCCAGCAGGCAGGCGACCCGGAACCGCTGGGACATGGCCTGCAATTCCTTGATGGTGGCCACGTCCTCAAAAAACAGGCGGCAGTCCTCCACCGTCCGCAGGGACAGAATGGCCTCGAAAAACAGATCTTCACCGGGATGTCGAACGATATCCATAACACGGAGTCCTTTCTTCTGGGGTGCTTTCCTATACTTTACCACTTTACCATATTGAATACAAGTCCCTTTTGGAGTTTTTCGCAGGAAAAAGGGGGGAAGAAGGGGCAGTTTTTGTGGGTTCCTCTGAAAAAGACAAATGTCCCTGTGCGAGATACTTTTTTCCACGCCAAATGCTTGACTTACGCCTCCTGCGGTGCTAGAATTGGGAAATAAAATTTCAGAGAGGTGTTTACAATGGAAAGAAAAGATATTGACTGGGGCAATCTGGGATTTGGCTACGTCCAGACCGACATGCGCTATGTCTCCAATTTCCGAAACGGCCAGTGGGATGACGGCTGCCTGACCGATCAGGCCACCATTACCATGAGTGAGTGCGCCTGCGTTCTGCAATACGCCCAGACCTGCTTTGAGGGGCTGAAAGCCTACACCACCGAGGATGGACGCATCGTCTGCTTCCGCCCCGACCTGAACGCCCAGCGGATGGCCAGTTCCTGCCGCCGCCTGAAAATGCCCGTGTTCCCCGAGGACAGGTTCGTGCAGGCCGTAGTGGAGACCGTCCGCGCAAACTCCCAGTGGGTGCCGCCCTACGGCTCCGGCGCGACGCTGTACGTCCGTCCGTTCATGTTCGGCAGCGACGCCATCATCGGCGTCAAGCCCGCGACGGAGTATCAGTTCCGGGTGTTCGTCACCCCGGTCGGCCCCTATTTCAAGGGCGGCATCAAGCCACTGAAGCTGCGCATCTCCGATCTCGACCGGGCGGCGCCCAAGGGCACCGGCGACGTCAAGGCGGGCTTAAACTACGCCATGAGCCTTTACAACATTGTGGATGCCCACGAGAAGGGCTTTGACGAGAACGTCTACGTGGACTCCGCCACCCGCACCCACATTGAGGAGACCGGCGGCGCCAACGTGATTTTCGTCACCAAGGACGGCAAGCTGGTCACCCCCAAGTCCGACACCATTCTCCCCTCCATCACCCGGCGCAGCCTGCTGCAGGTGGCGAAGGATTATCTCGGCATGGAGGTGGAGGAGCGCCCCGTGGAGTTGGCAGAGATCGGCGAATTTGCCGAGTGCGGCCTGTGCGGCACGGCGGCGGTCATCTCCCCTGTGGGCACCATTGTGGATCACGGCAAGGAAATTCACTACGCAGGCATGGGCTCCACCATCCAGAAGCTTTACGATACCCTTACCGGCATCCAGATGGGTCGTCTGGAAGCCCCCGAAGGCTGGATCCAGATAATCGAATAATGTACAATGTTCAAAAAAGGCAAGCCGTTTTTCGGCTTGCCTTTTTTGCACGGAATTACGCGAGAATAGGCTTCAAAGCGTCGGCGAGAACCTTCTCCTGGGCTTCGGCTTCCGCCAGATCTTTGCCCAGAGTGGTGAAATAGGTCTTGATCTTCGGCTCGGTGCCGGAGGGGCGGACGATGACCGTCGCGCCGCCTTCCAGATTGTACACCAGCACATTGGCGGCGGGCAGGCCGGTCTGAGCGGTGTTCTGGTAGTCGGTGATTTTGGTCACCTTGTAGCCGCCAATCTCTACAGGGGGCTTCTCCCGCAGAGAGGCCATGATACCGGCCATCTTGTCCATGCCGGACAGGCCGGGGAACTCAAAGGAGTTCACCTTGTTCAGATACCGGCCGTATTTTGCGTAAATGGCCTCCAGCCGCGCCTTGATGGACGAGCCGATGGAACGGTAGTAGGCCGCCATTTCACAGATCAGCATGGAGCCAATGATGGCGTCCTTGTCCCGGACGTAAGGGCCTGCGAGGTAGCCATAGGATTCCTCGAAGCCCAGAATGAAGCGATCCACCTCACCGGCGGCCTCCAGCTTGGCAATCTGGTCGCCGATCCACTTGAAGCCGGTGAGAACGTTGCGCATTTCCACGCCGTAATCCGCGGCCACGATGTCCGCGAGGGGGGTGGAGACCAGAGACTTTACCGCCACGGGGCGCTTGGGCATGGTGCCTTTTTCAATGCGGCCCTGACAGATGTAGTCCAGCAGCAGCACGCCCACCTCGTTGCCGGAGACCAGCTCGTAGGAGCCGTCGGGGCAGCGGATGGCGATGCCCACCCGGTCGGCGTCGGGGTCGGTGGCCAGCATCAGATCGGCGCCGGTCTTCTCGGCCAGCTCCAGACCAAGCCGCAGAGCCTCGAAAATCTCCGGGTTGGGATAGGGGCAGGTGGGGAAGTTGCCGTCGGGGTACTGCTGCTCGGGGACAATGGTGATGTCGTCAATGCCGATGTCATGAAGCACCCGGGTGACCGGCACCAGACCGGAGCCGTTCAGGGGGGAGTACACCAGCTTCAGCCCGGCGGTTTTGCAGATGCCGGGGCGGACGGCGCAGGCTTCAATGGCGCTGTACAGCGCCTCCTTGCAGTCCTCGCCCACGTATTCGATCAGACCCTTGGCGATGCCGTCTTCAAAGGACATCATCTCCGCACCGGTGAGAATGTCGGTTTTCTGAATCTCCGCGTACACCACGGCGGCGGCATCGTCCGTCATCTGGCAGCCGTCGGGGCCGTAGGCTTTGTAGCCGTTGTATTTGGCGGGGTTGTGGGAGGCGGTGATCATGATACCGGCATTCGCCTTGTAGTACCGGGTGGCAAAGGACAGGGCGGGGACGGGCATCAGCGCGTCGTAAATCCGCACCCGAATGCCGTTGGCAGCCAGAACGCAGGCGGCGTTTCTGGCAAATACGTCGGAATTGATGCGGCTGTCATAGGAAATGGCGACCAGCTGGCTGCCACCCTGGGTCTTGACCCAGTTCGCAAGCCCCTGGGTGGCCTGCCGGACGACGTAAATATTCATCCGGTTGCTGCCCGCGCCCAGAATGCCCCGCAGACCGGCGGTGCCGAATTTCAGCGCCACAGCAAAGCGCTCCTTGATCTCATTGTCCTGTCCCTCGATTTTCCTCAGTTCGTCGGTGAGGGCGGGATCTTCCAGATCAGCGCTCAGCCAGCGCTTATAATCATCTATGTACATCGTTATCACCTTTTCTTTTATCATATAAATGCACGTATAATATAGTTCATCAGGCAGAAAAAGTCAATGCCGGAGTGGGGGCAGCCGCGTTATGGGGGCAAAAAATGGGAGGCGACGGAAATCCGTCGCCTCCCTTGCGTATTTTAGAAATGTTTTCTCTTGCGGTCGTAGACGCTTACAGCAGCCGCGCCGCAGAAGGAGAACAGCAGTACGCTGCCAAGAACCATGACGATCTCGCTGTCGCCGGTCTTGGGGATGTTGTCCTTGCCGTTCTTCACGGACTTCCACTGAGCGACGTAGGTCACGTCCTTGGTCACGGTGTCAGTGACCTTGGGGGACCAACCGGTGAAGGTGTAGCCCTTACGGGTGGGCTTGCCATCGAACTTGGGGGTATCGGTGCCAGACTCAAGATCCTTGTAGACCTGATCCTTGAACGCCTTGCCCTTCACGCCGTCGGTGTAGGTAACGGTGTAGAGCTTCTCCCACTTGGCGGTGTAGGTCACGTTCTTGGTCACGGTCTCGGCGACTTCGGGTTCCCAACCGACGAACTTGTAGCCCTCACGAGTGGGATCCTTCGTGCCGAAGGCGGGGGTGCTGGTGCCGTAGGGGATGTCTTTGTAGACGACATCCTCGAAGACTTCCTCGCCCTTCACACCGTCGGTGTAGGTAACGATGAGAAGCTCGCACTTGACGTTGAAGGTGACGCTGGTCTCCGCAGCCGTCCACTTCTCACCGTTCCAGGTCAGCTCGATGGTCTTGCTGTCACGGTCATCAAGGGTGTGGGGGCCAACATTCTCTTCTGCGTTGTACCTGGCAACGTAATCCTTTGCGTTTACGGTGAGGATGCAGGTGTACGCAGTTCCCTTGCGCTCGGGGTCGGAGACGTTGTAAGTGCCTTCAATGAGCGTGTAGGACTTGTCGTTGTGCGCGGTGGTGGTCGTGCAGTCCACCTTCGCGTTGATGCCCAGCCCCTTCAGTTCATCGTAGGTGGGCTTTTCAGGGGGGCACTCGACGTGGAAGGTGATGGGCAGTTCGGTCTTCGCGACCCACTTTTCGCCATTCCACTTCAGCTCGACGGCCTTCTCAGCCTGCTCGCCGACGATCAGCGCATGGGTCTTGCCCATATCGGAGCTGTACTTCTCGATGATCTTGGCTGCCTTGACAGTGATGGTGCAGGTGTAGCCCTCGGAGGCGGTACCGGTGACGTCGCTGACGGTGTACTCACCCTGCGTCGGCTTGTAATCCTTGCCCCAGTGGTTGACGTTCTGGTTATCGCAGACGATCTTTACGCCTCTGCCGATCGCACCCTCAATGTCCTTCTTGCTGGGCTGCTCGGGGGGGCACAGGGTATGGAAGGTGACAGGCAGTTCGGTCTCAGCGACCCACTTTTCGCCATTCCACTTCAGTTCAATGGTCTTTTCGGCGGGTTCACCGGCAATCAGCGTATGAACCGCGTCGCTCATATCAGAGCTGTACTTCTCGATGAACTTGGCTGCCCTGACGGTAACGGTGCAGGTGTAGCCATCGGCGGCGGTGCCCATGACATTGCTGACGGTGTACTCGCCCAGCGTCGGCTTATACTTCTTTTCGCCGTGGTTGACGTTCTGGTTATCGCAGACAACCGCCACGCCTCTGCCAATCGCGCCCTCGATGGCCTTCTTATCGGGCTGTACGGGCTTCCACTGAGCGGTATAAGTGGCATTATCGGTCACGGTCTCGGCGACCTCGGGAGTCCAGCCGTCGAACACAAATCCCTTACGGGCGGGAGTGCCCTCGAAAGCGGGGGTGGCATCCTCGTACTTTGCCGTATAAACCTGATCCGCGAATGCCTCGCCGTTCACACCGTCGGTATAGGTCACGGTGTAGGTGTTCTTTTCCCAAACGGCGTACAGATTCGTCCAGCCGTTCACGGTCTGGCCGGTTACGTCGCCGTTCTGACCCTCACGGCTCCAGAACTTGAAGGTGTAGCCGGTGCGGGTCGGGGTGGGAGCGTCCGCGGTGGGAAGGGTCGAACCAAAGGGCGCAGTGGTGCTGTACAGCCGACCTTCGGTCTTGCTGTGGTCATTCTGGAAGTCTCTCAAGGCTTCCTCACTCTGGAAGTAAACGACCTGGTACTTGTCATAGACCATGCACTTAAAATTCGTCCACCCGTTGACGGTTTTCTCCTTCAGACCGGCAGGGGGATTTGCGGGGTTCGCCTTGTAGTCATTCCACGCGCCGTCGTCGTACCAGCCGTAGAACTCGTAGTTCCCGGTGTAATAGTAGGCAATGTCGATCGTGGACAGGTCAATGACATGCCCCTTCGGCTGGCTTTCGAGCGCGACGTCCTTATAAGCCTTCGAGGTGTTGCCGTTGCGATAAATCACAAGGTGGACGGGGAACAGCTCTTCTTCGCACTCGACAGGGAAGGTAATGGGGGTATCGACAGCCCACTGACCCTCTACGTACTTCAGCGTAAGAGTCTTGGTGTTGTCACCGGTCAGGGTGTGCTTGCCATAGTCCATGTTGTACCGCGCCACATATTTGTCAGCAGTGACGGTAATGTCGCAGGTGTAGCCGTCAGTTTCGTTGCCGGCAACATCGCCGATGGTGTATGTTCCACCTCTCAGCGAGAAGTGTACGGCGGCGTGCGTCTCGGGCTTCGTGGTGCAGGTCACATCCACGGGCGCTTTCAGATTGGACAGATCTTCAGCACCGGGCTTTGTGGGCGGAACGATCTCCGTCACGCACGCGACGTCGAAAACAACGGGGGCGCCGCTCTCAACAGTCCAGCCATTATCCGTGTATTTCAGGGTAACGGTCGCGTTGACGCCCTTGGGATCATGGGCAGCGCCGGTATCGGTGTCGAACTGCTCCACATACTTCTGAGAGTTGATGGTGACAGTGTAGGTGTAGCCGTTTTCGGCGTCGCCTGCAACCTCACTGGTGGTGTAGGAGCCGGAAATCAAAGTGTAGCCCTTGGTCTTAAGCTCGTGGGCAGCCTTGCCGTTGGTGCAGTTGACGGTGATATTATCGATCAGACCGCTGAGGTCGCCCTCACCGGGAGCGGTGGGCTTGTCGGGCTTGGGGGGAGTTGCTTCTTCCCACACGGCGTACAGCGTTCTGGTCCAGGTGTTGCCATTCTTGACAACATCATTGCCATACTGGGATACGGCACACGTCATACCACCAGTGTAGATTGTATCAGACCCGTCATTGGCCTTCCAGCCCTTAAAGACATAGCCTTCCCGGGTGGGAATGGTATTCTTCACTGTAAAGGAGTGGTATCTGATAGCTGCATCTGTTGTAGACCACGAATCAGCACTGGGCGCGCCGGTGCCGCCATTGGCATCATAGTTCAGCGTGTATGTATATTTCGTGGTGGGATTGGGGTTCTTCGCTACGAGATAAATCGTAGAACCCTTGTTGCAGGCGGTCGTACCGCTCTTGTTAAGCGACCACGTTGTGGGATTGGCATTGGATTCTTTCGACCAACCGACGATCTGGTAGCCGCTGTTGACGGAAGCGCGACTTGCGGCGGCCTTGATATCAGAAATCGCAATCGTGTGGTTGTTATACGCGGTATCGGAGTGATTCGTCTTGTACTGGCAAACAAACTTGGTCTTTTCGGAAGAACCGTAATTGTAGCCAATGTTGAATTCGTCACCCACATACAGGACGGTGAATCGGACATCGATCTTATGCCCGGTGTTCAAATCGGCGGGAGCTGGATCGGGTTTGGGAATCGTCGGCAAGGGCACTCTTCTTGCATTGGTCTTGCCCTCCTCCCATTTGGCGGCATAGGTGACATCCGCAGTCACGGTTTCCGCAACGGCAGGATTCCAGCCGACGAAGGTATAGCCTTCCCGGGCAAGGGAGCCGCTGAAAGCGGGGGTCGCGGTACCGGACGGCAGGTTGCTGTGAACATCATTGTCAAATACTGCGCCGCCTACGCCGTCAGTGTATGTAACGGTGAACGTTTTCGGGTCTTCCGGCGCAGGGGGATTCTCGTTCTTAGGCTGCTCCTGCGCGGGGGGGGTCGGTCTTCTTCTCGCCCCCGTCCACTGCGACGGTCTTGGGCTGGGTTCCGTCAGTCCCCGTCGTATCCTCTGCCAACGCAGTCGTGGGCAGAAGTGTGAAGACCATGAACAGTGCCAGAAACAGACTGAAAATTCTGCGCAAACCATGGTTTTTCATCTTGAAATACTCTCCTTTCATTTGGCGATCCATGCCGGAGGCACAGACCGTCTGCACGGTAATGCCATCATTACCTTTATGCCTGAATTATACGCAATATCACGCCAAAAGTCAATGGAAAAACACGTCGATTTTCTGCAATTAGGCAAAAAAACAGGGCCGTCTCCATGAGACAGCCCTGTTATATGCGGGGATGGAATGACGGTCACTTTTTTCGGGCGACGACAACGAAGCGGCCGTCCTCCACATGGTAGGCGCAGGTCACCAGCGTGATGAGCTTGTCGCCGTAGGCCGCGGTGACGCCGGTGTCGTAGAGCGCCTTGGAGCGGAAATTCGAGATGGCGTTGTTGAAGTCCGCTTCGTCCGCCGCGTCGATGAACTGATAGAACTTGAAGCAGTTCTCGTAGGTGTAATAGACCCGGTCATAGAAGGCCGCAAGCACCTCGTACTCGCCCTCCTCGTAGAGAGTGTCGAAGTGGATGGTGGGGTGCGCCTGCCAGTAGGATTTGCTCTCATACTTGGGCAGGGAGCGGAACATGCTGCCGTCCAGCATGTTGTGGCCGTAGATCAGCAGATTGTCGCTGTCGGCGGAGCAGTTGGCGTCGATGAAGGGAATGCCGCCGAAGCTGTACTCCCGCTTAAAATTCGTGTGCAGATATTTTTCCGGATCGGTGGGGGTGTGCATCACCGGGTAGTCGATGACGGTGCCGTCGATGCGCAGCCAGCCAAACAGATCGTGGTTCTGCTCATACAGGGGGGCATACTTCGCCAGCATCACCGGCTCCGTCGGCTCAGGCTCCGTGGGAACGGTGGTTTCCGTGGTCGGCCCGGTGGACCGGGTCTCCGGCGGCGTGGTCTCCACGGGGGCAGCGGTGGCCGTGGCGTTTTCCTCCACCATTTCGGAGAGTTTGCGGAAATCACTGCGGGCTTTGCCCATATGGATCAGGATGGCAGCCACCGCGATCAGCGCGACGCAGAACACTGCCACGAGGATGATGAAAAGGGGATTGGGGCCTCTTCTTCTCCGTCTGCGCTGTCCGGCGTCATTGCGGCGGGGCGGGACGGGGGTGCGGGGTGTCTGGAATTTGCCTTGCCTGTTTGCCATGTTTCTTTCCTCTCAATATGGGATGCTCCGGAAGGGCATCCGCCGGAAAAGGGCGGCGACGGAATCTCCGCCACCGCCCTCGTTCAACAGTTTACGTTGTTTTCTTAACCCTGTCTTCTCTTGCGGTCGTAGACGCAGACAGCAGCCGCGCCGCAGAAGGAGAACACCAGAACGCTGCCCAGAATCATGGCAATCTCACCGCTGCCGGTCTTGGGAACGTTGTCCTTGCCGGAGTTGGACTTCCACTGGGCGACATAGGTGACATCCTTGGTCACGGTTTTGGAGACCTTTGGCGCCCAGTCGCTGAAAGTGTAGCCCCTGCGGGTGGGCTTGCCGTCGAACGCGGGGGTGGCGGTGCCGGACAGCAGGTTGTCATAAACCTGATCCTTGAACGCCTTACCCTTTGCGCCGTCGGTGTAGGTCACGGTGTAGAGTTTCTCCCACTTGGCGGTGTAGGTGACATTCTTTGTCACGGTCTTGGAAACCTCAGGATCCCAACCGCCAAACCGATAGCCCTCACGGGTGGGAGTTACTTTTAAAGCGGGGGTATCGGTGCCGGACAGCAGATTGCCATAAGCCTGATCGGCAAAGACTTCCTCACCATCCACGCCATCGGTGTAGGTCACGGTGTATTTTTCCTCGTCCTCGTCCGCCTTCCCGTTTCCGTTGGCATCAATCTTCCAGGTGGCAGCATAGGTGGCGTTTTCGGTCACCCTGTCAGCAATTACAGGAGCCCAGCCGCTGAAAACATAGCCTTCCCGGGCGGGAGTGCCATTAAATGCGGGTGTTCCGGCATTCTCCGGCACCACGGTATTCTGATCCTCAAATATCTCCGCGCTATCTACACCGTCGGTATACGTTACAGAATAGCCAGTTTCCTTCGTCTCAGCATCGTAGCCACAGTAATCGCAGACCTTTTTCACGGATCTGGTATAATGTGTACCGCCCTCTGCCTTTACCCATTCGGTTGTGGTTACCGTGTAAGCATTGTCCTTGTAGCCGTCGGTATACTCCGGATGTAACTCATGGCCGAGCATTTCGCCGTTCTCAAAAACGGGAGTGCTATCAAAGGTGACAACGCTTCTTCCGGTGTTGTTCCCGGGCTTTCCGCCGAAGCCGAACCATCTGCTGCAGGTGACTTTATCGCGGTACACCGAGCCATTGATGGAATTATTTCCGGAAATGTGAATGCGGTACTTATAGTTGCCCATGTTGCTGTCGTTGATATTCAGTACATTCTTGATGGCTGCCTCGGATTTGACAGTGCAATTATTGAAATTCACGGTAATATCACATTTCCCGGCACCGTAGTCCGTGTAGACATTGATCGTTTTTCCGGAAGAATTAAAGGTACAGCCATCAAAGGTCATTTCCGGCGAGCTATATGTCCATACTGCATAATCGCCGTTCGGACAGAAAAAGGTTGTATTTCTGAATGTGGCGGAGCTGTAGCCCCAATAAAAGGTCTTGCCGTTTATTACGCAGTTTTCAACGACGGTCTTATCTGCGCGAATAAAGCCAAGATAATCGGCTGAACCCGATTGCAAGGTCATATTCCGAAATGTGATTGTGCCGGAGCCGTCGAAACTATAATCGCCATTGTATTCTGTCCCAAAATAAGCCGGATCAGGCAACGTTGCACCAATGCCCCATGCGGTTTTATCGGCTCCCTGCCCCACAAATGTGAGGCTTTTTCCTTTTGTATCTGCACCTTTTTTGTAAAGCGTGAATTTCCCTTCCCCCAGTACGATGGTATCACCGCTTGCAGCGGCATTTACCGCCTCCTCCAATGTCGGGTATCCGGTTTCCCCAATCCATGCAACGGAAGGCGCAGCCGGGGGCGCGGCCGCGGGCGCGGCGGTGCCGTTCTCCGAGGACGTGCCTGCACCGTTCTCCGAGGTCGTGTCTGCACCGTTCTCCGAGGACGTGTCTGCACCGTTCTCCGAGGTCGTGTCTGCACCGTTCTTCGAGGGCGTGTCTGCACCGTTCTCCGAGGATACGGTGGTACCATCCTCAGCAAATGCGACGGTGGGCAGCAATCCCGCAAGCATAGTACAGCACAGCAGGATGCTGAGCAGTATAGAAAGCTTACTTCTTGTTCTCATAAAAATACCTCCAAATTGTTTAATCGGTGGTTATCGGAAACCTCCCCAAAGCGCAAAAAACTGAGGGAGACGCAATATACCAACGCCACTAAGTTAGTGGCGAAGTCAACAAGAGTATTTCTGTAAAAATGAGTCAATCCCCGTGCGGGATGCACTTTTCTGCAAAAGGCATGCCAAATAAGCGGATCAAAAAAATCCTGAAGCAAACTGGCAAACAAGGCGTCTTTGCTCTTGTACCTTGTGTAGATTGCCCCCGTGGTGACACCGGCTTTGTCAGCGATCTTGTGAAGCGAGGCTTTCTGAAAGCCGTAGGTAAGAAACTCCGAGTATGCAGCCTGAACGATCCCGTCCTCCAGGGAGTGATCCTTATTGGCCATGTTTCCGCCTCGCGCTCTGCAATAACATCATTCTTGATAACGGTATGATTATAACATCACTCCTGCGCTTTGTCAATGCGTATTGCGCACTGCCTCGCAAAATACTCCTTGACAAATCCCGGTTCAGAAAGGAAATGGATATGCTTGGGCAAATCACAGCCCGTGACAATCTGATACTAGTGTTACAAAAAGATTGTTATTGCAGTTATCATGCCTATCCTGCAACCCCATGATACTGTCCACGAATTGGGGTTTTCCCCTCTGAGGGATGTCCACTTTTCAGGGATACCCCCTCACCCTCCGTGTCCATTTTTATGGGTACAGTTTACTGCGCTCAGCCACCTCCCCCAAGGGGGAGGCAAGGGGGGCGTCCGCACAGTAAAAATTGGCTCCCGAATGTTCGGGAGCCAATCAAATGGGTATTGACGATCAGGCCTTGCCAGCGCAGCCCAGAACGTCCACCAGCTTGTGGCGAACCAGTTCCTTGATGTTGGCACGGGCGGGCTTCAGGTACTCGCGGGGGTCGAACTTGTCGGGATGCTCATTGAAGAACTGACGGATGGTGCCGGTCATGGCAAGACGCAGGTCGGAGTCGATGTTGATCTTGCAGACGGACAGCTTTGCTGCCTGACGGAGCTGATCCTCGGGAACGCCGATGGCGTTGGGCATCTTGCCGCCGTTGTCGTTGA
>OLVO01003297.1_pt1 | contig 13557 bp, 9 predicted proteins | sample 1672571 | NCBI WGS metagenome assembly OLVO01 (sample SAMEA3136700, study PRJEB25190) | human gut metagenome | biome: human gut; feature: human-associated habitat; material: faeces | place: Austria | collected 2013 | reverse complement strand
AAACTGAAGAACGCCAAACAGGAACTATACCGCGACCTCTACCTGTTCTGCGCCTTCACGGGCTTGTCATTCGCCGATATGCGCAATTTGACGGAAGAGAACATCCGCACCTACTTCGATGAACACGAGTGGATAAACATCAACCGCCAGAAGACGGGCGTGGTGTCTAACATCCGCCTGCTTGACATTGCGAAACAAATCATCGACAAATACCGCGGGCTGTGCGAAAACGGCAGGATTTTCCCTGTTCCCCACTACAACACGTGCCTTGCCGGAATCCGTGCCGTCGCCAAGCGTTGCGGCATCACCAAGCATATCACGTGGCATCAGAGCCGCCATACGGCAGCCACGACGGTGTTCCTCTCCAACGGTGTACCCATCGAAACAGTCAGTTCCATGCTGGGACACAAGAGTATAAAGACAACGCAGATATACGCGAAGATAACCAAAGAGAAGCTCAACCAAGACATGGAGAACCTTGCCGCAAGATTGAACCAAATAGAGGAATTTGCAGGATGTACCATCTAAAACAGAGACGCCATGAAACGTGACATAATCATTATAGAGGACAAGACGGTCAGCGTAACCGGTAACGAGGTATGGATGACCGCCGGGGAAATCGCCGAAGAGTTCCATGCCACCGTCCCGGCAGTGAACGCCGCCATCAAAGCCGTCCGCAAGTCGGACGTGCTGAACGACTACGAGGTATGCCGCTACATACAGCTTGAAAACGGCCTGTACGCGGATGTTTACTCGCTTGAAATCATCATTCCAGTAGCCTTCCGGCTGAATACCTACTATACACACGTGTTCCGCATGTGTCTGGTGGAAAAGGCACTCTCAAAGGAAAAGAGGCAGGCATACGTGATGTTCATACAGAACGGGAAAACCGGATATTGCTGAACACGCATACAGACAACGAAAAAGGAAACGGACAACGCCATCGGGTGCCGTCCGTTTCCTTTTTTTCATGCAACCGCCTTATTCCTGCGGCTTGAGGTAATTCGCCTCCAACAGTTCACGCAGTCCCGATTCGGGATAAAGCACCTTACCTGCCAGAAGGATAAAGGGCAGCATCCTGTTGTTGCGATACTCCTGCAAGGTGCGGCGGCTTACCCGGAGCATTTCCGCCACCTCCTTGTCCGTCAGGTAATGTTCCCCGTCCAGTGGCGGACGGTAACTTTCCAAAAATGCGGAGAGCCATTTGGAGCCTTTGAGCATATTCTGTATCGCGGTGGCAACCGGCTCGTCCTCCATTGTGAAAACCTCGTTGTTCTCGTTCATCATAACATCGGATTAAGTGGTTAATAAAAACAGAGTCATTTTCCATCGGGATAGATCGTGCCGATAAGCGGAATCAGCCGCCTGACCTCCTCCGGCCTGTAATAGAACCTGCGGTTTATCTGCGAGTAGCCGATAAGCCGCCTGTCACGCAATGACTGCAACGTGCGCGGGCTGATTCTCAACTGCCCGCAGACCTCCTCGCCCGTGAGCCACCTTTCCAGCCGCCCGCCGTCGCTTTTGCGCCTGAGGGCGGCGACTTTCTCCGAGAAGGCGTTGAATGACGCCAGCATCATCTCGAAGGTCTTTTTCTCGATAGATACGATTTCCATATACCAAAACATTTAATGATTTACAGCAAAGGTAACGCAGCCGCCTTGAATGCGTGCCGTTTTCCGCTATACGGCAGCTTGTTGTGCCGGTTGTCCGGGTTACGGAGTCACTTTCAAAGAAAATCTTACGTGAGTCACGTAGTGAGTTGTTAAAGCCCCTTTTGTTTATTGCCGAATTTTGCCGCAGAGAAACAAAAGAAAGGACAAAATATGAAAGTGATAACGATTGAAAGTTCCGCCTTCACCGCCCTGACGGAACAGATAGCCGAGATAGCGGTCTATGTGCGTGCCGTTTCCGGTGAGAGGAAGGGAGAGTCTTCCGACATGCTGCTCACCACCCGCGAGGCGGCGCACCTGCTGAACGTGAGTACCCGTACCCTCCAACGTATGCGCAGCGAACAGCGCATCGGCTATATCGTGCTGCGCGGCAAATGCCGCTACCGCCGGTCGGAAATAGACCGCCTGCTCGCAGACTGCACCGTGGCAGAAGATGCAGCGACACTGACGGAACTGAAACGCAACCACACGCTGCGCACGGGCGGCGGCAAACCCAAAGGAAGGAGGACATAAGATATGGAACTGCTTACACGAAACAATTTTGAGGACTGGATGCAGAAGCTGATGGAACGGCTCGACCGTCAGGACGAGCTGCTGCTCTCCCTGCGACCGTCCGGCAAAGCCCCGAACCCGATGGAAAGTATCAGGATGTTCGACAACCAAGACCTCTGCATGCTGCTCCAGATAAGCAAGCGTACCCTGCAGCGCTACCGCAGCATCGGTGCATTGCCCTACAAGACGCTCGGCAAAAAGACCTATTACAGCGAGGAGGACGTACTGACATTCCTCTCCGAACACGTAAAGGATTTCCGCAAGGAAGATATAGCCTTCTACAAGGCGCGTATCCATAATTTCTTTAATAAATAACCCATTAAAACATTTTTCAAATGGCAAAGAAAACAACAGAAAAAGACGTGCTGATAGTCCGCGACGAGAAGACGGGCGAGATCAGTGTGGTAGCCGGGCTTAACGCCGACGGCTCACCCAAGCGTACCCCCGCAAAGGCGGAGAACGCACAGAGTTTCCTGCAATTCGACCGCCACGGCGACGTGCTGGACAACTTCTTCAAAAACTTCTTCCGGCAGTGCAAGGAACCCAGCCGCTTCGGTTTCTACCGTTTCGCGGCAGACCAAGCCGACAAACTGATGGAGGTGATGAAAGACCTGCTGAAAGACCCCGAAGCCAACAAAGAACTGCTTGCGCCCCACAAGGTGGACACTTCCGGCTACGAAAAGCAGGTAAAGGAAGAACAGACCGCCGGGATGCCGGAACAAAAACAGGAAGGACAACCCAAAGAAACCCAAAAACAGGAAGAAATGGAAAAGAAGCAGGAACAGAATCAGGAAAGCCCGCAACAACAGGCGCAGGGAAGACGTGGCTACCAACCCATTGACGAGAGCAAAATCAACTGGCAGGAGCTGGAAGAGAAATGGGGCGTGAAACGTGACGACCTTGAAAAGTCCGGTGATCTGAACAAGATGCTCAACTACGGCAAGTCCGATTTGGTGAAAGTGTCGCCCAAGTTCGGCGGCGAGGCTTTTGAACTGGATGCCCGCCTTTCCTTCAAGAAGGACGGTGAAGGCAATGTCAGCCTCGTGCCGCACTTCATCCGCAAGGAGCAGAAACTCGACGAGTACAAGGAACACAAGTTCTCCGACGAAGACCGTAAGAACCTGCGCGAAACGGGTAACCTCGGCAGGGTCGTGGACATCGTGGACAAAGAAACGGGTGAAATCATCCCCTCGTTCATCAGCATAGACCGCAAGACGAATGAAATCACGGACATTCCTGCAAACAAGGTACGCATACCGGAGCGCATCGGAAAGACGGAAATCACCAAGCAGGAACAGGATATGCTGCGTGCCGGGTTGCCCGTGCGCGACAAGCTCATCGAACGCAACGACGGCAGGAAATTCGTCACCACTCTTCAAGTGAATGTAGAGCAGCGAGGCGTGGAGTTCGTACCGGGAACTGGCAGGTCGCCCCGTACCGCCCAGATGCAGGAAGCCAAGAACAATCCCACGCAGGGACAGGCTCAGGGCATGGAAAATTCCGCAGCCCCACAGAAAGAGCAACGCCGCAACACGTGGACGAACGCTGATGGCAGTATCCGCCCCATCAGCAAATGGAGCGGTGTGAACTTCACCGACCAGCAGAAAGCCGACTACGCTGCGGGTAAGGCGATAAAGCTGGAGAACGTGACTGACAAGCAAGGCTTCCACGCCACGATGTACATCAAGTTCAACCCGGAGAAGGGACGTCCGTACCGCTATGACACCAACCCCGACAATGCGCAGAAGGTCGCCCCATCCAACGAGAGCCGTACACAGGTGGCGGTGAACAGCGAAGGCAAGACCAACGAGGCGACCAAGAACCTGAAAGAGCCGTTGCTGAAAGGACAGACCGCCCCGAAAGACGACAAACAGCAAAAGCTGCAGGAGAAATCTCAGAAGAAAAACAACAAGGGCATGAAGATGTAACATCCCGTGTCCGCCACTAAATCCAAAGTAACAATTCATAAAAAAAAGTAATCAGCATGAAGACAATCATTGCAGAAAAGCCATCCGTGGCACGTGAAATCGCCCGCATCGTGGGCGCGACAAAGAGAGAGGAAGGATATTTCGAGGGAAGTGGCTACGCCGTGACATGGGCATTCGGGCACCTCGTCCAGCTTGCCATGCCCGACGGTTACGGCATACGCGGCTTTGTCCGTGACAACCTGCCCGTCATCCCCGACTCCTTCACGCTCATACCCCGTCAGGTAAAGGTTGAGAAGGGCTACAAACCCGACAGCGGCGTGGTGTCACAAATAAAAACCATAACCCGCCTGTTCAATGACAGTGAGCAGATCATCGTGGCGACCGATGCCGGTCGCGAGGGCGAACTTATCTTCCGATACCTCTACCATTACATAGGATGCGCCACCCCTTTCGTGCGCCTCTGGATAAGCTCGCTTACCGACAAGGCCATCCGCGATGGACTGCGCAACCTCGAAGCGGGGAGCAAGTATGACAACCTCTACCTCGCCGCCAAAGCGCGGAGCGAATCCGACTGGCTCGTGGGCATCAATGGCACGCAGGCTCTCTCCATCGCCGCCGGACACGGCACGTATTCCGTCGGGCGGGTGCAGACACCCACGTTGGCGATGGTGTGCGCACGCTATTGGGAGAACCGCCGCTTTACCCCCGAAGCCTTCTGGCAGCTCCATATCGCAACGGACGGCTGCGATGAAGGAACGGTGAAGTTTTCCTCTTCCGAAAAATGGAAAGAGAAAGAGCCCGCGACGGAACTGTATAATAAGGTGAAGTCGGCAGGCACAGCCACCGTCACGAAAGCCGAACGCAAGGAGAAGACGGAGGAAACACCGCTCCTGTACGACCTGACCACGCTCCAGAAGGAAGCCAACACCAAGCACGGCTTCACGGCGGAACAGACGCTTGAAATCGCGCAGAAGCTCTACGAGAAGAAGCTCATCACCTATCCGCGAACCGGAAGCCGCTACATTCCCGAAGACGTGTTCGCGGAAATCCCCAAGCTGCTTGCCTTCATCGGCAGCCTGCCCGAATGGAAGGGCAAGTTGCAGCCGAAAGCCGTGCCGACACGCCGCAGCCTGGACGGCGGCAAGGTGACAGACCACCATGCCCTGCTCGTCACGGGCGAGAAGCCGCTGTTCCTCTCCAAAGAGGACAGCACCGTCTATCACATGATAGCCGGGCGCATGCTTGAGGCTTTCTCCGAAAAATGCGTCAAGGACACTGCCACCGTCACGGCAGAGTGTGCCGGAGTGGAGTTCGTGGCAAAAGGCAGCATCATCAGGCAAGCCGGATGGCGTGCCGTCTATGGCAAGGAGAATGGAGAAGAGAACAACAGCCAAGAGGAAACCGCCGCCATTCCCTGTTGGCAGGAAGGCGACACGCTGGCACTGAAAGCCGCCTCCATCACGGAGGGAAAGACCAAACCCAAGCCGCTGCATACCGAAGCCACCCTGCTGTCCGCGATGGAAACGGCTGGCAAGGAGATAGAGGACGACGCATTGCGGCAGGCTATGAAGGATTGCGGCATCGGCACGCCCGCCACCCGTGCGTCCATCATCGAAACGCTTTTCAAGCGCGGCTATATGGAACGCTGCAAGAAGTCGCTTGTCCCCACCGAAAAAGGGCTTGCCCTTTACTCGGTCGTGAAGGCGATGCGTATTGCCGATGTCGCCATGACGGGCGAATGGGAAAAGGAATTGGCACGCATCGAGCGTGGGGAACTGCCCGCCGATGACTTCCGCAGGAAGATTGAGGCATATACACGGGAAATTACCTCCGAACTGCTGTCGTGCGACAAGCTGTTCGCCCGCAGGGATTCCGGCTGCAAGTGTCCCAAGTGCGGAGCGGGGACGATGCAGTTTTACGGCAAGGTCGTCCGCTGCGACAACGCGGAGTGCGGTCTGCCCGTGTTCCGCCTGAAAGCAAACCGCACCCTCTCTGATGATGAAATCAAAAACCTGCTCACCGACGGACACACGAAACTGCTCAAAGGATTCAAGAGCAAGCAGGGCAAGAGTTTTGATGCCGTAGTCGCCTTTGACGGGGACTATAACACGGTTTTCGTGTTCCCAGAAAGGAAAAGTAAAGCGACCTCTGCGAAAAGAAGAAAATAAATGTTTAACTTTGCCACTGGTTCAGAGTAATGAATTGTTCTTCGATACCGGATTACACTCATACTTTGGATTTAGTGGTGGCACTCGGAGGGATACCGGGTGCCTTTTTCTTCTCGTTTTCCAACGATTATCCCTATCATCATTATCAATCCACTAAATTCCAAAGAAATGAACAACAAGAAGAAAAACGAGGGTCGGACCGACTTTTCCTATTACGGTCTGTACCTGCTGGACTACCTCACCACGAACAAGTTCGAACAGGCAGCCGATGAAGCCTTCATCCGAGAAAGAACCGACCGTGCCGCCGAAGCGTATGAACGGGCAAGGCTCGAAGGCTATCCTGCCGACGGGGCGCAGGAACTGGCGATGAAGGTGCTGACGGAGGGCCTTCGCTACTCCAGGCACGCCATCCTGCGCGAAGTCGTGGAGAACGAATTTGCGGGTGAAGTACCGGGAGAAAAATGTGAAGCCTTTACCCAGAAGCTGCTACCGCTTGTCGGAAACGTATTCTCCATCTATGACCTCTCGGACGACAATTTCGCCCTGTCGCCCGAATATGACCTGCTCTACACGGAGCTGACGGGAGCCGTCATCCTCTATATCGAAGAGTATGGCGTTTAACCGCAAACAGAGGCTGCGGGACAACATCGAGGCGATACGGACGGCATTCCTCCTTGACAGGGAACAGCGCACACCCACCGCACGCGAACGGCTCTTGTTAGAGCGTTATTGCGGTTTCGGGGGACTGAAGAGCATACTCAACCCTGCAAGGGAACTGACGGATGCCGTCCACTGGGCGAAGTCCGACCTCGAACTGTTTGCCCCTACCGTGGAACTGCACAGGTTGCTGCGGGAGAACACAAAAGACGAGACGGAGTACAAACGGTATATGGATGCCATGAAGCAGTCCGTGCTGACCGCCTTCTATACCCCGCCGGAGATAACCGGGACCATCGCGGACGTGCTGCATGAACACGGCATCCGTCCCGACCGGGTGCTGGAGCCGTCGGCAGGTGTCGGTGCATTCGTGGACGCCGTGCTGGAGAACAGACCGGACGCGGACATCATGGCTTTTGAGAAAGACCTGATGACGGGCAAGATACTGAAGCACCTGCATCCCGGACAGAAAGTAAGGGTACAGGGCTTCGAGAAGATAGAAAAGCCGTTCATGAACCATTTTGATTTGGCTGTCTCCAATATACCGTTTGGCGATGTGGCGGTGTTCGACCCGGAATTTTCGGGCAGCAAGGATCCTGCAAGGCACTCGGCGGCACGGACGATACACAATTACTTTTTCCTGAAAAGCCTTGACGCGGTGCGTGAAGGCGGAATCGTGGCGTTCATCACCTCGCAGGGGGTACTGGATGCCCCGACCAACGCGCCCATACGCGAGTATATGATGAACCATACCAATCTGGTGGGCGTAGCCCGCCTGCCGAACAACCTCTTTACGGATAACGCGGGAACGGAGGTGGGCAGCGACCTGATTATCCTGCAAAAGAACAGCGGAAAGAATGGTGAACTGTATTACAACGAAAAACTCTTCGTGCAGACCGAACAGACCCCTATCGGCACTTCCGTAAATGGGTATGTATGGAGCATCGGCTCGCTTTCACACACGGATTTGATCAGAAGTACCGACCCGTACGGGAAACCAGCCTATAAACTCCTGCACCGTGGGGACATCGCACAACTGGCGGAAGACTTGCGGGAGCATCTGAAAATAGAACTGCAACAACTTGACAGGAAACTGTATGAGAAACACAGCCTGCATCCGACAAAGGAGGAAAGCACGGCTGCGGAAGTGCAACCTGCTCCGAAAACAGAAAAGGTATCACCTTCTGTAATAGCCCCCGTTTCTGTAATTGAGCCTGTCAAGGGAGTGGAGAAGCCGCAGGCACAGCCCATAGAGGAAAAGCCGGAGATTGAGCCGCGCCAACCCAACCATTCGTCAGCCGTGCAGCTTACCCTGCTCGACCTTTGGGGTATGCCCATAGAGGAACCGGCAAAAAAGAAAAAGGCAGCGAAAAAGGAAAGCAAGCCGAAGCCTATGCCGTCCACGCCTAAACCGCAGGTCAAAGTTACTCCACCCGTTGAAGCCGCCAAGCCGGTAAACGGTAATAAGGAAGAAAAGCCGGAAAATGCCGAAAAGCCAAACGACCCGGACGACATTTACGCCACTCTGGATTGGGAAACCAATCCTCCCATCAACGGCTTCTATGAGACAATGATGAGTCTGACAGCGGAACGGCGCAAGGCCCTACGGCTTGAGGCAGAACGGCACAGGCAGGAACAACTGAAAAAGATGGGTATCAAAGACACGTTGAACCCTGCTTTTGCGCCTTCTTCGGACAATATGGATAAAAAGCCGGAACAAACGGAAGAAATAAAGCAACCTGAAACACCGGCAGAAGTTGTGCCTACTTCCGAAACGGTTGCCACTTCCCTGTTCCCGGAATTTGAAACGGAAAAGCCGAAAAAAGAAGCCCTCGACCTTACGCCGCGTCCCTATCACCGCACGCCGGAAATGCACCTGCGTGAAGGGTCGCTGGTGGCAAACAGGGCACGCGACATCGGTTATCTGAAGGACATTACTCCCTACGGTGCAACCTTCCAGCCGCTTGGACTAACCGGTTATCAGAAAGAGAAAGCGTTGCTGTATGTATCGCTCCGTGACGCATACGAGCGGTTGTACCGCTATGAATCGAACAGACGTGAGGAAAATGTACCTTGGCGTGAACACCTGAACACCTGTTACGACGAGTTTGTCATGCGTTATGGCAACCTCAACGCCAAACAGAACGTGAAACTGGTGATGATGGACGCCGGAGGGCGCGACATCCTTTCGCTGGAACGTGCGGAGGACGGCAAGTTCGTCAAAGCGGACATCTTCGACCGTCCCGTTTCCTTCTCGGTGGAGAACCATGCCAACGTCGGTTCTCCGGAAGAAGCCTTGTCTGCATCGCTCAACAAGTATGGTACGGTCAATCTCAACTATATGCGGGGGATAACAGACAGTACGGAAGAGGAGCTTCTCAATGCCCTCAAAGGGCGTATCTTCTACAATCCGCTCGTAACCGGTTACGAGATTAAAGACCGCTTCATCGCGGGAAACGTGATAGAGAAGGCGGAGCGTATAGAGGCATGGATGGAAAATAATCTGGAAAGCGAAAGATTGCCGGAAGTGAAACAGGCTTTGGAGGCTTTGAAGGAAGCCGAGCCGCAGCGTATCGCCTTTGAAGACCTCGACTTCAACTTCGGTGAACGCTGGATTCCCACGGGCGTGTATGCCGCCTACATGAGCCATCTTTTCGACACGGACGTGAAAATCGCCTATTCCGCCAGCATGGACGAGTTTTCCGTGGCGTGCGGCTACCGCACCATGAAGATCACGGACGAGTTTCTGGTAAAGGGCTATTACCGGAACTATGACGGTATGCACCTGTTGAAACACGCTTTGCACAACACCTGTCCCGACATGATGAAAAGTATTGGCAAAGATGAGAACGGCAACGACATCAAGGTGCGTGACAGCGAGGGCATACAGCTCGCCAACGCCAAGATTGACGAAATCCGCAACGGGTTCTCGGAATGGTTGGAAGAGCAGTCGCCGCAGTTCAAGGAACGGCTCGTGACAATGTATAACCGCAAGTTCAACTGTTTCGTGCGCCCGAAGTATGACGGTTCGCACCAGACGTTTCCCGACCTCAATCTGAAAGGATTGGCAAGCCGGGGTATTCAAAGCGTTTATCCGTCGCAGAAGGATTGCGTCTGGATGATAAAACAGAACGGAGGCGGGATCTGTGACCACGAAGTTGGAACAGGTAAAACACTGATAATGTGTATTGCAGCGCATGAAATGAAGCGTCTGAACTTGGCGCACAAGCCGATGATTATTGGTCTGAAAGCCAATGTCGCGGAGATTGCCGCCACTTATCAAGCTGCCTATCCGAATGCCCGCATCCTCTACGCTTCGGAAAAGGATTTCTCGACCGCCAACCGTGTGCGTTTCTTCAACAACATCAAAAACAATGACTATGATTGCGTCATCATGTCGCATGACCAGTTCGGCAAGATACCGCAGTCACCGGAGTTGCAGCAACGCATCCTGCAAGCGGAGCTTGACACGGTGGAGGAAAACCTCGAAGTCTTACGGCAGCAAGGCAAGAACGTGTCGCGGGCGATGCTGAAAGGATTGGAGAAGCGCAAGCACAACCTTGTGGCGAAGTTAGAGAAAGTGGAACACGCCATCAAGTCGCGCACAGATGACGTGGTGGACTTCAAACAGATGGGCATCGACCACATTTTCATAGACGAGAGCCACCAATTCAAGAACTTGACTTTCAACACCCGGCATGACCGTGTGGCGGGGTTGGGAAACTCGGAGGGGAGCCAGAAAGCCCTGAATATGCTTTTTGCCATACGAACTATACAGGAGCGTACGGGCAAAGACTTAGGGGCTACGTTCCTGTCCGGCACGACCATTTCCAACAGTCTGACGGAACTGTACCTGCTCTTTAAGTACCTGCGCCCGAAGGAACTGGAACGGCAGGACATCCGCTGTTTCGATGCTTGGGCTGCCATCTTCGCCAAGAAGACGACCGACTTCGAGTTCAACGTAACGAACAATATCGTTCAGAAGGAGCGTTTTCGCTATTTCATCAAGGTGCCGGAGCTTGCCGCCTTTTACAACGAAATCACCGACTACCGCACGGCGGAGGACGTGGGTGTGGATCGTCCGCACAAGAACGAGATACTGCACCACATACCGCCTACACCCGACCAAGAGTATTTCATCAAACAACTGATGGAATTTGCCAAGACAGGTGACGCGACGTTGTTGGGCAGGTTGCCGCTGTCTGAAACGGAAGAGAAGGCTAAGATGCTCATCGCTACCGACTACGCGCGGAAGATGGCTTTGGATATGCGCATGATAGACCCCAATTACGAAGACCACTCCGACAACAAGGCGAGCCACTGCGCCAAAATGATAGCGGAGTATTACCACAAATACGATGCGCACAAAGGAACGCAGTTCGTGTTCTCCGACTTGGGTACATATCAGCCGGGGGAAGGATGGAACGTGTACAGCGAGATAAAACGCAAGTTGGTGGAGGATTACGGCATACCGGCAAGTGAGGTGCGCTTCATTCAGGAGTGTAAGACGGATAAGGCTCGTAAGGCGGTGATAGATGCCATGAACGCAGGGACAGTGCGAGTGCTGTTCGGCTCCACAAGTATGCTCGGAACGGGCGTGAATGCGCAGAAAAGATGCGTCGCCATCCATCACCTTGATACACCGTGGCGACCGTCCGACCTGCAACAGCGTGACGGACGGGGTGTTAGAGCCGGGAACGAGATTGCTAAGCATTTTGCCGAGAACAACGTGGATATCATCATCTACGCGGTGGAAAAGTCGCTGGACAGCTACAAGTTCAATCTGCTGCACTGCAAGCAGACGTTCATATCGCAGCTCAAAAGTGGAGCGATGGGCGCACGTACCATCGACGAGGGAGCAATGGACGAAAAATCGGGTATGAACTTCTCGGAGTATATGGCGTTGCTCTCCGGCAATACCGACCTTTTGGATAAGGCGAAATTAGAGAAGCGTATCGCCTCGCTCGAAGGGGAACGCAAGTCGTTCAACAAGGGCAAGCGCGATTCGGAGTTCAAGCTGGAATCCAAGACGGGAGAACTGCGCAACAACACGGCTTTCATCGAAGCCATGACGGAAGACTGGAACCGTTTTATTTCCGTTGTGCAGACTGATAAGGAAAGCATCCGCCTTAATCTTGTCAAGGTGGACGGCGTGGATTCAACGGATGAGAAGGTCATCGGTAAGCGTTTGCAGGAAATCGCCAAGAACGCCACGACTGGTGGACTGTACAAGGCTGTCGGGGAACTTTACGGCTTTCCGATAAAGGTGGTCAGCGAGAGGACACTCAAAGAAGGTCTGGAGTTCACCGACAACCGCTTCGTGGTGGAGGGGAACTACAAGTACACCTACAACAACGGGCATCTGGCGATGGCAGACCCGATTACTGCCGCACGAAACTTTCTGAACGCATTGGAGAGGATTCCGACCATCATCGACCAGTACAAGTCTAAGAACGAAGTGCTGGAAAAGGAGATTCCGCAGTTGCAGGAGATAGCGGGCAAGGTGTGGAAGAAGGAGGACGAGCTGAAACAGCTTAAGTCCGAACTCGCCGCACTGGACCGCAAGATACAGCTTGAGCTGGCTCCTCCGGATCAGGAAAACACGGAAGAGAACCGGCAAGGCAACGAGAAAAAACAGACGGAACAACAGCCGGAAAGCCCGCACGTGGACTTTGTACGCAGTCATTTAATTATAGGGAGACCCGGTTTATCGGAATCCAAAGGTGTAAAACTTTAATATCGAAGTCTTGACAGAAAAAGCCAGTGGTTGAATTTTTCACCACTGGCTTTAATTCTAATAATTTTTCAATCTAATATGACCGAATCTATAACGTTAAATCATAGATTATGTGTCTATTTGTGAAGAAAAAGACGTAACTTTGTATCAAAATCAAATAAGCATAACAATGGAACCATCTATATACAGTTTTTCACTTTATACCGCACTGCCGTTGATGTTATTCTTCGGCTTTTATTTTTTGTTTGCAAAGACTCCTGAAAAGAAAATTTTCAAGAATTATCTCCGCTCTCGACAGATTATGGGTATAGCTATGCTACTGCTTTCGGCAAACTATTCGGTACATTTCTTCTTTGGTATCCGATTCAAAAATGCGGATTCTGCCATATTGATGAACATGTCCACATACTTCCTGTGCTATTCTCTGTTCAGTTCGGCATTGATAATGTTGCTTGATCGTTTTTACATTACCAAACGGCGTGTGTGGACACATATCATTTTATGGATTATATTCTCAACTCTTTCCGGAGTTGTGTTGTTCCTGTTGCCAAGCGGAATCATGCAAAAAATCTCTTTATTTGCTTTAGCTGTCTGGTTAATCGTTTTTGGAGTCGTTTTAGCTCGCAGAGTCATAATTGCATATCGTAGAGCCATTCGGATTTTCAATGAAACTCAGGCGGATGATATAGGCGCATATATCGAATGGCTTTCCATATTCACTTATTGGGCTGTTATCTTCGGTGTCGGATGCGGATTGCTGACATTTCTGCCAGACAAATATGTTTTTATCTGGATTTTGTCGTCAATACCGTTCTACAGCTATCTTTTCTACAGCTATCAGAACT
>OLVO01003295.1_pt1 | contig 13565 bp, 17 predicted proteins | sample 1672571 | NCBI WGS metagenome assembly OLVO01 (sample SAMEA3136700, study PRJEB25190) | human gut metagenome | biome: human gut; feature: human-associated habitat; material: faeces | place: Austria | collected 2013 | reverse complement strand
CGACATTACCCGTCACCCCCGCTATAAATACCTTTCCGACGCCGACAAGAAGAACTATTTTGATGTGGACAGGTACTTGACCGCCCTGCGCCGGAAACGGCAGCGGGTGGTTTCGCAGGAGGAAACCTTTGACCTCTACGACATTGACCTGTCGGATGAAGATTTGGCCGCCGTGAATGAATAACCGGCGGCTTTCCCTTATCAACAAATCATATCAATCTAAAATTATGGAGGTAAATTTATGGAATTTTTCAATAGTGCGGTTACTACTTTGCAGACTATCGTTGTGGGCCTCGGCGGTGCGCTGTGTGTTTGGGGCGGCATCAACCTTCTGGAAGGTTACGGTCAGGATAACCCGGCCAGCAAGTCGCAGGGTGTTAAGCAGCTCGTCGCGGGCGGTGGTGTTGCCTTGATCGGCGTCACTCTGGTTCCCCTGCTGTCTGGTCTGCTGGGCTGATCGTCCCGGCTGTCCGCCAACCAACCCAACCATAACTGTTAAATCCTGAAACCCCGCCGCGCTCTCCCGGTTCCATGCGGGAGGGCGCGGCAAAGGAGGTGAACCCACATGATAGGCGAACTCATAGGGGATTGGATCAAAGGCATTTTAATCGACGGCATCATGGGCAACCTGTCCGGGCTGTTCAGCACGGTCAATACGAAAGTCGGGGAAATCGCCTCGGATGTGGGGACGACGCCGCAAGCGTGGAACAGCGGCATATTCAATATGCTGCAATCCCTGTCGGACACGGTGATCGTCCCCATTGCAGCGGCGATCCTTGCCGTTATCATGTGCTATGAGCTGATAGACATGATCGTGGAAAAGAACAATATGCACGACTTTGACACGTCCATGTTCTTCCGCTGGATTTTCAAAAGTGCTTTTGCCATTCTCATTGTGACGAACACATGGAATATCGTCATGGGCGTTTTCGACGCCACCCAAGCCGTCGTCAACCAGAGCGCCGGGGTGATTATTGGGGAAACCAGCATTGACTTTGACACCCTCATTCCCGACCTTGAAGCACAACTGGAAGCTATGGACATCGGGCCGCTACTGGGCCTGTGGTTCCAGACCCTTGTTGTGGGGCTGACGATGAACATTCTTTCCGTCTGTATTTTCCTTGTGACCTACGGAAGAATGATTGAAATTTATGCCGTGACCGCGCTGGGGCCGATCCCCCTTGCCACGCTGGGCAATGCGGAGTGGCGCGGCGTCGGTCAGAACTACTTGAAATCCCTGTTGGCGCTGGGCTTCCAAGCCTTTTTGATTATGGTGGTTGTCGGCATCTATGCGGTGCTGATCCAGCAGATCGGACAGGCAGCGGATATATCCGGGGCCATTTGGGGCTGTATGGGCTACACGGTTCTGCTCTGCTTCTGTCTGTTCAAGACTGGCAGCATATCGAAAGCCGTCTTTACTGCACATTAACAGACAGGAGGACTACCAACCATCGAGGAAGTACAAAAGAAACGATACCACATCATTTACGCCGATCCGCCGTGGCGGTATGAGTGCAAGAAAACAGGTGCGGCGGAACATCACTATCCCACCATGAGCATTGACGAGCTGTGCGCCCTGCCGGTGGAAACGCTGGCGGAAAAGGACTGTCTACTGTTCTTGTGGGCCACATTCCCGCAGCTCCCGGAAGCCCTGCGCCTGATCCGGGCATGGGGCTTTACGTTCAAGACGGTGGCCTTTGTCTGGTTGAAGCTCAACAAGAAAAGCCCCACATGGTTTTATGGGCTGGGCTACTGGACGAGAGGCAATGCGGAAATCTGCCTGCTTGCCAAACGAGGCAAACCCAAGCGCCGCAGCGCCGGTGTCCATCAGTTTATTATTTCCCCTGTGGAGGAACACAGCAAAAAGCCGGACGTAACCCGCGACAAAATCATTGAGCTGGCGGGCGATCTGCCCCGCGTGGAGCTGTTTGCCAGACAGAAAGCGCCCGGCTGGGACGTTTGGGGAAACGAGGTGGACAGTGATCTTTCCCTGACCCCACAAGAAAATGTATCAGAAACGAGGTGATTTGAATGGCTTATGTGACCGTCCCAAAGGACTTAACCCGCGTAAAATCCAAGATTGTGTTTGGCCTTACCAAACGACAACTGATCTGCTTCGGCGGTGCGCTTCTCGTAGGCGTCCCGCTTTATTTTTTGCTCCGGGGCCGGGTGACTGGCAGCGCGGCGGCCCTGATTATGGTGTTCGCCATGCTGCCGGGCTTCCTGCTGGCCCTGTACGAGCGCCACGGCCAGCCCCTTGAAGTGGTGGTATGGCAGATCGTCCAGTGCTGCTTTATCCAGCCCAAGGAAAGGCCCTACCAAACCGATAACGCCTATACTGCCCTCATGCGGCAGCATCAAATGGAAAAGGAGGTAAATGCGATTGTCCGAAAAGCAAAGAAACGAGCCGCCTGTAAAGCTCACCCGCGCCGAAAAGCGGGAAATACAGGCCATCATCCACAAATATAAGGGCGACGGAAAAGCCCATTCTGCACAGGCCAGCATCCCGTATCAGTCCATGTACCCGGACGGGATTTGCAAGGTGACGGCCAACACGTTCAGCAAATGTATCGAGTTTGCCGACATCAGCTATCAGCTTGCACAGGCCGACACCAAGACGGCCATTTTTGAAAACCTGTGCGATCTCTACAACTATCTGGACGCCTCTATCCACGTCCAGCTTTCCTTTGTCAACCGCAAGACCGACCCCAAGCAGTACGCCAAGAGCTTTGAGATTAAGGCGCAGGGGGACGACTTCGACGACATCCGGGCGGAGTATTCCGGCATCCTGCAAGACCAGCTTGTACGGGGTAACAACGGCCTCACCAAGCGCAAGTTCCTCACGTTCACCATCGAGGCCGACAACCTGAAAATGGCCCGCGCCCGTCTGACCCGCATTGAAACCGACCTGCTGGGCTATTTCAAGACGATGGGGGCCGTGGCTCATGTGCTGGACGCCAAGGAACGTCTGGAAGTGCTGCATGGGGTACTCCACCCCGACGCCGAGCCGTTTCAATTTGAATGGAAATGGCTGGCCCCGTCCGGCCTTTCCACCAAAGATTTTATTGCCCCGTCCTCGTTCCGTTTCGGCAATTCCCGTATGTTCGGGCTGGGCGGCAAGTATGGGGCCGTGAGCTTCTTAAACATCCTGTCCCCGGAACTGTCGGACGAAATGCTGGCCGACTTCCTCAACACGGAAAACGGCATTGTCGTCAATCTCCATGTGCAGGCCATCGACCAGAGCGAGGCCATCAAGACGGTTAAGCGCAAGATCACCGACCTTGACGCCATGAAGATACAGGAACAGAAACGAGCTGTCCGCAGCGGCTACGACATGGACATCCTGCCCAGCGACCTTGCCACCTACGGACAGGACGCCAAGGAGCTTTTGAAAACCCTGCAAAGCCGGAATGAGCGAATGTTCCAGATCACCTTTCTGGTGATGAACACCGCTGACACCCGGCAGAAGTTGGAGAACGATGTATTTTGGGCCGCAGGTGTGGCGCAGAAATACAACTGTTCCCTTGTCCGTCTGGACTACCAGCAGGAACAGGGCCTTATGAGCAGCCTGCCGCTGGGGGCCAACCACATCAAGATCGAGCGTTCCTTGACGACTTCCAGCGTGGCCGTGTTCGTGCCTTTCGTGACGCAGGAGCTTTTCATGGGCGGCGACGCCATGTATTACGGCGTCAATGCCAAGACCGGAAACATGATTATGCTGGACAGAAAACGGGCGCGGTGTCCCAATGGCTTGAAGCTGGGTACTCCCGGTTCCGGCAAATCCATGAGCTGTAAATCCGAGATCGTCAGTGTGTTCCTTTGTACGCCGGACGATGTATATATCTGCGATCCAGAGGCGGAATATTACCCCCTTGTGAAGCGGCTCCACGGCCAAGTGGTGAAACTGTCGCCTACCAGCAAATCCTATGTAAACCCGCTGGACATCAACCTGAATTACAGCGAGGACGAAAATCCGCTGGCCTTGAAAAGTGATTTCGTGCTGTCGTTCTGTGAGCTTGTCATGGGCGGCAAGAACGGGCTGGAAGCCATTGAAAAGACGGTCATTGACCGTGCTGTGCAGGTGATCTACCGGCCTTATCTGGCAGACCCCCGCCCGGAGAATATGCCGATCCTGTCCGATCTGCATCAAGCCCTGTTAGACCAGCATATCCCGGAGGCTGACCGTGTGGCGCAGGCCCTTGACCTGTATGTAAACGGCAGCCTGAACGTCTTTAACCACCGCACCAATGTCAACATCGAAAACCGCATTGTGGCCTTTGACATCAAAGAGCTGGGAAAACAATTAAAGAAGCTCGGTATGCTCATTGTCCAAGACCAGATTTGGGGCCGTGTGACCCAAAACCGCAGCCAAGGCAAGGCGACGTGGTACTTCTGCGACGAGTTCCATTTGCTTTTGCGAGAGGAACAGACGGCAGCTTTCTCCTGCGAGATTTGGAAGCGATTCAGAAAATGGGGAGGCATCCCGACCGGGGCGACCCAGAACGTCAAAGACCTGCTTTCTTCCCCGGAGATCGAAAACATTCTGGAAAACAGCGACTTCATTTGCCTGCTCAATCAGGCGTCCGGCGACCGGCGCATCCTTGCGGAGCGATTGAACATTTCCCCGCAGCAGTTACGGTATGTGGACAATTCTGAACCCGGCGAGGGGCTTTTGATCTATGAAAATGTGATTCTGCCGTTCCGCAACCCCATCCCGCAGCGCAGCCAGCTCTACAAGATTATGACGACCCGGTTAGGTGAGGGCGAAACGGTATGACAGACAAGGAGGTGACGCCCTATGAAGCAGTTGAAACCCCGTGATAAGGTGACGCAGCACATGACCCGCGACGGCCTGACGCTGGATAACCAGACCACCGGCGAGAGCATCAACATTTCCAGCCGGGAGGCCGAACAGGACTATTCCGCAGCCGAGCCGGGCGGCACCGCTGAAAAGGTGCTGGAACGTGCCGGGGACATCCGGGAGCGCAGCAAGGCGAAGCGGGCCGCCAAGGATGGCGCGAATACAGCGGCGCAGGCCACCGGCCCGGCGTCCCGCCTGCAATTCACCGCCGAGGAACGGGCCAATCCCGCCCTTTCCAAGTACGTTCACAAGGCGGAAAAGCGGGCGGATAAGCTGGACGCAGCCAAAGAAGCCCTGCCGAAAAAGCGCGTCGTCACCACGGAAACCGTCTATGACGAGGCCAAGGGCAAGGCCAAAACCAAGCTGCACTTTGACAAGGTGGAGAAACCGGCCCCCAAGCTCAAACCCAACCCGGCCAGCCGTCCGATGGAGGAAGCGGGCCTGTATCTGCATGGGAAAATCCACGAGGTTGAGCATGAGAATGTGGGCGTCGAGGGCGGCCATAAAGGAGAAGAACTTGCCGAGCGCCAAGCAGGAAAAGCCATCCGCAGCGGCATCCGGCGTCATAAGCTCAAACCCTACCGGGCCGCAGCCAAGGCCGAGAAAAAGGCCATTGCCGCCAATGCCGATTACATCTACCAGAAATCCTTGCGGGACAACCCGGAAATGGCGCAGGCGGTGAAAAACCCGGTGGCCCGGTTCTGGAAGAAACAGAAAATCAAACGGGACTATGCCAAGGCAGCACGGGCGGCGGGCCAGACGGCACAGGGCGCAGCCAGCGCCACCAAAACCACCGCCACAGCCGCCAAGAAAGCCGCCGAGAAAAGCAAACAGGCCGCGTCCTTTGTGGCCCGGCACTGGAAAGGTGTGCTGCTGATCGGCGGTGTGGGCCTTATGCTCATGCTGATTATGGGCGGCCTGCAATCCTGTACGGCCATGTTCGGCAGCGCCGGAACCGGCGTGGCGGCCACGTCCTATCTGTCCGAGGACAGCGATATGCTGGGGGCCGAAGCCGCCTATGCGGACATGGAGGCCGATTTACAGTATGAGCTTGACAACTACGAAAGCCTGCACCCCGGCTATGACGAATACCGCTTCGATCTGGACGAGATCGGCCACGACCCCTATGTGCTGACTTCCATCCTGTCGGCGCTGCATGATGGCGTCTATACGCTGGGCGACGTGCAAGGCGACCTTGCCATGCTCTTTGAGAAGCAATACACCCTGACACAGACCATTGAAACCGAAACCCGATACCGCACCGAAACCCGGACGGACAGCGAGGGTAACCCCTACACCGTGCAAGTTCCCTACACCTATTACATCTGCAACGTGAAGCTGGAAAACTTCGATATGTCCCATCTGCCTGTTTACATCATGGGCGAGGAACAAATGAGCCTGTATGCGGTGTATATGCACACGCTGGGCAACCGGCCTGATCTGTTTCCCAACGGCACCTATCCCAACGCTTCCACCGTCAAGGAGCCGACCTACTACGAGATACCCCCGGAGGCTTTGGAGGACGCCACCTTTGCCGCAATGATGGCCGAGGCGGAAAAGTATGTGGGTTATCCGTATGTGTGGGGCGGCAGCTCTCCCAGCACCAGCTTTGATTGCAGCGGCTTTGTGAGCTGGGTCATCAATCACAGCGGATGGGACGTGGGACGGCTGGGCGCACAGGGCCTTTGCAATATCTGTACCCCTGTTTCCCCGGAGCAGGCCAAGCCCGGCGACCTTGTATTTTTCGTCGGCACCTACGACACCCCCGGCGTTTCCCACGTCGGCATTTATGTGGGCAATTCCGTGATGTTGCACTGTGGCGACCCTATTTCTTACACCAACCTCAATTCGAGTTATTGGCAGCAGCATTTCTATTGTTACGGGCGTCTGCCTTGACGCCAGAAAGGAGTTTTGACGATGGCAAACAAACTTGACCGTATCGAAAAAGACATTGAGAAAACCAAGGCCAAGATCGCGGAGCTGCAAAAGCAGCTTCGTGAGCTGGAAGCGGCAAAGACCGAACAGGAGAATTTGCAGATCATCCAGCTTGTGCGCGGCCTGAACATGAAGCCGGAGGAATTTGCGGCGTTCCTGCGCGGCGGCGCTTTGCAGAGCGCCCCGGCCCCGCAGCCGGATTTTGAACAGGAGGACAATGCCGATGAAGAATAAGATCATTCGCACGTTTACCGTGACGCTGGCCGCCGTGCTTTGCCTGACGGCCTTTTCCACCACCGCTTTTGCCGGTGGCACTGACCCCAACCCAGAGCCTTTGCCGGAAACCACCGAGGCACCGCAGGAGGAAGAACCCACCACCGGCGGCATGGAGCCGGAGGGCGTACCTGTTACCCCGGAGGGCAACGCAACACTGGTGGATGATTTTTATGGGGATAAGCAGCTTATCACCGTTACCACCAAGGCGGGCAACTACTTTTATATTTTGATCGACCGTGCTAACGAGGACAAGGAAACCGCCGTTCACTTCCTCAACCAAGTGGACGACGCTGACCTGCAAGCACTGTTGGAGGACGGCGAAGCTGCCCCGGAAACCTGCACCTGTACGACCAAGTGCGCGGCAGGAACCGTCAACACGAATTGCCCGGTATGTAAAACCAATATGACCGAGTGTACCGGCCCGGAGCCGGAGCCGCAGGAGCCGGAGGAAACCGAGCAGCCGCAGGAAGATGAAGCGAAAGGCAGCGGCATGGGCGGCCTTGTCGTGTTCCTTGTGGTGGCCCTGATCGGCGGCGGCGCGGCCCTTTACTTCTTCAAGTTTAAGAAGCCCAAGGCCGACACCAAGGGCGGCGACGAGCTGGACGAATACGATTTTGGCGAGGACGAGGACGACGAGGACGAACCGACCCCGGAGGACGAGGAACCCGCGCAGGATAAGGAGGAATAAGGAATGAGTATTCAGTTGGTAATTGCAGAGAAACCGAGCGTCGCCCGCAGCATTGCGGGCGTGATCGGTGCGGATCAGAAAAAGGACGGCTACATGGAGGGCAACGGCTATCTGGTGAGCTGGTGTATCGGCCACCTTGTTTCCCTTGCCGACGCCGGAGCCTATGACGAGCGTTTCAAGAAGTGGCGCTATGACGACCTGCCGATTTTGCCGCAGGAGTGGCAGTACATCATCCCCGCCGAGAAAAAAGGACAGTTTGCCGTGCTGCGTTCCCTGATGGAGCGCCCCGACGTGACGGGCCTTGTGTGCGCCACCGATGCAGGATAGTGCGGATGGGTGATTTAAGAAAAAACGAAAAAGAGACCTCATCTCGTTGAAAAACAAATCCAAAAATCATTTAAGGAGCAATTCAAATGAAACGAAATCAGTATTTCGACCCTAATCACTCTCAAAAAGTGCTTTCCTGCCGCTACAACATGGACACCAACCGGGCGGAAGCCCAGTTCGAGAATGGAACCACTCTTTCCATCGACTGCATTACCATTGAGGACGAGTACGGCAACACCCCTGCGCAGCGGGCAGAACTGGACTGGCCACTATACAACAAGCCCTTGGAGTACGCTCAGCTTGTGCTGGGTGGTGAGATTGAGCATTATCTCTCACTTGGCTGTGACCATGACAGGTTAGAAGATTGACCTTTAATTAAAATATTCCAAATAAACCAACAGCCCTCTACTTGCAGTCCTCGCAAATAGAGGGCTGTTGGTTTGTTGATACTTCACTCCGAACCGTACCATCGACTGTCTTTTGATTTAGATGCTCAAATCATTAGAACACATAAGGCCGATTCTATATGTTTCCGAGTTACTATCAATAAAGCTTTGTGACACTGAAAGGACACGTTTTTTCAATTTTACACCATTGAATTTTAGATTTATGTAATATCCTTCCTTTTTTAAAACACTTCTGCAAACCATTTTATATATCGTATTAGATTTGCACAAAAAACTTATTAAAAAGCTGTTTTTGTCTTCAAGCATTTTATTGTCAATAAAAATATCAGCCTGTATTAACGTTCCTTCAAATTCGATTTCTCCACGATAAGTATGAAATTGGGGAATATCAGTATTTTCCATATAGTGCCCCTTTATAACGATAATAAATAAAACAGCTCTACAACACAATGATATAAGTTATTTGGTTCTCCACTTCCACCACTTTACCAGCATTACAATAACTGTAACCACGAAAATAGATATAAACAGTACCAGTGATATTTCATTCAAAACAATATTCTGCTTAAAAAAGAAAAGTACCACCAACCGTACTGCAAGAGCAACTAATAACAACACTCCTATAAATTTACTCATAATTTTTTCCTTTCGATGTTTTTTCGCAACCTTGATTTTCCGGGTTGAGAACTGTACTTCGGGTCGGATTCTTTGGGTCCACGAGAATTTTTATTGGTGTTCCTTTCGGAATACATGGATTGAACCAAAACCACTGCGACTTGCCATTATAGGTCTCACCTTTAACTTTATACTGATAATGCACCACATATGGATAGATTACATCTTCATCGGCAAGGTGGTAGGTACTCAAATGAAATTTTATATGCACTCGTTTTGTTGCGGTAACCTTTCCGGTGATTCTTGTTCCATTTTTCAAGAGTTCTGCCTTTTTATAGTCAGAAATAGTCGCCAATCCGATAATTATACCTGCTACAATCCATGCTAATATCGCAGCCACCCAAATACCAGACTTACACGCTCCAACCGATATAATTGCCGCCACGAACATTCCGACATATGCCAGTGTATGAATAAGATCTTTTGAAAAAAACATTTTATCTCGTGTGATTTTCATAAAGCGGCCTCTTCTTCAAATCACGCAGTTGATAATTAGTGACTCCGTAAAATCAATGTTTCCTAGATACTTGGCGAGTTTATTTCGTCCGTCAGTCGAATAACGTTCAAAGGTCTACTCATTTTTCCAAAGATACTTTGCAAATGCGAGAGTTCCTAAAATGTAAAAAGCGGCTGAATAATCATCAAAAACAGTCCCATCATATAAAATCCTCCTAATACGGTAATCAATTTTCTGTTTTATGGTCATATTGTATATTTTACTGGTGTTTCTTTTTATAGTAAAGGTAAGAGAAAAAAGATGGTACTCCAAGATATAACAGTACTGACCAAATCATAAGTGTTTTTGATTTATTGGGAAACATCTTGAGAATAACAATGCTAAAAAGGATAGCAGGAAAAGTCAGTTCATGTAAAAGTTTATGAGCATATCGCCATGTTTGGTAATCTACTAAAGTCCACGGCAAACGTAATCCAACATATTTATTAAAAGGAAGAGCATTAGCACAGCTACCAAAAAGAGCCATGAAAGAGAATACTAGAATTTCAGAAAAGAAATATTCTTGCGTATCCGACAGCGTAATAATTTGAAAATCTTTCAGTATTATGTATCCAACGATGATGAGTAAAAGTACAATGACACTAATGCACATTATAGAAATCGAATAATTATTCTCACAGTCGCTTTTTTCTAAAGCCATTTCATTTTTTAGCATCAGCAAGAAAATGACGCTCGTGATTGCAAGAATTAGGCCGAATAGTATGCCGACTGTACTATTTGGAAATAGTACTTCTCCTATAATTCCAACCAAACATATAATTCTTATAAAAACCAACTTATCATGTTTCATCTTTGCTCACCTCAAGCCTGAAATCATTCAGTCAATCTAAAAAAATGAACCATAATCATTATAACCACTCACAGAAGCACAAACCATTCAAGAATCACTATGCTTAACAAATTTTTCTTCATTATCAATACCGTTTTTCAAGTCAGTCTATTTGCGATTTTTGATGCTTTTAATTATAACAAAAGCTATCATAAGAACACAAACAATTCCACTTGATAAACAAAGCGCCTTATCTTCTGCCCTTAGAACACCCACAGCACTTCTCATGTTCCAATAATACAAATCATAAGACAAGCTCATGATTGCAAATGTAAGGAGGCCATAGTATGCTTTCTTCATTGGCAATCAGTGTCCTTTCAATTTTTGCGTAAAAACTTAATGGCATAGCGAATCAGATACTTTACAAGAACTGCCAGTACGATTCCTACGATTACCGCTATCGAAATAACCAGTAAAAGTTCCAATGGTGAAAACTTCATGCTTATCCCTCCCGGTTTTGATATTGTAGAAACACTGATACTAATTTCAATATCAATGTACCATAGATTTTTCCGAAAGCAAGACCTTTGGCAAAACTGGTCGTTTTGGCGGCAAAAGTGGTATGTCAAACCACTTGTCAGGCGCAAATGCACAGTTTATAATAGTGTCAGCAACATTACTTTGTGGAGGACGACAAAATGGTGAGGTATCGAATTGCAGTCTGCGATGATGAACCGTCAGAACTTGAAGATATTGTTCAAAGCGTCAAGCGATACGATGCCCATGGCGACTTTGACATTGAAAATTACACAGACGGTGCAGTGCTTTTAAGTGATTTGCAGCTAAAAAAGAAATCCTTCGATCTTCTGCTGCTTGACATCGAAATGCCTTCAAACGGATTCCAGATGGCGCAAACCTTAACACAGATGGAAAAGCATCCGTTGGTGATCTTTGTTACAAAGCGGCATGAATACGCTGTGCAGGGGTATGGCATTGCATTTCGGTATTTAGTGAAACCACTTGATGAATCGCTTTTTGCTGCTGCAATGGATGCAGTCGTTCAAGAATTGGATTCCAAACACTTTACCGTTGAATATGAAGGAGCCACACTCTCATTGGAAACATCGGACATTTATTATCTGGAAAGCCATGGGCATAAAGTCTTGATTCATTGTAAAGGTCAAGACCTCGCTCTGCGAATGACGATTCCAGAAGCCTTAGAACAGTTGCCGAAAAGGTGTTTTGCTTCACCCCATAAAAGCTATCTTGTCAACATGGAGCATATTATCTATGCCACAGGAACGGCCGTTGTTCTGTCCAGCGGAAATCAATTGCCAATCAGTCGGAGGAAGCGTCAGGAGTTCAATCAGAGCTTTAACGCTTATTTGGGAAGATGATATATTATTTTGTTGAATTTGCTGGGAGTTTTGCCAACATCGCATTGCTCGTACTTTTCGTTGACCGTTTATTCCAGAAAAAAGATTTATCTTCACGATGGTTCTATCTTTATATTGCGCTTCTAATCGTTGGGCAATGTTTCTTAAGTCTGTTTCCAACTTGGGTGATGCCACGAACGATTTACTTTCTGCTGGGAGGCTTTCTTCTGGCCATTTTGTTTTATGAAGCACAAATATGGCAAGCCATCTTTGCAAGTGCTGCGTTTTTCACGCTTGTAGCAGTAGTTGAAGTTCTTACGATGCTTCTTATTGGGCTACAAGTTTCTGATACTGATGCCTTAATGCAAGCAGGATCGGCCAGATTGATTTATGTGGTGTTCTCAAATCTGATTCAGATTCCATTGCTGATCTTAATCTCGCATTTTTTCAGTCGAAAAGAAAATGTTCTTCGTATTCTTTGGCTGCTGCCGATCATCGCTATCCAAATTGCCAGTATCGCAGTTTGTTATGTGGTACAGTACCATGCAGCGGATGAAAATTTTCCAGACTACCTGATTGGCTTGATGGTAGTGCTCCTCTTAATGAATATCCTGATTGTTTTCTATGTAGAAGCTCTCCGAAAAAATGAGCAGGAAAAGTTCAGAGCGGAATTCAACGAGCAGCAATATCGCTTGCAGATGGAGTATTATCATCAGCTAAAGGAACGGCAGGAAGAAACAAGAGCCCTTTGGCACGACATCAAAAAATATATTCTGGCAATGCAGGCGGTGGCGGGGCGTGGGAATTCCGAAGAACTTCACAAAATCGTACAAGACGCAACAGATGCTTTTGAACGTTCCAAAAATATTTCTACGATTGGAAATCCAGTTGTGGACGCACTGTTGAATCAGTATTTACATACAGCAGAAGAAAACGGCATCAAAGTTACTCTGGACGTAACGATTCCAGAAGTTCTATCTATATCTCCGTTATCTTTAAGCATCCTGATTGGAAACACATTCGACAATGCAATTGAAGCTTGTTGTGGCTTGCCGCCAGAGCAGCGAAAGATCCATTTGCAGCTGCGCAAACAGTATCGAAGCCTTTTCTACCGCCTTGACAATCCATACAGTGATATCTCGCGCAGCCTTCGGGTTGGCAGCCACCATGGATATGGACTGAAAAATGTAAAACGTGTGGTACGGGAAAGCGATGGCGATTTTTATGCCGAAAAGAAGAATGGAACTTTTACCGTAAAAGTTCGATTAAACTGCGAAAATTAAATATGTTTCCACAGCCAAATGATCAGCCTCCATACTGATTGTTTGGCTTTTTATTTTCTGAAAAAGGAGTGTGATACCATGACCCAACCCAAAACCGACCTTGCCTATCTCCACAACGAAAAAGCCAAAGCAGAGCAGAAGCTGCGCTCTTGTCAGCACCGTGAGAAGATCCTTGAACGCAGGATGTCGGAGCTAAACCGGAGAGAGCGTGTGCATCGTCTTTGCACCCGTGCCGGAATGCTGGAAAGCTTTCTGGTCTGTCCGGGAGAACTGACCGACGATCAGGTGATGGAACTGCTGAAGATCTCATTCCGCCAACCGGAAGTCGTACTGGCTCTTGCAAAGATGGTGCATGACGTTCACGAAAAGCAGAACGTTCCGAACCCCCTATGAAATAGGGCGCAATTATACACCGTTCCGGTGAAATTGCGGTCTTGCAGACGGCTCGATG
>OLVO01003292.1_pt1 | contig 13572 bp, 12 predicted proteins | sample 1672571 | NCBI WGS metagenome assembly OLVO01 (sample SAMEA3136700, study PRJEB25190) | human gut metagenome | biome: human gut; feature: human-associated habitat; material: faeces | place: Austria | collected 2013 | reverse complement strand
TGGATGAGAATATCGCGGACCCCGGCATCTCCGCCGACATCGTGCGGCTGGAGCAGGTGAGCGCCCGAATCTTCGACGAGGTGCGCACGCACCCGGAGAAGCTGCCCCAGATCCGCCGCTTTATGGACTATTACCTGCCCACCACACTGAAACTGCTCAACGCCTACGACCGTATGAGCGGCACCGGTGTGTCCGGGGAGAACATCGACACCACCCTGGCCAAGGTGGAGGGCATGATGCGCACCATCGTCTCCGCCTTTGAAAAGCAGCTGGACAGCCTGTACGGCGCCGAGGCCCTGGACATCTCCACGGATATCACGGTGCTGGAGAACATGATGGCCCGTGAGGGACTCAGCGACGACCCCATCCACCAGACCCGGGAGGAGACTCCAGCGGCGGAGGAGAAGGAGAGCGGCGAGGACGGCGACGGCATCCGGCTGGAGCTGTAAAAAGACCCTGAGAGGAGGGCGGCCCATGGGGCGGCGCCCTCCGGGAAATGCGAGTAAACGAACAATATGAGATAGAAAGGAACTATGACCATGACGGACAACATGATGCCTGAGCTGACCCTGGAGCCTACGGCGGCGGCCGAGGCCGTTCCCCAGCTGACCCTGGAGCCTACGGCTCCCGAAGTGCCGGAGCCGGAGGAGAAGAAGATCGAGCCGGTGGAGATGGATGAAAAGCTCCTGACCGACGAGGAGAAGAAGGCGGTGGAGGAGTTTTCCCACAAGATCGACGTGCGGGATACCAACATGATCCTACAGTGCGGTGCCGCCGCACAGAAGAACGTGGCGGGCTTCTCCGAGAGCGCCCTGAATAACGTCCGCAGCAAGGATCTGGGCGAGATCGGGCAGGACCTGAGCCGTCTGGTGGTGGAACTGAAGGGCTTCGGCAAGGAGGAAGACGAGGGCGGCTTCCTGGGCTTCTTCAAAAAGAAGCGGGATAAACTGGAGGCCATGAAGACGAGCTACGCCAAGGCCGAGGTCAACGTGGACAAGATCGTGCGGGTGCTGGAGAACCACCAGGTGGTGCTGATGAAGGACATCGCCATGTTGGACCAGATGTATGACCTCAACACCAAATACTACAAAGAGCTGACTATGTATATCATCGCGGGGAAAAAGCGGCTGGAGCATGTCCGGGCCCACGACTTGGAGGAGCTGAAGAAGAAGGCCGCCGAGACCGGGGCCCAGGAGGACGCACAGAAATACAACGACTATGCCAACCTGTGTAACCGCTTTGAGAAGAAGCTCCACGATTTGGAGCTCACCCGGATGATCTCCATCCAGATGGGCCCTCAGACTCGGCTGATCCAGAACAACGACACCCTGATGCTGGAGAAGATCCAGTCCTCCCTGGTGAACACCATCCCCCTGTGGAAGAGCCAGATGGTGCTGGCCCTGGGGCTGGAGCACAGCCGCCAGGCCACGGCCGCCCAGTCCGCAGTTACCGACATGACCAACCAGCTGCTCCAGAAGAACGCGGACCTGTTGAAGATGGGCACTATCGAGACCGCCCGGGAATCTGAGCGCTCCGTGGTGGATATCCAGACCCTCCAGCACACCAACCAGCAGCTGATTTCCACCCTGGACGAGGTGATGAAGATCCAGCAGGAGGGCAGCCAGAAGCGGAAGGAGGCCGAGCTGGAGCTGGGCCGCATTGAGGGCGAGCTGAAGCAGAAGCTGTTGGAAATTAACAAGTAATTATTTTTAGGGTGCATTATTGCATCCCCGTTAAGTGAGGACGACCCATGCAGTTGGAGCAGCAGGAAACATTTGAGATCAAAAGCCCGCAGCTGGAAGTGTTTGGCCAGGTGGAAAGCAAACTGCCCGCCCCCGCCAAAAAGCGGCCTTTTGCGGCCGGGTTCCTGGCCGTGATGGTGCTGGTTTCGGTGTTTGGCATTGGCGGCGTGCAGCTGAAAAGCCGTTACCGCAATGTGGCTGAAATTTACACCAGCGAGGTTGACAAGCACGGCAACAGCATCCAGGGGGATTTTACCACCCTGACGGATACCGCTGCCAACCTGATGCGTGCCTGCCAGAAGGTACTGGGCGGCTGGGCGAACATCGCCAACGAGTATGCTACCAAGCGTTATCGTTCCAACCTGATCAACTGGGGTATGCTTCCCTTCCTCATCCAGCCTGGGGATCTGCCTTTTAAGAATCTGGATTATCTGTTCGTTCCCGGCATCAAGAAAGCCGTGGAAGACAAGGCAGAAGAGATCAAAGCTTATGTGGTAACACCCGGAGAGGGCATGAAGGAATTCTCCCTGAAGTTAGGCGAACTGACCGATGAAGAACGCCAGATCATCCTGAAGGGCTGCTTGATCAACTATAACCGTGTATAAGGAGCAAAAATATGGAATTTAACAAACCGGTATCCAACCCCATGATGGTAGGATCTATCGAATTATTAAAAGCAGAAGATACACCGGAACACAGACAGATGTTCCTGGAGGAGCTTCAGAAAGCAAAGTTCCTGGCTCCGGTAGTGATCGATCCTGTGCCCCAGCCGGATGAAAAGGGACAGGTGAGAATTCCCCGTGATGCAAAAGTCCAGTTCCCCATGTTATCTACAGAGGACGGACGGAAATTCTTCATGGCTTTCACAGACTGGATGGAATTAAAAAAGTGGAAGGACGAAGAGAACCAGCAGACGTTCGCTATGAATTTTGACGATTATGCGGGAATGCTGCTGCGCAAGGATGCACAGGGCAATAGCAGTCCGGCCCTGGGATTTGTCATCAATCCCTTCGGTGGCAATATCGTGGTTACCAGAGAGATGGTAGCCGGCATGATCGCCGCGAAGCTGAAAGCAGCCGGGAAACCGGTACCTCCCGCACCCGGTGCACCTGCTGCACCCACACAGCAATAAATTCAGACTAAACAAAACGCCCTATATGGACGATATAAGTAGCAGAGAGGTGACAAGGCCGGTCACTTCCTGCTACTTATTTTTTATATAGTTTTATAACGACACCACGGATGGTAATCGGATAGAATAATATTAAAATATTCTGTTCTGTTACCATTTTTTTGACTTAACCGTTCAGCCATGCAATATCACATGTGGTAGCGAACGATTAAGCTTTACAGGAAGCGCGCCCTGTATGGTGAGGTCGGGGAAAGGAGAAAATTACAGATTTGAGAATTGATTCCGCAAGCATAGGAATGGATTCCGCCAGAAGTTATCATACTTCTAAGACAAGCGTCAGACGCTTTGAGATAACGGATTATCAGACAGGGCTGACAGATGTATCCACGAAGGGACAGAAGACACCGGAAGGAGAGGATACAGCACAGAACACCGGGGAACAGGAGAATGCCGCAGAGAATACTGCCATGACCGCAAAAGACTGGCAGAGCCGTTTTCTGGTATCCTCCGCGAGATGGAATATGCGAAGCAGCGCCAGTGAACAGACACTGTCCACCATCCGGGAATATACGGTACGTTATATTTTTGATTTATTATTCCCCTCCCGGAATAGTACTCTGCATGACTGGATGCAGGAAAACGGTTGGAGTGGCGGCACGCAGGAAACAGTCACGGCAACACCTGCATCGGATGTATTTCCTCAGGTGACGTCCCGTGTAAAAGTATTGAACTATGTGGGAGAGAGCTGGAGCATAGAGCAGGAGGACACCAGCTTCTCTACCGTGGGAACCGTGCGTACCAAGGACGGCAGAGAGATCAATTTTAATGTCAATGTAAATATGAGCCGCAGGTGTGAGGAATACTACAGAGAAGAACTGAATGTAGCGCAGTTTGCCCTATATGATCCGTTGGTGATCAATCTGGATACCGATGCGACGGAGCTGTCGGATCAGACCTTTTATTTTGACCTGGATGCCGACGGTGAGGAAGAAGAGATCTCCATGTTAAAGGGCAGCGGTTATCTGGCACTGGATAAAAACGAAGACGGCATCATCAACGACGGCAGTGAACTGTTCGGAACCGGGAACGGTGACGGATTTGCGGACCTGGCACGGTATGATGAGGACGGCAACGGCTGGATCGATGAGAATGATTCCATCTGGTCAAAATTAAAAATCTGGTGCAAAGATGAAAAGGGCAATGACGTATTGTACAAACTTTCCGACAAGGGTGTCGGTGCAATCTGTCTGCAAAATGTTTCCACAGATTTTACCTTACAGGGAGACAGAACGGCCCGGGACGGTGCGACAGAAGCCAATGCAACGAACGGAGCGATCCGTAAGACCGGTATTTTCTTATATGAAAACGGAAATGTGGGTACTGTGCAGCATGTAGACATGGCAGCTTATGCCCAAAAAGCGTAACACCAATAAAGATCAATGGAAAATGCATCCTGAATAAAACCTTCGAATCGGGCAAGACTATAGGATAAACCAGGGAAAGTGGTTGAAACGATTGTATAGCAGAAAGTTGGTTCAGGGAACAGGAAGGATGCGGATATGAGAAGAAATAAAAAAAGCGGTATTCATAAAGAGCGTATTATAATGTTGGCCTCTTCGGCCTTTGTTCTGGCAGCGTTGACCATGACGGGGGTCTATATGAAGGGGCAGAATGTGGAGTCCAAGGATGATGGCTATACCTTGGACTTCACTGCACTTGAAAACAATGCGGATGACAAAATGCAGGAAATATCCGAATATAATGAGGAGCATTTGCTGAAGGAGGAAGAGAATATTCCGGAACTGACCGCAAATAACACAGCCGGAAATGAGATCGCGGCAGCACCGGTCACGGAGGATGATCTGGATTATCTTCCCCAGGAGGTGGGCTCCGGCCATGTGGAGATCCCGGGACTGACAGATCAGGAGACCTTACAGGAGGCTGCAGAGGCAGAGCAGCAGATGCCGGAGCTGACAGTAGAGAAAACCCTTCATTTTACGGAAAGCGATGGAATGCAGAAACCGGTACAGAGTGATATTCTGATGCATTACTCTATGGACAAGAGCATTTACTTTGCCACACTGGATCAGTACAAGTACAATCCGGCTACGATCTTTTCCGCGGAAGAAGGCATGACGGTAACCGCCTGTGCGCAGGGAAAAGTAACTTCGATTTTTGAAAATGAGGAGATCGGTAAGGCGGTGACGCTGGATCTGGGAGACGGCTATGAGGCCACTTACGGACAACTGGCGGAGATTACCGTCAAGGAAAATGCTTATGTGAATCCGGGTGAAACGATCGGCAGTGTAGCAGCGCCTACAAAATATTACAGCGCTGAGGGGAGCAATGTGTATTTTGCCCTGACGCATAATGGGGATCCGGTAAACGGGGAGGCATTGTTCCACTGATGTATATACAGAATACCTATGGAAATTTTCATGTGGACCGTTTATACTAGTATCAATGGAAAAATCGTGTACTGTAATCTCCCGGGAGATTGAGCGGAGGACCAATTTGAAATACAACAGAAAATATGCAGCAATATTGTCGCTGCTGTTCATCGTGAATATCATAGGGAATACCGCCTGTGGCAATACCTCTGCCGAGACGGGACATGTCAGTATTGCGGATATGGCAATGGAAAATACCCCGATAATCAATTATACCATTCCGACACTTACTCCTAATGTACTGGTAGATCAGCAGGGGTATGCAGGAGACGGAGAAAAGCAGGCAATCGTCAAAAGCCGGGAACCGGTGGAAAGTTTCCGGCTGATCGATAAAGAGTCCGGAGAGATTGTATATCGGGGGAAGGTAAAGCAGCCGGAGTACAACGAGGATCTGCAATTATACATCGGAACAGTGGATTTTTCGGAATATACCAGCGAGGGAAGCTTTTATCTGGAATGCGACCGGGTGGGGCAGTCGCTCTCTTTTTCCATAAAGGAGAGGTATTATGAGGAATTGTTTAAAGCATTGTGCGAAAGGGTGCATGAAAGCTGCCGGGAGCGCAGCATTACAGAGGATGAGATCCTGACACTGCTGGAGGCATGCGAATGGTATTCGGAAGTTTTTACGGATGATAATAGGAATGAGATTCCGGATATGCTGGAATATATTGCGGACTGGCTGGAAAAAACCGTCAATGAGACAGAGGATAAGGAGCCGGATACCATGACGTATGTGGCTGTCCTGGCAAAATTCAGTTATCTGTATCAGAAATATGATGTACAATATGCAACGCAATGTCTTCAGCACGCATCCGCAATCTACACAAAGCTGGCAGCAGCATCCGGCAGAGATGCGGAGAAATTCATGGCTTTGACGGAACTGTACCGGGCTGCGGGACTTCCTTCCTATCGTTCGCAGATTTTGGAGTATAAGGAATTTTTCGAAGATAATACAAGCTATCTGGAGGAAACTGCATATCTCTACGGTTCCATGACATATCTGGCTACCAGACAGTCGGTGGATATTGATCTGTGCACAGCATTCATGGAAGGTATCAGAGATCAGGGAGAGGAACTGGCAAAACGTTCCGGTAAAATGATCGACGCCGTGACTTCCGTCAACAACGGTACGGAAGATCTGCTGAAGCGGGCGGAGGAACTGGCCTGTGCCAATTATATCTTATACAGTTATCAGTATACGGAGATATTGGAAGATTTTTTACATTATCTGATGGGCAGAAACAGAGATTCCGTGTGCTATTATCCGGAAGAGGGAAAAACGTCGGATTATCTTCTTCTGATCGCCCAACAGGTCTCCCTCACCGGAAAACATTAGATATTAGATCAGTTCTTTGTTTTTGAAATAGGTCTCGGAGATTATATTCTGTACATAGGTGCCCATGCTCTTGCGGGTCTCCTTGTCCAGATCCTTCATATAAATGGGCTTACCGTATTCAATGACTACGGTGGCCTTTTTTATTTTGGGAAAATGGTCTTCAAAAATAGCGGCAGAGTTCACAATGGTCATGGGAATGATGGGAACATTGCCTTTTTCGGCGATCTTGAAGCTGCCTTCATGGAAAGGGAGGAAAGTATCCTTGGTCTTATTCCGGGTACCTTCGGGGAAAATACAGATAGAAATACCGTTTTTCACCTTATCAATGGCAGCCAGGATCGTTTTCAGCCCGGCCTTGATATCCTGGCGGTCCAGGAAAAGACAGTGCAGATCCTTCATCCAGATATTTAACAGGGGCCATTTCAGCATTTCTTTTTTCGCAACGTAGCCGGTAGGTCTGGGAACGCGGACGTAGGTCAGGACCACATCGAAAAAGCTGCGGTGATTGCCCACATACAGTACTGCAGTATCGGTGGGAATATTTTCTTCACCGATGGCGATCACTTTGGTACCCGCCAGGCGGATCACCTGACGGAATGCCCAGTTGACAATGGCCAGGGAACTTTTGTCCTTCAGCCCCGGATTGAACTTGCCAATGATCCATTCCACTAGCATAAGCGGAGTGGACAGGATCAGGAATAATACAACAAATAATACAACGAATATAAAACGGATCATAAATACCTCTTTCTAATTCATTTGCTCTAACAATATCATTTCTCGATAAATAGAACGCCCAGTGTACCGGGTCCGCAGTGGCTGGATATGACACCGCCGGCTCTGGTCTCCAGTATTTCGTTGAAAATACCGAGGCTCTCCAGATAGGAACGAACCGACTCTACAATTTCACGATCACAGCCGGAGTGCGTGATGAAGACTCTGTCGGGAACCGCATTTTTCAGATCATCTTCCATATCTTTTGTGTAGGACAGAATGACAGAACTCAGCTTACCACGATATTTTTTGGAGGCATCCATGGCGCCGTCTTCGACTACGATCCTGGGATGAAGCTTTAACATGGTGCCTGCCAGAGCTGCGACAGCATTACATCTTCCTCCACGGTAGAGGTAGGTCAGAGTATCTACGGTGAAGCTGGCACGTACTCTGGGGCGGATCTCTTCGATGGCAGCAGTGATCTGGGCTCTGGTTTTCCCCTCTGCGGATAAAAGGGCAGCCTGTATTACCTGCAGACCGATGCCGGTAGACAGGTTGGCGGAATTGATCACAGTTACTTTATCAGAAGCTTCCAGTTCTTCCGCAGCCAGACGCATGACATTGCCGGAGGTGGACATGCTGTCGGAAATAGAGAAACAGATGATCTCACGGCCTTCATCCAGAAAGGGTTTCATCACTTCCATGGCCTCGGTCATGGAAGGTGCAGAGGTCTTCGGTGTGGTCTTATTTTCATCGGACCATCGGAAGATCTCTTCCGGGGTAATGTCCACACCATCACGATACTCTGTCTCCCCTAACAGGATGTGAAGGGGCAGGATGGCAATGTCATATTTTTCTAATAAATCTTTTGACAGATCGCAGGTACTGTCAGAGATGATCTTAACTGTCTGTGCCATAGAATATACCTTCCTTTTTAGCGTTTTATCTTTCATTATTATTCATTGCCTTTGACGATCTGTCTGGCTACATAGACGCCGCTGGCAGATGCATGGGACAGGGAATGGGTCACGCCGCTGCCGTCACCGATGATATATAATCCCTTATGACAGCTTTCCAGGTGCTCGTCCAGTTCTACTTCCATGTTATAGAATTTCACCTCCACACCGTAGAGCAGAGTGTCGTCATTGGCGGTACCGGGTGCGATCTTGTCCAAAGCGTAGATCATTTCAATGATGCCGTCTAAGATACGCTTGGGCAGTACCAGACTTAAATCGCCGGGGGTAGCGGACAGGGTCGGTTCTACCATGCCTTCGGCAATACGTTTTGCGTTACTGCGGCGTCCTCTTACCAGATCACCGAAGCGTTGCACGATGACACCACCGCCCAGCATATTGGAGAGACGGGCGATGCTTTCGCCGTAGCCGTTACTGTCCTTGAAGGGTTCGGAGAAATGCTTGGCGACTAACAGTGCAAAGTTGGTATTCTCGGTCTGTTTGTCGGCACCTTCGTAGCTGTGGCCGTTGACGGTGACGATGCCGTTGGTATTCTCATTTACTACGATACCGTGCGGATTCATACAGAAGGTACGCACGGAATCTTCGAATTTCTCGGTTCGGTATACGATCTTGCTCTCATACAGTTCATCGGTCAGATGAGAGAAGATGACAGCGGGAAGCTCCACGCGGACACCGATATCCACACGGTTGGACTTGGTGTTGATATCCAGATCCTTACAGATCTGTTCCATCCATTTGCTGCCGCTGCGGCCTACGGAGATGATGCATTGGTCACACTCGTAGGAGGCGTCCTCACAGCTGATGCGATATCCCGGATCCAGTGCTTCCACAGTTTTTACCGGAGTATCGAAATAGAAAGTCACTTTATCTTTGAGTTCTGCGTACAGATTCTCCAGCACGATAAAGTTGATATCGGTACCTAAGTGACGGACGGAAGCATCTAAGAGGGTCAGCTTGTTCTGCATGCAGAGCTTTTTAAAAGAGGTACCTGCGGTGGAATACAGTTTGGTGCCCTCTCCACCGAATTTCATATTGATGTCATCCACGTATTTCATGAGATCGATGGCTTGATTTTTGCCGATGTATTCATACAACGTACCGCCGAAAGCGTTGGTGATGTTGTATTTTCCATCGGAAAAAGCACCTGCACCGCCGAAACCGCTCATAATGGAACAGCTCTTGCAGTTAATGCAGCTCTTGATCTTATCTCCATCGATGGGACAGTGGCGCTTCTCCAGAGGATGACCGGCTTCGAAGACGGCGATCTTCAGGTCGGGATTCTGTTGTACCAGCTCGTAAGCGGAGAAGATACCGCCGGGGCCGGCACCGATAATAATGATGTCATATTTCATAGGGAATGGTTCCTTTCATAGTGTTCTTTTTTCACTTCTGTAAATTCCAAAAACATCCAAAATATAGTATACCATATTTTTAGTAAAAAAGGGGAATGGAAATATAGCAAAATATGTGATAGAATCATAAGTCATAGGCTTGTACGGAAATGGATGGAAAGGTATCTGAAATGGAAGCAGTACAGAAGAAAAATAAATATGAGATAGATATGTGCAACGGCACGATCATGGATAAATTAATATCCTTTGCCCTGCCGCTGATGGTGTCGAGTATTTTACAGCTGCTGTTTAATGCAGTGGATATTATTGTGGTCGGAAGATTCACCGGAAGTCAGGCACTGGCGGCGGTGGGATCGACCACGGCACTGATCAATATGTTTGTGAATCTGTTCATCGGGGTCTCGCTGGGTGCCAACGTATTGTCTGCCAGATTCTATGCGGCAGGCAAAGAACGGGAGATGAGCGAGACGGTACATACGGCGATGACTTTTGCACTGATCAGCGGTATCGTCATGGTATTTGTGGGACTGTTCTGTGCCCGTGGGGCACTGGAACTGATGGATACTCCGACAGACGTGATCGACCAGGCAGCTCTATATATGAAAATCTATTTTTGCGGAATGCCTTTTTTTATGCTGTACAATTACGGAGCAGCTATTCTGCGGGCAGTGGGCGATACGAAGAGACCTCTTCTGTTCCTGATCATTTCGGGAGCTGTTAACGCTGCACTAAATCTGTTTCTGGTCATTGTCTTTTCCATGGGAGTGGCAGGTGTGGCCATCGCTACGGTGTTCTCGCAGATCATCTCCTGTGTGCTGGTGCTGGGATGTCTGTTTGGCACGGACAGCTGTTACCGCCTGCAGATCACAAAGCTGGGAATCAAATGGGAGTATCTGGTGCAGATCTTCCAGGTGGGAGTGCCTGCCGGAATTCAGAGCGTGGTGATCAATTTTTCTAACGTATTGCTGCAGTCTTCGGTGAATTCCTTCGGATCCATTGCCATGGCGGGATACACGGCGGCGAACAACATCTTCGGATTCCTGTTCGTATCGATCAATTCCATCACGCAGGCGTGCATGAGCTTCACCAGCCAGAACTACGGAGCCGGGAAGAAAAAGCGTATGGACCGGGTACTTGTCGACTGCATGATCCTGTCAGTGATCGTGGCGGTGACTCTTGGTGGCGGTGCCAATCTCTTTGGCCCCCAGCTGCTTCATATCTATACTACGGAGGCGGATGTGATCGCCTGCGGTACGGAAATCTTATTGTATACGACACTGACATATTTTTTATGCGGAATCATGGATCTGATCCCGGGAGCCCTGCGTGGAATGGGGCATTCGGCGGTTCCTATGATCTTATCTATTATCGGAACGGTAGGTACGAGGATTTTCTGGATCTATTGGGTGTTCCCCATGCACCGGTCACTGATGGTACTGTTTTTATCCTATCCGGCATCCTGGACCGTGACGATATTGCTACAGGCAGTGTGCTTCTATTTTGTGAGGAAAAAAGTACACAGTACCATGCCACAGGAAGAAACATAAGTACATAAGACAGGCGGCTGCAGAGTGTGGAAGACTCATGACCGCAAGGCACAGACAGTGAAAGAATTGAGGGATAGTATGTTAACTAAATTCAAGAAAAAATATATCGGAAACTGGGAGTTCTACCGCAGATATCTGCTGCTTGCAATTCCCATGATCCTGCAGAACGCCATTACCAATCTGGTAAGCTTTTTAGATAATATTATGGTAGGACAGCTGGGAACGGAGCAGATGTCCGGTGTCGCTATCGTGAACCAGCTGATCTTTGTATACAATCTGGCGATCTTCGGAGCCGTATCCGCAGCCAGCATCTTCGGTGCCCAGTATTTTGGCAAGGGCAATCATAAGGGACATATGTATTCGTTCCGTTTTAAATTATATGCGACCCTGTTGGTGACCGGAGGAGCGATATTACTGTTTTTGACCAAAGGTTCCGCACTGATCTCCCTGTATCTGACGGATACGGTGGGGAATGGAGCTACGGATGTGGCATTGAAATACGGTCAGGAGTATCTGGCGATCATGATGGTAGGCCTGATCCCTTTTGCGGTGAACCAGTCTTATGCTACGAATATCAAAGAGACCGGGCAGACTTTTATTCCCATGTTAGCCAGCTTCGTAGCGGTGGGAACCAACGCACTGTTAGATTATCTGATGATCTTCGGCATTGGACCTTTTCCCAAGATGGGTGTGCAGGGAGCGGCCCTGGCTACGGTGATCGCCCGTTACATTGAGGCATTGATCGTGATCATCTGGGCACACATGCACAGGGCGAAGAACCGCTATCTGGAAGGAGCCTATACCGGCTTCGGCATTCCTTTTGCGGAACTGAAAGCAATTCTCGTCAAGGGCTTTCCCCTGATGATGAATGAAGTAATGTGGGCAGCGGGTATGACCACCGTGACCCAGTGTTATTCCGTCAGAGGACTGGATGTGGTGGCGGGACTGAATATCGCATCCACCATTACGAATCTGTTCAATATTGTATATTTGCAGTTAGGCTCCTGTATCAGCATTGTGGTAGGACAGTATCTGGGCGCCGGCAAGCTGAAAGAGGCGAAGGATGCGGACGATAAGATGATCGTATTCAGTGTCTTCTGTTGTGTGATCATGGCAGCATTGATGTTTGTGGTGGGAGGATTTTTCCCCGGTATTTATAATACTTCGGAAGAGATCAAGGGACTGGCTACGCAGTTCATCGCAGTCTCCGCGATCATCATGCCGTTCTGTGCATTCAGCCATGCCTCCTATTTTACCCTGCGTTCCGGCGGCAAGACGGTGGTAACGTTTTTGTTTGATTCCGTATTTACCTGGGTGATCGTGGTACCTGCAGCTTATCTGCTGGCACACTTTACCGGGCTGGGGATCGTAAGCATCTATTTCCTGGTGCAGGGTACGGAGATGATCAAGGTCATCATCGGCTACTACATGGTGAAGAGTAATGTGTGGGTAGTACAGATGGTATAGAGCGGAACCACAGAACAGATGTGGAAGAAAGGCATGGCATTTCGGGAAATGAGGGTGTTTCCGCTGGTGAGAGCAGAGCATCCTGCGTCCCAGGAGTTTCAAAATCTGTGTATTGGAGCCGGATGGTCTCAAAGATACGGTTGAAATCCGATTCCAGAGTATACCAGTCTGCTAACGGAAGTGTGGATTCCAGCTGCAGCGTATTTCCCTGCAAAGGGATGTCGGGATCGGACAGGGTAATGTAAATCCAGTACTTTTGCTCGGTCTGGTAGATCTCGGTGTGTTTCCAGCCATTGAGGCCGCTGTCTGGCAGAGTAATCTTCTCACTGGTGACACCGGTACCGCAGATCCCCGGTACGGGAGCATAGACCAGAGTAAAGGTATCCTCCGGATATGCGATGTTCCAGAAGACGATGGCATCGGTAGTCATCTCACTGGTAGTTACGTTGCGGATTTCATAGTCCCAGGTCTCCGGAAGAGACAGGGAGAACCGTACCGATCCCAGGTCGCAGAGAGCTTCACTCCCTATGGCTATCGCCAGATCATCCTCAGCTCCGGATTCCGGGCACTCCGTCGGAGCGAGAGATTCTGCAATCACCGGAGCGATCGGGCCTGCGGCTTCTGTGGGATTCTGTGAATCTCCGGAAGCTCCGCAGCCGGTGAACGACAGCACAAGTAAAGTGCAAAGCGATAACAGCAAAATATTTTTCTTCATAAAAATACCCTCCCAAAGTCGTGAATAAGTAACATGATCTATACTATAGAACGACTTCCGGGAGGGAAAGTTTCAGAGGATTGAAAGTTAGTTGAATACATTGGCAAAATCCACGAACTCCCGGAGCATGCGATACACAT
>OLVO01003288.1_pt1 | contig 13585 bp, 10 predicted proteins | sample 1672571 | NCBI WGS metagenome assembly OLVO01 (sample SAMEA3136700, study PRJEB25190) | human gut metagenome | biome: human gut; feature: human-associated habitat; material: faeces | place: Austria | collected 2013 | reverse complement strand
ATGACCGCCGCAACATGGTAGATGTAAAAAGTATCGCTATCTAACCCCAGCAAAGCGGGTACCTGAGATACCATCATCGGTGTAGTGGACGAAGTTGGTGATGCCATGATCCCGAGCGTAGTTCTCCAAGAGGCGTTTCTGATCAGATGAAGAAAAACGAGGGTGTAACCGAACAACTCAAAATGCGTAATCAGATGCAGTGGGTCAGGCAAATGAACAGCATCCGGCAGCGAGCAGAAGAGATCATTGCTAATGAACTCATCTATACCTGATTATCGCTGAATAAGCAGGGCATTGGATAGGGACAGCCAATGCCCTGCATCCAAATGAAATCATGGAGGATATCTCGATGGCAGTCCGAAAACAGACGCAGCCTGAACGCACCGAAACAAAGGTTTATACATATACGCGAGTATCAACAACCATGCAGATTGATGGGTATTCCCTGGACGCGCAGCGTGCCAGGCTGAAAGCCTTTGCTGATTTCAACGGGTATAAAATCGTTGGAGAGTATGAGGATGCCGGAAAATCTGGCAAGTCCATTGAGGGGCGTATCGAGTTCAACCGCATGATGGATGACATCAAATGCAGCAAGGATCATGTGTCTTATGTGCTGGTGTTTAAGCTATCCCGGTTCGGGCGCAATGCGGCTGATGTACTTTCCACGCTTCAGGTGATGCAGGACTTCGGTGTAAATCTGATCTGCGTAGAAGATGGCATTGACAGCTCCAAGGATGCCGGCAAGCTGATGATCTCCGTCCTGTCCGCTGTGGCTGAAATCGAACGTGAAAACATCCGCATTCAGACTATGGAAGGACGCATTCAAAAAGCCCGTGAAGGCAAATGGAACGGCGGCTTTGCCCCGTATGGCTACGATCTTATCAACGGCGAACTTCACATTAACGAAGAAGAAGCCAAAACCGTCCGGCTGATTTATGAGCTGTACGTCCATAAGAAGATGGGCGGACGGTTGATTGCGCAATACTTGGAAAGCCATGACATTAAAAAGCTATCCCATAAGAACACGCGGGGCGATATGTTCGCAGCAGCCTACATACAGGATATTCTGCGAAACCCCACCTACTGCGGCAAAATCGCCTATGGACGCAGAAAGCAGGAAAAGGTTCATGGCACCCGCAACGATTACCGTATTGTGTGGAATGATGATTACCTTCTGACCGACGGCATCCATCAGCCTATCGTTTCCGTAGAAGACTGGGAGGAAGCACAGGCCAGACTTCGTTCGCAGGCAACAAAATATAAACGCTATGATCGGCAGGAAAACGAACACGCTTATCTGTTGACGGGCATCATCAAATGCCCGGAATGCGGTGCAGGTATGTATGTCAGCAAGAGTGTAAAAAAGAAGCCGGACGGTTCTTATTACAAGGAGTTCCGCTATTATGGCTGCAAGCATCGGCGGATGGATAAAGGACAGAAGTGTACCTTCAAAAATCAGCTGCCGATGGAGCTGATGGATCAAGCCGTTGCGGAGGTAATCGTTTCGCTTGTCAGCCGTCCTGACTTTGCAGCAATGATGGCAGAGAAAATCAATGCGGAAATCGACATATCTGCGCTACTGGAAGAAATTGCACATTATGAAAAGCAGCTGCGCCAGCAGTATGCGGTGAAGGATAGACTGGCAGAGGACATCGACCAACTTGACCCGGATGACCGCCATTATCAGCGAAGAAAATCCGACCTTGAAGAACGGCTCTATAAGATGTATGATAAAATTGAGGAGACAGAGGAGCATTTAATCGAGGCACGAGCCAAGAAACAAGCTATTGATGCTGACCGTATCACACGGGACAACATCCTCAGTATCCTCATGAACTTCGAGAAACTTTACAGCGTTATGAGCGACATCGAAAAGCGTGACCTGATGGCGACGATGATTGCAGACATTCAGGTGTACCCGCAGCGCCAGCCGAACGGTCAATGGCTGAAATCCATCCACTTCAAGCTGCCGCTGATTGCGGATGAAGAACTGCAATTCAGTTTAGACAAAAAGGATTGGCTTGAGAATGTGATGGGGTTAAAAAATAGATAATACATTACTATACTGCTAACCATAAGGGAAGAGGAGAGGTAAAACACTATGAAGAAAATTGCTTGTCTTTTTATGACTGTATCTTTGATTTTGAGCAATACCTTAACAGCAAATGCGTTTACACTCGTGAAAACATTGATAGAAGGACAGTGGACAGAATATCCGCTTGAAGAGATGTCTGCAAGCGTTTATTTACCGGCGGATTATATTACATATACACGGGGGATGGATGCCAGCAATCCAGTTTTAGTAAATGCTGACCTAACACCGAAACAAATTGATCAGATTTTTATGGAGGGAAATATATACCTTGAGGCTACATGCGATGACTTTCAATCGGAAATTATGGTCACAATGATTGAAAATGAAATAGAAAGTTTCTCAAATTGGAGCAACGGGAGTTTGCTTAGCCTTGCAATGTTTATGAAATCGGGATTTCAGCAATATGGATTAGAAATCTTGGACTATGATGTATTTTTAAATAACAGTGTAAAGTACATTCGTATGCATGAGTGCCAGACAGAAAACGATGGAACAGTTAGTGCATATAGAATGCAGTATTATACAATAATGAATCATCAGGCAATCAATTTTGTATTTATTTCGACATACGATGAAATTACAGATGAAGAAAAAACATTTATGCAAGAAGTGGTTGAAAAAATTATATTCCATGATGGCGATGAAAAAGAAACTGCGGACGATGGAAACTTACAAGATGGTAGTAAAAATGAATCCGGATTAGTAGCAAAAGAAAAACTGAGAACGTATATGCTCCCTGCTGGTCCTATTACGGTTACATTAGATGAAAACAAGTACAATATATTTTGCCAAGGAATGACGAAAAACGATTTATCTATAATTCGTAGTGGCGATGATGCTCAAGCGATTAATGATTATTTGGATATTAACAACAAAGACATGGTAATAGTTAATATGGACGAGACCATACCCGCTGAATTTAGCATTTCCATAAGGATTAAAGACCAAACTTACAAGGACGTAGATTTACGCAATTGTTCCTTTGATACTGCAAAAATGGCACTTGATATTATCTATTCAAGCTTTGAAGATACAGGTACTGCTACCGACAAAGAAATTGTTGTAATAAACAATGTACCGTATTTAAAGTTTAGGTGGATGAACAATTCACAGTTGAGATATGCAACAATTATTAATGGAGACATGATTTACATTTGGGCATCGCATAAAGATAGTGGAATTGTTGATGCTGATGCAGAAATGCTATTGCAAGTTGTAAAATCAATACAGTATCCTGATAAATGAAAACAAACCGAGGCCACTGCCGCCCAAATCGACAGTGACCTCGGTTTCATCTACCCTTACTTCTTAAAGTTCTCCCACCGCTCACGGAAATAGTGCGCCGCCATCTTGGGCTTGCGGTCGCGGGTGAAAAGCCCCTTGCGGTTGCCGCCGGCGCGCATCGGGCCTTGCTGCGTGCCAAAATCCGCGAAGTTCCACGGCGTTTCGCCGACGACGAAGGGACGCTCGTCCAGGCAGGCGTTGATGGTCTTGTAGTAATCCACCTGGAATTCCTCGGTGAACATCTCCGTGCCGTGCATCCCCGCGATGGTGTCCGCGCCGTACTCCGAGAGGATGGTGGGCTTGTTGACCGTCGCCCAGTAATCCATCTCCATGCGCATGGCGAAAGCAGCGGCTTCCAAATCGCCGGAAAGGTTGTACCAGCCGTAATAGCGATTGATGCACACAACATCCATCGACGGAATGGTGATGTCACGCGTGTAGTCGTTCTGGCAGCCGACGAGCGTCACCGGGCGGTTCTGCGGGTCAAGCTGATGCGCCAAGAGGTACAGCGGATGCCAATAGTCGTAGGCGGACTGCGGATGCGCATCCGTGTTCGGCTCGTTGCCCAAGCTCCACAGGACAATGCAGGGGTGATTCTTGTCGCGGGCAATCATGTCCGTCAGCACCTGGGCGTGATAATCGGCGGGCGCCCAGCGATAAGGGTCTTTGCCTCCTTCGCCGATGCCGACGGCGGGCGTTTCGGCAATCACGACGATACCCTCGCGGTCGCACAGGGACAGCATTTCCTCCGAATAGGGATAATGGCTGGTGCGGAAGGCGTTGGCGTGCAGCCAGTGGAAGAGGTTGATGTCCGTCACGTTCAGGCACTGGTCAAGCCCACGCCCGTGGAAGAAGGAATCCTCGTGCTTGCAGGGCCCGTGGAAGTGGAAGGGCTTGCCGTTGATGAGGAAACGGCAGCCGTCTACCTTGATTTCGCGGATGCCGAACGGCTGGCTGTACTCATCCTGACCGAAGCAGACACGCGCCGTGTAGAGGTACGGCACGCCAGGAGCGGGTTCCCAGAGATGCGGATTTGCCACATGCACTTCGCCGGACGCGCCCGTGCCGCTGGCAACGACCTGCCCGTCTGCATCCAGCACATCCAACGTCACGTCACCCTCGCCGTGAGTCACGACGGTGTAGCGCACTGTGCCATCCATCGACGGAATAAACGTCACATCGGCAATATAATCCGCAGGGGTGGTGTACAGGCGGACAGGGCGGTTCAACCCGGCATAGTTGAAGAAATCGAAATTCGGCAGGTTGATGCCCTGCGCATGCTGGTGTTGTTTGCCCGCCTCGACGGAGGGGATGCCGGGGTTATCCGAGCCGAAGAACGCCGTGCCGCCCTCGTTGCCGACAGGGAGGGTGTGGTGGCTGATGGTATTGTCCACCTCGACTTCCAGCAGGGCAGTCTGACCGGGGTGGAGGATGTCGGTCACGTCCGCCTCGAAGGGCAGAAAGCCGCCGCGGTGTGTGCAGAGCAGCTGACCATCAAGGAAAACGCGGGCGTTATGAGTGACGGCATCGAAGCGGAGCATCAGGCGCTGACCTTTGAGCATGGACGGCACGGTGATGCTGCGGCGATACCACGCCAGACCGACATGACGGCGGAATTCGGGGTCAGCGGACTGGTCGTTGTAGGACGCGGGAACAGCGATGGACTGCCACGGCGCGTCGGGCTTGAGACGGAAGTCCCATACGCCGGAGAAGTCAAGGATGGTGCGGGATGCGTTGGATTGCGGTGCGAGCATGGGGAAGCCTCCTTTTTTGCTTGGTATTATAGTGGAAGAAAAAAGACTGCTTGATTTTGATGGGACATGGGGAATCGCGCCTGCGGGCGCGACCAAAGGGCATGAAAACAAACGAAGTTTGCGATCGCCCTTTGGAAACCTTCGGCGCCGCCACTTTTTGATTTTCGTGTTTCTTGGCTTGTGCCGAAAATATATACCGGAGCGTCCAATCCGAACCGTAGGTTCGTGGGCTAAACACGCGGACACTCTATGCCAGTGTCACCAACTGAATCGCGCGGAAGGGTCAAGGGAGGAACTCCCTTGTGGAGTCAAGGGGCAGCGCCCCTTGGGTCTTCTTTACCGGAACCTTTCCCTCCCCAGCATTGCGCCGCAGCTTTCACGGACGATGAGGGAACATTCCAGCTTGTGGCTGATGGGGGTCGTGTCGCCGCCGTTCAGGGCGTTGATGAGTTCCTCCATCGCGAAACTGCCGCGCTCGGTGGCGCGCAAATCCACCGTCGTCAGCGGCGGATCGAGGTACTGCGTGAAGAAGAGGTTGTCGCAGCCAGTCAGAGCAATGTCCTGCGGGACGCAGAAGCCGCTCTTTTTCAGATGGCTGAGGACGCCCAAGGCACAGACGTCGTTGATAGCGACGATGGCGGTTGGCAGGGGCTTGTCCGCCAGCTGCGCCAGCATCCGCGCAGCACCGATTTCGCCGGACTGCGTGGTGAAGCCAGTGGGGAAAACATACTGCTCCTCCGGCGGCACGCCAAGGCGCGTCATTTCCTGACGGTACATCGTGATGCGCGCATCGGAAAAGCGAGTATTCAGACGACCGCCGATGAACGCAATCCGCCGATGCCCCAGATTCGTCAGGTGTGTCATCACTTTCCGGACACCCTCGAAGGAATCCGACGCGATGTTGATGGAGGACATGCCCTCGATTAGCGGCCCGATCGTCACAACGGGCATTGCGTGGTGCAGCCGTTTCAAGTTGTCCAGAATCACCTCCGCCGGGCCGTCTTCCACCAGACCGCCCGTCAGCGCGACACCGTCCGGACGATGCTCCAATAATCGGCGAATCATCTGGTCGTTCGTGATGGTTCCCGGCGTGTGGCAGAAAACCTCCAGCGCGTAGCCGTGGCGGGTGGCTTCAAGTTCCGCGCCGCGCATCAGCATCGAGCAGTACGGGTTGTCGAAATCGCCGATGACCAGCGCGAGCGTGCCGGTGCGCTTCTCCTGCCCCTGCGGGTGCGAATGCGCGGTGGAGGGCTGATAATGCAGCGCGTCTATTGCTTCCTGCACCTTCTGGCGCGACTTGGCGGAGATGCTGCCGCCGGACATAGCGCGCGAGACAGTGGCAATGGAGACACCTGCGCGCTCCGCTACGTCGTAAATCGTAATCTTTCCGTTTTCCATCGGGAAAACCTCCTTCCTGCCCTGCTGACAGGGAAATGCTGTAACCTTGCCATCATGGGCAGAAACCTTTCCTGTTCCGACATCATTATAGCACAACGAGTGAAAGAAAACAAGCCGCTTACAGAAAACAAGTGAAAATATTTTTCAGAAATCATGATGTAAATGGAAAGGAAACAGCCTTTTCAAACATTTTTTCAAAAACCCCTTGACAAGTACTCCTCTAAAATGTATAATAAGGTCACAAAGAAACGTCAAAGGTACAAACTGCCGAGACGATGAATTGTAAGCAGAATTGTAAGCGAAAAACGACGTTCTTTCAAAACCGGATCGGACGGGAATGAGCCCGTTCAGATAGAGATTCAAGAGGAGGAACCAAGGCATGAAAAAGTTGTTCTCTCTGGTACTGGCGGTCGCAATGGTGCTGAGCATGGCGTGCTTCGCATCGGCGGAAGAAAATACGACGCTGACCATCGTCGCGTGGGATGTCGGCACGACGCCGTACTATCAGGCGCAGAAGGAAGCCTTTGAAGCAACCCACCCCGGTGTGACCATCGAATACGTTGACGTGGCGTCTCAGGACTGGGACACCAAGGCTGGCACGATGCTTTCCGGCGGCGACACCAGCGACCTGTTCATGGTCAAGCAGAACATCAACATCATGAACTGGGCGCAGCAGGGCTTCGCGGAGCCGCTGACTGACTACATTGCCAAGGACAACTACGATCTGTCCGGCTTCGTGGGCATGGAACCCAACTACGCGCTGGACGGCACGCAGTACGCGCTGCCTTTCCGCTCTGACTTCTGGGTGCTGTTCTACAACAAGACCCTGTTTGACGCGGCGGGCGTGGCTTACCCCACCAATGACATGACGTGGGAGGAATACGCGGCGCTGGCAAAGGAAATGACCGGCAAGGGCAACTGCAAGTATGGCTGCCACTACCACACTTGGCTGTCCGCCATCGTCAACTTTGCGGTGGACGACGGCAAGTTCACGCTGCTGGGCGGCAAGTATGACGAAATGAAGTACTTCTACGACCTCGCGCTGTCCCTGGAAGACGCGGATGCCTGCCGCAAGTACACCGAGCTGACCGCGGCTGGCCTGCACTACTCCGGCGCGTTCCAGACCGGCGACACCGCCATGATGCCCATGGGCTACTGGTACGTCGCGACCCTCATCAACAACATCAAGAATGGTCTGTGCGACTTTGAATGGGGCATCACCGCGCTGCCGCACAAGGAAGGTGTGCAGGCGGGTTCCTCCTTCGGCAACCTGACCGGTATCATGATCAACAAGAAGTCCGAACACAAGGATCTGGCTTGGGAATACGTCTCTTGGCTGTGCGGCCCGGAAGGCGCGAAGGTCACCGCTGGCTGCGGCAACCGTCCGGCATGGGTCTCTGAGGAAGTTGCGGAAGTGCTGGCATCTGTGGACGGCTTCCCGCAGGACGAAAATTCCAAGAAAGCGCTGCTGCCCAGCATGGTTTCCATCGAAATCGGCGTGAGCGACAAGCTGGCGGAAATCCAGACCATCCTGAACGAAGAACACACCATGATTATGACGCGCGAAATCTCCGTCGATGAAGGCATCGAGGAAATGAACGAGCGCGTGGCGGAACTGTACGAGTAATCGGCATCCGCAAGCAAATCAAGCATCCATAAGCCAGTGGGCGGGGAGGGCGACCAAAACTCGCTCTTCCCGCCCACTGTCGATTTTTTCGGAAAATCAGGCTGAAAGGGGAGTCCCACCATGGCTGAGATTGCTGTTAAGCAGCGCAGACACAAGATGAGTAAGCTGGAGAAGAAAAACACCCTGATTGCTTACTCCTTCCTGGCACCGAACTTTCTGGGGTTTGCCATCTTTACACTCGTCCCGGTGATTTGCGCAATCCTGCTGGCATTTGTGGAGTGGAACGGCGGCGATATCAGCAACGCCCATTGGGTGGGATTGCAGAATTTCGCGGAAATTTTCAAGGTGAACAAAGTCGCTGACAAGTGGGCGAGCGGCGACTATCTGTACTTCTTCAACCGCGTTGACCTCGGCATTGCGCTGAAAAACACCGTGTTCTATGCGCTGATTAACGTGCCGCTGACGCTGGTGTGCGCGATTGCCCTGGCGCTGGCGCTGAACAAGGCAAAGGGCGCGGTTGCGTTCCGCACGATTTTCTTCTTCCCCTATGTTGCCTCCATGGTCGCTATCTGCGTCTGCTGGAATTTCATGCTGATGAAGGATGGCCCGGTCAATCAGATGATTATGGCGCTGGGCATCAACTTCAACAAATCGTGGACAGCGGACTCGACGATGGCGATGTGGGCGATTATCCTCGTCAGCGTGTGGCGCTCGATGGGCTACTACATGGTCATCTACCTCGCTGCGCTGCAGGGCGTTCCGCGCGAACTCTACGAAGCGGCGACGGTGGACGGCGCGAACAAGTGGCAGCAGTTCCGCAATGTGACCCTGCCGCAGATTAAGCCCACAACGTTCTTCTGCACCATCATGCTGGTCATTGGCAGCTTCAAGATTTACGACACGGTCGCCATCATGACCAACGGCGGCCCCGGACGCGCAACGAAGATGCTTGTGACGTACATCTACGACGTGGCGTTCAACAACATCAAGTACGGTCAGGCGAGCGCGATTGCCATGGTGCTGCTCGTTATCGTCCTGATTGTGACCATCATCCAGTTCGCAAACGAGAAGAAATTCGCCAACGACTAAGAAAGGAGGAAGAACACCATGAGTCAGACGGCTGTTGTTACCCATCAAAAGGCGATTCGCAAGGACAACCCGGTCATGAAGGTGATAGGGCGTGTGCTGCTGTATACGGTGCTGATTGCGATGGCACTGTTTACGCTGATTCCGTTTGTGTGGATGCTCTCCTCCTCCTTGAAGCTGGATCAGGAAGTCTTCCAGTACCCCATCCGCTGGATTCCGGAAACGTTCCACTGGGAAAACTACCGCATCATCTGGGAACGCGTGTCGTTGCTGACGTACTTCAAGAACACGGCGATTATCGCGCTGGCAGTGACGTTCCTGCAGACGCTGACGTCCTCTTTTGCGGCGTATGCGTTTGCAAAGCTGCGCTTTAAGGGGCGCGACCTGCTGTTCGTGGCGTATATCGCGACGATTGCTGTGCCGTGGCAGGCGTATATGCTGCCGCAGTTCATCATGATGCGCTCGATGGGGCTGTATGACACGCTGTTGGCGATGATTGTGCTGCAGGCGTTCAGCGCGTTCGGCGTGTTCCTGATGCGCCAGTTCTATCAGGGTATTCCGACGGAACTGTGCGAAGCGGCGCGCATTGACGGGCTGAGCGAATACGGCATCTGGGCGAAAATCATGCTGCCGCTGTCTACTGCCGCGATTGCGACGCTGGTGATTTTCACCTTCGTCGGCACTTGGAACGACTACATGGGCCCGATGATTTACCTGACCCGCGACGAGAACAAGACGATTCAGGTCGGCTTGCGGCGCTTCATTCAGGAGTACACGAGCGACTACCACCTTATCATGGCGGCGTCGCTGGTGTCGCTGCTGCCGGTGTCGGTGGTGTTCCTCTGCTTGCAGAAATACTTCATCGAAGGCATTGCAACGAGCGGCCTAAAGGGGTAAAATAGGAAGGAAAACGAAAATTCCTGCGAAAACAAAAGGGCAGACGGGCGGAAATTCCCTGTCTGCCCTTTATCAAAAAGGATGGGAAAAAGAGTGGAAAAATACACACAAGCCATGCGGCAGGCAGCCGACAAGTTCCGCTGGAGCGCAAAATTGGCGGCGGACGAGGGCATCATCCCGTATAAGAGCGAAAAAGGTGCTTGGGTTGCATCCCCCTACGACGGCAACAGCTGGTGGACAGGCGGCTTTTGGCCGGGGCTGATGTGGCAGCTGCACTGCGCGACGGGCGATGAACAGTTCCAGACCGAAGCGCGGCGCGTGGAGAAGCTCCTCACGGATGAATTCCGCACGTTCCGCTGCCTGAACCACGACGTTGGCTTCATGTACCTGCTGTCCTGCGGCGCGGATGCAAAGCTGACCGGCGACGAACAGGCGAAAACCGACACGCTTCACGCGGCAAGCCTTCTCATGGGGCGCTTCAACCCGGCGGGGTTCATCCGCGCGTGGAATCACCCTGATCAGCGCGGGTTTGCCATCATCGACTGCATGATGAACCTTTCCCTGCTCTGGTGGGCAACTCGCGAGACGGGCGACCCGCGATTCGCGAAAGTCGCGCAGATTCACGCGCAGACGACGCTGCGGGAGTTCCTGCGCCCGGATGGATCGGTCAGCCACATTATCGAGTTCGACCCGGAGACGGGCAAGCGCGTCAAGGAATACGGCGGACAGGGATACTGCCTCGGTTCGCAGTGGAGCCGCGGGCAGGCGTGGGGGCTGTACGGCTTTACACTGGCGCACCTTAATGGCGGCAATGCGGAATATCTGGACGCGGCGGAGAAAATCGCGGCGAACTTCATCCGGCATATCCGCCCCGACGGACTGACCGACTGCGATTTCTGTCAGCCGAAGGATGAGGAGCGCATCGACAATATCGCGGGCGCGGTGGCGGCGTGCGGTCTGCTGGAACTGGCGAAAATCACGGGCAAGGCGGAGTACCATGCGGCGGCGGTTCGATTGGTGGATGGTCTGCTTGAGCACTGCGCCGATTGGACGCAGAACAGCTGTGGACTGTTGACAAAATGCACTGCGAGCTACCATGACGACGGCGCGGGGCGACACACGAACATCACCTATGGCGATTACTTCCTTGTGGAGGCGCTGGCGAAGCTGACGGGCAGCGACCCAATGCTCTGGCGGTGAAAGGAACAGCATGATTACGATTCTGGTGAAAGCGGCGGATGGAACACTGATTGCCTCAGCACAGAGCGCAGATGATGCGCGCCTGTGCATCGACCGCGCCTATGAAGATGGCGACACGGTGGAAATCCTTGCGGACGAAAAGCATCTGTGCGTGCAAATGGACGTGACACTGCTGCCGGGCGAAGTGTATCTGCCGAATGGGCGGATGACATGGCGGGTTCCGGCGGGGGAACATCGGCTGGCGTATGCGCCCGGCGCGTTCGAGGCGAAACGGCATGTCATTACGGCGCGCCCAATGACGGCAGAGGAAATCAATGGGCGGCGTGATATTGCCTGCAATCCGGCGGATCTGCGCGGCGAAACGGACTTCTTCCCCCATATCACCGCGAACGTCGAAACGCGCAACGAGGCATGCTTCTGCGCGCGCAACGCCATTAACGGGCTGCATTGCAACAATTATCACGGCGAGTGGCCGTTCGGCAGCTGGGGCATCGGCGCGCGGGAAGACGTGTGGTGCCGCATCGACTTCGGGCGCGAGGTGACGGTGGACGCAATGGCACTCATCCTCCGCGCGGATTTTCCGCATGACGCGTATTGGGTCAGCGGACACGTCGTGCTGTCCGATGGCGCGGAAGTCGCGTTCGACCTGCAAAAGACGGGCGAGAGGCAAATCATCCCGCTGGGGAAACACACGGTGCGCTGGATGCGGCTGGAGCGGATGCAGAAAAGCGACGACCCGTCGGCATTCCCCGCACTGACGGAGTGGGAAGTTTACGGATGCGATAAGGAAGGCGAATAAGATGGAAGCAAGAGCGTATTGGCTGCAAACAATGCTGAAAATCGCTGATCCGGTGCTGAAAAACTTGGCGGCGGGGACGCTGAAGCAGAACATGCCGACGGTGTTCCATCCCGACAGGGCGGAGTATATGCACCTCGAAGCGCTGGGGCGGACGGTCTGCGGCATTGCGCCGTGGCTGGAACTGGGTGGTCTGACGGGCGAAGAAGCGGAGATTCAGGCGGAATACCGCGAGCTGACCCGCAAGGCAATTGCAAACGCGGTAAATCCGGAATCGCCGGATTTCATGAACTTCACCGAAGGGTATGGGCAGGCGCTGGTGGACGCGGCGTTCCTGGCACACGGCATCGTTCGCGCCCCAAAGCAACTGTTCCGTGCGCTGGATGAGCAGACGAAGCGGAATCTGGTGGGTGCCCTGCGTGCGACGCGGAAATTCACCCCGTTCGTGATGAACTGGCTCTTCTTCTCCGCAATGGTGGAGGCGGCACTGCGCGTGATGGGCGAAAGCGACTACGACCTGACGCGCGTGGATTATGCTGTGAACATGTTTGAAAGCTGGTATCTGGGCGATGGCGTGTACGGCGACGGCCCGAAATTCCGCTGGGATTACTACAACAGCTTCGTCATTCAGCCGATGTATGTTGATGTGCTGCGGACGTTCGCGGATGTCGGGCGCGGCTATGACGAGCTGCTGAAGCAGGTGGAGCACCGCGCGGGACGCTATGCGGCGGAGCTGGAGAAAAACATCAACGCCGACGGCAGTTACCCGGTCATCGGGCGGTCGATTACCTACCGCTTCGGTGCGTTCCAGCTGCTGTCGCAGGCAGCACTGGAAGAATTTCTACCGAATGAACTGCCGCCGGAGCAGGTTCGAACAGCGTTGACGGCGTGCATCCGCAAGGTGACAGAGCATCCGGCGATGTTCGACGCGCAGGGGTGGCTTCAGCCGGGCGTGTATGGCTGTCAGCCGGACTTGGCGGAGGGGTACATCTGCGTCGGCAGTTTGTATCTATGCCTGACCGTGTTTCTGCCGCTGGGGCTTGCGCCGACGGCGGATTTCTGGTCGAAGCCGGAGATTCCGTGGACGGCGAAGCGGGTTTGGAGCGGTGAAAACGTGATGCTTGATCACGCGGTGGATTGATGCGGACGTGCCGGGCAGGGGGTGACTCCTGCCCGACACGAGTCGGACGAATAAACCAAAAGGAAATCACCTGAAAGGTTCGCTGATTTCCGAACGATGAACACTGAAAATTGTGATTATCGTTCGGAAAATGAAAAAGAAGCAAAAAAACCGCAAAAACCTTCAAAAAACCTCTTGACGGGCGGGCGAAAAAGTAGTATACTGACAAAGCTGGTTGCGCGAGCCGCCCCAAAGGCGCTTGAGCGACTGGTACGAACCTTGAAAACGATACAGAACAATAACAACGCAAACAAGACAGTAATTCCGA
>OLVO01003286.1_pt1 | contig 13587 bp, 9 predicted proteins | sample 1672571 | NCBI WGS metagenome assembly OLVO01 (sample SAMEA3136700, study PRJEB25190) | human gut metagenome | biome: human gut; feature: human-associated habitat; material: faeces | place: Austria | collected 2013 | reverse complement strand
TGAAAAATATTTGCTTTTTCACTTATTTTCCTCTTGACATTTCACCGCTGGACTTGTTTCGTAAAACCGCTTTTACTTTTTCCTTAAACGCAATCCAGCCTTCACTGTTATTAGTCGCCCACTGTGCTGGACACTGTTTGTCCCATACGTCATAATGACGTAACACAAATGTATCTACTGTATCAGCTGTAATACCTATATATTTACACAATTCAGCACACAAATAGGCTGTATTACTGATTGTTTGTTCTGATACGGTATAATTACCGCTACAACACATTTCAATGGATATGCTGTTTTTATTTCTACAATCGGCGTGTTTGTAAACTGATGTACCACCGACCGCCCACGCTGCATTATTTAACGCAACTGATTGATAACAACTATTTGCGTCGACAAAATAATGTGCTGATGCACTGCGTGAACCGCCGCTGAAATAATTTGCGTTTGCTTTGGCGGTGTCAGAGCTGTTGCCTGTATAGTGAATTACAACATATTTCACATCACGACTACCATATGAATAGTAGTTCGCTGATGATGATAGTATCGACGTATTAATATTAATACCGTTAAACTGCGTTAGTGGAAAACCGTTATTTATTGTTCGCATTTTCTATCACTCGCCTTTCTTTCCGTCCAATTCTGATGTCATTGTATCAAGCCACTTTTCGATACCATTTCGCAATTTGCTCGGTATCGGCAGACCGCACAAGCACATATTTTTCAGTATCGAAATGCTTTCATACATTATGTACAGCAAGCAGAAAAACTCACATATGCCCACTTGCGTAATGCCTATATATTTAAGCACTTCTTCCGGCACAAACGGTAGCATATTAAAGCCTATCAGCTTGTCCAAAATAGCCAAACCCACAACCGATACAATCATTGCAAATTTTCGTATTGCACCGTCAATGCCGAAACAGCTATTAAACTTTTTCTCTTTGATTGCCCTTAGTAACCCTAAAACCGTATCTAACATAACTGCAACAAATACAGTTTTTATGAATAGGTTACACGCCAATGTAACCCAAAATACATTAATTGTTTCCCATATGTTCATTTTTTAACCTCCATAATTTCTTTTTTGTCGTCTTCTGTGATAAATCTGGCATTTACAAATGTGTTTAAATCCTTTTCTTTGTAAATGCCCTTTTTGTAATATCTTTTTATCAATGCCTTATTCATTGCTGACACCTGCCTTTAACTCTGCAATCTGTAGTAACAGCATTGCATTGATTTCGTCCTGTGACATTGTTTCGTCACCACTCATAACAGACTGAACGTGCTGTTTTAATTCCGACATACTGTCAAATGTTTTCGCCTGTATCTGCTCCAACTGTTCTGCCGTAGGCTGTTCAAACGTAACGTCCGTATGCTGAATTTTTGCAATTTCTGTGTCCATATCGAAATTGTCGTCAGTTTCGGCGAATTTATCATTGACAACACTGCGTTTTATACGCAATGTATCTCTGTCGGTACGTATTCCGTACACTGTGCCGTCAATTTCAACACCGTGTTCATAGAAATACGCTGTTCCGTTTTTCATATAAAATTTGTACATTATGCTTCACCTCCTGTTACATTGCCTTCGACCACGCAAGTATCTTCAAATGTGCCTAAAGATGTCGCATTTGTTAGATTATCTTTTACTACTGTATGGTCGTCGCCGTCGATTATCGCAAAATCAGAATTATCTTTAACTGGTGTTCCGGTTCTGAATATATTGTCTGAAATTACGTTCCGCTGTGCGCTCCATAGCAACGCACATTCTCCTGTAGCAGGTATGGAACCAACATAGAAATAATTACCGGAAATGACTGCATAACTACTGCATTCAATAATATTTATATATTCATTCTCTATACTAATTGATTTCATAACGTTACCGGATATAATTGTGTATGGGGTTGTAGACAAAAACGATGTTTTTGTGTTTTGTGCGACAACTGAAATATCATTTGCCACAAATTCGCCTGTTATTTTTATACTGCAATCGTCAAACGATTTTATAATATTGCCAACTACACTACCGCTTAGAGTGATATTACAATTATCAAAGCCACCCATATAGTTGTTTTGAAATAACGACCTGTTTACAACTAACATATTTCCTAATGACTGTTTTTTCTGCGTTATATCATTAAATGTATTACCAACAATGATTGAATTTGCTCCGAATATTATTTCATTTGTTAGATTGTTTGCCGGAGCACCGTTAAATGACGATATGTCATTATACGCAAACAGTACTGTTCCAAATTGAAATGTATGTGTTGAGAATTGATGCGTTCCGAATATGTCATAAAATATACAGTGCATTATTTTTGAATCTGATAATGCGTACAAAACAGTCGGATTTACAGTATCAGCGGTAACCGTGTCAGTATCTTCACAGAAATTCACATTTCTTAAGATTGCACCACCTGGCAAATGGAAAATATACTGTTTTTCAGCAGGATTTGTGTTTTTGAACATAATTGTATCGCACATCGAACCGTCTAACGACATACCGCCCTTCAACGGAATTGCCACACCGTTATTAGTTCCCGTCATTCCGTAACCCGACTTCATATTTGCATTTGTGATAACGCACAATTCACCTACAGGATATATAATACTTTTATACGGCGCGCTATCTATCGCCGCCTGTAATTTTAATTCGTCGTGGTCGCCGTCACACACGACAAATATTTGACTTTTTGCAATGTCTGTAACTGTTTTATCAATTTCGGTGATTTTTGTTGTATTGGCAGTAATTTTTGATGTATTCGCGTTAATATCATCACGTAATACCGCTACACATTCATCATCATAACAAACAGCCGACTGTATTAATGTTTTCTGTTTACACGCATTTCCCGTCGGGTCACCGTTTGTATAAAAGTTATCCGATACAATTCGGAATGAAATTGATTTAATTTCTTTGGTTACAGGGATTTCAATTTTAAATTTTGTTGTTTTATACGTTTCTGATGTACCGTTTATCGTGATTGTTTTATCACCTGTATCGGTTGCTGTGTAATATGACTGTCCGAATGTTTCTGTTGTTGTATCAGTGTATGTAATCAATACGTCTGTTTCACCATGATTCAAACCGCCAATGTCGCAACCGTCCACAGCTATATGACGTGACGCCACATTGAATGTCAATTCTAATGTGGTTTCCGTTTTCGGTTTACGGCGAAAATTATCAACAACAAAATTGTGATACAAATACGTTCCGTTTTCAAACGAACCCGAATATGACAAATACTGTACACCGCTGTCGTCAGTGACTAATGTGTTGTCACTGTTGACGTATTTAGATAAATCATAAAACAGGTTATCCGTTGTCAGTTCTGTATTTATATCTGATATTTTTGCTTTCAACTCGTTGTCCGCCGCCTGTCGGTCTGAAATTTCAGTAATGATTTTTTCAGTCAGTGAATGCTCTGCACCCTCTCTGTCCGAAATTTCAGTTGTCAGTTTTGTTGCAATTTCATTGACCGCCGCCAAAAACGAATTTTTATTGTCTGTTTTTAATGCTCTCAAATCTTTGATACCGTCAAACTTCAGTTGACCCGCATACATTTCGGCAACTTCGGCTTTCATATATGTTACCGCTATCTTTGCAACATTTCCCGCTTCGGGTTGCTCTGTAACTTCTAATCCGAGTTTACCTGTATATTGGTCATAGAGCAAATTAACCCACTTTTCGCCTTCTTCGCCCTTTTCCGCAGAAAAAGAAGCTGAAATCGGCTCTGTTTGTATCGCTGAATTCCCGTCCAAAAAGATTTTAGTCTGCACCGCCAAACTGTTTATCGTTATTGTGCCGTCACCGTATGACGTGTTAATGTCTATAGATAAATCTGATTTTTCCAAACTGTGCGTTATTGTATGGACAACATCTGTTTCCTTGCCATACAAATCGGTTTTATCAGCTTTCTCGCCGTTCAGTATATCGTCGGCGTTTGTTCTGTTTGTCTGTTCGGTTAAAATTTGTTCTCGCAATTCACTGTCACCGACCCGCCTGTTTTTCGCCTCTGCGTCAATATTCCCTTGTAACGTATTGTCGGTACTTTCCCTCGCCTTGGTTTCGGCTGTGATTTTATCCGCCAAACCTACATCAGCGTTGGTGCGTTGCGTTATTTCTGTATCCAATTTATTGGACAGTGTGTTGTGGTCGGTTTGAATTGCCGTGAAATTATCACGAACAATCTTCCACCAATCCTTTAACAGCGTTTTTCCGCTAAAATTAAAATTTAATTTCATTTTATCAGTCCTTCCTTAAAATCGTAATTGATTGGGATTTTGGTATTAAAAAAACACGCCGTAAGCGTGCTATGGTGGTATTCGTCTGTACATTGTGTCACCTCATTTTTGGTACGAAAAAAGCACGCCGTAAGACGTGCTTAATTTCAATATTATAATGTTAAAGTTTTTTCCCAGTTCTTTGGAAAACCATAATCTTCAGGACTTACAACATCTTTATATTCTTCAAAGATTTGAGCAATATTAGAAATTATGTAATTATTCCATTCATCTTTACTTGGCATTAAAAAACGCATTACATTTATAATGTCATATATGCAGTGAGATATATTATTCATACTATGTTTTTTACTCTTTTTAGGTGTCTTCTGTACCTTAAATCTATATAACCTCATATAGTGTGCGCATACATTTCGTAAATAAGATATACATTCAATCCAGCTCTCCAAATAAACGGAACCTATATTAAATTTTGATGCAATCTTCTTTTTTAGAGGTGTCTTTAAATTTTTATAACAATTCCACACCATTCCTAAGGTAAAAATTTCAATAGCTACCCAAATAGGAAATCTTCTGTCATATTTCTTTATGTGATGTTTTACGAATGGTATTTTACTATTTCTATTTATTGCTTGTCCAAATTTTTGTAGTAGTTTTTGGTGTTCTTCTTCATCCACGAAAATATCTTTGTTTAAGTAAGATGTTGCACAGGTATTCATCGCTATTACATAAGCGATTTTCGTCTTTAAATTATGTTCAATACTCTCTATCGCGTATAATATAGTAGACCTAATACGTCTATCGCATAGATATATTCTATACGCTTGATTAAAAGAAATGTTTTCGTAATTGTCATCTGCATTTTTATATGTATGTAAATAACCAGTAAAATTATAATAATTTACCGATAAAAGTACATTTTGAGCGAATTCAACATCTTCAATAACTAACTTTCTACCACCTAAAATTTTTATTTGTTCTTCTATTGTAGTCGGTCTTTTTATTTCCATACAATACTCCTAAAATAAAAAAGCAGCCTCAACATGGTACGCATTCGCATTGCGAAGAGGCGTGTTGAGGCCTATCTCATGCGTTATATTATATTCTATCTGCTTAAAAAAAGCAATAGTTTTTTAGAATTTTTTTCTTTTTATTTTTATATTACCATATTAATGCTGTATTGTCAAACAAATATTGACAAAATGCACAAATTATTATATATTAAAAACAAAAGGAGGCTACAAGCTATGAAAAAATTTATATTAGGTTTTATAACAGGCGGTATAATCTGTGCGACCGCGACAGGTTTCGCCGTAGAATATGCCGTAACGGCTAACCCGTTCCCTGTTGCCGTAAACGGTACGGAAACAGCGATAGAGGGTTACAACATCAACGATAATACATATTTCAAATTACGTGACGTTGCGGACGCTGTCGGTGGTTTCAATGTTGGTTTCAGCAACGATACAATCACTATTGACACCGATACCGCCGCACAACCAACACCGACCGTCAAGCCGTCCACAACTTCGGATTTATCCCCATTGCCGGAAGTTGAAATTGAAGTAATAGACGGTGTGCAGTACGTTCGCAAATCGAACATTGAAGAAATGCTCCAAGATATTGGGTTAGGTCAATACAAGTTTACATCGGTTAGGTTTTATGATAGCACTCGTGATGATGGTGTAGCCATTCTTTCAAATATACCGCACCCCGAGGGCGATAATACTCTAATTCCATATGATTATTATGTTTCAACTGTTATACCCACTATAAATAGTTTGAGATAATACAAAGACCTGTACACAAGGATAGTACAGGTCTTTATTTTTTAATTTCCTAATTTTGATATTTTTGCTTTTAACTGCTTAATTTCTTCCGTAATATTGTTTAAATCATTCTCATTCAATAACCGTTTGCCGTTCTGCATAACCTTAGACGCATTTAATTCTATTGATGACATTGCCCCGATTGCAAGGTTATTACCGCCGTTTGTGGTTTTTATGCTTGTATATCCGCTTAATAATATACCGCTTTCATCAGACCATTTATATATCGTCTTGCCCTCGTCGTTTACATATGAGCTGATATATCCAACTCTTAAATACTGTCCTACACTTGCGTCTTTATTTACATTGATGTCGGTATCTGATTCAATCTTTGCACCTCTTATTGTACCGCTGAAAATTCCGTTACCCTTTTCATCAAAAAATATTACAGGGTTTCCGTCAACGTCATATAACAGAAATACAAATTGTTTTTTGTTGTCTACTTCATCATTACCGATATGTATTCTATCTCTTTTACTGTCCTTTATCGTCAGCAAATCGCCGACAATCTTCAACAGCTCGTTGTCGCTCTGCACTTCGTTTCGGTCTGTGTTCACCGTTCCTTGTACTTTTCGGATATTTACACTGTTGTTCGCAGTCTGCCACTTTGAATGTTTTTTTGTTGCCTGTTCTGTCTGCCATAGTCCGATAAAAAAATCACGTCTGATATGCCCGATTGATATATTACTCTCTTTCGGTTCCAATGGATATGCCTGATACTCAATTACCCTCTGTACATATTCCGTACCGTCTATGTCAAATACGTGTACTGTATCGCCTATTTCCAACTTTTCCGCCGCACCGTATTCGGCTAATTTGGATAGGTCAATCAATTTACCGCTGATTGTCAACTGCGGTACGTCAATTCTATCCTCGTTATCCTCGTCAAACTCCCACTTTGCGTTACGGTACAGTTTGTCCGCTGATGTATAATCGCTATAGTCCTTGTACCCATCTTGCACACCGTATTTTTCAATGTTTGGACTGTCTATATATGCTTTGCCACCGTTTACACTGCTGACCGTTAAATCGTCACTTCCGAACGCCCATAAACGCGTTATCATATCGCTTACGTTGCGTTCTATTGATATGCTTTGCATATTCTTTTCTAATCGCAGTCTGACGCCGTTATCCGTGCCGATACGCTCGACAATGGCAATGTTACATACAATGTTGTTATTACTGTCAATAGTGGTTTCGTGGAATATCTCACCGCGTCCCAAATTTTCTATTATCGTTTTTATAACGTCCCACAAATTTGTTTTGTCTGTAGAGAAAAAATCAATCAGCAGTTCATCATCTGCAACCCACTTCATTCCTTTGGCGGTCAACTCGGCATTTGTCATAATGTGAAAAATGCAATTCTCACCTACAGACTTTTTGAATTTTGATATAATATCAACCGCCGCTTGCAATACCACTCTTGAACTTTTTCCGATATGGTCGCCGATTGTCGGTATAAACGCTTTCTGTGCCTCATATACAAAATGCGGTGTACCGTAAACGTGCAACACATCTGTACCGCTCATATTTCGTGTTGTTCGGCTGATTTCGTAAATATGGTTATTTACGCTAACCAACATATTTTGACTGATTAGACGCGCCTTTTCATCATACGGATAATCAAATTCCAAACTACCCGTATCATTTAATATCCTTGTTTCCTTGACGTTATAGGCGTTATTCAGCACCTCGCCCGTTTCAAAACTGTCTGTATATCTGTCGTGCAATCGCATAAATGTTATCTGTCCCATTTGTATATATCCTCCGTTTCTGTATTCCACACATACTGTGGATAAAATGAAAATTCGACCGTTGCCGTCGTGGATAAATTTATTGTATTTGCCCCTGTTTCCAGTTCAAAAAAACTACCTTTGATTTTTTTCATAATACTGTTGCCGTTCACGTCAGTTACCGACTGTTTGTCGCAGTCAATAACGCAGTTTTCCGACACCGTAATACTGATACCGTTACAGGTTATCGTTGTAGGTTTTGTGACGTTTGTAACACGCAAAACAGGTCTGACAGGGCGGTCGCCTGTGTTATGTATTGTACTGTCGCCTGCTGTTGTAAGCGTGTAATATTCATTCGGTCCGATTGGTATTTCATCATCTAATTTGATGTTTTGGCTATCCAATATCGGACCGTCAAAAATATCAAATACCAACGCCGCCCACGTCTGCACCTTGAACGACACCGAAATGACCGCTTTGTGTCCGTAGTTTTCGGGTTTGTAGTCAATCGTTTCAATAACTGTTGCATTCCATTTGACATTGGGTGTGTCGTCAAATATCAACTCGCCACGTCCCATTAACCACGTTGTTATTTTTGTGATTTTGCTGTTCAGTTCAGACATATCCGCCGCCGATATTTGCAAATTCATTTTAAATACGCGATTTTTATAAAATTCACGGTTGTACGCATTTGCCGCCGAAAAATCATATTCACCGTCTATGTACGGACTGTCATACGTCTGTGTTTTCATTTCCGGTTTAATCGGACGTGACTGCGTTTGTACAGTCACTCCGAAATCGTTTGAATGTTTGTTTTTAAAATAAAATCCGTTTCGCATTTTCTACCTCCGCACATTATACATAGCTACCCAAAACGGCGCTGTCAGTCGTATTGATTGTGATTTTACTGTTGTTGTTATAGTTTTGCTGTTCAATCTTAACGCCCTTAATAGCCTCTATAATCTCGCCCAAAGTCTTGGTTATCTTATCATTGCCGCCGCTGACTTCCTGTGTTATATCCGCCACAATACCCGTCACGTCTATACTGTCAATATTGGTTGCAATGGACTTGATGAAATCAGCCTTGCTGTTTTCCAACGCGTCATACTCCGCCTCCAGTTTTTCAATAGTGGCATTGTTTTTGACTTGCAGTTGATACAGCTCCTCATCACGTTGCAGTTGTTTCATCTGCTCTTGCAGTTCTTTGTACTTCTGCTGTCCTCTGTCTGTTACTGCGTTTGCGTAAATATCCAACTGTGCCTGTGTTTCGGACATATCAGCCTTGCGGTCCTCTACCGTCCAACTGTCCTGTAGGGCCTGTTCCTGTGCAGAAAATTCATCACGCAGTTTATTGATGTAGTCCTGCTGTTGCTGTAGCATATCGTCAAACGATTCGCCCGCTTGGTCGAACATATCGTGATTTAGTTCAGTCATATTTTCGTTGTATTCTTTGCGGCTGATTAACCCCAAATCATAGTATTCCTGTGTATACTGCTGAATACGTTTTAAACCGGCGATATATTCTTCATCAGTCATACCGTAATACTTGCGTTGTTCTTCCAACCAGTTCTTTGACTGCTCCACACGCTCCGAATACATATCCGAACCTAATTCACTTTGATACTTGTCGAACTCGTCCTGTGTCAACTCGCCGTTCGCCAATTCCTCACGGTGCCTGTCCATAACTCGGTTATAGGCATCAAGCGGATTATCGCCGTTATCTTGCCAGTCGTTGAAATATGTATGCTCGCTGATGTAGTCCTTAGATATGTTGTATTCTTGTTCAATCTGTTCTTTGCGTTTATCTAAATATTCTTCATTCAGCTTGTTTTTAGCCTCTACATATTCTTTGTGGCTGATTATACCCTGTGCGTACATTTGTTCGGTGTACGTCTGTATTCTGCCGATACCTGCGATATAATCGGCGGCACTCATACCGTTGTATTTTTCTTGGTGTTCCAACCAATCGCGACTGTATTCGGTCATATTCTCGTATAACGTTGAACCTATACTTGACATTTCTGTCGTATAGTCCTCCCACGTCATACGTCCTGCCTCGACTTCCGCCATATTGCGGTCACGAATACGGGCAAATGCGTCGATAGGATTGTCACCGTTGTCGTCCCAGTCATTCAGTGCCGCGCGTTCTTCAATGTACGACTTTGACAGGTTGTTTAGCTCCTGCGTGCGTTTCTGTGTCAGACTGAATATTTGTTCCTCAATATCGGCAATATCCTTGTCATTCGACTTGAATTTCTCTTGAAATTCTAACCACTTCTCTAATTCTTGTGCGGTCGTTACTGCGTGCGTTTTGGTGTAATGCGTCCAATCGTCCTTGGCTGATGTAAACGCGTCTGAATTGTCTTTTCCTGTTGCGTAATGCGGTATACCCATACCGTTCATTATCGCCTTGGTTTGTGACGCTGTGTACACCTTTGCACCCTTTGACAACGGCAACAACACGTCCTTGCCCTGTGGTATAAATGCACGTCCTTTGTCAACGATTAATTCTCTCGGGTCAGATATACCCTTTTCATCATTAACCATTGCCAAACCGCCCTCAAAATTTTGTGTACCTTTTGCCTTTGGTACTCCGCTTGGTGTCGCAACGGTACCTAATGTGTAGTTTATTGTACCTGTTGCAACGGCGTTTTCGGGTTTTGCAACATCACCTAATTTATAATCAATCGTGCCGTCTGCCTTTTCATTTTCCGGCTTTTCAACATCACCTTTTTCCCAGTTGATTTTACCGTCTGCGGTTATTTCGCCTAATTTGTTGCCGCCTAAATCGTTAATATCAAAACCGCCTGTATCTACATTGAATGTTATGGTAACTTGGTTGTTGTTGATTAATTCCTGTAGCTTTGAATCAGCCGTATCTAATACAGATATATCCCCCTCGGCACTGACTTGTAATTGTACATTGCCTGCGTTATTTATTTCCTCGACAGCATTTTTTGCGTTCTCGATTGCAGACACATCACCGCTTGCGTCAATTTCAATATGTTTATCCTCAGGCAATAATCCCAAACTGTGCGCCAATGCGTCAACTTGCTCTGTGCTTAGTCCTAAATCGCCACCTAAACTTGATAGGTCTTTCACTAAACCACTTACATCACCCGACGCTACAGCCTGTTGAATATCAGAAAAACCGTTTTTCATTAATGCGGCTTTCGTGACTATTTCCTCTGACGTTAGTCCGATTTCTTTACCTTGTTTGACAAAATCATTTACAACAGCGTCCAATGCGTTATTATTAATTGCGCCTTGTAGGTCTTGAAAACCGTTTTTAAACAGTGCCACTTGTGCGGCAATGTCTTGATTTTCAAATCCCAAATCAGTCATAGTTGATTTGATTTGTTTGCATACATTATCAACTGCAATACCGCCACTTTCAAAGACTTCTTGCATATTCTTGAAACCGTTTAAGTTCATAGATTCCGATGTAACCACTTCCGCTACAGCTTGTAGTGATTCACGACCGTTATTTGCACGTTCGTCCATCTTTTCAATGCTTGTACTGATTTCGTTATATGCAGCTTTTATATTGTCAACCTGCTTTTGAACGTCTTTCATTTCTCCGAATGAAAACTTCTGACCTTGCATTTTTTCATATGCCTTTGAAAATTCACTGTCGGTCATTTCATTTACAAACGCATCTCTCGCTTGTATTGCTTTTTGGCGTCTTTCTTTGTCACCGCTTGCATACGCCGCAGTCATTTCTTCTTGCAGTTGTTGGTATTTTTCTTTAACATCAGTTGCTTGTTGCAACCATTGACTCATTTCTTCTTTTTGATTTTTGTAGTCCATACCGTAGGAACTACCTTTTTGAAGTGCGTCGTACCCCTCTGATACTGCCTTTTGTGCCTTTTTGCCTGATGTTAAATCCAATGCGTCTTTGATTTCATTTGCACTGTCTTGTGCGTTTGATACCGCCATTGCAAGTGCGGTGTCAAATTCGCCCGTATCAATCATTAATTTTATGGTATCATCATTTGTAGTCGCCTTGATTTCCTGCATAATGTCGTTTATGCGGTTTTTAGCGCTTTCGAGTTCTTCGGGATTTAATGTACCGCTGTTGATTGATTCGTTTAGTTTTTCGTATTCACTTCGCAGATTTTCCAAATGCGAAACTTGGTTGTCTGCGTCTTGCCACTGAGAATATAACTCCTTGTAGCTTTGACCCAATTTTGCGTTGTTTTCAATAGCCTCTGTAACGTGGTCGGCAATAACCTTATACCCTGCAACAACCGCCGCAGGCGCTAATACTGCACCGAATATCGGCGCTAATGCAGAAAATGAACTGCCTAACCCCGCAGTCGATACTTTTATCGCTGACGTTGCGTCTGCTATAATAGGCAATTTATCGCTGATTACTCCTAATCCCTCAACAAAATCGCCTGCACCCTTAATCACTCCGACACCGACTTTTGACAATGCACCTAAAGCAATGACCGTAGCACCGGTATTAACAACAGCACGTTTTTGCTCGTCGTCCATTTGCGACAATCCTTTTGCAAAATCAGCTACTGTGGTGCTTGCGTCTTTTATTGACGGTAACATTGTTTCGCCGATACTTCTCGCCGCCTCAATAATATTGTTTTTTGTGTTCGCCAATTTTGATGCGGTCGTTTCATTCTTTGCGTTAAATTCTTCTTGCAATGCCGTATTTTCTTGGTATGCGGTGTTTGAACGATTGACACTCTCTGTTACTAAATCATAACCGTTGACTAATGCCATCATTGCTTGAATGTCCTGCGTATTGTTTATACCCAAATCGTCCAATGCCAATGTTAAGTTCTCGGCAGACTGCAAGCCTTTTAACAGTCCGTTAAATGCACCGGAGCTGTCAGTATTCCACTGCTTTTTAAACTCTTCCGCACTTTTACCGCTATACTTTGCGAATTTCGTCAAGCCCTCTCCGCCGCTTGCAACGGCTGTTTCTATGGATAGCCACGTACGACCTATCGCACTACCGCCCATTTGTGCCTCAATGCCTAATGATGATAGTGCGGCAGAATAACCCAACACGTCCGCCGCCGACATTCGTACAGATGAACCGTATTTACCCATACGCAATGCCATTGCCGCAATCTCTGATTCTGTTGTCGCACTGTGGTTACCCAAATCGACGATTGCACTGCCGATATTACGGATTTCGTTTTGACCGACACCCATAACATTCTGAAAACGTGCCAATGTTGCGGCACCCTCTTCGCCGACAAGGTTTGTGGCTGAACCCATTTGCGCCATTACTTCCGTAAAGTCGATAATGTTTTCTTGTGATATACCCAACTGACCGCCCGCCGCCGCAAGTTCGTTTAGTTCAGTCGTTGTTTGTGGTATCGCGCCCCTGCCGTCAATACCTGTTGTTGACAAATCAATAATGCCTTGCTTTATTTTGGCTAACTGTTCCGGTGTAGCGTCAACCGTCTTTTTAACTCCGGCAAAACTATCCTCAAAATCTATCGCAAACTTGGCACTCGCAACACCGCCTGCGGCAAGAGCCGTTGATGCGTATTGTATCGGTTTTGTTATCGTGTCAATATTTTCGCCGACTTCTTTTATACCTTTTCCGGTATCTTTAAGCTGACTTGCAAGACCTTGATATGCACTTGTGCTTTCTCTTACACCTTTCACACCTTTTGTATTGCTTTGTGTTCGTTCCAATTCTTCGAGTTGTTGCGATACACCGCTTATTGTTGCCTCTAAATCCGACGCATCACCTCTTATTCTTACTACTAATTCCGCCGCGTCAGCCACTACAAATC
>OLVO01003267.1_pt1 | contig 13640 bp, 17 predicted proteins | sample 1672571 | NCBI WGS metagenome assembly OLVO01 (sample SAMEA3136700, study PRJEB25190) | human gut metagenome | biome: human gut; feature: human-associated habitat; material: faeces | place: Austria | collected 2013 | reverse complement strand
GTTTTAAGTCAATGCAAGGAAACCTAATGAGGCAGAAACGGACAGCGTGCATTAACGTTTCGCTAGATGCAGCAGTACCGGGAGCGGAAACGACTTATAGAGATTATGCAGAAAGCCTAATACCGCAAACAAACAGCCCGGAGGAAATAGCAATACTGCGGAGTGAGTGCAGGGAAGCAGTGCTGCTGCTTACACAAGAACAGAGAAGAGAGCCGGAAATATTGGAGCTGGTGCGCCAGATTGCAATATAAACACAAAACAGGCAGAAAGGAGCGGAAACCATGAGCAAAAAAGAAATGCTGCGAGAGTTATTAGAAAAAATGGACGAAAAAGAAGCGGGGCTGTTGTATTGCTTTGCTATCGGAGTGAGGGCAGGCAGTATGGAAAAGGCGAAAAACGAGAAGGAAGGAGCAAAAGAACATGATGTATAGAGTGTGTGAACGCTGCGGCTGTAGCCTTGACTGTGGCGAAAAGTGCGACTGTGAAACACAAAGCGAACACGAAACATATACAAGCAGGGAAAGAGAGGAAAAAAGGAATGATTGCACCGTTGAACGTGAGCAAAGGGCAGGAAAATAAAGCTACAAGCTATCGTTTCGGCGACGATGAAAGGGAACTGACCGCCGAGGAAAAAGAAGCGTATAAAATGGCTGGAAACATTGCGGAAAAGATACACTATGCAGGGCAGGCGGCAGCAGTCGCGTTATTTAGCAAAATGACCTATAAGGAATTTAAGCGGGCTTATAAGTTGCCGGAATGGGTAAAGCCGGAGGAATACTATTTTTTTTCAAAATCATTTTACCAAGCGTACTGCTGGGGTTATGAAGAGGGAGAAAAAGAACAACAGTTCGATAAAGAAGAAAGAAAAAAAGAAACCACATAAGACAAAAAAGAACAAGAAAAAATCGTCAAAAGTCAATTCCGGACGAAAACATAAAAAATAACGCTATTACTACCTGCATAATGGGGTACAAGGGGTGCAAGACATCCTGTGGATGTCTGTTATGAACTGGGTGACGAGGAGCGGAGTGGCGAAGAAGAGGTTTGGAAGACCGGAACATTAAGGATTCGCAATCTTGCGTTTGGATATGGCAACTTTTTGGTGCCATGCCTTCCGGCCGGGGCATATAAGAGCCTTACAAACGGACGCTCAACGGTGGATAAACCGGGAATTGATTACTCGGTAGAATATTATTTGCACTATCCTGCAATTTTGCGCACGGATGTTTTACTTGGTGAATCCCGTATGGCAGCAGCCGACTTTTGGAGTTCAAATGAGGTTGAGCGGAGGAATTTAAGTGATTTTGCAAAAAAATATTATTTGCAGATTCCGGATTCCATGAAATCAGTTTGCGAAGATTTTAAAAAAGATTGCAAATCTGCCGGTTTGACAAAGACGTCTGACATTATTCTTGAAGCAAAGAGTTATATTACAAAAGATACGACGTATTCCTTATCGCCGGGCAAAACTCCTTCCGGTAAGGAATCCATTGAATACTTTTTAAAGGAAAATAAAAAAGGATATTGTACCTATTATGCGACGGCAGCCGTTATGCTGTTACGCAGCATGGGAATCCCGGCACGATACGTCGAGGGTATGTATGTCAGTAAAGATGAACTGGCAGCTGTCAAAAAAGGCAAAGAACTTGAAGTACCGGATGAAGACGCTCATGCATGGGTTGAAGTCTTTGATGAAAAATATGGATTTGTAACCGTTGAAGTGACGCCGGGCAAAGGTGAGGATGATATGACAGGAAGTGATTCTTCCAATGAAAACACCAATCCGAACCAGACTTCGAACGGAGCACAGACAGATTCCGAAAATCCATCACAGGAAGACGCTCCGAATGTTGCAACACCGACCCCTTCGGTGACACAGGAACCGGAAGAGAGCATGGTATTTGATGATATCAAGCAAAACGACAAAAAATCCAGTGACAGTGGAAATGCAAACGGCACATCCAAAGGACGGATATGGTTTGTGATTTTAGATATTGTGATTGTGTTACTGCTCATTGCTGCGGCAATGGAAGCACAGCGGAGGATACGAGCTTACATGTTTAGAAAGAATATGAAGCAGAAGAAAGCAAAAAGGCGGATTCGTATGGTATATCTGCATTTGTTCCCGGTATTCCACCGCTACAAGCTTGCTTACCGCGGACAGTCGATGGCGCAGTTTAGCAGGGAAATCAGCAGGGAGATGGAACTTCCTTTTGAGGATGTGCTTGAATTTGTGACTTTGATTTTCCACGCAAGATTTGGTCCGGATACGATTACGGAAGACCAATTAAGAGAGTTCAAACGGGTTTATCACGAAATCCGCGCGAAAGCGTATCGTGATGCAAAGCCGATGCGAAAACTATATTATATGTATATCATGGTATTATAAGGAGGACAAGAACATGCTGAAAAAAACGTATGATAAAGTGTGTGAATTATTTGAGGAGGGAAATGGTTATCTGCCGACACGTACATTGCTTAACAACAAAATTACGACGATTCAGATTCGTACGATGCTGCAGGAAGGCAAGATTGAAAAAGTGTCTCACGGTAATTACTGGAACTTAATGAGTGGCAGAAAAAAACCAAAACATTACAAAATGTTAGAAGCCTGTATGACAAACAAAAAGGCAGTTATCTGCTCCTTGAGCGCATGCTATTATCACGGACTGATTAAGGAAGAGCCGGAAGCTTTGTATGTGGCAACAGCTCGTACCGACCGCGGAAATATGAAGTTAAATTTCCCGGTATCCCGTCACTATTTCTCTGTTACAACATTTGAAAATGATGTTTTGAATGTCAAAACAGGTGGCGGAAATATCCGCATTTACGATGTAGACCGCAGTGTATGTGACTGCATTCGTCTGGAGAAAGAAATCGGAAAAGAAACCGTAGAACTTGTAGTTGAAAACTACAAAAAGAGTAGCAAAAAGAGAGTAAACCATCTTTTACAGTATGCGGATCAGATGCGTTATGGCAAAATTGTCCGCGAATACCTCGGAACGGATGAGTGATGTAGATGGAAAAAGACGAAAAGAAAAAAGGTGCGATGCTCGACGAGGCTTTTCTGCAGAACTTAATGCAGAATGAGCAGGTTGAGCAGATTTTAGAAGAAGGCGAGGCGTTTCAGACATTGATGGCGTACTATCGGTGTGCCATTATGGAAGTAGAGACCAAATTTAAAGTGCTCAATACCGAATTTAGTCTCCGCTATGACAGAAACCCGATTGAGACGATAAAAACAAGACTCAAATCGCCGGAGAGTATCATTGAAAAACTTCACCGCAAAAAGATTCCGTTTTCTGCGGAAATGATTGAACAAAAATTGCATGATATAGCCGGAGTGCGCGTTATCTGTGCATTTCCGGAAGATATTTATGAGATTAGTGAATGTTTTTTGGCTCAGGATGATATTCGTTTGATTGAGAAAAAGGATTACATCAAAAACCCAAAACCAAACGGGTATAGGAGCCTTCATTTGATTGTGGAAATCCCTATCTTTTTGCATAACGAAAAGCGAATGATGAAAGCGGAAGTACAGTTTCGTACAATTGCCATGGATTTCTGGGCAAGTTTAGAACACCGTATTTATTATAAAAAAGGACAGAATAACGAGACGCTGCGCAATGAGTTAAGGCAATGCGCGGAAGTGAGTGCCGCATTGGATTTACGTATGCAGAGTATCCGAAAGGAACTCGATGTGGACGATTGATCTCAAAAAATGCATAATTTCCTCTGTTTTCCACATACTACCCATACAGTATAAATATGGAAAAGCATGTAGAAAACAGGAGGAAAATTTTTTATGAAGGCAACAGGAATTGTACGAAGAATCGATGATTTAGGACGTGTGGTCGTGCCGAAAGAAATCCGGAGAACACTTAGAATTCGCGAGGGTGAACCGCTTGAAATATTTACAAACCGCGAAGGAGGCATTGTATTAAAGAAGTATTCACCCATAGGAGAACTTGCCGCATTTGCCAAAGAATATGTGGAGGCGGTTGCGCAGGTGGCGAAATGCACCGTGTGTGTGACAGACAGAGACCGGATTGTGGCGGTGGCAGGACCGGGAAAAAAGGACTATGCCGGAAAATCCATTCACCGTGAATTGTTGGAAGCAATTGAGGACAGACGGACGATTCTGGCAACGGATGCCGAACCGGACTTTAGCCAGGTAACAGAGGACGAGACAGAAGTATTTTCCGAAGCAGCGGCAACGATTTTGGCAGAAGGTGACGCTATCGGAATGGTGCTTTTACTGTCTCGCGACACAGAACGCATATTTGGTGAATTTGAGCAAAAAATGGCGATTTGCGGGGCAAACTTTTTAGGACGGCAGATGGAACCCTGATAGGCAAAATTTTAAGGTGATAACGCAGAAAAACCTTGACAATTACTACCAAAAAGGTTATATATAGATGTATAGGTTGTACAAATCTAGCAAATAATTTATTGAGGAGGATATAATCCATGAATAAGACTGAATTAGTAGCAGCTATGGCTGAGAAAGCAGAATTGTCTAAGAAAGACGCTGAGAGTGCATTGAAAGCATTCGTAGATGTTGTTACAGATGAATTGAAAAAAGGTGAAAAAGTACAGTTGGTTGGTTTCGGTTCTTTCGAAGTTGCTGAGAGAGCAGCAAGAGAAGGTATCAACCCATTGACAAAACAGCCGATGAGCATTCCTGCTTCTAAAGCTCCTAAATTCAAAGCCGGCAGAGGTTTGAAGGACGCTGTGAACGCATAATCTTGCGATTGTTATTATGGATTTTTGGAGCACTTTGCTATCGCATATAGCAGAGTGCTCTTTGTTATGCTTTGCCTAATGACGGATGAAACCGTGTGAGGCAGGACTTGACAGAAGAAGGGAGATTTTTTTATGAGACTGGATAAGTACTTAAAGGTATCCCGCCTGATTAAGCGCCGTACGGTGGCGAATGAGGCGTGCGACGCCGGACGAATTTTAGTGAATGATAAGGTGGCAAAAGCATCTTTAAATGTTAAGCCCGGTGACATCATCGAGATTCAGTTCGGAAACCGGAATACAAAAGTAGAAGTATTGAGCATAAACGAAACATACAAAAAGGATGAAGCCAAAGAACTTTACCGATACGTGTAATAAAACCCCCTGTGACAGCATATAGTGAGATAGATATGATGCCAGGGGGCTTTTATTATGTTGCAGGAATCTTCCCGGCCGGTGACGGCACATAAATTGGAGATGCAGAATCGTAACCACGTGGATTTGACCGGAATTACGGAAGTGGTTTCTTTTGACAATAAAGAAATTGAACTTGAGACCATAGAAGGTGCCGTGCGCTTTGCGGGTGAGGATTTGCATGTAAAGCGTCTTACACTCGAAAAGGGCGAGGTGGAATTGGAAGGAAGGATTTGTGAGATTATCTATCATGAGTCGAGAAAGGAAAAGACGGCAGGGGGTGTTCTTAGCCGTTTGTTTGGCTGATGGAAATGATACAGGGGCAGCTTATGTATGTTGCCGCCTCCTTTGTGGAGGGTGTTTTCTTAATGTTTTTGTATGATTTTATACGAGCGTTCCGCATGAAAGTGAAACATGGCAGAGTGTGGATTCTGATTGAAGACTGGCTGTTCTGGTTATTGGCAGCTTTCTTTGTATTCCCCATGATTTTTACGCTCAATCACGGTTTGATCCGCAGTTTTTTTGTAATTGCTTTGACTTTGGGCGTTTTTTTATACCGAACTTTGGTAAAAACGCATGTACAGAGAGCAATTTATGGATTTTTTAGACTTATTTTTCGACCGTATGTTTGGATTTTTAAAAAAATAAAAGGAATCCGGAAAAAACACTTGAAATCGTGAAAGTCAGCGTCTATAATGGATTTATTGGTACTACAAGTATAGAAAATACAATTGTAGAATAATGTCGAGGGGATGGAGCCGTGAGAAGAAGAAAAAGAAGAAACCGCACCGGGATTTATCTGGTTATGCTGGTGGCAGCCTTGTTTGTTGGCACATTAGCGGTTCGTGGTTATTCACTGCGTGCAAACTGTCAGAAACTTGCGACAGAGCAGCAGAACTTAAAGGATAAGAAAAAGAGTTTGAAAAAAGAACAGGAGCAGATTAAAGAACAAAAAGAGTATCGTAAAACAGACCAGTATGTGGAAGATGTAGCGCGTGAAAAATTTGGACTGGTATACGATAATGAAATTGTGTTTAAGGCAGAATAAGAACGAAGACCATTGCTTAGGCAGTGGTCTTTTTTTGTCGAAAATTTCTTGAAAATACCCTTCCGATTTTGACATTTTTCTCTGTATGCTCTCTTTATACTGAGAGTGTTTAGAGAAAGACAAGGGGGCACGGATTTTGAAAGACAAGAAACAAAAAATATCTTTTGACAAACGATATTTGTTATTGTTAGTGGCAGGATTTTTGACCGGGCGCGTGTGGCTGTATGGAATTAATCCTTTTGGTGTGGCATTGTTTGCTGCGGTGGCAGCGGAGCGAAAGGGCAGGAAACTTTTGGCTCTTTTTGTTTTGGCAGGCATGTTTAGCAGCACAGAAGGACTTTCGCTTATTAAGTATCTCACGCTCTTTCTGCTTGTTCTGTCACTCGAAAAAATACAGGAAAAGTGGACAAGCCATACCGGACAGGCGGTGTATTTAGCACTTCTTACAGGCGGTTTAAATATGGCGGCAGGTATTTTAAACAGTATTCTTGCCGTAAATACATGGGAAGTATTCTGGCTCAGTATCCTTGAGAGTGTCATGGTATTTGCGCTTGCCAATGTGTATCAATGGGGTGTGCATTTTATTTTGTATGAAGAGTGGAATCAATTATTTAACAATGAGGAATTGATTAGCCTTCTTATCCTTGCGGTGACAGCACTGTATGGGCTGCCGAGGCAGGCGGATATGATTTTTTCCATTTCCGGAACACTTTCGTATTTCATGATTTTGTTTATGGGATACCGGTATGGGGCGTCGACCGGCGCCATTGCCGGGGCGGCGGGAGGAATTTTACTGGCACTTACCGGGGAAAATATGGTGGTTGTCGGCATATGCTGTCTGCTCGGTGTGTGCGCGGGGACGCTGCGTAAAATGGGACGTTGTGTAAGTGGCGGGCTGTATCTTCTTGTCGGTGTGCTGCTTGCTGTGTATTCATTAAAGGACTTGTATGGCATTATTGAACTGCGGGCAATGCTGTCGGCGGTTATTTTGTTCTTTGCCATTCCAAGGCGGGTCATTCACTGCGTGGAAGAAGACATACCCGAACGGGAAGAGGATTCTTTTGCCAGAGAGGATGTACGCGCACTTGCCAACCATCAGCTGGAAGACTTTTCAGATGCCTTTCGCCGGCTGTCCAAGAGTTTTGAAAATGAGATGGAAGAAAAAGGGTTGTCGGAAGAACGGCTAGAGGATATTTTTGCACAGTTATCTCGTGATACGTGCAACGAATGTATCAATTGTAAATATTGCTGGAACCGCCATTATGAGGAGACCAATGAAAGTCTGCGACAGATTTTGTGGCAGGTGGGGCAGGACGGAAGTGTAACGCTGTCACAGATTAGTCCGGATTTTCAAAGACGCTGTATGCATCTAGATGAGTATGTGCATCAGGTCGAGGAGAGGATTGCCGGGGAAAATGTGAGACTTGGCTGGCATAACCGGATGTCAGAAAACCGCCGCGTGATGGCAGAGCAGATGAAAGAAATTGCAGTGGCGTTAAAATCGTTTACCATCAATTTGGGCGAGACAGAGGAACTTCCCAAAGAGCGAAAACGAAGAATTTTAGAAGAATTAAAAAAAGAGGGTATCAAGGTAGCACGTTTATCGGTGAAAAAAAGGGGCGGATATCTGGAAGTAATGTTTACCGGTGCCTGCCATGGCAATCATTGTTTGACAAAGACCGATGTTGCTCAGGCGCTGTACCGTGCGACAGGCATTATGATGTGTCCGGCAAGAGAGACAAGAAATGTGCTTTCTTCCACAACGGATACGATGTTTTTCAGACAGGACACGGTGTATAAGGCGCTTACGGGGCTTGCCAGAGTTGCCAAAAGCGGTGAGAGTGTGTCTGGTGACAATTATTCGTTTTTGGAACTTTCGGGAACCGGTGAGCTTCTCATGGTTTTAACGGACGGCATGGGAAGTGGTGAAATGGCGGACCGCGACAGCAGCAATCTGATTGAGGCACTGGAATATCTGATGGAGGCGGGGTTTGAAAAAAAATCGGCACTCAGGCTTTTGAATACGCTGTTTGTTGCAAATTATGAGGGAAAATCATTTGCAACACTTGATATGGCGGCGATTAACCTTCATACCGGCATTTGTGAAATTATGAAAAATGGAGCGGCAACTACTTTTGTAAAGCGGGAAGACGGAGTAGAAATGATTGCTTCCAGTGCGCTTCCGGTCGGCGTGGATTTGCAGGCGGAGCCGGATGTCGCCATCGTACAATTGCAGGAAGGCGATATGGTTATTATGGTTTCGGACGGTGTGCTTGACAGTTTTTATGAGAGAAATATAGAGAGCGACAGCCAGGAGGAAATGGCGACACTCATTGACAGACTGTACTGCAAAAATGCGAATGACATGGCAAACCAGATTTTGATGAACACACTGGCACACAGTACAAAAGAGGCGTCTGACGACATGAGCGTTTTGGTGGCTGGAATTTGGAATAAAGTTTGACGAAAAAAAGGAAAACCGTTACAATAAATGCGGAGGATGAAGCCGTGAGAGAAGAAATGATTCAATATAGCGAAACGCACCACTTGTTTTCACCGGGCGACAAGATTATTGTGGGGGTGTCGGGTGGCGCTGATTCGGTATGCCTTTTGTATTTATTAAATAGTTTACGGAAAGAAATGAATTTGTCTCTATTCGTTCTGCATGTCAAACATGGCATCCGGGGAGACGACGCCGACCGGGACGCACAATTTGTGAGAGAGCTTTCAGACAAGTGGGAACTTCCGTGTTTTGAAGTTTTCGAAGATGTACCGGCGTATGCAAAAAAGTGGGGGATGAGTGAGGAGGAGGCTGGACGTGCGTGCCGCTATGAGCAGTTTGAAAAATTGCGCAGGGAAAAAAATGCGGACTGTATTGCAGTGGCGCACCACAAAGAGGATCAGGCAGAGACATTTTTGTTTCGGCTGATACGTGGGAGTTCTGCCAGAGGCTTGGCGGCGATGTTACCGAAAAGAGATTTTATTATACGACCGCTTCTGTTTGCCGAAAAGGGAGATATTCTTGCGTTTTTGGAGGAGAAAAAGATACCGTGGCGGGAGGATATTACGAATCAGGATACAGCGTATCAGAGAAACTGGATTCGGAAGGAGTTACTGCCACTGTTAAAAGAAAACTTAAATCCGGGTGCGGTAAGGCATATTGCGGATGCGGCGGATGACATTGGCAAGTGGCGGGGGGATATCCGCGAGCAGGCAGAGTGCGAGGCGGAACATGTAATTTTCCATGAGGGAAAAGAAGTTCTGTTAAGGCGGGATGTGTGCCGGGGACTTCCGGAGGTTTTGCAAAAGGAGATTTTGTCGCTCTTTTTAGAGCAGGGAATCTCTGGCGTAAAAGATGTCACGAGAGCGCATTATGAGGCATTATATGAAAAAATTGCGCAGAAAGGAAACGGCACGTTTTCTCTGCCCGGCGGCTATTTTGTCGTCTGTGATTATGAGCATTTCAGGCTTACGAAAAATAAGCCAAAAAAGCAGGAAAACATTTGTGTGGAATGCGACATGGCATCCGGGAATATAGTGGAAATGGATGGTGTGTATTACCGCTTTCGTTTTGAGGTGGTGGCACGTGAAAAACTGGATTCAGAAATTCCACAAAAAGACTATACGAAATGGTTTGATTATGATAAGATAAATAGTAAACTGACGATTCGTAATCCGAGACCGGGAGATTTTTTTGTGCTTGATGACAAGGGGCATAAAAAGAGATTATCCCGCTACTATATGGACGAAAAGATTGCGAAAGAGCGTCGGGACAGGCAGCTTGTACTGGCGGATGGCTCCCACGTGATTTGGGCGGTTCCAAATCGAATCAGCGCAGCCTGCAAAATAAATCAAAATACAAAATATGTTTTGGTTGTGACCAAAGAAAGGATACGTCATGAAAGAAGAAATCAACGTCTTGATTAAAGAAGATGAAATTGTAGCAAGAGTGAAGGAACTTGCTGAGCAGATTAACCGTGATTACGAAGGAAAAACACTTCATTTGATTTGCATTTTGAAAGGAAGTGTATTTTTTACCTGCGAACTGGCAAAATATATTACAGTGCCGGTTACGATTGATTTTATGAGTGTATCAAGTTATGGAAATGGTATGACCAGCAGCGGAAGTATTACGATTAGTCAGGATCTGATTATGAGTTTGGAAAACCGCGAAGTGCTGATTATTGAAGATATTGTGGACAGCGGACGCACACTTTCGTATCTTGCCCATATGTTAGAAAAACGTGGACCGAAAAGTTTGCGCATTTGTACGCTTTTAGATAAACCGGCATGCCGCGTATCAGAAGTGGATGTGGCGTATACCGGTTTTGAAATTGATGATTTATTTGTGGTTGGATTTGGACTTGATTATGCCCAGAAATACCGCAATTTGCCTTATATCGGAGAGCTGAAAATAAAGGAGGATTAATCCGATGAGAAAATGGAAAGGTTATGGCTTTTTTGTCGCGATGGCGGCAATAATTTTGATTGCCATGATTTCGAGCGATTTTATGTCCGGATGGACAGAGGAGAATTATACTTATACACAGTTTAAGGACGATTTGTCGAATCATAAAATACAGTCCGTTGTGGTGGGACAAAATGAGCAGGTTCCGACCGGTGAAATCCGTGTGACAATGAAAGACAGTAAAAAACATTCTTTCTATGCACCGGATGTGAATGTAGTTATTGAAAAATTAGACGATGCACATTTTACAAATGTAGTTGTTTCGGACGTTGAGACAACACCGTGGTATTTGGAGATTTTGCCATATGCAATAGGATTCGTCCTGATTTTTATTTTGTTTACAATGATGACGAGCCAGGCGCAGGGCGGAGGCGGCGGAAATGCCAAAATGATGAATTTTGGAAAGAGCCGTGCGAGAATGACCGCACCGGATGAAAAATCAAAGACATTTGCGGATGTTGCCGGTCTGGTCGAGGAAAAAGAACAGTTAGAAGAAATTGTAGACTTTTTAGAGGCACCGCAGAAGTATACGAATTTAGGTGCCAGAATCCCGAAAGGTGTGATTATGGTGGGCCCTCCGGGAACCGGTAAGACATTGCTTGCCAAAGCAGTTGCCGGTGAAGCGGGTGTTCCGTTCTTTAGTATTTCCGGTTCTGATTTTGTGGAAATGTTTGTCGGTGTCGGTGCTTCCCGTGTCCGTGACTTGTTTGCGGAAGCAAAGAAAAATGCACCGTGTATTGTTTTTATTGATGAGATTGATGCCGTGGCAAGAAGACGAGGAAGCGGTCTTGGCGGCGGACATGATGAGCGTGAGCAGACGTTAAATCAGATGCTTGTTGAAATGGACGGCTTTGGAATTAATGAGGGAATTATCGTGATGGCGGCAACCAACCGTGTAGATATTCTGGATCCGGCAATTCTCAGGCCGGGACGTTTTGACCGCAGAATCCACGTGGGTCTTCCGGATGTGAGAGGCCGTGAGGAAATTTTGAAAGTCCATGCGAAAAATAAACCGTTAGCGGATGATGTGAATTTGGAAGAAATCGCACGTACAACGGCAGGATTTGCCGGTGCGGATTTGGAAAATCTTTTGAACGAGGCTGCGATTTGCGCGGCAAGAGAAAACCGCCCGTATTTGATGGACGAAGATATTCGCAAGTCCTTTATCAAAGTGGGAATTGGTGCAGAGAAAAAGAGCCGTATTATTTCTGAAAAAGATAAACGAGTTACGGCATATCACGAAGCCGGACACGCAATTTTGTTCCATGTTTTGCCGGATGTCGGACCGGTCTATACGGTTTCCGTAATTCCGACCGGACAGGGTGCCGGTGGTTATACAATGCCGCTGCCGGAAAAGGATGAGATGTATCTTACAAAAGGTAAGATGTTACAGGATATTGTTGTATGTCTTGGCGGGCGTATCGCAGAGAGTCTTGTTTTTGATGATGTGACAACGGGGGCTGTGCAGGATATCCGTCAGGCAACGGAGCGAGCACGTGATATGGTTACAAAGTATGGTTTCTCGGATGAGCTTGGTATGATTAACTACAGTACGTCAGATGATGAAGTCTTTATCGGCCGAGAAATTGGCCACGCAAAGAACTTTAGTGAAGGAACCGCTGCTGTGATTGACCAGGAAGTAAAACGAATTATCGAGAGCTGCCGTGAGAAGGCTACTAAGATTTTGAAAGAAAACCGCAAGGTTTTGGATAAACTGGCAGAGCTTCTGATCGAAAAAGAGCGAATTGGGCAGCAGGAGTTCGAGGCTCTCTTTGAGCAGAATGACGAGACAATCGAAGAAATGTAAAGATTCTTTGTGCAAATGTGCAAATGGGAGAAAAGTATTGGGCAAAACTAACAAAAGAATGGTGGAAAAAATGTAAACTTTGTGCACACTGTTTTTCGGTAACGTGTTATAGTAATACGCGTAAACCCCAATACATTATATAGTTTTTGCTACACCCCATAAGTAACAAAAATACCTTCTCCCAAAAGGACAGCATCGTAAGCTGTCCTTTTGACTTATCTAAAACAAGGATTCACGGCTTTTTAGCCGTGAATTTTTACAAATAGAAATAATTATGTTTGGAGGACAAAGCAATGGCTGACGGAACCCTTAATAAGAAAGCAATATTTAGTGATGGTACGGCTGATTTTGTTTCGCCATGTGAACCGCGTGTGTATGAGACCGTTACGGTTCGGTGCCGCGTTGGGAAAGATGAGGCAGAATATGTGAAGGCAATGGTGGATGAAGTGCCTTATATTATGCATTTAGAAAAGTCAACGGAGTATTTTGATATTTATGCCGTATCATTTCCATTGGAAGATCATCCGATAAGTTATTACTTTAGGGTAGAAACGGCGAAAGAGACATTGATTTGCAACCGTCAAGGAGTGGTTTCGGATGTCAATCCATATTTCAATTTCTGTCTGATTCCGGGATTTCATACACCGGACTGGGCAAAAGGTGCCGTGATGTACCAGATTTTTGTGGATCGTTTTTATAATGGGGATAAGACAAATGATGTTGTTGACGGTGAATATACATATATTGATGAGCATGTGACGCAGGTGCGTGACTGGAATAAAATGCCGGCATCGATGGGCGTGCGTGAGTTTTATGGCGGCGATTTGCAGGGTGTCATGGATAAACTGGACTATTTGCAGGATCTTGGCGTGGAAGTTTTGTATTTGAATCCGATTTTTGTATCGCCTTCAAATCATAAATATGATACGCAGGACTATGATTATATTGATCCCCATTACGGCGTAATTGTCAAGGATGGCGGTGACGTGCTGGCGGCAGATGACAGAGAAAATGCGCATGCTACAAAATACATTAAGCGCGTTGTTAATATGAAAAATTTAGAGGCGAGTAATGCATTCTTTGCAAAATTTGTCGAAGAAGTACACCGCCGTGGCACGGATTCCCGGGGTTGAAGCGTTTTCGTTCGTCCTCGAACAGAG
>OLVO01003260.1_pt1 | contig 13651 bp, 6 predicted proteins | sample 1672571 | NCBI WGS metagenome assembly OLVO01 (sample SAMEA3136700, study PRJEB25190) | human gut metagenome | biome: human gut; feature: human-associated habitat; material: faeces | place: Austria | collected 2013 | reverse complement strand
GACCATCAAGGAAACATCTGGGCGAAGCATTTGCGGAACGGCTTATATCGTTTCCGCATTGATCCTGATATGAAACGGGTGGGTGATATAAGGAAGTATAATAATCTGGGAAATGTAAAAGGAGGGAGTTTCACTCTTTTTAAAATCAATGGAAGGGTGGTTTTCTCGAATGGGGAAGCCTTTTATACTTATGAGGATATGACTGATTCGATAGTTCCCTATGCAGCTATGAATGAGCAACTGATGGAGTTGAAAGCAATCAAAGCGGTGAGCCCTGCAAGTGGAAATAATTATTGGTTTGTAGGCGACAGAATGGTATATCTGGTAAAATGTGAAGTAAATACTTTCGAAGTAGAGAACAGAATTCCATACTCTTTGTTCAATGGTCTGACGGTAGAAGAGCGGGGAAGCGTGTCTTATGATAAGAAAAATAATAGCTCTTATCTCTGTTTGAACAATGCGATTGCCCGTATTGAAACAGATAGTTCTTCTTTATATAAATCTAACATCAGGCGTTCTTTATGGATTTCCGGGATGCAGGCTGTTGCAGAAGTCAGTGGCGAACAGAAGTCATTGATTGTGCAGCCGGATATTAAAATAGAGCCTGAGTTTAATACAGTGAGTTTTACTTTGTGCTATCCGGTTTATAACAACTATACTTATAATGTAAGATATCAGTTGGCAGGCTATTCCGACCAGTGGATATCCGGTGGACGTAATTTACATAAGAAATATACCCGTTTGCCTTATGGGCGTTATATTTTCCGGGCGGAGGTATATGATTCCAACGGGGTGTTGGCATCGACGGAACTTCCTTTCGAGATTTTATGTCCGTGGTATTTGTCCTATTGGGCTATAGCGAGCTATGTTCTTGTGGGATTATGTTTGCTGGCCTTATTGCAGTATATTGTTTACCGCTCTGTGAAGAAAAAAAAGGATTACGTCATTGAACAACAGCGTATAGCCCATCAGGCAGAACTTGAACTTCAAGAGAAGAAAATCATTGAACTGGAGAAAGAACAGCTTGAAGCTGATTTGCGTTTTAAGAGCAAGGAATTGTCTGGTGTGGTGATGACAAACATTGCCCATCAGGAGTTTTTGAATTCATTGAAAGAAGAAATACAACAGCAAAAGTTGTCAGGTCAGTATACTCGTAGAAATCTGGATAAGTTGCTCGCTCTGGTCAATAATAACATTGTATCTGATGAAGAGAACTGGACCATGTTCCAAGCCAATTTTGACCGGATTCATGAAAACTTCTTCCGGAATTTGAAACAGCAATATTCTGATTTGACTTCTGGCGACTTGCGTTTTTGTGCATTGTTACGGCTGAACATGCCGACAAAAGAAATAGCAAAGTTGCTGAACATTTCGACACGCGGGGTCGATGCGGCAAGATACCGGTTGCGCAAGAAGTTTAATCTCCTGCCGGAGGATAGTTTGACGGATTTTTTGATAAATTTTAAATAGCTGATCCTCAAAAGTATATCGAAGGGGAAAGTACTAATATTGTACTTCCCTTCTTGTCTTTTAATAGCAGCGGTATTTTTGTTGTAATATGAAATACAGACTGTTTCGGATGCTTTCCTTTTATTTGCAGAAAAATAGTATTTCACAATTAAAAGCATGAAAGACATGAAGCATTTACTTTTCAAATTACAATCATTTTTATTCTTGTTGGTGGTTACTGCCGTCGGTGCGTATGCACAGAAATCTCCGGTCGATATGGACCGTTTCATTGACGATTTGATGAAGAAGATGACTCTGGAGGAGAAAATCGGGCAGTTGAATCTGCCGGTGACGGGTGAGATTACTACAGGTCAGGCAAAAAGCAGCGATGTGGCTAAACGTATCCGTGCCGGTGAAGTGGGTGGGCTTTTCAACCTGAAAGGCGTAGAACGCATCCGCGACGTGCAGAAGCAGGCGGTGGAAGAAAGCCGTTTGGGTATTCCTCTCTTGTTCGGCATGGACGTTATTCATGGATATGAAACGGTATTCCCCATTCCTTTGGGATTGTCGTGCACGTGGGATATGAAGGCAGTGGAAGAATCGGCGCGTATTGCGGCCATGGAGTCCAGTGCCGACGGTATCTGCTGGACGTTCAGCCCGATGGTGGACATCAGCCGTGACCCGCGTTGGGGACGTATGTCCGAAGGCAACGGTGAAGATCCGTTCCTGGGAGCAGCCATTGCAAGGGCCATGGTGCGCGGTTATCAGGGAAAGAACATGAGCCGCGAGGATGAAATTATGGCTTGCGTGAAGCATTTCGCCTTGTATGGCGCCGGAGAAGCCGGGCGTGACTATAATACGGTGGACATGAGCCACCAACGCATGTTCAATGAATATATGTTGCCCTATCAGGCTGCGGTCGATGCAGGTGTGGGCAGTGCGATGGCTTCTTTCAATGAGGTTGACGGTATTCCCGCCACCGGAAATAAGTGGCTTATGACGGATGTGCTGCGCAAGCAGTGGGGCTTTGATGGTTTCGTGGTGACAGATTATACCGGCATTACGGAAATGACTGCTCACGGTATGGGTGATACGCAGGCGGTTGCTGCTTTGGCACTGAATGCAGGTGTCGATATGGATATGGTGAGTGACGCGTTTGTAGCTACGCTCAAGAAGTCGGTAGCAGAAGGAAAAGTGACGGAAAAGACAATTGATGCTGCTTGCCGCCGCATCTTGGAAGCCAAGTACAAGTTGGGTTTGTTCGATAATCCCTATAAATATTGCAACGTGAAGCGTGCCAAGAAGCAAATCTTTACCAAAGAGCATCGTGCCGTAGCGCGTAAGATTGCTTCGGAGAGCTTGGTGCTGTTGAAGAACGAGAGTAATGTGCTTCCGCTGGCCAAGAAAGGCACTATTGCCGTAGTAGGTCCGTTGGCAGACAGCCGCAGCAATATGCCGGGAACTTGGAGTGTGGCTGCCGTATTGAAAAATGCTACTTCTTTGGTTGAAGGCTTGAAGATGGTAGCAGGCGACAAGACCGAAATATTGACAGCGAAAGGCTGTAACCTGATGAGTGATGCCGAGTATGAGAAACGTGCCACCATGTTCGGACGTTCCTTGCATCGTGACCACCGTTCGGACAAGGAGTTGCTGAACGAGGCGCTTGCTGTGGCTGCCAAGGCGGATGTTATTGTAGCTGCGCTCGGCGAGGCCTCTGAAATGAGCGGGGAGAGCAGTTGCCGCACGAACCTTGAGATGACGGATACCCAACGCATACTGTTACAGGAATTGCTGAAAACGGGAAAACCGGTTGTGCTGGTACTGTTCACCGGCCGGCCGCTGGTGCTGAACTGGGAGCAGGCAAATGTGCCGGCTATCCTGAATGTATGGTTTGCGGGCAGTGAGGCAGGCTTTGCCATCGGTGATGTGCTGTTTGGTGATGTGAATCCGAGTGGAAAGCTGACTACGACTTTCCCGAAGAGTGTGGGACAGATTCCTTTGTTCTACAACCACAAGAACACGGGTCGTCCTCTTGCTGATGGTGCATGGTTTCAGAAATTCCGCAGCAACTATATCGACATCGACAATGAACCACTTTATCCCTTCGGTTTCGGTTTGAGCTATACCACATTCTCTTACAGCGACATAACTTTGGACAAGACAAGCATGACGGACAAGGGCGAACTGACTGCCACCGTAACCGTGACCAATACCGGCAAACGTGACGGTGCCGAAGTGGTTCAGCTTTATATCCGCGACCTTGTGGGTAGTGTGACTCGCCCGGTGAAGGAGTTGAAAGGCTTTGAAAAGATCTTCCTGAAAGCCGGAGAATCTAAAAAAGTATCTTTCAAGATTATTCCCGAATTGCTGAAGTTCTACAACTACAATCTTGATTTTGTATGCGAGCCGGGCGATTTTGAAGTGATGATTGGCAGAAACAGCCGGGACGTAAAGAAAGCTGCGTTCAAGTTACTCTAACAGCTTCCCGAGCCGGCAATATGCAGCATTCGAACCATGCATTGAGATGGCGTTGTTGCTGCATGCTGTCTTCATCTCCACTGCAAATGTGTTGCAGCGTTACTGTAAATGTGATGCAAAGTTACTGCAAACTATATACAGTATTTTTGCAGTGCTTGTCGGACCCATACGAGATAATATAATCTATCGAAAAACATGAAGAAAATACTTTTATTGATATTGTGTCTGTCCACCATCTACCCGGCTATCCACGCCGGGCGGGTGATTCAGAGTTTTAATGACGGCTGGTATTATGCCGCATATGATGACAATCGGTTACAGGAAGTGCAACGTCATGAGGAAGGTTGGCAGCAGGTACATCTGCCGCATATCTGGAATACGGATGCCTATTCTACCCGTAACTACCGCAGGGCTTCTTCCTGGTATAAGAAAGAGTTCCGTACGGATGCAGCACAGATGCGGGATAAGCAGCTTTACCTGAAATTCGATGCCGTCAATTCCTTGGCAGATGTGTACCTCAACGGCGAGCTGCTCACTACCCACAAAGGAGGTTACTCTGCCTTTACCGTAGACATTACGGATAAAGTAAGGACCGATGCCCCGAATCTGCTGATGGTGCACGTCAATAATCAGAACGACCGGATACCTCCTTTGTCCGGTGACTTCACCATCTTTGGCGGCATCTACCGCAATGTGTGGCTCATCAGTGCTACAAAGCAGCACATCAGTCTTACCGACTATGCCTCTCCGGGCATTTATGTCGATTTACCTTCCGTGAGTGAGGATAGGGCGGAAATCAGTGTGCGTGGGATTTTGGTAAACCGTGATGTGCGGCGTGCGGCGTTGAAGTTGGACGTTGAGGTGCTGGATGCCGATGGGAAGGCCGTAGCCCAATCCTTACGCAGCGTCCGGATAGATGCCGACGGGGCGTTTGCCTTCGAGGAACGGTTACAGTTGGAAAAACCACAGTTGTGGTCGCCCGATTCCCCTTATCTGTACAGCGTGAAAGTTTCTTTGAAAGATGTGCGTGGCGAGGTGTTGAAAGACCGGATGCGTGTTCCTTTGGGGGTCCGCTGGTTCAGCGTAGATGCGCAAGAAGGCTTCAAGTTGAATGGGAAGCCCCTGAAACTTATGGGAGCTTGCCGCCATCAGGACCAGATGCCGATGGGCATAGCGCTATCGGATGAGATGCACCGCAGGGATATGCAGTTGCTGAAGGACATGGGTGTGAACTTTGTCCGTCTGGCACACTACCCGCAGGACGACGCTGTGTTACGTGCTTGCGACGAACTCGGAATGCTGGTATGGGAGGAGATTCCGGTAGTAGATTTGATAGCTTTGGGTGACGAGTTCCGCGCGAATGCCACAAGCGCTTTGCGCGAAATGATTCGCCAGCATTACAACCATCCGTCCGTCATTATGTGGGGCTATATGAACGAGGCTATTATCCAGTTGCAGTATCGGGTGAAGGAACAACGGCTCAACGGTTTCTACGAGAATACCTTAGCACTTGCCCGGCATCTGGAGGAGATGCTGAAGAGGGAAGACCCCTATCGTCTGAGTACGATGGCCTACCACGGCAATCAGATTTACAATAAAATTGGTCTCAGCAATATCACCGACATTTCCGGTTGGAACCTTTATCAGGGCTGGTATGAGAACGACTTCAAGTCTTTCGACCGCTTTGTGGACGAAGAGCATCGTAAATACCCGCACCGTCCGTTAATTATCAGTGAGTTCGGTGCCGGTTCCGATTCGCGCTTGCAGTCGCTCGAACCGCAGATATTCGATTTCTCCATGCAATGGCAGCAGTTGTACCTCGAATACTATCTGCCCGCTATCATGAAGCGACCGTTCATAGTGGGTGCCACGGAGTGGAACTTCATTGATTTCAGTTCTGCCAGCCGCCAAGAGGCTACGCCGCATATCAATAATAAAGGTTTGCTGTACAATGACCGCCGTCCCAAAGATGTGTTCTATTATTTTCAGGCGTTCCTGCGCAAGGATATTCCGGTGCTGCACATTGCTGTGGACGACTGGAAGCATCGGACTGTGGTTTCGGACGGTGAAGCGGTGGAGCATCCGGTGAAAGTATATTCCAATTTGGATAAGGTAGAGCTGTCTGTCAACGGCACGAAGCTCTCCGTGCAAGATATCGAGAATTGCCATGCTGTGTGGCAAGTGCCTCTCGTTGCGGGGCGAAACACGCTCGTGGCTTCAGGCATCAGCCAAGGAAAGGAGGTGGAGCAGGTTTCGGACATTTTTGTGAAGATGCAACCCCGACATATCGCGGTAGCCGGCTCCGGACAGCTGGAACTTGCAGTGAACGTGGGCAGCAACTGCTTCTTTACGGATGACAAGAGTGATCTTTGCTGGCTTCCCGACCAAGCTTATACTCCTGGAAGTTGGGGCTACATAGGTGGAGAGATTTTCCGCCGTTCTCCGGGACGTATCGGAACCACTGCCGAGGTGAAAGACACCCACAATGTTCCTTTGCTCCAGACCAAACGCAAGGACATCAAATCCTATCGCTTCGACTTGCCCGACGGCGACTATGAAGTGGAACTTCTCTTTGCCGACCTGAATGCACGCTCCGAGCGGGTGACTTACGATTTGGGAGCTGCCGCTACCCTCGACAATGCCGATTTCCGCGGCAGTGTCTTCAATGTTTCTGTCAACGGTCGGCCTTGGTTGAGCCATTTCTCTCCGGCAATAAAAGTAGGCGGGAACCGTTGCATATCCAAGAAATTGCGTGTTGCCGTAATCGGTGGAGACCTTACAGTGGACTTTGAGGCAGTGAAGGGGATGACGTTCTTGAATGGGATAAAGATATTCAGGATTCATTGACCTTCTATTTGCAATGATGTTGTATTAACCGATAAATTGAGTGAAATATGAAACACAAATTACTTACCGGGTCTCTCTCCTTCACAGTAGGGATGGGATTCAGCGCTTTGCCTGCCGTCGCGCAGCAATCTCCGGTTTCTACTGGGGGCAAGCCCAATGTTATCATTATCAACGTTGATGATTTGGGCTACGGCGACATCGGCTGTTACGGTGCCACCAAGGTCAGGACTCCCAATATAGACCGTCTGGCATCGCAGGGCCGTAGCTTTACGGATGCTCATTCATCCTCGGCTGTTTCCACGCCTTCACGTTATGGACTGATGACTGGTCAATATCCTTGCCGTGAGGATATTTGGGGGGCAATCTTCCTGAATCAGACTCTGCAAATTGATACGGCACGCACCACAATTGCGGATGTGATGAAACGTTCCGGCTATTCCACTGCCATCGTGGGGAAGTGGCATCTTGGATTCCGTACGGACGAAAAGATGGACTGGAACAAGGAACTGGCTCCCGGACCACTTGAATTGGGATTCGATTATTACTTCGGTGTGCCTATTCTCAACAGTCATCCACCTTTTGTTTATGTGGAGAACCATCATGTGGTGGGTTATGATCCCAACGACCCGTTTGTAAGAGGCAAGAGGGCAGAAACGGAGGAGTTCGATGAAAAATTCGGTATCAACTCTATTGGTGGAGCCACGGCTGCGCACCGTTTGTACAAAGACCGGGCTGTAGCCACTACTATGAAAGACCGGGCCGTGCAGTGGATAAAGGAACATAAGGATTCACCTTTCTTCTTGTATTATGCTACCACCAACATCCATCATCCTTTTACACCGGCTGAACGCTTTGTAGGTACCAGTGAGGCAGGACCTTACGGTGATTCAATCCATGAATTGGACTGGGTGGTAGGCGAGATTATGCGTACCCTCGATGAGGAAGGGCTGGCGGGAAATACTCTGCTCATCTTCACCAGTGACAACGGGGGAATGCTGAATCATGGAGGGCAGAAAGCTTGGAAGGCAGGACACCATATCAACGGCAAGCTTCTTGGTTTCAAGTTCGGAGCTTGGGAAGGCGGGCATCGCATTCCTATGATTGCCCGCTGGCCGGGCAGGATTCCTGCGGGCAGCGTATCCAACCAGTTGATGTCCAATGTTGACATGCTTGCCACTTTGGCTGCCCTTACAGGATATGAATTGCAGGAGCAGGACGGGCCGGACAGTTTCAATATGCTTCCTGCCCTTATCGGAAATCCCGGGAAAATGATTCGGGACCATATTATTATCTGTCCTTCCCAAAAGAGCCATCTTGCCATTCGCAAAGGGAAGTGGGTCTATATTCCGGCGCAAAACAGCGGCGGATTTACCGGAAAGAATGTCGGTGACCATGACTTGGGCGGGGCATCTGCTTTCCAGCTCACCCATCGGGTGAACAGCGATATAGAAAATGCCCGGATAAAGCCGGATGCACCCTCTGTGCAGCTTTACAATCTGGAGGAAGACCCATACCAGACCACAAATGTGTATGAACAGCATCCCAAAGTGGCACGCAGGCTGGCGCGGATACTGGAGGAGAAGATAAGGAAGTCGGATGCCACAAGAAAGTGACAACCGATAGATTGATGAAAAACATAATTTGAAAAATGAAGAATACCATGATGAAAAAGTTTTTTGTAGGTTTATTCTCCCTTTTGATGGGAGTAGGCAGCGCTTTTGCGCAGACCAATATGTCTAGTGAAATGTATGACCTTGCCAAGATGAAGGAAGGCTTGCGCAACCGCCGTGTCAGCAGTTATGACCGTACGGGCAACAATCGCGACCACCTGAAGGCCATCAAGCCGGGTGAAACGGCTGTCTTGGCCGACATCAAGGGGGCAGGCGTAATCAACCATATCTGGATAACGATGTCTCCGGGACCGCACCAGCTTTCCCGTAACGACATCATCCTTCGGATGTACTGGGACGGCAGCGACGAACCTTCTGTCGTGTCCCCCATCGGTCCCTTTTTCGGCCAGGGATGGAACGAACAGTATAACTATGCTTCTTTTGCCCTTTCTTCCGGTCCCAACGGTGGTACGGGTTTGTGCAGCTATTTCGCCATGCCTTTTGCCAAAGGTGTGCGCATTGAGATAGAGAATCAGACGGATGTCAACATCGGCGCCTTCTACTACTACATAGACTATGTGGAGATGAAGGAACTGCCCAAGGACATGGGGCGTTTCCATGCGTGGTTCAACCGTGAGATTACCGAAGCGCTTCCCGAGGGGGAGACCGAGTGGGGTTCCGTGGGTAAACAGACAGAGAATAAGGACGGAGCCGACAATTATGTGTTTGCCGATATCAAGGGAAAGGGCCATTTTGTGGGATTGAATTATTATGTACAGTGCCCTACCCCCATGTGGTATGGTGAAGGCGATGACATGTGGTTCATCGACGGTGAAAAACAGGCTTCCTTGATAGGAACCGGTACGGAAGATTTGTTCAACACCGCCTGGTGCCCGAAAGAGCCCTACCAGCATATCTACTTCGGCTATCCACGTGTAAATAATGATGTCGGATTCTTGGGGCGTACACATGTCTATCGGTTCTTTATTCAAGATCCCGTCTTCTTCGAGAAAGGGCTGAAAGCCACCATCGAGCATGGACACAACAATTGCCTGACGCTCGACCTGGCTACCGTTGCCTACTGGTATCAGGACAAGGCAACCGCTGTCCCAGCCATTCCCGACAAGGCGGGCCGTAAGCTGAAGCCGATGGTAAACAATGTGATGATGCACAAATGGCGTCATGAATGGAGAAAGAACAAGGGGAACAAAGCGGACCTTTGGGGGGACGAATAAATAGTTGGAGGACATGAAATGAAAAAAATTAGTTTATTTCCATTATTGGCTGCTACTACGGTTTCTCAAATGATGTTTTCGTCTTGTAGTTCGGAGCAGGAGAAGGAGCAGCCGAATTTTGTATTGATTTTCTGTGATGATATGGGATATGGAGATTTGGGGTGCTATGGAAACCCTACCATACATACCCCAAACATTGACCGTATGGCCTCGGAAGGGATGAAGTTCACACAGTTTTATGTGGGCGCTTCTGTTTCTACGCCTAGCCGCAGTGCACTGATGACCGGCAGGTTACCGGTTCGTAATGGACTGTATGGCGATAAACGGGATGTTCTTTTCCCGGATTCCAAAGCAGGATTGGGACAAGATGAAGTGACTGTTGCCAAACTGTTGCAGCAGAATGGATACGCTACCGCTTGTGTAGGTAAATGGCATTTGGGGCATTTTTCTCCTTATTTGCCTACTGACCATGGTTTTGATGATTTTTTCGGAATACCTTATTCGAACGATATGCGCCCTGCCTCATTGATGCGGGGGGATTCTGTTCTTGAAATCAAGCCTGAGCAGGGAGAATTGACACGGCGTTATACCGAATATGCTGTAGACTATATCAAAAAGAATAAGAATCGTCCATTCTTCCTTTACTTGGCACATACTTTCCCCCATACGCCGTTGCGTACAAACGAGCGTTTCGAAGGCAGGAGTAACCGGGGGCTGTATGGCGATGTGGTCGAGGAACTGGACTGGAGTGTGGGTGAAGTACTGAAAACCTTGAAGGAAAATGGTCTGGATGAAAACACATTGGTCATTTTTACCAGTGACAACGGACCATGGTTGGTACAGCGCCTGAATGGAGGTTCTGCCGGTGCTTTACGTCAAGGGAAGTCTACCTGTTGGGAAGGAGGTCTCCGCGTTCCGGCTGTTTTCCGTATGCCGGGCCGAATAGCGCCGTGTACGCAGCAAGGCATGATGGCAACAATGGATATTTTGCCGACATTCTTAAATATGGCAGGTATTCCTCTACCTGAGGGAGTGATACTTGACGGAATGGATCAGACTCCCATGTTGTGGGAACAGAAGGAGTCTTCACGTGATGAGATGTATTATTGGCGTGGCAGCCATTTACTGGCAGTTCGTAAAGGTCCTTGGAAGATTCATTTCAGTACCCTTACCGATCCTTATACCCGGCATGCTGTTTGGGAACGCCCGGAAATTCCTTTCTTATATAATGTGGAAGAAGATTTTTCCGAACAATATGAGGTTTCGGAAAAACATCCTGAAATAGTGAAAGAGCTTGTGGAACTTGCAGAGAAGCATAAGGCGGAAATGAAGATTAAAGCTTCTGTATGCGACTTTGGACGTTAAGTTGATAGCAATATGAAAGTTTCATGTACATTAGTGTCTGTTGCTGCATTACTCCCCTTCAGTGGGAGTAATGCAGGCAATGTGCAAAGAGATAAATCCCAACGTCCCAATATTGTGTTGGTCATTGCCGATGATATGGGTTGGGGGGATGTAGGTTATCAGGGGGCGGTAGACGTATCGACACCGAATATTGATGCACTTGCCCGCAGGGGAGTACAATTCAGCCAAGGGTATGTGTCTTGTTCCATAAGTGGACCGTCTCGTGCAGGTATCTTGACGGGAGTTTATCAACAACGCTTTGGTTTCTATAACAATCTGCATCCTTGGGCAAAGATTCCCGAAGGGTAATCTACTTTGGGTGAAATGGTCCGCGATTGTGGCTACGCTACGGGATTTGTCGGAAAATGGCATACGGCTGACTCTCCCGAACAATCTCCTAATCGTAGGGGATTTGACCAATTCTATGGTTTTTGGTCTGATACCCATGATTATTATCGTTCTACAGATAAACCGGGAGTGGAACTTTATGACTTTTGCCCTTTGTACCGGAATGGCGAGATTCAACCCCCTTTGCACGAAAGTGGTGAATATATTACGGACTGTTTTACACGTGAAGCTGTAGAGTTTATAGACAAGCATGCTTCCTCTCCTTTTCTGCTTTGCCTTTCGTATAATGCCGTTCATTCGCCTTGGCAAGTTCCCGAACACTATGTGAATCGGCTTGAGGGGAGGCGATTCCATCATGAAGACCGGAAAGTTTTTGCAGCTATGGTGTTGGCTTTGGATGATGGTATAGGTCGTGTCATGGAAAGTTTGAGAAAAAATGGTTTAGAAGAGAATACTCTTTTTATTTTTATCAGTGATAATGGTTCTCCTCGTGGGCAGGGAATAGAGTGTAGCACCGGTTATGAATATAAAGACAGAGGTAATACGACCATGTCAAGTCCTGGACCTTTCAGGGGGTATAAAGCTGATACTTATGAAGGTGGAATTCGAGTTCCTTATATAATGTCGTGGCCCTCGGAGTTGCCTCAAGGTATGGTTTATGATAATCCGGTAATCAGTCTTGATATATTTCCTACAGTTATGCAGGCTGTCGGTGGAACTTCCAGACAGAAATATTCTTTGGATGGAGTCAGCCTCTTACCCTATCTGAAAAGTGAGTGGTCTATAGACAAGCGTCCGCATTCTACGCTTTACTGGCGTAGGGATGAGGATTTTGCCATTCGTAAAGGAGATTGGAAGTTAGTTTATAACGATCAGGGAAGTACAAGAAAAATCCAGCTCTTTGATATGAAGGACGATAAGGAAGAGGTTTATGATTTGAGTGGTGAATATCCGGAGTTGGCAGACAGCCTTTTGGCCGAATTTGATGCTTGGGATGCAGCCTTGCCTCCTTGTACAAATCAGACTACTTGGAACGGACGCGTAGTAGTGGAGCCTAAGGAACCACAGCCTGTCAGCCGTAATTTCAGGTATAAAGAAGGTTATAGGCGTAAAGTGTCCGAGCATAATCGTCGCATTTACGATGCGAAGTATAGGAGGAGCGTTATCGGTGAGAGTTTTAAATTGCCTTATAAAGGGAAATAGTATAAATGACATAAATATAAAAAAATGAAAAGAACAGTTCTTATATTTGTCTTGTTATCGTTTGCTTTTTTGAGCCATGCCCAAATATGGAAAGTGCCTGAAGGTCATGAAACGCGATGGACAAGTTTTGAAAATCTTACCGGTGCCAAGGGAACGGCAGCTCAAGCCAATAAAGGTGCAAAAGGAAGTGCTTTCGGCAGAATCATGGCGGGAGACAGCTGTGTTTTGTTGTCTCAGCAAGGACCCGGAATCATTAACCGTATTTGGCTGACAGTCAGCAAACGTAACCCTAAGATGCTCCGTGCGTTGCGTATCAAGTTTTATTGGGATAACTCTGCTGTTCCGGCAGTGGATGTCCCTTTGGGAGATTTTTTTGGGAATCCGCTGTCACGTACATCTCGTTTTGAGAACTGTTTCTTTTCTAATCCGGAAAAGCGTTCTTTTAACTGTTGTATTCCGATGCCTTACCGCACCGGTGCCCAAGTGGTGTTTGTGAATACCTCGGATGAGGACCTGACACACTTGTTTTATGATATCAACTTTACTAAATTGCCGGAATGGGATTCGGAGATGAGCTATTTTCATGCTGTCTGGCGTGAAGACAAATCCACCAAGTTGGGAGTGGATTATACTGTTCTTCCCCAACTATCGGGCAAGGGGCGCTTTTTGGGAGTAAGTTTGGGTATCTTTGCCAATAAGGCGTATGAAACTACTTGGTGGGGAGAAGGTGAAATCAAGTTCTACATTGACGGAGATAAGGAATTTCCCACATTGAATGGTACGGGAGTTGAAGATTATATTGGTACGGCTTGGGGGCAGGGCGAGTATTCCCACCGTTATCAAGGTTGTCCGATTGCAAATGCGGACAGTTGTTGGTGGAGTATGTATCGTTTCCACGTGCAGGACCCGATTTATTTTCATCATGATATAAGAGTTACATTACAGCAGATTGGAGGTGCTCCATATCAAAAGGTACTCGAACTGTACAAGGCGAAGGTTCCTCTTGTACCGGTTACTATAGATAGAAGCGGTAAACTGAAATTCTATCGTTTATTAGATGAAGATTCAGACCTACAT
>OLVO01003252.1_pt1 | contig 13682 bp, 9 predicted proteins | sample 1672571 | NCBI WGS metagenome assembly OLVO01 (sample SAMEA3136700, study PRJEB25190) | human gut metagenome | biome: human gut; feature: human-associated habitat; material: faeces | place: Austria | collected 2013 | reverse complement strand
GGATACGATCGGGTATTTTTCGATCAGTTCCTCATAGTAGGCAACCATTTCTGCGGTATCCCGAAATACTGTCTTTCCGCACTGACGGGATTCCCCGGGAAAGTAGTAGACGTTCCTGCTCTCCTCGTAGAGCTCGCTTGCCGCCGCATCGATCGCGATCATCACGTCGTTTCCGGGCGCATAGCCGGCTTTCTGGATCGCATTGACAATGAGCTGCAGTGCTTCATCGGAATCCTTTAAATCCGGCGCAAAGCCGCCCTCATCGCCGACAGAAGTCGAGTATCCCTTCTCCTTCAGGAGCTGCTTCAGCGTATGGTAAATCTCCGCGCACATGGAAAGACCCTCCCGGAATGAGGGAGCGCCGCACGGCATAATCATAAATTCCTGCAGATCGACGGTGTTGTCGGCATGACGGCCGCCGTTTAAAATATTCATCATCGGCACGGGCATACGGCTTGTGTGGCAGCCGCCCAGGTACTGGTACAGCGGCAGATGAATCGCATTTGCCGCCGCGCGCGCCACAGCAAGTGAGACACCGAGAATGGCGTTTGCCCCGAGGTTTTCTTTCGTTTCGGTTCCGTCTGCCTGGCACAGGATATGGTCGATCCGCTCCTGCTCGAGCGCATTCTCGCCGACAACGGCATCGGCCAGCACGGTATTGACCGCTTCTACAGCCTTTCTCACGCCCTGCCCCAGATAGCGCACTTCCTGATCTCTTTTTTCCAGTGCCTCAAATTTTCCTGTCGATGCCCCGGACGGCACCTGGGCACGCCCCATATGGCCTTCCAGTCCGAGAATCCCCTCCCCGACGGCCACTTCCACCTCTACGGTCGGATTTCCGCGCGAATCCAGAATTTCTCTTCCTGTCACGCTTCGAATTGGTAAATATCGAAACATAGTTTTCCCTCCTGTTTTGCTGCAAAGTGAACAGTAACCAAGTTTCTTCTCTGCGTTCACAGTATGACCGTGCTATGGGAAAAATATGTTGCTCTCTCTGTCGAAACCTCTTTTTTCCAGTCCTTATTCTTTTCAAACATAAAAAAACGCAATATGAAAGCCATCCGATTTTTCCATTTTCGGATGGCTTTCATAAGTTAGAACTGTGCATTGGACTGAATCCTTTCTTTTTTGTTCTTTTGTTCTTTTGTTTCACTTTGGGGTACTTCGTTACGTTTTCTTGGGTCCATACCTTCGCTTTCTTAGTTTATGGGGTAATTCGTTATGTTCTCGGTGGTCCGTCCTCTCTTTCTGTTTTTTTTCTTCCGTTTTCTTTTGTTGACTTTACTATATCAGTTTTCTCACCGTTTGTCAACACTTTATTTTGATTTTTTATCTGTTTTCCATTTTTATTCTGTCTCTTATTGCGTAATTATTTTTATTTTCAGATTATTATAATAAAATATCCCTGCCGCACCCGTTTCAAAACGAATCCGGCAGGGACATTTTCACGATTTCTCTTTATTTCTTAATCAGCAGGGATTTTCCTGTCATTTCTTTTGGCTGCTCCATGCCCATCAGCTCGATCAGAGTCGGTGCGATGTCTGCCAGGCAGCCGCCCTCTCTTAACGTGTAGGATGGATCTGCATTAACCAGAATGAACGGAACCGGATTGGTGGTATGAGCGGTGTATGGCTCGCCGGTCTCATAGTCTACAAGCTGCTCTGCATTTCCGTGGTCCGCACAGATGAACATCTGGCCGTCAACCTCTTTTAATGCCTCCACTGCTTTGCCTACGCACTCATCAACAGCCTCAACTGCCTGGATTGCTGCGCTCTCAACGCCTGTATGGCCAACCATATCCGGATTTGCAAAGTTGATGATGATGACATCGTATTTCTGGGAACGAATAGCATCCGTCAGCTTGTCGCATACTTCGTAAGCACTCATCTCCGGTTTCAGATCATAAGTAGCAACCTTCGGGGATTTTACAAGGATTCTGTCCTCACCTTTATTTGGCTCCTCAACGCCGCCATTGAAGAAGAAGGTTACATGTGCATATTTCTCGGTCTCGGCGATACGAGCCTGTGTCATGTTATGTGCTGCCAGATACTCACCGAAGGTATTGGTGATCTCTTCTTTTTTGAATGCAACGGATTTGTTCGGGATGGTCTCATCGTATTCCGTGAAGCATACGTAGGTCAGATCCAGACGTTTTTCTCTCTCAAATCCGGTGAACTCATCTGCACAGAATGCTCTTGTCAGCTCTCTTGCACGGTCCGGGCGGAAGTTGAAGAAAATCACAGAATCTTTATCCTGAATCGTTGCAACCGGTTTTCCGTCTTTTTTCAGAACGGTCGGCAGAACGAACTCATCAGTTTTTTCAGCATCATAGGAAGCCTGAACAGCCTCTGCCGCATCAGTTCCTTCTACGCCTTCCCCTTTTGTCAGCGCTTTGTAAGCCAGCTCGACACGATCCCAGCGGTTATCACGATCCATTGCATAGTAACGGCCGGAGATTACGCCGATTTCGCCGACACCGATCTCATCCATTTTTGCCTGCAGCTGCTCTACATAAGATTTTCCGGATGCCGGAGGAGTGTCACGGCCATCCAGGAAGCAGTGTACATAAACTTTCTCGAGACCCTTACGTTTTGCCAGCTCCAGAAGTCCGAATACGTGGGTGATGTGGCTGTGAACACCGCCGTCAGAGAGAAGTCCGAACAGGTGCAGTGCGGAATTATTTGCTTTTGCATTTTCAACAGCCTTTACCAGCTCTTCATTCTCGAAGAAATCGCCGTCCTGGATTGCTTTCGTGATTCTGGTCAGCTCCTGATATACAACGCGGCCTGCGCCCATGTTCAGATGGCCTACCTCAGAGTTACCCATCTGTCCGTCCGGAAGACCTACAGCAAGTCCGCTGGCCTGTCCTTTTACGTACGGGCACTGGCTCATCAGCTGGTCCATAATCGGAGTTTTTGCTTCGCAGACAGCGTTATGCTCGCATTTGTCATTCAGTCCATATCCGTCAAGAATCATTAATACGGTTGGTTTTTTACTCATTGTGAATTCCCTTCTTTACTTAAATTTTGGGTAACAATCCAGATCCCCGTCTCGATTCCGCTTACGCTGCATCTCGATGTTGCTTCTCGCCATATGAAACTCAAGAAAAAGCGCTCCTTCATGCAAGCATGATTCGCGATTTTTCTTCCATTTCGCATGGCTCTGAATTGTTACATTTTGTTAGTATACCCGGATTGTCGAAGAAATCTCCTGGATCATCGACATTCCGCCTAAAATCTGCATGGCATCCTCAAAATGGCGCTCTTTGACCTCGTCCGTAATGACGACGATCTCGGCGTATTTTCCATTGACACGTTTCTGAAGCATCTGTGCAATCGAAACCTTGTTGTTTCCAAAGACAGAAGCTACCGATGCCAGCGTTCCATACCGATTTTCAATCTGCATGCGTACAAAATATTTCGACTTAATTTCGCCGACACGCTTGATCGGGCATTCCCGGTAGCATGTGCAGCCGATTCTGCCGCAGCAGTTCCATAAAATATTGCGCACAACATCGAAAATATCGCCCACAACGGCACTCGCAGTCGGAAGCTCTCCGGCACCTCGTCCGTAAAACATCGTATCCTGTACGGCATCGCCTGTCAGGAATACGGCATTGTAGGAATCATTGACAGTCGCGAGCGGATGATTGCTGTCGATCAGCATCGGATGAACGCGAGCTTCGATTCCTTCCGGGGTATCTTTTGCCACGCCGAGCAGCTTGATCGTGCATCCCATCTCTTTTGCGTACTGGATATCGGTCGCCGTGATTTTGGTAATGCCTTCGGTGTAAACATCTTCAAATGTCACTCTGGAATTGAACGCTGCTGAAGCAAGAATTGCCACTTTCCGGCCGGCATCAAGACCTTCCACATCTGCGGTCGGGTCTGCTTCCGCATAACCCATGTCCTGCGCCAGACGGAGTGCATCGCCAAACTCCATGCCTTCCTGCGACATTTTTGTCAGAATAAAATTTGTGGTACCGTTGAAAATACCCATCAGCTCTGTGATATGATTGGCTGCAAGGCACTGTTTCACCGGACGGATAATCGGAATTCCTCCCGCCACGGATGCCTCGTAGAGAAAATCCTTTCCGTTTCTCTTTGCTGCCGCAAGGATTTTTTTACCCTCAGATGCCACCAGGTCTTTGTTTGCCGTTACAACATTCTTTCCTGCATCCAGGCAGGCAAGAATGTAATTCATAGCCGGCTGTTTTCCACCCATAACCTCAACAACAATCTCAATCTCCGGGTCATTGGCAATGTCCTCAAAGTTCATGGTAACGATCGACGGATCATCAACCTTTGCAGCTGCTTTTTCCACATTGCGCACGAGAATTTTTTTCAGCTCCACACGCGCTCCCAGCTTCGGAAGCATTTCCTCCTGCTGGCTTTTCAGCACTTTGTACACACCGGTACCGACGGTGCCAAGACCCAGCATTCCGATTTTAATTACTCTTTCCTCTGCCATACTCATCTCTCCCTCTTATTTCAGGGATACGATGCATTCAATTTCTACTTTTGCTGCTTTTGGAAGAGCGGCAACTGCTACACAGGAACGAGCCGGTTTGGACTCGCCAAAGAAAGCACCGTATACTTCATTTACCTTGGCAAAATCGTTCATATCGGTCAGGAAAATGGTTGTTTTCATCACTTTCGTGCGGTCAGTTCCTGCTGCTGTCATGATTGCGTCCAGATTCTTTAAAGAGAGGGTTGCCTGCTCTTCTACGGTTTCCGGGATCACGCTGCCATGCTCTACATCAAAGCCAAGCTGTCCGGAAATAAATAAAAGGCCGTTGTCTGCGACTGCCTGTACATAAGGTCCGATTGCTGCCGGTGCTTTTTCTGTATTAATGATTTCTCTTGCCATAATCATATTCTCCTTTATGCTTTCTTTCGCGTCGTCTGATTTGCCGCGTTTTTTCCCTCTATCATGCGGTTTTTCCGACACTTTTGTCGTTCCCATCATATCACATGTGGGAGATGTCCGCAAGTGCGAAAAAGCCGCTCCCGGACACAAGAAAAGTTCAGAATCGTTCATTTCACATATCCAAATTCTATTAATTCATGTATGAACGCACTCCGTCTAGGATATCTTTTGTGATATGTCGACATAACAGCAATCACTTGTTTCTTTGATAACTGTTCTGTAAGTTCGTCTGATTTTCTTAAAAAAGCCGGTAAATTCATTTGCCTTTTCCAATCAAATCATCAATCCTATTTCATTTTATCCGTCAATATCCATTTTCCTTTTCGATTAGACCCCTCACGGATAACTTTACCTTCATGCTGCATTTTTGTAAGCATACGCTTAATCGTTGCCGTAGAAACTGCAAGCGCTTTTGCTAATTCTTTCTGAGTCAGTTCCGGATTTTTATAAATCATTTCTGACAATTGAATTTCAAGGTCATCTTTGGGATCATGATTGGGGTCATTGGGATCTCGATCGAGGTCAACAGGCTCATGATTGAGATCATCGGGCTCACGATTGAGATCATTTGACCCATGATTGAGGTCATGATCTCGATTTTTGACCTCAATGACCTCATTCTGGCCGCGATAAAGATTGATGCGGAAAGCTACTTCCATATCAATAAATTCCGGTTCACGCAATCCGTATTCCTGCATAGCCTGCATAAGTTTCGGAATACCACTTCCCCATGCTTCCACAAGGTTCATATAGGCAAAAGCATTAGCAAGCGAACGATTTCGGATTTTTGAAAATCCTTCCTTCATCAACTCAATCGTTACGCCAGGAAGCAATCCACCAGGAGATGTGATCTCCAAGCGATCATCATAAATTGCCACCTGAATATTAGAATTCTGAATGTAACTGCAATTCATAACTGCATTAACGATCAACTCACGGATACTATCCGGCGGCAGTTCATAAATATCCTGTCGATATACTCCTTCCAGCCGACATCCCATACGAATATTTCTAAGGACAAACTGCACCGCTTCCTCTACTTGCTTCCAAAGCGGTCCTTCATAATTACGTCGATCCAAAAAGACAGCTCGCGTCGTTCCCTTAAACACAGCGCACTGTATCATGGAACGGAGTCCACCTTGTCCCGTTAAATAAATATACGCATTTGTCGGATAGATTTTTTCATTCTCATCTTTTTTCAAAATTCCCCAACTGAGCAAAACATTTTTCGTTACATCTTTAACTGCTGATCGCTGAAGATTGGATTTGCAGTTGGCAATAGCAACTTCCTTCATTTGTTCACAGAGACTTTTAATATCTTCATCGGTCACTTCTATATCTCTGCGGATTATTGAATCAAAAGAGCGGGCATCGCATTCATAATATAATTCTCTTGACATATCACGGTCAGCAGGGCGTGTTGTTCCAGAAACTCGAATATATACGCCATTCTCCAGCCCCTCTGCCTTAATATAATATGGTTTCCGACGTCCCGTCCTGATTTCTGCAACAATTACAGGTTTATCATTTATATTTTGCAAATAAACATCCGGGATAATTGTAGGTTCACAACTGTCAGAAATAGCATTCGTAATCGCATCAATCTCCCGAAAAACTTTATCATCCGGAATGCCAACAACTTCTCTTGTTTTATCGTCAATACCAAATATAATCCTCCCACCTTTTCCGTTAGCGAAAGCAACAACCGTTTTCATATATTTCATGCTCTTGTCTGGACGTTGTACTTTGAATTCAACGTTCTTGGATTCTCCAGCAAGGATTTCTTCTATTGTCATCCGATCACCTCCATGATTAAGTTTTGTCCATGATGACTCTATTATTTTGCTTTTTGCTTCCAATGTGGTTCCATTCATTTATGACTATTTTCCGTATGGAGTTTTCTGCTACTATCAACAGCATTTCTTGATTGCTCAGATCATTGCAGATCATAGTCACATTGTTTCACACAAACTCATACTACTCATTCATGACATCATCCCCCTTATTGTCATTGATGCATTCTTTGAAAAAGATGAAAAAGGAGGAATTGAAGCTTGAACTCCTGCCGACGCAATTCAAGGTTCCGGGGTTTGATAAATTTATAAATATCTCTACGTTGGATGAGACCGATCTTGAAGTGTACTACACCGTTTATTACAAAGGATACCCCTTGTCACAGGAGAGTTATCATCACCTATTCCCCCAAATACAAGGCATACCAGCAGCGAATCCAGGCAGGTCAGATTGAACGCGCCATAAAGATCATGCAGCCCTCGGATAAAGCAAGGAAAGGAAAAATCCTAACGATCCTTCCCGTTTCATTCAGAAAACAGCAGTTACTGATAACGGAGAGACCTCACAGAAACAGTTTTTCCTGCTGGATAAGGAGCGTATCCGGGAAGAAGCCATGTATGATGGCTTTTATGCGGTGGTAACAAATTTGTAAGGGGATGTCCGTGACGTAATCAACATCAACAGATGCCGCTGAGATTGAAGGAAATTTCCGGATCATAAAAACAGAATTCGAAGCAAGACCTATCATTGTAAAACAGGAAGACAGCATAAAAGCCTACTTTCTGACCTGTTACATCATCCTTCTGGTATACCGGATGCTGGAAAAGAAGCTTGGAGAAGAATTCACCTGCAGCGGAATTTTGAAGACCCTCCGGGAAATGAATATCCCCCTGCTGTCCAAAGACAGTGGCTACATTCCTTCCTACAAGCGCACGAAACTGACAGATGCGCCGCACACAGGTTTCAGTTTACAAACGGATTACGAATTCATCTCGAAGATAGATATGTGGGCAATCATCAAAAAACAAAACAGAAAAAAAAGCACAATTTCAAAAATAGTACATATCGATGCAAAAAAGAAAACAGCCACGCCCTTGATAAACACTAGGACTATGGCTGTTTTGGGCTTTATAAAGTGTCAAAGATGGGAATATAACAGATTTATTTATCAGATACAATCGTATAATTCTTACCCAATACACCCATAAATAATTCTTTTGCAGAATTTCCCTTGAAGTTTTCAAGCGCATCCTGTACAGGTTTTGTCATTAAATCAAGATAACGACAAATCTTATTTTTCTCGTCTGATACCACGAGAACCGACCCAAACATATCCGGATGGTCCTTCAGATATGCTACATAACCTTTCAACTTTGCAACACTATCACCTAACCAATCACCATGTGGATCTACAATCACGCGGACAATACGTCCATCTCCCGTCTTTTGAAAGAAAATAAAATCAGGATACATTGGTTCTAATTTACCATTAATTTCATAAGGAATTGCAAGAGATGCATTCAAATTTCTCGCCTGATTCCTATACCACGCAACATTTAACGAACGTGATAACTCCGTTCTGACAACAGCTTCTTCTAATGGATTCAAATTCAAATATGCCCAGCCTTCATCATCACTAATAATATGTTTTGGATATGCTTTATAATCTTTGTTCTGGCGTGTAATACTTGCCTGAACATTCAAATTACGTTCAATATACGGTTTTGTATTACCTTCAATTCTATCCCATTTTGCTTTATTTTCTTCTGACACAGCATATCTCTGCGGAGCATAAATACTCAACAATTCATCTGTCTTTTTCTCTGCCCATTCTTCCATTGCCTGAATAATTTCCATACAATATCCGACAGCAGCAATACGACTAATCGCATTTGCATCAGAATCAAATTTTTCATTTTTACGCTTGTTGATACAATACTTAATCAAATCAGATGCACCAGAAAACACACTTACTGCATGTTTATAATATGTTACCAATCTATCAGCATCATTCTCAACCAATTCTTCCCTATCCTCAAATGCTTCTCCTGTAAGTGGGTCAACCCTTTTCACGCTCACGGTTGTACTTTTAATTTCACCCAATGAACGCTTAAATTCTGCCGGATGCTTATGAATTTCACCTTCGATATTGTTGTAAAATTCTTCCTGAATTTCTGAATCCAGGTCAGACTCTACATCAATATCAGACAAAACTACATCAATACAATCCCATAAATCTAAGAAATGATTTGTTTTATCATGACGCACCTGTCTGGTGATAATTTCTTCAAAACTTGCTTTAATTGCATCACTATCAACCTTTGGAATCCTTTCAAGAGCTTCCATCAATTCTTCTTCAGTTTCAACAATATCATCAATGTTAACCGCAAATTCATCGTCTGTATTAACAGCAAATTCTGTTCCTGACAATGCATCTTCTGCCGATTCTCTATATGTATAACTACCTGATTCACATACTCTATCTGCACTAACAGCAGTTACATTTTCGTGCTTAACAGCATCAGGTTGCCTCACTTCATTTCCACTCTGCTTTTGAGCTAATTTTTTTTCAATTTTCTTCTTGGTTTCTCCAAAAAATCCTACATCGGCTGGATTCTTAATAATCTTATTTGCATCAACCGCTACATTGTCTTCTTTCAAGCGTTCAACAACGCTCTCAACCGTCACAGCATCATATTCTGGGAGATAACATGCTACTGTATTCAATTCTTCTACGTTTGTAACACGTCTTGCTAATGGTGTACGAACCATACGACCAATCAACTGTGCAATGTATGTTGGGTCAGTTCTCTTTCTTCTGGAATAAATAACCTCTGCACGAGGACAATCCCAACCAGTAGATACCGCATCTTTTGCAAAAAGCACTCTAATTTCTGTACGCTCAGCAACTTCCTCTGGTTTTACATACGGAATCTTTCCAGCAGGAGTAACGATATCATCATGCTCACCAAATACATTGGCAAAGCAATCTAAAATATCCAGCCAGGGTAATGTTTTATGAATCTGAGAGCAGAGAGAAGTTAATGTATCAACACTTACTTTATCTTCAACCTGTACCACCATCAGAGGAATTACAGTAGAGATTTTGTTTTCTTCACAATAATCCTTCCATAATTTTGATGCAGAAGCCAGCTTCACACATGCCTGCGTTAAATCCTGATGCTTTGTATCAGCAGCTTTCTTAGGTGTACGAAGCTCAATCATATCTTTAATAAGACCAGAATCTTTTACAGCAAATACAGGTACATCAACAGATGCCTTCATATCCCGGTTCTTACGACCAGCCATTGCATTATTAAATCGTTCAGGTGTAGCAGAGATTCCTACTACACAAGGCATTGGCTTATTGATTCCATCCTGTCCGTCAATAATAATGCTGTAAATGGTTTTATTGGCATTATCACTTGTACCTTTATCATTTCCTGTACCAAGACCCCTGTGAGCTTCATCAATAAACAGAAACAAATGAATGTCATCATCTTCAATAGTCGTATTCAGTACATCATAAAATGAACGCCCACCTTCAGCTTCATTTGTAAGCTTCTTTCCCTTGCCAAGTAACTGCCTATTCAAAAAATAAATATGCCCCGGTGACAGCTTTGTATGATTTTTTGCAAAATCTGCACTGATTGCTTCCATCGACACAGCTCCATTCAATAAATCTGTTGCTGCATCAAATCTTTTCATTGTCTGTTCATTCAAGCTAGGACTATCTGACAACCACAAAATTGCTGCTCTATCATCACCAGCATATGTATCATTACCATAAAACAAGCCTTCTGCAACAGCAGCTGAGATAACAGTCTTACCTGCACCAGTTGGTGCAGTCAACGATACGGCAGATAAAGAACCATCTGCGTCGTAACTACGACGCATAGATTCCATCTTTTTTAAAAGCTCAGTTACTGCATCTTTCTGAAAATCAATTAAACCATATTTCATTAGTCCAATCCTCCTTCGCCACAAATTTCAAATGTTCTGAGGAAAGTTTCGTACAATCTATGTACTTCAATTCCCGGAAGACGTTTGCACATATTAGAGTAACGTCTCTGGTCATCAGTTACCACAAACACAGTCTTAATAGTCGGTGTATTCTTTACCTTCTCACAGAATTTAGAAGCTTGTCCATAATCAAAAAGCACACCATAATAATCTGTTGTTAAGTAACTCTTACCAATCTTACGAATAATCGGACCCTGACACCCTGCCTGCATCCATAAAATCGGTGCAATAGCATTGAAAGCATTATCCAAGCGAATAGGCCATGCTGACTCGTATGTCAACTCGCAGAACACAGCATTCGCTTTGAATCCATCTTCATATGCTGCATCTGACCCCAAATACTCACCATTTAATGGATTTCCATTCACATCATGACCTTCGATACTGCACACAGTTCGAGGCCATGTAACATGATTGGCAATACCATACTTTTGCCATTCTTCATCGTATGGACGAAGACCTTTACTAATGAATTCATTTTCTTCTTTTTCAGAAACCTCATTATTTGTAACACAAATGCATCTACGATGACCACCATCATCATTATTCATTAAATTAATTGCATGTAAAGTTGTTCCTGAACCGGCAAAAAAATCAACAACCAATGCATTCAGTTTATCATCCAAATAATATTTCAAACAATCTCTGACTGCATACAATGATTTTGGATATGGAAACCTTTTTTCATCAGCAAAAATATTTTTTAACAAATTAGTTCCTTCAGTTTCTGCATTATGACTTGGTCTCATCCATACAGAAACTGGTGCTTTCTTTATCTCATCAACATAAATTGCCTTAATACTACCATCAGGATTTTTCCCAATAATAGTTGCACGACCGCTTTCAACATCATCAACAATACCTGACAATAAATATGACAATTCCCACTTTTGTGGTTTTTTAGGTGTATAACGTCCCACTCTGATATAACCCTTTTTAAGCATTTCAGCACAAGTAGTATTTGTCATTGCCCAATTCATTTCCGTTCCATCATCCCTTATAGGAAAAACAGCAGTCGTTCCTTCTGGTGCTGGAAAATCAGTAATATCCTGTGTCTCTGGCAAAGGTGAACCAATATCGACAATTTTACCTTTATCATTTACATATATAGGATAAAACTGGTTGGGTCCAACAGCACCATATCCATGATTCCCTCGTCTTTGATTCAAACTGCTTCTTCTCATTGTACGCCAAGAAATATTTGTAACCCCTGTCGCATCCATATCTTCTTCTTGATGGATAGTAGCATTTCCATTCTGTACAAAAAATAAGTATTCTTCAGTTCTTGAAAATCTACCAGTCCGCTGTTTTCCTCTAGGATTAGTAACTGTTGTAACCATATCAATATTTGAAGCCGGAAATAACTGTTCCAATAATATAGACAACCTTGCACACTCAACTTCATCAATTGCTATAATTAACATTGAATCCTTAGGATTAAGTAACTGCTTTGCTAATTTTAATCTACGCTCCATAAATGCCAACCATTTACTATGCTTATACTGGTCATTCCCATCAACATAATTGCAATTGTATTTCCAATCTTTTGTATCTTTTTTATTATAAGGTGGGTCAATATAAATACAGTCAACCTTTCCAGCATATGCATATGTCAGTGCTTCTAGCGCATGGTAATTCTCAGAATTAATCACCATATGATATGGGTCTTCTGGATTTCCACGTTCTACACGGTCAATCTCTTTTAATCCTGGATAGATAACATCTCTGTAACTAACAAGGACACAGGTGTCTTCTAATAGAACATCTTTCGCTTCTCCATCATGTTCAAGATATGCAACACCATTATCAATATACTTCACACACCAAGGAACAGAATTTTCTTCCGTTTCCTTCTTTCCACGAGGTGCAAGAATGTTCACCGTATCGCCTACAGCAGGTTGCTTTTTATAAAGCCTAACTGCTTCTGGTAAATTATGTTCAAAAACCAAACCATACGAATGTTCTTTTACATATTTCTGAATCTGACGTGCTAACTCTGGATTTAACTTTGCAACCTCAGAAATCGTTTCATTAATATTTGCCATAATAGCATCCTTTCTTATACACTTAATATCTACACAATATATATTCTATATTTATTTTGATGGATATATGGATAACTCTCTGAGTTACACACATACCCACAAAATCTACGGCTACTACTGCGAATTCCCCTCCCCATTCTATCTATCCATACATTACCAATTATGATTTGCCATGTATTCATCAGCAGCTAATCTGAAGAATGCAGACAAGCTCAAGCCATGTGCCTTCGCTTTGCTTGTCAGACGTTCTTTTTCATCCTTGGTCATTGATACAAGTGCTGTTGCTCTTGTATCTCCACCGTTTGTTTTCTTCGGTGTCTTCACCGCTGCTATCACAGCTGCATCATGTTCTTTTTCTGTATCACTTTCAAAACTGTCTAAAAGACTTGTCATATTCTTTTTTCTAGTCATTCCAATCATCTCCTTACTCTCTTGTACTGATTTTTCCGTTCGCTTGTGCTGATTGGACTAGTACAAAAGAACTGATATATCAGTACAAATAATTTTTAATATCTATTTCATATCTACATTATAGATACAAAATATCTATTTTACAATCAGTTTCTTGCTTTTTCCTGTCGTTTTCAACTGGCAGACCTGCAAACTGGCTGATTTTATCACGCATCTGATTTACAGCCTGCGTAGCTGGAGAATATTTGTTAATACCTCTGTATTATTACCTTGTCTCTGAACACTTCCATATCAGCAAAAAAGACATTCCCTGACCTGTAAAATCTACATTTCCGGATTGTCCTTTTTCCCATACTTCACTATATTTTTAACACATGATGCTACTTATCCACAATCTATATGATTCCAAAATGTCTAAACGCCAACATAATCGCATCTTCCTTCTCCGGTGTACACTGTGGCTGTCTCGCATTCTCTGAT